>Ga0105104_10003170_pt1 | contig 11822 bp, 12 predicted proteins | sample PPLLaktember2015_3_FD_87034 | JGI IMG/M metagenome (GOLD analysis project Ga0105104, IMG submission 87034) | Freshwater sediment microbial communities from Prairie Pothole Lake near Jamestown, North Dakota, USA - PPLs Lake P7 Core (6) Depth... | ecosystem: Environmental > Aquatic > Freshwater >...
ATGTTTTCGAGCATTGCAAGCAACCTTCGCGCTGAGCGGAGCCGTAGGCGTAGTCGAAGCGCAGCGTTGCATGGAGCTTGCGCTTCGACTGCGCTCCTCCAAAAACATTCGTCGCTCCGCTCAGCGCGAGGTGTTAAATCTGATACAACTCCACCAGCACTCCCGATGTGCTTTCAGGATGGATGAACGCATATTTCTTTCCATCTGCAGCGGTGCGCGGTTCCTCATTGATGAGACGCACACCTTTGGATTTCAATTGTGACATCATTCCCACAATATCGTCTACTTCCAGACAAATATGATGCATGCCCGGACCGCGCTTGGCAAGATATTTCGCGATGCCTGAATCATCGGTCGTTGGCTGCACCAGTTCCACTTCCGAGCCGGAGAGCGGAAGGAAAGCCACCTGTGACTTTTCGGCAGGCACGTCGCGCAGCCCATGCAGCTCCATTCCCAGCGCATCGCGCCAAAAAGAGAGCGCTTTATCCATATCCTCCACAACGACGGCAACGTGATTGATCTGTTTCACTTTCGGCATGTTCTTCTCCAAAGACTTCGGCAGTCTGCTTTAATGTACCCAGACCAGAAAGTCTTTCAAAGAGACTTCCGAAGTCTGGGCAAACCTGTTAGTTTTGTATGGTTGATTATAGCCGCTTGTCAGGGAATTCGATAACGATTAAGATAGGCGCATGATGAATATCCCAATTAATATGCGTCGCGTGCTGGTCCTTATCGGTATCCTTGTGCTGGTCTTCATCGTGCTTGAGTTTAATCGTCGTCTCGAAGAACTCAACATGCTGAACAGGCAAAACCAGCTTATCCAAACGCAGGCAACTCAAGCCATTCAAACCCAATTGGCGTTGCAAACCCAGGTGGCTTATGCAGGCTCTGATGCCGCAGTGGAGGAATGGGCGCGCACCGATGGTCATTACATCCAGGACGGCGACTTGCCGGTCGTCCCTGTTGGGCAACCCGGAGCAGCACCCATCGAAGCCAGTACACCGACTCCTGTTCCCACACAATTGGCAAACTGGGAAGTGTGGTGGAATTTGTTCTTTGGAGAATAAAAAACGCGATTGGCAACGACACGACACTGATTGATGAGATTACTTGATAATGGTCTTTCCATGATCCGCTGGTTCAAAAAAGTTTGGGAAGGGTTGGTTGAACCTGCCTGGATCGGGGATGCAAGAGAACGTCATCTTTCGCGCATACTGAATATTATTTTACTGATCTTTCTCGCCTGGGGTATTGTATTTGAAATCCAATCCAGATTGGATAACCGATTTTTCACAATCAGTGACACACTTGCACTAGCCATGATCGGCCTTCTGGCGCTGGCGTATTACCTCAACCGTCATGGGCAATTCTCGGCCTCCATTATCCTCACACTTGGTCTCTTTATTACCTCAACGTTTGCCTCAGTTCTCACGCAGAACTTTCGGGATAGCAATAATCTTTCGGCACTTTACTATTTGATCATTGCGATCCTGATGAGCGACCTGTTCTTTTCGATGCGAGGTTATCTTTTTACTGTGGCTATTATCCTTGCCGCGGTATTTGGGATCTTGCTGTTGAATCCAGGCGCAGAACCGATTTTTGCTTTTCTATTCATCTTTTGTACGCTGGTCGGTTTTTCAAGCTATAACCGTCGTTCCATCGAGAGGCAGCAGGGCACCTTGGCAAGCAGATTCGCCCGCGAGCGATCCCGGCTTTCCGTGGAGCAACGGCGATCTGCACAGCTCAGTTTACTGGAGGAAGTAGGCCGGCAGGTCACGAACAGTCTTGATGAAAAAGAAATCCTGGAGCGCGCGCTGGAAGCATTAGTGAATAAGTTTGGCTATATCGAAGCGTACATTTCCTTGCTGGTCAATAATGACATCCTGGAAATCGCTGCCATTTCCGGCACCCAGGATTTCGGCTTTCGACCAGGGTATCAACAAAAAACAGGCCAGGGTATCGTCGGACATGTTGCAGAGACTCGTCAAGCTCATATTGCAGGGGATGTTTTAACAGATCCATATTATTTCTCTTCTGCGGAGAGAAGTGGCTCGGCAGTGGGTGTTCCAATGCTGGATAAGGGAGAGTTGTTAGGAGTTATCTACGTTGAAAGCGCCACAAAGAACGCTATCCTGTCTGATGACCTGCAGACTCTGCAAACTCTGGCAAACCAGATCGCCACCTCGCTCCAAAAGGCGCGCCTGTATGCCCGCACGCAGGAACATTTGCGGGTGATGACCGCCCTGCAATCCATTTCGCATACAGTCACCTCCTCATTGGAGATAAATGAGATTTTGAATAACGTGATCCGACTCTTAAGAGACTCATTCGGGTATACCTATGTCGGTGTTTACTTGTTGGATGGCGATGTTTTACACCTGGGCGCCCAGATCGGGTACCCGGACAACATGGTTATCTCTGAGCTACCGATCACCTCAGGCGTGATCGGTAGAACTGCACGGACAAAATAAACGCAGTTTATTCGCGATGTCAGCGCAGACCGGGATTTCATACGGGCTTCCTACGAAGTGAAGAGCGAGATAGCTGTACCCTTATTGAAAGATGAAAATGTACTTGGCGTTCTGAATGTCGAATCGAAGGATGAGGCATCGCTGGACGAAAATGCTGTCAATTTTTTGAAGGCACTGGCAGGCTCAATCGCAGTTGCAATCGATAATGCCCGCCTGCATGCAGAAGTCAAGTTAATGGCAATGACAGATGTGGTCAGTGGACTTGCCAATCGCCGTGCCTTTGATGAAGTTCTCGAGGCGGAAGTGACGCGCGCCAGCCGTTATGAAAACTCGCTTTCATTGATCATTCTCGATCTGGATTCTTTCAAAGAATATAATGACAAATGGGGGCATCCGGCGGGCGACGTACGATTAAGAGAGATCGCTGATCTTCTGCGCGCCAATGTCCGTGATCCGGATGTCGCGGCGCGCTATGGCGGTGAGGAGTTTGCCGTTATCCTGCCCAACACATCCAAAGGCGGCGCCATCCAGCTTGCAGAAAGACTACGCCGCTCTGCCGAGGCATGTGCGCCCTACAGGAATGGCAATCATTCTCCAATCTCAGGCTATACTATCAGCCTGGGTGTGGCAAACTTCCCTGAGGATGCAACCTCAGTGGAAGAATTGCTGCACGCGGCAGATAACGCGGAATTGACAGCGAAACGGCTTGGCAAAAATCGAGTCTATGCTGCGAACTCTTCCGACAAAATCTAAAACTCGTAAAATATTTCTCCTACCATGCATAAAATTTCATCAACCCCACCTCGCATATCAGACCGACTCGCCCTCTTCCCTAATTCGACTCGCATCCAGAACGATTCACTTTTCATCGCGGGACACGATCTCGCCTCTCTCGCGGACCGATACGGGACTCCGTTATACATTTACGACCGCGCCACCCTGGACGCGGCCGTGGCGGATTACCAATCCGCCCTACGAAAATATTACGCCGCGCCTTCTCACATCACGTATGCAGGGAAAGCCTTCCTCTGCAAAGCCCTCGCCGCATGGACTCAGACGCATGATCTCTTTGTTGATTGCACCGGCGAAGGCGAGATCGCGATTGCAGTCGCGGCTGATGTTCCACACCAAAACATTCTTGTGCATGGTGTGAATAAATCCCTTATCGATTTAAAATCTGCCATTCAACATGCTGGCACAATTGTGGTTGACAATCTTTCTGAGCTTAAGAAAATCCAAAACCAATTTACCAATTCCCAATTCCCAACTTTATGGCTCCGCCTCCTGCCCGGCGTTGCCGTGACAACCCATCACTCCCACACACAGACCGGTCAACATGACAGCAAATTCGGCATGACGCCCGCAGAGATTTTGGAAACTGCAAAGTTTTGCAAAGAACACAATTTGCCATTGAAAGGGATTCACTTCCATCTAGGCTCGAACTTCCGTGACCCGGAGCCGTTGATCCCTGCAATTGACATAGGGCTGGATTTGGCAAAGGAAATCGGATTTAAAGGCGAATGGCATTTCTGTCCCGGCGGCGGATGGGGTGTGGCGTATCATGAGGATGAATTGCCGAACCCATCGATTGAGAGTTATGTGCGGGGGATTGCCGAGTCAGTGATCGAAGGATGCGGACAGCGTGGACTCTCTCTTCCTCACTTGCATCTCGAGCCAGGACGAAGCTTGATCGCACGCGCAGGCGTCGCCATCTATCGCGTTGGTGCGGTGAAACGGCGCGAGAACAAGACATGGTTATTAACAGATGGCGGCATGGCAGATAACCCGCGTCATGCACTTTACGGGTCGAGATATTCCTGTTTAACGGTAGCAGGCCTCGGTCGGGAAAGAAACGAGACGATATCCATCGGGGGACCATTTTGTGAGTCCGGAGATGTCGTCATCGAAGACCTGTTAATGCCGAACGTCGAAGAAGGCGAGTTGATCGCCATTCCCGTCGCAGGCGCGTATCACATGAGCATGTCATCCAATTACAATGGCGCACGCAGACCGGCCGTGCTTTGGTTGGAAGACGGCAAAGAAAGGCTGATCATTCAAAGGGAAACGGTACAAGACCTTTTGAAGAACCAGATGTAAACCACGCGGTTATAATCTTCCAAATTTAGTTTATAGGTAAAATTAAATGATGAACAAAATCCGCTTGTACGGGCCGCTGATCAAATCGCTTCAAACAGGCTTGCTTCTTTCGACAGGGATTGCGGGGTATTTGAGTTCACGTCCGCCTTTTAGTATTTCATTGCTACTTGGTTTATCCGTCAGCCTTTTCCTTGCGATCAGCGGAAGTACCATTATGAACATGTGGTACGACCGCGACATCGACGCAAAGATGAAGCGGACTCATATGCGACCTGCCGCATCGGGACAATTGGACAAAAGGGAAGTATTCATCGTTGGTATAGTGATTTCAATATTGGGGATTGGATCAGCTTTTATCATCGCTCCGTTATATGGGCTGGTTGTCTTCGCAGGTTGGTTCTTTGATGTGATCGTGTACACGGTCTGGTTGAAACGCCGCACGTGCTGGAGCATTCTATGGGGCGGCATTTCAGGCGCAATGCCCATCCTTTCGGGGCGTGCGCTTGCAGTCGGTGAGATCGAGTTGGTCGGGATTCTGCTTGGGCTTTCCATCCTCTTTTGGATCCCCACCCACACGCTGACCTATTCCATGAAGTTCCGCAATGACTATAAAAACGCGGGCGTGCCAACCTTCCCTGAAACCTACGGCGAACGCTTCACGCGTTTGACCATCGCGATCTCATCCATTCTTGCGGCGATTGCCATCGGCTGGGCAAGTGTGCTCGTCGGCTTGAGCGCGGGTTTGCTGAGCCTGATCGCGGTGCTGACGGCCGTCATGCTCATCCTGGCTTTCGCCACCCTGCGCATCCACACAGACAAGATGAACTTCATGCTGTTCCGTTACGCATCGGTCTATATGCTCAGCGCTATGATCATCCTGTCCATTCAAGGGTTGATCTGATTTCTCGATTCAGCCTTATACAAGGGAGTTGGCCAAAATGCCCACTATCTCCAGTGTCGCACTCCGAGTCTACAATTTAGAAGCTATGATGAACTTCTACTCAGAGGCTTTTCAGGTCCAGTTTCGTGAAGTGGATACCTACGGTATCCGTTCACAATTTGGCGAGGTGGGCGGAATTACTTTGAAGTTTGTACCGATCAGAGATAGTTCGGACTTCGTGGGTTACCCAGTCCATCAACTTGGCTTCACGGTTTCGGATGTCGAAACGGTCATTGCCCTCGCGCTCCGGTATGGAGGGCAGAAAGAAGGCGAGATTATCCGAACTGGCGGCAAGATACAGGCCGCCGTGCGAGACCCGGATGGCAACACGATTGAGTTGTATTTGGAAGAGTAGGGAACCGCGTGAAAGGGTTGATTCTGTTGCTCACGCCGCCGTCCAATGTAGAGAATATTTTAGGACACTCTCCTATAGTGACTGGGTGGCGTAGTGCCGGGAGGTATTTTTATCCAGTTTCCTAGCGGGGAGAGTATTTGAAATTTACTTACCAGAGGAAAAAATGAGTACATTTCCGTTGGCTCCGGAGTCCAGTCATACCTCCCCCCATTGTCGAAAGGAAAGATGGAGGTCTGATTTCCCGGCTTGGTTTTTATATTATTACAAACCAAAAACATTTCCAGATTTGTTCTGGGGGTTATTAGATAATCGTCTAAATTTACTTCGGCCAGAGTCTCAGGATAGGTCTTTCCGGGCTTTAAAGGAGGAGGATTGTTTCCGTCAAAGGTTTTAACCAGTAAATCCTGCCCCATTTCTACCCCGGCATGAATGTTTCGAGCGAATGTTCTTAACTTATCCAAGCGAGGTTCAGGTTCTCTCAAATCTGTTCCCGAAATGTAATTTGCTCTTGGGCTATTGGGGTCGCCGATGCCAGTATTATTCATCAAAGCCTTACCGTCTCCCATTAAGGCAATGATGGCATTGGGTGGCATTCCCTGATTGATTGCATACAGAAAGAACTGCCACTGTTTATCGAATATTGTGTCCGGATTGTCCTTCAAAATCATCACCGCAGGACAACCGCCCGCAGCACAACCTCTGACTTCCCCCAAAACTTGTTCATCCTCGCCGTATTGATAAAGCTGTACTTGTGGTGAGGGAGCAGTTAATTCCTTACGAAATTCAAGAACACCGTCAATGTAAAGCTCTACAACATGAGGTGCGGATGGGGACGGCTGATCTGGAACTGTTACCCAGTTCCATTCTATATACTGCTGGCTTGTACCGGCAGAAGCCCACTCCTCGTCAGTTACAGGGACACCCTTGATCTTTGTAAGGTGAAGCCACTGCCGTTCGTTTCTATCAGCTTCAATCGCATCTCCCGCAGATAAGAAGCGAGGAGGGACAAAGTCCCCTCCTGCAGGAGATTGTCTTATTTTTACATTTCCTTTTGCTATTCCTTGTATCACTTGCATTGCGCCTCCTGAAGAAGATAAACCATACGACCAGTAACTATTGCATTAGCCAGAACGGCTACAATGGGTATAGGGTTCATAGTTTCCCCATCCTTTCTTCGTCGATGCCCTGTCAACAAATTTTACTTTATAAACAGAAAAGGCAAGGGAAACTCTTGAGCAAGCGTTTTTCAACACTGCTGAATCAAAAACCCGCCTTTCAGCGGGTTCTGTAATCACTGCTCACTGAACACTGATTACTATTTTAGTGCCGAGGGCGAGATTTGAACTCGCGACCAAGGGCTTATGAGTCCCCTGCTCTACCACTGAGCTACCTCGGCGTGGCGGCACGATTTGCTAAGCAAATTGGCCGGAGCGCCGCAAATATTACTATGGGAGGATGTGTTTGTCAACACGCATGTGAAGCAGGCTGTCTAAGATATAATGGGGAAAGGAGGCTGCGTCGATATGAAGATCCTGGTCCTCAACAAAGACATGATGGAACGCACGGTTATCCAACAGGTACTACAACAGAACAATCACGAGATTGTATCAGCGGAGAACAGCGAGACCGCGATGCAACTCCTTCAGGAGGGAGATATACGCTTTATCATCGCAGACCGCGTCACCACCGATGTTGATGAAAAACAATTCATCAAGCGTGTGCGCGATGCCAAACCTCCCTTCTATATTTACATCTTATTGCTCACTCCCAAAGTCCAGGAAACGGATATCACCACACCGCGCACGGACGCAGACGATTTCCTGCACAAACCGATCACTCCCATTGAACTCAAGTCACGCGTGCATATTGGCGAACGCATCCTTAACCTGGGCGATAGTTTAGCACTGGCAAAAGATACCCTGGAGAGGGTCGCCATGTACGATACGCTCACAGGTGTGTTGAACCAGAAAGCCTTCCTCGCATTCTCGCGCGGGGAACTCGAACGCGCCCGGCGAGCTCAATCCCCGTTCAGCCTGGTTGCCCTGGATATTGATAATTTCAAAGCAATCAATGATAAGTATGGGCAGAACATTGGGAACGATGTGTTGAATGTCATTGCAAAGGCGATCCGTGAGAAAAGCCGTCCGTATGATGGCGTCGGTCGCTACGAAGATGATCTGTTCATCATCACCCTCCCTGGTGTCATCGGGCAGGATGCTGAAAAGATCGCCGAACGGATTCTCAAGGGAATTCTCAACACAAATATCTCATTATTGAATGGAACAGAACTCAACGTCAGCGTCAGCGCGGGGGTCATCTCTTCCATCCGCATTACCGCCGCTACCGAAATAGATATACTGATCCAACATGCAAAAGAAGCCGTGGCGCATGCCAAGCGCGAGGGGGGAAATCAGTCGCACATGGTTTTTGTCTAGAATTTCATAAAAAAAATTGCAACAGGAACAACGCGACCATCCCCGCGAGGATCGTGATCAATGTGTTCTTGCTAAACCACGCCACAACAATTGCGATCAGACCCGCCAGCAAGCGAGTATTATCAAACGACAGATTCAATGCTCCATCGCGCAGGAACAACTCAGGGAAGATGATCGCAGACATCACCGCAGGCGGCACGTAATGCAATGCCTTTCGCAGCGTTTCCGAGACCTGAAACCTGCCGAACAAATAAATGAGGGAAAACCGCATCCCGAACGTGATCAAGCCACCGATCAGCATTACCAGCCAGATATTCATATTCATAGTCTCCTCTTTGGAGATTTTCTCTCCTCCAGCAACGTCCCAACGACAATTCCCACGAGAGCCGCGAGGATCAAGCCCAGTTTATAAGGCAAAGAGAAAGCGACCAATGCGACCACTCCTGCCGATAGCGCCGCCGCAATTGCAGGACGATCCTTCAAAACAGGGACAACCATCGCAATGAATGTCAAAGGCAGTGCAAAATCCAGCGACCAGGATTCAGGGATGGCCGCACCGAGAAATATTCCCAGTGCCGTGCTGATTTGCCAGATGAACCAGAGCGAGAAGCCCGCACCGAACAGAAACCAGTGAGCATACGGGGTAATGCCTTCCTTTTCATAATGGAGGATGGTCGGGGCATAGGCCTCGTCTGTGAGAAGATAACTCAAAAGCGCTTTCCAACGTGTGGGGAGAGAAGCAAGATACGGAGCTAAGGAAGCAGAGTACAACATATGCCGCAGGTTGACTACTGCGATGGTCAGCACGATCACAAATCCCGGCGCTAACTCATGCGCAAGCTGCGCGGTGATGAATTGCGCTGACCCCGCAAACACAATGGATGACATCATCTGCGCCGCTGATGTAGAAAGCCCCGCGTTGAGCGCCAGCGCGCCGTAGATCATGCCTTCAGGGAAACCGCCGATCAGGAGCGGGATCTCGGCTCGAACGCCCGCCCAAAAGTTTTTGGCCTGTTCGCTCATAGATTCTCTCTTCTCTCTTCGCGTTGAAGGGAGTGCCGTGTTCGTCGGCACGCAGTCGACGCGCGTTTACAAAAAATTTAATGTAGGGCTGAAACTTGTCCTTCGACTGCGCTCGGCGTACACTCGCTCCGCTCAGGACGAGATTATATTTGCCGCGGCGCGCTGTCCGCTTTCCACCGCGCCCTCCATAAATCCTTGAATTGGAGTTGCATGTTCACCCGCAAAGAATAAACGACCTGCAGGTTCAAACAGCGTTTTCCAATGAGCGGTCACCTCACCGGGAGCCAGCGCCGCATAGGAACCGCGCGTGTAAGGTTCGTTGGGCCACGCCACAGTTGCTGTATGTTCGATCAGATCAGACGAACCAGGGAATAATGTTTCGATCTCAGCAACAGCTACTCGAGTCCGCTCTTCAGCCGATAACGCGGCGAGTTTCGCACCGGGATCTCCGCCAGTGTAGACCGTGATAATGCCATGCTTGTTCTCAACATGGCTCGTCGCATGCCAGGTAAAACCAATAGGCGTATCTGTCGCGAGTCGTCCGTTCCAACCTTGCTCATCCCAAAAGCGTTTGCGGTATTCGATCAACACCTTGGTCACCGCGCCGTAAGAGAGTTCATTGACCATCTTTTGATGCACAGAAGGGAGGGGCGGATTAAATTCGATCAAGCGCGCGGTTGTCAATGGGATTGCCAGGATCGCGAACGCAGAAGAAATTGTCAGATACGAATCGGCTTGTTTAAAGGTAACAACCACTTCATCCGGCAGGGCACAGATCGACGTTACCGGCGCGCTCAGGCGCACATCGGGCAAAGCATCCGCAAGCGCGCGCGGGATCAAATCATTGCCGCCAACCACACGATAATTGACCTCTCGTTCCAGGGAGGCGTAATACATCGACGCATTGCGTGCCAGGTCGAGCAGGGAATGCCGTTCCGGCTCGCAGGTATATTCCGCGCGGATGTGCTGAATGAAATCCTTCTTCGCAAGCGGATGCGCGTCCAGTGAATTGATCCAATCTGCCGTGGATTGCCTATCGAGACGTTCCGCTTCACGCGCCGCTTGAGGCTGGTTCGGGTCCGGGACAGATTTCGCCAGCTCTGCCAGCGCCCGCCAAATCGTTTCCACCTCATCGTGCAGATTCGTGCCCCAAACATCCACATTTGACATGGGACCGGCTTTGCCATCAAAGAAGGCCCAATCCTTGTCCTGTCCCTGCCAGCTTCCCACGCGCCCCAATTTCAAATTAAATTGTTTTGCAAAGGCGAGCATGCGCTTGTGGGTCTCTTCGATGAATTCACCACCGGCTTCGGCAACCAATCCATTCGAAAAACTGCGCAGGCTGTATACGCGCCCACCGACGCGGTCACGCGCTTCGAGTACAGTGACCTTCCAGCCGGCACGCTGCAATTCAAACGCGGCGGAAAGTCCGGCCAACCCCGCACCGATGACTGTGACTGTTCGATTGTTTAATGCCATAAATGAAGATTGCTCCCAGGGAATTGATCGTTCGCTGCGAAATATAGCATATAAAAACTGATAGTGACAACTGCCTTTGCATTTGGGTTTTCACGTATAATCTAAGTATGGAAACCAAACAGCGACCATCCTACGTCTGGGACTATGATATTGACCACGCTCAATTCCAGGAAATCCTGGAAGGTCGCCGTGTCATGGGGCGGCTAAACCAGGATTGGGCAGCGCGCCGTTTGCTCGAATATGCCTCCTATGCAGAAATTATTCACTTGATCGGTTTTCGCAAACTGGTTGAAAACTGGCCGCGCTGGCGTGGAAAAATCCGATCAAAGAGCCGTGTGCGTGGGTTTGATTTTTTGGTCAAATGGTTACCTGAAAAACACCCTGAGCTATTACATGGAAAGTAACCCAGCTTTTTACTTTGATGTTCTATATCCTTTCCAAAACCGCGTAATCAAAGTCATCAATCAAGCGGATACAGATTTTTATCTGACAGGCGGGACAGCTGCATCCCGGGGTTATCTTGAACATCGCTTTTCAGATGACCTGGACTATTTTGTCAATGACGACAATCGTTTCAGCTTGTGGGTGGAAAGGATTATCCAGGCATTAACTGGCGAATGGAAGTGTGATGTCTTACAAAAGGAAGAACGCTTTGCACGGCTTAATCTCCGTCAAGAAGATCTCTCTCTCAAGATAGAAATGATCAACGATGTCCCTGCCCGTGTTGGCGAGATAAAACCACATCCACTGCTTGGAAGAATAGACAGCGCCGAAAACATCCTCGCCAATAAGGTGACTGCCCTGCTCGCCCGCGAAGAACCGAAAGACCTGGCTGATATTTGGGGTTTTTGCTGCCAGAAAAATCTTTCTCTTCACGCTGCCATCACAGAGGCACAAAGTAAAGCTGCAGGTGTCTTTCCTGCTGACCTGGCGCGCGTACTGATTTCCGCCGAAAAAGCAGACTGGGAATCCATTCGATGGATTCAATCACCACCCACAGAAACTTTCGTTGCCCAGTTGAA
>Ga0105104_10003171_pt1 | contig 11822 bp, 9 predicted proteins | sample PPLLaktember2015_3_FD_87034 | JGI IMG/M metagenome (GOLD analysis project Ga0105104, IMG submission 87034) | Freshwater sediment microbial communities from Prairie Pothole Lake near Jamestown, North Dakota, USA - PPLs Lake P7 Core (6) Depth... | ecosystem: Environmental > Aquatic > Freshwater >...
ATTTGAAGCAGAAAGCTGCCTGCAATAATGGCAATGAAACCGGTCCAGGCAATGATCTCGGAAAGCCGGTTTGACCGTGCACGACTTTGGTGATGAACATCCGAAAGGATGTAAACAGGCGCTCCCAGGTCTGATTCCAAAATCTGGTTCAAGGGTCGTTGCAGCGGCCCGGCACCTTGTTCCGCAAAACAAACGATCGTATCCCCGGCGTGACATTTGGACTTTACGATATCCATCCAGTTCGGTCCAACTTCCACGATTGCTTCCACGCAGATCCCGGCATCCTGGAACAAAGCAGACACGCTAACCAACTCCCGGCGCAGACCGAGTGCATATGCCGGATCTTTACATAGGCCGAGGAATAGCACACCTGCACCAGATGCCATTGCCAGATCCAGAATGCGCCGCGTAGCGAACCTGTAGTCTGTATGCATGGAGATCAGGACGATCAAGCGGCGGGCAGGATCGTGATCCGAGTGCGAAGAGCGATCCATTACAAAAATTTGGGTCTGAAGTGGAGAGCCAGGTTTGTTCATGTCACCTCACAGATATTTGCATCATAATCATCCGGCATAAAACGGTGACAAAGAAACAATCCAAACGCATAAAGGACAAATAAAAACGCCCCGTTTCCGGGGCGATCAGGAAAAACGTCACTGACGAATCAGTGACAAAAATTAGGCTGCCTGTCGTAAGCTCTTAATGATCGCCAGCTTCTTCGTGCACGTGATAAGGCACATCGACGATAACAATTCCGTGCTGACGTTTCAGTTGGCTGCGGAGAAGATCTGCGGTGTTCGTATGCAATACGGTAGTTATGCGGCTGTTGGAAACAAATTCCGGCACAACAATGGTGATGGTTTCACCAGGCTGACGCTGCCGTGCAATGCCAGCGATATATTCCAATAAAGGTTCAAGCAGGAGACGATAGGGTGAATCCAACATCACCATGCGTACGCCTTGCCCCCACGTTTCCCACTTTTTGCGTATCTTTTCAGACTCGGCTGGTTCGATCATGACATAGACCGCGGTCACGTCATTGGACAACATGCGTGCATAACGAAGCGCAGCCAGCGTGCCCTGATGGACGCCGCTGACCGGCATGATGATACGGTGACGAGTGGTCTGCGGAGGCATTACAGCAAAATTATCAAGAGAAAGTTTTTTGGCAAGCCCCTTGTAGTGACGGTGGATCCCCCAGAAAATCCCAACTAAAACGGGAATCAGAATCAAAACAACATAGGCCCCATCATGAAATTTGGTTACAGCAAAGACGATCATCACTACTGCGGTACAGACTGCCCCAAATCCATTGATTAACATTTTGGTTGCCCAACCTTTTACGAAGCGCAGTGTTGACCCGCGTTCTGATCGCTCTTCGCCAGGTTTCAGTTTGCCAATTTTGTACCAGCGACGTGACATGCCGCTTTGTGAAAGGGTAAAGGAAAGAAATACGCCAATGGCATACAAAGGGATAAGACGTGTAACACTTGCGTTGAAGATGATAAGTATGATGGATGCGATGGAGGCAAGCACCACAATGCCGCCCGAATAAACCAGACGGCTACCGCGATAAGTAAGCTGACGGGGCAGGAACCCATCTTTTGCAACAAGAGCACCTAATCGTGGGAAATCCGCAAATGCCGTATTTGCCGCCATAATGAGGATAACAGTGGTAGCACCGATCAACATGAGATAAAGCGTTCCACGCCCGGCAAAAATCGTGCGCGCCAATTGGGAGATCACCGTCTCACTTTCCGAGGGAGTCACGCCAATTTCCTTTGCGAGATAGGAAATACCAAGAAAAAGTGAACCGAGAATAAGCGACATCCAGATCAGAGTAATACCTGCATTCCTGCTGCGGGGTTCTTTGAAGGCCGTAATGCCGTTTGAGATCGCTTCAACACCTGTAAGTGCCGTGGTGCCGCTTGCAAATGCATGCAATATCAGGAAGGGTGTAATTTGCGAAATACCGTGCAGCATTTCCAATTCTGGTGGGTTAATTACAGTTCCAAGTGTGTTACTGACAAGCAAGCGGAAAAGACCAGTTCCAACGGCAATGAACATCAATACGACGAAGAAATAGGTGGGGATGGCAAAAGCCGTCCCCGATTCTTTTACACCGCGCAAATTCATCATCATGACGAACAGGATGAAGCTAACAGAAAGCAAAACACGGTAATCATATAGAACTGGAAATGCAGAAGTAATCTGTGCAACTCCAGACGCAATCGAAACCGATACGGTGAGAACATAATCTGTTAGCAGAGCTGCCCCGGCAATCAGAGCCGGAAATTCGCCAAGATTGTCGCGCGCGACAATATATGCACCCCCGCCATCCGAATAGGCATGGATAGTTTGCTCATACGAAATTGTAACGATTCCCAATAAAACTACGATGGCAATGGAGATTGGAAATACAATGCCAAAGGCCATTGTACCGGCTGCGGCAAGAATGACAAGTATCTCCTGCGTAGCATATGCGGTGGAAGAAAGCGCATCCGACGCGAAAACTGCCAGACCAATGGCTTTCCCGATTGTCTGATGGGGCGCATCGGCCGTAGATAAGGGATGACCGATAAGCCAGGAGCGCAAGGTCCGGGGTGGTCTGTAATCTGAGATGCGTTCAATAACCGATGTCGGTGAATTGTCTAAATGTTTGATCATATGTGCAGACTTAATTTGTTTTGAGTGTGTTATCCGAACCAGCCACCCCAGACCCAGATCAGCCAGAATTCAGGAATGATCGAAAGGATGAGCAAACCGTTTTGAAACGAACCTTCTGGCAATCCGACGACGTTTGTCTGCAATATGCCGAAACCAGCGATAATCCCGATGAAACCCAACCATGCACTAACTTGCGAAAGCATATTTAATTTAGGCTTTTGCCGGGTAAGGTTTGAAAGGATATACACTGTAGCTTTGAAATTGGATTCCAACACCTGTCTTAACGGTCTGCGCAAAAGCCCTGTACGCTGCTCTGCGAAGCAAACTATCACATCGCCTGCCTTATAGTAGGTCTTTACAACATTTACCCAGTTTGCTCCGATGTGCACCTTTACTTCCGCAAATATTCCCTCATCCTGCAACAAGGAAGCCATCATAAACAATCCTCGACGCAGACCCGGCTCTTCGGCTGTATCCTGACACAAGCCGAGAAGCTGGACATGCATCCTTGCAGCCTTTGCAAGTTTCCAAATTCGCCGTGTCGCGGCGCTGTAATCTATATCGGTGGGAACAAGGACGAGCAAACGGTTCGGGCACCCCGAATCCATATCTGAATTGGTGTTGTATGTCAAAGCGGCTTGTCTGAGGCTGGGTTTGATCATGTTATCTCACGGTGATACCATCCTACCAACCCGGCATAAAATGCTGATAAAGGAATCAGCCAACCGCATAAAGAACAAATAAAAATGCCCCGTTTCCGGGGCAGATCAGGATAAACGTCACAGGTGATTTAGTGACAAAAAACATCCTAAATGTAAGCTATTGCTCTCAGCGTCAATGCCGTCCTCGGCGCTGAACTCGCCGCCGGGGACGGCGGCGTGAGCAGGTATAAAGTCTATTCATCCGCAATAAACCGATACCCAATTCCTGGTTCGGTGAGAATGTATTGCGGCCGCTCGGGATCGGCTTCGAGTTTCTTGCGCAGCTGGCGCATGTAGACCCGGAGGTACTCCGTGTGATTCGCGTCCGCCGGATCCCAGACATGGGTGAGGATGCTTTGATGGGTGAGCACGCGTCCGTGATTGGCAGCGAGATATGCCAGAAGTTTATATTCTGTGGCTGTGAGTTTGACTTCTTCCTCCCCGCGCTTCACAATGTGCCAGGCGAGATCGATCGTGAGAGATCCGGCTTTAACTACCTTGCTTTCCGGGCTTTGTGCGTGGGCGGAATGGCGCAATGACACACGCACACGTGCCAGCAACTCTTCGATGCCAAACGGCTTGGTGAGGTAATCGTCCGCACCCTGATCGAGCGCGGCAACCTTGTCCCGTTCACTATCACGCACCGACAGGATGATGATCGGGGTCTGTGTCCATTCACGCAGGCGCCGGCAGACTTCCACGCCGTCCATATCCGGCAGACCCAGATCAAGGATGATGAGGTCGGGCTGATTCGCCGCGGCCAACGTCAGTCCCTCTTCGCCGCGGCTGGCGGTCGTGACTCGGAATTGTTTCTCCGTCAGAATGGTTCGTATGGCGCGCAGAATTTGAGGCTCATCGTCAATGACAAGGATGTGCGGCGCGTTACTCATTCAGCCTCCGTATCCATTGGAAACTGAGGCGGCTTCACCCCGTCCCAGGCAATGGGCAACGTGAAATTGAAAGCCAGTCCATCAGGCATGTTTTCGGCCCAGATACGGCCGCCATGCGCTTCGACAATTCCCTTGCAGATCGAAAGCCCAAGACCCGTGCCGGTCACCCGGTCTGCAGCGGCGATGCGATAGAACTTGTCGAAGATCCGCTCCAGATCTTCGGATGGGATTTGCGGTCCCTGGTTGCTGACCTGAACATGGATCAATTCATCCTTCACCCACGCACGAATGCAAACCAGTGTTTTTGCAGGTGCATACTTCAAGCTGTTGCTTACCAGATTCGTAAAGACTTGTTCCATCTGCACGTAGTCTACAGGCAGGAGCGGCAGGCTTTCCGGTACGTCCACTTTGATTTGATGACCTTCAGCTAGATATTTCATGCGCGCCAGCACACTTCCCACGATCTCGGACAAAATATTCCACTCACGTTTTGGTTTGAGCGCGCCCGATTCAATGCGTGACATATCGAGTAGATTTCCTACCAGCAGGTTCAGATGGTCGGCTTCATCATCAATTGCCGCGATCAACTCGGCGCGGGCGGGGGAATCCCAGCTTACTTCCCTGCCGCGCAGGCTGGAGGCGGCCGCCTTGATCGTCGAAAGCGGCGTGCGCAATTCGTGCGAGACCGAAGATAAAATTGCAGACTTCAAACGATCGCTTTCTTCCAAGACCTGGGCGCGCGATTCGGCTTGTGCGAGCCAGGCACGTTCAAATGCTAATGCACCCTGACTTGCAAATGTTTGGAATAGCCGTCTCTCCCCGGCCGATATGGCCGGCGTGCTCCTCCACAGCAGGATCTCCCCAAGAAGGCCGCGCGCCGACTCGATGGGCACAATCAAGTCGGAGGGACGGGTGGGCCGATTCGTTTCAGGGAAATGAAAAGCAAAGGAACGTGTGCCCGTCACATTGAGTTCAACGTATTCTCCCTCTGCAACTGCCTGGACCTGTTTGGCAAGGATTTGCGCGATGGCATGATCATCGTGCAGCCCCGTCAAGGCAGTGCTGAGTTCATAGAGCTGCGTGGCTTCACGTTCGCGCGCTGTTGCCGCGGCCAGGCCTGCCTGGGCGCGGCCCACCAACTGGCTGATCACGACTGCCACAACGAGAAATACCACCAAAATGACAACGTCTGCAGGTCTATGAACTGTGAAAGTGTAATAGGGTCTGATGAAAAAATAATTGAATGTGAAGAAGGTGACCACCGCGCTCGTGATGCCGGGTCCCAGCCCCCAAAGGGCAGTAATGATGCCAAGCGGGATCAAATATAACAAAGCGATGAGTGTCGTATCCAGTACATCACGTAGCACGAAGAAGACAGCTGTGATGGCTGCAATCAGTACAAAAGCAAGCAGGTATTGCCAGAGGCGGGATACAAAAGAAAAGTTTTGCATGTTTGCGAGTTTCATTATACCTTTCTGAAAGGTCTTGCCAATCGCATTTCTGGCTTGCGTTGTTCGATTTAGTATATAATACAGCCTCGTTTGTGAGGAATTTCTTTGTGTTGATATGATTGACCCTGAAAATAATCAAGATACTTCTTTTATCCACCGCAAGACAGCGATTAAACCATCTCGAAATATTAGTCATTATCTAATCGGTCGCCCGCTGCAAACGGCTGATGCACCGCATCAAACAATCGGGAAAGCCGTTGGTCTGGCCGTCTTCGCTTCCGATGCGTTATCTTCCACCGCGTATGCCACCCAGGAGATCCTGGTCATCCTTGCCGCGGCCGGGACGATTGCATTCGGCTATGTCTTTCCCATTTCCATTGTCATCATCGGGTTGCTTGCAATTGTAGTGATTTCCTACGAGCAGATCATCCATGCCTATCCAGATGGTGGTGGGGCCTATGTGGTGGCATATGACAACCTCGGCCGGTTCCCCGCCCTGGTCGCGGCAGCAGCCTTGCTGACAGACTACATTCTCACTGTATCGGTTTCTGTTTCATCGGGGGTGGCGCAGATCGTATCGGCATATCCGGAACTGTTTGTGTATCGGGTTCCGATTGCGGTCGCCTGTGTGATTTTTATTATGGTGATTAACCTGCGCGGGGTCAGGGAATCGGGCGCAGCTTTTGCTTTTCCGAGCTATTTCTTCATTGTGATGATGCTCCTGACCATCGGGACGGGATTGTCCCGTATGTTTGCCGGTACCCTGGGATCTGTGGTTAACCCGCCAGAGATCGAACATTTCGGTGAAGTGATCAGCGGGGTAACCGCTTTCCTCCTTCTGCATGCTTTTTCCAGCGGTACTGCCGCATTGACAGGGGTCGAAGCAATCTCCAACGGCATTACTGCATTCAAAGAACCTCGCAGTCGTAACGCGGGCATTACCCTGATCTGGATGGCATTCATTCTTGGAGTGCTGTTCATGGGGATTTCGTTTCTTACCAGAGAGATCCATGCCGTGCCCTCCGCGACGGAAACTGTCATCTCGCAGCTGGCGCGTACCGTTTTTGGAGGGCAGGGTTTGCTCTACCTGCTTGTCATCATTGGGACGACTGTCATTCTGATCCTCGCGGCGAACACGGCCTTTGCGGGTTTCCCGCGTTTAAGTGCCATGCTGGCACAGGATGGGTTTATGCCGCGCCAGCTCACCTATCGCGGCAGCCGCCTGGTGTATTCGTATGGCATTGTTTTCCTGGCGGGGATGGCGTCGATTTTGATCATTGTTTTCCAGGCAAGTGTTACACGCCTTATCCCGCTTTATGCAATCGGGGTTTTCCTTTCCTTTACATTGGCACAGGCAGGCATGGCACGTCGCTGGTGGCGTGCAGGACAACTCTCATCTGATGAGAATTTGCCGGATAACGCACATGAAGCACGGCATATACTGCGCTATGAAAAGGGCTGGCCCCTCAAAATGATCAGCAATGGCTTTGGCGCATTCTGTACGGCGATTGTGATGCTTGTTTTTGCGATTACAAAATTCCGTGACGGGGCCTGGATTGTCCTGATCCTCACCCCGGTGATGATCAGCATTTTCCTCTGGATTCATCGGCATTACGCAGGCGTGGCGACGCGCCTGTCGCTGGAGGACTATGGTGAACCGCCTCCTTATAACGCGCGTCACCGCGTGATCGTCCCAATTAGCGGCGTACATCAAGGCACGCTGGCAGCGCTGCGGTACGCGCGCATGTTATCCGATGATATTACAGCTGTCCACATCTCAATGGAGCCGGACGATACGGAAAGAGTGCGCAGGAAGTGGGAGACGTGGGGGCGTGGGACCCGCCTCGTCATTGTCGATTCACCTTACCGCCTCTTCTTGGAACCGCTGCTGGGCTATATCGGTGAGATCCTTGCCAGCCGACAAGCCAACGAGACGATCACCATCGTTGTCCCGCACTTTGTTCCTGGCAAGAAAGTCCATAAGGCACTGCACATGCAAACCGCCGAATTGCTCCGGCAGGAACTTCTTGCGACTCCGGGCGTGATCATTACTGAAGTCCCTTATCAGATTCCGTAGGCACAGTCAAAATCTATAAATTGGACTATAATAATTGTCGCTCCTCGCTTTGTGCGAGGGTGTCTTTTTGTTGGTAGTAAGAGAACGAATGTCAACCTCTGAAAACGACCCAACCGAAATCATGCGGCGGCAGAGCGAGTATGAGCCGCCGCGCTCTTTGAGTCATTGGCTCATTGGGCGGCCCTTAATGACAGCCGATGCCCCGCATCAAACGATTGGGAAAGCGGTCGGCCTGGCAGTCTTCGCCTCCGATGCGCTTTCCTCCACTGCGTATGCCACCCAGGAAATTTTGGGAGTCTTATCTGTTGCCGGTTCGCTGGCATACAATTATGTTTTTCCCATTTCGATTGCCATCGTTGCTCTGCTGGCAATCGTGACCATTTCCTACGAGCAGACCATTCATGCTTATCCGGGGGGAGGCGGCGCCTATATTGTTGCCAGGGATAATCTCGGAGCAACGCCAGCGCAGGTCGCAGGTGCGGCTCTTCTAACCGACTACATTCTCACCGTAGCGGTTTCCGTATCCGCCGGAGTTGCCCAAATTGTCTCAGCCTACCCGGACCTGGATCCATACCGGATTGGAATTGGTGTGGCTGCAGTCCTTCTGATCATGTTGATCAACTTACGTGGTGTAAAGGAATCCGGGATCTTCTTTGCATTGCCAACCTATTTCTTTATCATTATGATGTTTATCACGGTGGGAATAGGTTTGTTCAAAAGTTTGACTGGAACGCTGGGCATTGTCCCTGATCCACCTCATCTGCAGGTCGTTGCGACGCTCACGGCGATTACCCCCTTTCTTCTTCTGCACGCTTTTGCAAACGGGACTACAGCATTGACCGGTGTCGAAGCCATTTCGAATGGAATCACGGCCTTCAAGGAACCGCGTACCCGCAACGCAGGCATTACTTTAATTTGGATGTCCATCATCCTGGGATCCCTCTTCCTCGGTATTTCACATCTGGCCGGTCAGATCGGCGGCGTGTATTCTCATGATGAAACGATCATTTCGCAACTGGCTCGTACCGTATTCGACGGGCGCGGGACGCTCTATCTGGCAACCATCGTGGCGACGACGGTGATCCTGATTATGGCAGCCAATACCGCTTTCGCTGATTTTCCTCGTCTGGGTGCACTCGCCGCCGGAGATCGTTTCCTGCCACGCCAGTTGACGTTCCGTGGAAGCCGCCTGGCATACTCCAATGGGATTATTACTCTCTCCATGATTGCATCCTTGCTGATTGTGATCTTCAAAGCCAGAGTGGATCTGCTCATTCCTCTTTATGCCATTGGGGTATTCCTGTCTTTTACCCTGTCCCAAACTGGTATGGCGAAACGCTGGTGGAAGATCGGTCAACTAAAAGAAGGTGATGAGATTCTGGAGCCGGGATCAGTCCTGCGCTACAACACAGGCTGGCGCTTCAAAATGTTCATCAACGGGTTTGGCGCAGTCTGTACCGCGGTCGTCATGATCATCTTTGCTGTGACCAAATTCCGCGAAGGTGCCTGGGTTGTCCTCATTATCATTCCGGTGCTCGTCAAACTTTTCTTTACCATCCACCATCACTACCAGGACCTTGCCTCCCATCTCACCCTGGATCAGTTCAACGGGCTGCCGGCCCGGCACACGCGTCATCGTGTCATCATGCCGGTCAGCGGGATCCACCAGGGAACCTTGGAAGCCCTGCGTTACGCAAAACTGCTTTCAGACGATGTGACAGCCGTTCACGTTTCGATCGATCCTGAGGAAACGGAGAAAGTCCAGCAAAAGTGGAAAAGCTGGGGAGAGGGGACGCGTCTGATCATCCTCGATTCGCCTTTCCGTCTCTTTATTGAGCCTTTGCTTGAATATCTTGAAGAGATCATCGATCAGCGCCAGCCAAATGAGACAATCACTATTGTTGTTCCGCAGTTCATTCCCTCCAAACGCTGGCATAATGCCCTGCACATGCGGACCGCGAATTTTCTACGGGATGAATTGTTATCCAAACCCGGGGTCGTCGTGACGGATGTCCCTTATCAAGTGAATCCTGAGGAAGAGAAGGAGTAATTCTTATGAATTTTATTGTGGTCGGATGTGGGCGCGTGGGCGCCGAGCTCTGTTACCATTTATTCAAGCGGGGTCACCAGATCGTCGTGGTGGATATCAACAAAGAGTCTTTCAATCGTCTGCATCCCGATTTTCGCGGGCGCACGCTGGAAGGGGAGGGTCTGGCGGAAGGTGTGCTGGAGCGTGCCGGCATCCGTGAAGCGGATGGGCTGGCGGCAGTGACCAATTCAGATACGTTGAATGCGGTTGTCGCCCACGCCGCGCGCACGATCTACAATATCCCAAACGTGGTTGCTCGCAACTATGACCCCAACCTGCGCTCGGTCATTGAGGTGTTTGGTTTACAGAGTGTCGGTTCCACCTCCTGGGGCGCCCAGCGCGTGGAAGAATTGCTGATGAACCCCTCCCAGCGAATGGTCTACTCGGCGGGGAACGGCGAAGTGGAAGTATATGAAATGCAGATCCCTAAGAAATGGAATGGCCGTACGTTGGGCGAGTTAATGGAACCGCTCGATCAGTGTTATCCTGTCGCTTTATCGCGAGCGGGGCGCTCCGCCCTGCCAGAAGCGGGAACAATGCTGCAAACCGGGGATCTCCTCAACGTCAGCTCCACATATGAAGGTATCGGCGCGTTGACGGAGCGCCTTTCCGAAAAGGCGGAGGCGTAAATGAATGTATTAATTGCTGGCGGCGGGCGCACAGGGGCACGCCTCGCCAATTTATTGATCAACCAGAATTACAAAGTTTGTCTCGTCGAAAATCGCTCGCCACTGTTGTCGATCTTGCACCAGGAATTGCCTACCGAAGTGATTTATGAAGGTAACCCGGTCGATCCAAGTGTTCTGGAAGCCGCGGGAATTCGGGAAGCCCACGTCCTGGCGGCTGTGACCAGTACCGATTCGAACAACCTGGCAATCTGCTTTCTCGCCAAAACCATGTTCGAAGTCCCGCGCACGATCTCCCGGATCAACAACCCGAACAATGCCTGGCTCTTCAATGACAACTTCCATGTGGATGTGGCATTGAATTCGGCCGACGTGTTTGCACATCTGATCCAGGAGGAGATGTCACTGGGCGACATGATGACGATCTTCAAGATCCGTCGTGGAAATTACTCGGTGATCGAGGAAAAAGTCCCGCCAGGCGCAAAGGCAATCGGTGTGCCGCTCAAAGACATGGACCTGGCGGAACACTGCGTGATCGCTGCCATTATCCGGGATGGCGTGATGGCCCTGCCGCGCGGCGACAGCATTTTGCAGGCGGAGGATGAGATCATCGCGGTCGCCAGCCCCGAAGGCGCGCAGAAACTTGCAGAGTTGCTGGCATTCCCTGTCTATCCGATGAGAAATGGGAAGAAGGAATAGAGACAAGTCGCCGAATAGCTTCACCACAGAGCCCACGGAGAAAACCTTTTAAAAATCGCCCCCGGCAGGTGTGTGAACTTTGTGTTCTCTGTGGTAAGAAGTAATTAGCCCATTCTTTTCGTCACTCCCAAAGACAAATCCAAATTGACCGAATCGGAACCCTTACGGTATAATGACCTGCCAGTCTGGGAAAGCCAGAAGCAAAAACTGCTGTGTAAATACCTCAACCAGCGTGCTGAGTTGAAGTTTAGCGATTAAAAAAAGCAATTATTTTCAAAGTGAGGAACGAAAAATGGTTAAACGTACGTACCAACCGAAGATCCGCCGCCGCATGCGCGTGCATGGTTTCCGCCAGCGTATGGCGACAGCTGATGGCCGCGCCGTCTTGAAGCGCCGTCGTCTGCGCGGCCGCCATCAATTAACGGTGACTGCCAATAAGCATGTTAAGAAAGTCCGCTGGTAGGCGGCAATTAAAATCGAGCAGGTTCGAGGGTACGGGTGCAGAGAAAATTCCGTCTGACCCGCTCCGAAGACTTCAAGCGGGTGCGGCGTTCTGGCAAGTCCTATGCCCACCCGCTTATTGTGTTGATAGTGCAGACTCATGACCAGCCGCGCCTGAAAG
>Ga0105104_10003172_pt1 | contig 11822 bp, 6 predicted proteins | sample PPLLaktember2015_3_FD_87034 | JGI IMG/M metagenome (GOLD analysis project Ga0105104, IMG submission 87034) | Freshwater sediment microbial communities from Prairie Pothole Lake near Jamestown, North Dakota, USA - PPLs Lake P7 Core (6) Depth... | ecosystem: Environmental > Aquatic > Freshwater >...
AGGCGCGGCGGCTGATCGCGCAGCAGGGCCTGCGCCTGGCGGCAACGGAAAGCATGGATTCCGGACAGGTAATCAACCTGGCCAAATACTGGCCGCTTTTGTGCATTTCCGTTTTGCGCAACTTAAGCCTGGCGTCCACCACCCGGTTTCCCTGGAAGGAAGAAATTCCGATCTCCGGAAACGTGTTCGCTCCGGGCCGAGATTATATCCGTCGTGAACCTGTGGGCGTGTGCGTCGGCATTGTTCCGTGGAATTTTCCCCTCAATATCGGCATGTGGAAAATTGCCCCCGCGCTCATCATGGGCAACACAATTGTTTTGAAGCCCGCATCGGTTACGCCGCTCTCCGCGGTCATCATCGCGGAAGCCGCCAAAGCCGCCGGGATCCCCGACGGAGTCATCAATGTCATTCCGGGCCCGGGGGGAGAGTTGGGTCGGGTATTGTGCACGCATAAGGATGTCGATAAAATATCCCTCACTGGTTCTACGGAAGTCGGACGCGAAGTCATGAAAATGGCCGCCGACACCATCAAAAAAGTCACGCTGGAATTGGGCGGCAAATCGGCCAATATCATCCTGGATGACGCGGATATCGATCTGGCAGTTGAAGGAGCCTGTTTTGGAACCTTCTTCCATCAGGGGCAGGTTTGTGAATCCGGCACACGAGTTCTGGTGCCGGCCAAAATTTACGACGAATTTGTCGAAAAAATGAAAAAACGAGCGGAAGCTCTGCGAATCGGTTATCAGCTCGATCCCGACTCACATCTCGGGCCGCTGGTCAGCCGTGAGCAATTGACCACTGTCGAGGGCTACGTCAAGATTGGCAAGGCGGAGGGCGCGCAGTTGATTACCGGCGGAGAACGCGCGGTAGTTCCGGGGCTGGAAGGAGGGTTTTATTTTAAACCCACCATTTTTGCCGACGTAAAAAACAGCATGCGCATTGCTCAGGAGGAAATTTTCGGGCCGGTCGTCTGCGTGATAAAATATGATGGCGATGAAGAAGCCATCGCGATTGCCAACGATTCCATTTACGGTCTGGGAGGCGGCGTTTTCTCCAGTAATACGGCCCGCGCGGAACGCGTGGCGGCAAGCGTCCGCACAGGCACCATATGGATTAACAACTATCATATCTTTGCAGATTTCTGCCCCTTCGGCGGCTACAAGCAGTCCGGCGTAGGCCGCGATCTCGGCCTGGAATGCCTCCACAGTTACACTCAGGTCAAGCGCGTCCACATCAATGCGATGGCCGACGCCAAAACCAACATGACCTGGCAGATCCTTTCGGACAACAAGAGAGTCGAAGGATTTTCCTATTTCTGTCCCACGGCAGTCGTGGCCGGACATGGATCGCTTGCTTCGATCAATAAAATCGTGTCGGATCTGGGCTGCCATCGTGTCATGATCCTTACGGATCCGGGTGTGAGAGCAGCTGGATTGGCCGATCTTGCCGCAAGTGCCCTGAGCGACCGGTATGCGGGCATGTTCGACAGGATTCAGTCCGATCCTGATCTGGAAGCCGTGGATGCGGCCACCGCGTTTGCCCGTGAAATCAATGCCGACTGCCTGGTCAGCGTGGGGGGCGGCAGTGTCATCGATGCAGCCAAGGGTGTTGCCGTTACCCTGAAGAACGGCGGCAAGGCCAACGATCACTTAAATCTCCTGACGTTGACCCAACCGCAGACACCTCACATAGCCATTCCCACGACGTCCGGAACCGGATCCGAGGTCACGAGCGTGTCCGTTTTAACGAGTCACGGCGCCGGACGCAAGCTGTTTATTGTGGACAAATTTATCATGCCCAACGCGGCCATCCTGGATCCTCGCTTTACGATGTCACTGCCTAAACGCATGACCGTGGCGACAGCCATGGACGCCATGACGCACGCAATTGAAGCCATGATGAGCACCATGTCCAACCGGATTTGCGACGCCCAGGCTATGCAGGCCATCCGGCTGATCGCCGAAAATCTGCCGTTGGTGGTGGCCGACGGGAAAAATGAACAAGCCAGACTCAATATGCAGATAGCGGCAACACTGGCGGGCTGGGCGTTTACGGTTGCACAGGTAGGGCTGGCACATGCGATGGCTCACACACTTGGGACGTTGTTCCACTTGCCGCACGGCGAGGCTTGCGGAATTGTCCTGCCCAAGGTGATGCGCTATAATGTCGATCACGCAACGGAGGCGCTGGTGCAGGTAGCCTCAGCACTGGGGGCGAAGAATGGCAAGGGAGGGCGTGATGCAGCGCTGGCTGCGGCGGATGCCGTTGAAGCTCTGATGAAAAAGGTGGAACATCCACTGCAGCTGCGTGAAGCGGGAGTGAAGGAAGATATGCTGGACATGGCTGCGTTTCACGCAATCTGCGATACGGCGGCCATCTTCAACCCGCGGCGGGTGAACGATCCGGGGGAAGTCGCCGCGTTGTATAAACAGGCATACTAATAACAAATTCGGGGATCAGGGTACTATGCCAGCCTTGACCCTCCACTTGATTTCTGATACAGGTATTGGCGCCGTTTTGGAAATAAGTGAAGTCGTTCGGTAAAAAAATAGATCTTTTTTTACGTCAATATACGGAGGCAGTTATGCAAAACGGTTATTCAGGAAAATTCCTACAGGTTGACTTGACCGCCGGTGTCTGTTCGAATATTTCAATCGAAGAAGAGCGTTTAAAGAAGTTCATCGGCGGGAGCTCTCTCGCGGCATCACTTTATCTGGAAAGGTTCGATCTGCAAGCCGACCCTCTGTCGCCCGAAAATCCGCTGATGCTGATCAACGGTCCCATGGTCGGCAGTGGTTTCCCGGGTAGTTCCCGTTTTGCTATGGCCGCCAAATCTCCGCAGACAGGCATCTGGGGCGAATCCTCCTGCGGCGGCAACTTCGGACCGGAATTGAAACGCGCAGGCTTTGACGGCGTGATCATCACCGGCAAAAGCCCGCAACCCGTCATTCTTTCCATAACCAACAATGAAGCCAGCCTGCTGCCCGCCGCCGATCTGTGGGGCAAAGACACCTATGAGACAACCGACATCCTGAAAGCCCCTGATAAAAACATCAAAGTACTGGCCATCGGCCCGGCCGGAGAAAACCGGGTCATGTTTTCGGCAATCGCCAACGACAAGGGGCACTATATCGGACGCACAGGCCTGGGTGCCGTGATGGGTTCTAAAAACCTCAAGGCAATCACCGCGCGGGGCAACCAGGCACCGGGAAAAGCCGATGAAGATAAATACAAGCTGACATTCAAGGCGGCCGTTGCGGAAATCAAAGATTCCGCCTTTGCCGAATCGCTGCATTTAATGGGGTCGGACGCGGCCATGGACCTCGGCACAATGACCGGCGATGTTCCTTTCAAGAACTGGTCGGCCAGCGAAGATTCTGAGATTTCCTCCAAATTGAGCGGCCCGTCGCTTTCGGAACATTATCTGGTCAAAGCGCATGCCTGCTCCAATTGCCCGGTTGCCTGCAAAAGGGTGACCGCCGTGAAAGACGGCCCCTACCAGTCCGACGAAGGCCCCGGTCCGGAATATGAAACCTGCGGCACCTTCGGCACGCTGATCATGAACAGTGATCTGGCCGCCGTCATCAAAGCCAACGAGATGTGCAACCGCTACGGCATGGACACCATCAGCGCAGGTGCGGCCATTGCCGTGTCCATGGAACTCTATGAAAAAGGGATCATCAGCGCCGAGGCGGCGGACGGCCTGAAACTGGAATGGGGAAACATGGAGGCGGTTCTCGCGCTGCTTGGCAAAATTTCGCGGCGAGAGGGGTTCGGCGATATCCTTGCCGGCGGCTCGGTCTCCGCAGCCAGGCATTTCGGCGCGGAGGCGCTGGATTGCGTCGCCCACGTCAAAGGGCTTGATCTTCCCATGCATGACCCGAGGGGATACCACGGAATGGGTCTTGCCTACATGATGTCCAACCGCGGTGCCTGCCACCTTCAACACGCGGCAATGGGCATGGAGCAGGGGATGGTTTCATGGCCTCAGCTTTTTGACATGAAAGAAGACTATGACGGCCAGACTTCAGTGGGAAAGGCGCGGATGGTCTTTAATGCGGAAAATTACGGCATTCTGGGCAACAGCCTCTCCATGTGCCATTATGTGCTTTACGCTGTGAAACCGGAAACGGTTCGCGACGCCTTCAACGCCATTACCGGCTATAATTTTGATTTCAACGATCTGCTGGTCTGCGGCGCGCGCGACTGGACCCTGAAACGCGGAATCAATAACCTGCTGGGCATCACCGTCAAGGACGACGTTCTGCCCAAAAAGATACTGACCGCCATCAATGAAGGCGCAAGGGCCGGCTCCGTACCGGATATGCAACTGTTGCGGGATGAGTATTATGCCATCCGCGGCTTGACTGCCGACGGTATTGTCAGCGAAGAAAAACTTCTGGAGCTCGGGCTTCCGGAGTTAAGAGATAAACTTTACAAAAAATAAAAAGGAGAATGGACAATGACTGCTTACAACGCTTTTACGCAGGAGTGGATGGACGCCTGGAAAGAAAAAATCAACAGTTCCAAAGAGTACAAGGAAATTGCCAAGGAATGGGAAGGAAGCGTCTCCATTACGGTCAATGCGGACCCGTCGAGAAACCTTCCGGAGACCGTTTACATGTTCACCGATTACTGGCATGGCGACGCGCTTGAATTTTTAATTTGCGACGCGGCAAAAGCACAGACGGCCAAGTTTATCATGACCGGTGATTATGCCCGCTGGAAACAGGTAGCCAAAAAAGAACTCGACCCGACCAAGGCCCTGATGCAGGGCAAGTTAAAATTGAAGGGCGATCTGACTTACGTGGTGCGCATGGTCAAAACGATCAACAAGGTTGTTGATCTTTTAACGGAAGTGGAAACCATCTTCCCCGACGGGGATTAAAAAATAAAGGAGACGGTGATGGCTTACAATCAGGATCTATCTTTTGTGTATTTCGGCCCGACAAAAATCATTTTCGGCAACGGTTCGTCCACCTCGGAACTGGATTCCGAAGTGAGCGCCATGGGCTGCTCGCGCGCGGTGGTCGTTACGGATCCGGGCATCATCAAGGCGGGCTTGCTGGACAAAATCACAAAGTCCCTGGGCGGAAAATGTGTCGGAGTTTTCAGCGATGTGCCGCAGGATTCGGGGCTGGACGTTATTGACCGGGCGGCGGCATTTGCCAGAGAAAAGGGCGCGGATATTATCATCAGCGTTGGCGGCGGCAGCGCGATTGATACCGCCAAAGGCATGTGTATTCTTCTGACCGAAGGTGGTTCACTTGCTGATTTTGAAGGAATTCAGCAATTAACTAGGTTGCAGACACCACACATCGTCATACCTACTACTGCCGGAACGGGAAGCGAAGTTACCTGGATTGCGGTAGTTTACGATAAAAGCAAGGGACAAAAAAGATTGATTGTGGAGACCTACAACGCCCCGCGCGTGGCTATTCTTGATCCCACATTAACGGCCAAGTTACCGCCGCTCCTGACAGCTTCTACCGGAATGGATGCCCTGACCCACGCAGTTGAGGCTATATCTGACGTGGATCATGAACCTATTGCTGATGCTCTTGGCCTGCATGCCATTCGGCTTTTAAATAAATATCTTCCAACTTGCATTAAAAACGGCAGCGACCTCACCGCCCGCGGTCAGGTGCAAATAGCAGCCACTATGGCGGGCTGGGCCTTTGGCAACTCAATGGTGGGCTTGGTGCACGCCATGGCTCATTCTATCGGCGCTGTGGCGCATGTTCCGCATGGCGTCGCCAACGGCATTCTACTGCCTCATTGCATGGAATTTAATCTGCCCGATGCAGAAGATTATTACGCGGAAATAGCCCAGGCTATGGGTGTATACGAAAAGGGCAGCACCACTAAACAGGCAGCCGAGACCGCGGTTAAAGCCGTTTTTGATTTCTCGAAAAAAATCGGCCATCCGCAAAAGCTTTCCGAATTTGGAGTGACAGAAGAAGATATAATCAAAGCGGCGGATATGAGCATGTCGGACGGTGCCATTGTCTGCAATGTCCGTCTTGTTGAGGATTCCAGTGAAGTGTTGGCAATTTACCGCAAAGCACTGTAAAGGATGAGGAACGTTTATGAACCTGAACATAACCAATCGCGCAGAGGATGTTCCCTTTTCCTTCATGGTGCAGGATCTGCTGACCGGCAACATTGAAAAATCACAGGCAAAATACGCAACCTATAAAAAAATGAACGGCATTGCCGCAATAGACCTTCCGGATATTGAAACAGCAATCAGCCTTCATTTCAAGAAAGGCTCCCTGGTAATTGAACCAGGGGTAAATCCGGATGCTGCAGTCGTTATCAGAACGTCATCGGAGAACGTGATGGATTTAAACGCGATCAACATCCGCTGGGGTCTGCCGTATTACTTTGACGAGGCTGGAAGAAAAGTACTGGCGATGATTTTCGGCGGCAAAATAAAAATCAAGGGGCTTTTAACCCATCCGATTTTGCTTACCCGTTTCACGATTATCATGTCGGTCATGTAACCCCGGGATAACCGTTTTGACATTTGATGAGCAGGGCAGTTTCATCCCTGTTTATTCCCGCCGCCGCGGGATGTTTGATTCATAAACTTTAAAAAACCCCGAGTGCCTTTATTTTTCACAGGTGGAAATGGGCCAAAAACTGCCTTGACTGATTTTTTAATTCATGTAAGACGTGAAACGGTTAATGGTTGAGGTCCTGCAACACTGAGGGGAAAATAAGCACTTGCGCAGAAAAATAAAAACTCGTTGCTTTTATAAAACAACGGGCCCGGTAATATAGAACAAAATCAGTTGATGAAAACAAATTCCGCATCAGGCCGCCTGCGGCTGACAATCGTATTAATCGTTTCCCTGCTTATAGCATTGACGAATCAACAGGCACAGGCATCCGTTTCACCCTTGAATAGCGACAGCCCTGTACCCGTGGCAGTAATGAAACTCGTTTCTTTCTGCAATAATCCCAAAGTAGGACTAGATCTTCAAGCTGTCACCACCTTAGTGGACTATGTCCTCGAACCTAAAGCACTTAAAGAAGCTGCCCTTCCCAAAATCCAGGATGCGACCGGCGCCTATTTTGAATCCAACATCAAGGTCAGTTTCGCCGATTTCATAAACTACTCGTATAACAGTACAATCCCCGCGGCTGTTACGAGTCCGTCTTCTCTGCGCTATTCAAGGCCGCTCAACAGCCCGGGGAATACAAAAAAAGTCCCCGGCAACTGGATATTACCGGCACCGGGAGGCAGTCCCGTGATCATCAGCGAATTACTTCGAAACGGCAATACACCCGATCAAACAACAGGTGTGTATTATGAATATGATGTCAAAAGAGTACTCATCCTGCTCAATCACAAGGGCAGGCAGGTACTGATCACCATTTCCAAGCAGGTTGATGTTTCCGATGTCGGTAAAAAGGGGTTCATCCTGGGCAGCGATGACGATTGGAATTACTATTACTCAGGAGAGCCAGGATCGGCAAAGCTTGGACTGGGATGGGTGAAGTCTTATATTTATAACTTTTTTTCGGTAGGCGTCTACATCAATTCCGGCTCTTCGCCTCCCATGGTCAGGTCCGGTTTTTTTCAATGGATACGGGCCGGCTGGTCCGGAGTCAATTTTGTCCAGACGCAACATGTCATTAAAGGAATGAAAAGACACGACAGGAATTCTAAAGCGATCCTGGAATCGCCCAATCTTCCCGCATCAAGCGAAATAACCTCTGCTTATAAGCGGCTCTCAACCATGCCCCAGAGTGATTTGACAAAACGGTACGCCGTCTTGCAGCAGGCTCGTCAGTCTTTGGCACTGCAGAGGGGTAAGATCAAAACCGATGATATAAAAAAGCAAAACGATTATTTCAACGTTCCCAGGGAACAAATCATCGAGGAGCTGATGGTGGAATATCTGAAACTTGCCCTCGGCAAACCGTCCCCGATACCCCAAAACATCGTTATGGGTGTTCATTAATCTTTCACAGCCCTGTGCCGGTGAACACGGCATGGCCTCTAAAATAATATCCCTCTTTGATACTCTCCCTGATAACAAACGCGGAAGTCGTTATAGAAAAAAAAGGGGCTGCGATTGCTCGCAGCCCCTTCCGAGAATTGTTTTAAATCAAGTTTCTAGAATGTGAATCCATCGTCAACAAGTTCCATAGCGGACTTGTCGTTGGCTTTGATCGCTTCACAGCGCGCCTTTACGGTGGTCACAATTTCGTTCATGAAAAACTTGGCCGAAGCAATCTTGCCGGCATAGAATGCGGCATCCGCATCTTCACGCTGCAGGCCTTTCTTCTTGCCAATGGTGGTCAGGCCCTTTTCTTCGTACATGGCATTGAGTTTTTCATCTGCAATAGCAGCCCCTTCAAGCAGCAGATTGCCGACAACCATGTCGCCAAAGAGCTCAAGATATTTGCAGGCGTTGTAGATGGGGGCGATGAAATCGCCGCCTTTGCCGGCTGCAGCGAAGAACATGGCAACTTCAAAGCAGGCATTGGAGGCTTCTTCGAGAGTGGCGGCCGCTTTGGCAAGTTCGGGAATGTTCTTACACTTGGCAATCGTCTTTTGAACCGTACCAGCCATATTCATGACGTTTGCGCCCTTGCGCTGTCCCAGCTTGCGTCCGACGAAATCGAGTGACTGAATGCCGTTGGTGCCTTCATAAATGCAGGCGATTTTTTCATCGCGCAGGAACTGCTCCACGGGGTATTCAGAGCAATAGCCGTATCCGCCGTAAACATCCATGGCCAAAGAGCAGATCAGCAAGCCTTTATCCGTCGAGTAAGCTTTGACGATCGGGGTCAAAAGCTCGAGGTAGCCTTCCCAGTTGGCCTTTTCGGCTTCTGAGCTGGCAATCTTGCTCATGTCCATGCAATAAGCGCTGAAATAGGCCAAAGCGCGGATGCCTTCGGCATGGGACTTCATCCACATTAATTTTTTGCGGACATCGGGATGGTTGATGATGGCAACGGCTTTAGCGTTGGGGTTCTTCATTTCCCAGACGGGAGTACTCTGGATGCGCTCCTTGGCGTAAGCCACGGCATGCTGAAAAGCGGCCGATCCAATAGCGACACCCTGCATACCAACGCCGAGACGCGCTTCATTCATCATCTGGAACATGATCTTGATACCGGAGCGTTCCTCACCGAGCAGTTCGCCGATGCACTTTCCGTCTTCGCCGAAGTTCAATGTACAAGTAGCGTTGCCGCTGATGCCCATCTTATGCTCGATGCCGCCGCAATTCACATCATTGGGCTCGCCTAAAGAACCATCGTCATTGACGCGGACTTTCGGAACGATGAAAATGGAAATGCCCTTGGTTCCGGCCGGATCGCCTTCAATGCGCGCCAGAACGGGGTGAATGATATTCGGGGTCAGATCATGGTCGCCCGCCGAGATGAAACATTTGGTTCCTGTGATCAGATACTTCCCGTCGGGAAGACGTTTGGCTGTCGTCTTCAGGGCGCCGACGTCGCTGCCTGCACCAGGTTCGGTCAGGCACATCGTTCCGGCCCATTCGCCAGCAAAACATTTTCCCATGTATTTTTTCTTCTGTTCTTCATTTCCGTAAACATTGATCAAATTGGCGGCACCGTGGGTCAGGCCGGCATACATAATGAAAGCATAGTTGGCTGCGCAGAACAACTCCGAAACCGCATAACCCGCGGTATGGGGTAATCCCTGGCCGCCGACATCGGGAGAATCCATCGGATTAATCCAGCCGGCTTCGCAATATTTTTTAAACGGTTCATGGAAACACTTGGGTACGGTTACTTTTCCATCTTTGATATGACAACCTTCTTCATCTCCTTCCTTTAAAGTCGGGAAGATTGAGGTGACCGCCAACTTCTCAGCTTCGCTCAGAATCATTAAAATATCATCCTTGGAATACCCTCCATAAGCTTCTGATTCAAAAATTTTCTCCATGCCAAATTGCTCGAAAAGAAGAAACTGCTGATCTTTTGTGTTTACCAATAAATTGCCCATAACTGACTCCCTTCTGTTTTATGATATTTCAAACGTGTTAACGTCCGTTTACTTATTTTTCCCGGCTAAAGAAGTGTTGCAGCAATAGCTGAGTGTACCGATGACGTGACTATAATTCCAATTTTGACTGAAAGTCAATCAAAATAATGAATTTTGACCGCTTTCATGATGATTAGTTAAAAAAGGATCAAGGAGAAGAATCCAGCCATTTTTAATTATTTATCCATTTGATATTCATAGTATTTTGCTGTTTTAGCCAATACCCGGACCGCCCTGGGAAGTCCTTCGTAAACCGGAATGCCCGCCGACATCAGAATATTTTTGAAGACCGGAATCCATTTTCTTATTTCCTCCGAAGATTCATACTGACGCGACACCACCATCATCGGTTTTCCGAGAACATGCTTTTGCCCATCGCCTGCCAGATAAGAGGCAATGGTTTTAAGATAGGCGCCTCCCGGCTCTCTTTTGAACAACCAGTCAAAGGGAACAGAAATAATAAAATTATCAATTTCACCGCTTCGGGCGACAAGCTGCAGCACTTCCCCCAGCAGGTGCAACTGAACGAATGCGACAGCCGCATCTATCGGGTTGCGGATCATCGCCCCCGCAGGCGGAATTAGCTTTCTCAATTCCCGCATCAGTCGGGCCGAAAGAGCCGGAAGTTCCAGATTCGCCTGTGCACAATTATCCGCAACCGATACGCCTATGCCTCCACCGAATCCGAGAACGACTGTTTTACTGCCGCGTACTCTTCCCAGGCGATGAAGCGCCTGGGTGACATCCGCCATTTCCTCGAGGGATTCAACAGAAACGGCGCCGGTCTGCCGGAAAAAGGCCTTCCATATTTTCTCCCCGCCGGCCAGAGAGCCTGTATGGGAAGCAACGGCCCGGGCTCCCGATTCCGTCAGGCCGCTTTTATAGATGATTACCGGCTTTTTACGATTGATCCGGGTCACAAGATCCAGCAGAAGACGTCCATCCTTTACGCCTTCCAGATACATCGTGATAATCCGGGTTTGCTCATCATGGGCAAGATAATCCAGCAGATCGGTACTGTCCACCGTCAGGGCATTGCCGTAGCTGATGGACTTGCTGAAATGTATTTTATATTGATCGGTCAGATAATTTGAAAAATCCTGGGCATTTCCGCCGCTCTGGCTGATCAGAGAAACCGGTCCGCTTTCCGTTGAGGCGCTTTCCCATGTCAGCATCCGCATTTCGGGAATATAAAATCCCATGCAGTTCGGACCGATCACCCGCAATCCTCCCTCTACGGCAATCGTTTCAATTTCCCGCTGGAGTCTGATTCCCTCCTCTTCCCCTGTTTCCTTGAAACCGGAGCTGAAAATGTGAATATTTTTATTGTTCGTGGCAACGCATTCTTTCAGGATGTCGGGAACCAGCCGACCGGGAACAGAGATAATGACCAGATCCACAGGCTCAGGCAGCGCAGACAAATTGGGATACGCCTTCACGCCGTCGATTTCCTGAAGCCTTGGATTGACGGGGTAAAGCCTTCCCCGATAACCGAAATTTTTCATGCAGCCGAACATTCCGGCAAACCCGCCTTCATCCGGGATTGAAGCACCTACCACTGCAACGGATTTCGCATGGGCCATGACATCAAGGGCGGCGCGCATTTCGACAGATCGCTTTTGAGACAAGCCCCTACCCGGCACTCCACCTGTTCTCGAGACCGTGCGTTCATCCAGCACGACCAGGGCGTCCACAGCCACCACCTTCCCCTTCGGAGTAACAATCAGCGGATTGATATCCACTTCCCTGATGCCGGGATGTTCGATCCCAAGCTTTGCCAGACCGAGCAAAG
>Ga0105104_10003174_pt1 | contig 11817 bp, 11 predicted proteins | sample PPLLaktember2015_3_FD_87034 | JGI IMG/M metagenome (GOLD analysis project Ga0105104, IMG submission 87034) | Freshwater sediment microbial communities from Prairie Pothole Lake near Jamestown, North Dakota, USA - PPLs Lake P7 Core (6) Depth... | ecosystem: Environmental > Aquatic > Freshwater >...
GGTGTTTTTTCAGTCAACAGGTAAGCGATGTAATTTGCTTTTTCGGCAGCAGTACAATCGGCACCAATCACTTCATTGCAGTGTTTTGTAAAGTTCTCTTCAACTTTATCAACATCAGCGAAGCGTTTGAAGTTTACGGTTGGTGATAAAGGAGCGATTTTCTTACCGGTAACGATGTGTTTGCCTTCGTTAGCAGGGTTTTGTGAGTGGCATGAGGAGCATGAAGTCTCTTTACCGTTTGCACCTTTGATCTTGCGGTTGAAGAACAATTTACCGTCAACTGCTGATGGGCTGCCGTATTCTGGGTTGGCTGTTTTAGCGAATGATTGATATTTTTTTTCTAATTTAACTGCATTTTCTACATCAGCTTGAGCTGAGAATGCAGCAAGGCCTAACAAGGCAGCCAAAACAATACTTAAGTTTTTCATTTAATTCTCCGTAGTGTGAATAAAGATACCAGCTTTAGTAAAACGTATCGGGTAGTTGGTAATTGCAACCCGTCAATTCTAAACCAATTTAACGCGCCGTAAAGTTATTGGAATACATTTTATGCAAATTTTGTTAAGAAATTGTTTCATTGTTGCAATATTAGGATTGTTTCACGTGAAACAGTCATTTAAAACATCGTTTTACATGACCTTGTAACCAGATTGCGTTAAACTTCCATACTCTTGGTTTTATAGATTTTTTTGCGGTTAAAACATGAATTTTCCTGATATTTTTGATGTGATTGTTGTTGGCGGTGGGCATGCCGGTACTGAGGCGGCGCTTGCGGCTGCGCGCATGGGGCAAAAAACCTTATTGCTCACGCATAACATTGAAACTTTGGGTCAAATGTCCTGTAACCCTAGTATCGGTGGTATTGGTAAAGGCCACCTGGTTAAAGAGGTGGATGCGCTGGGCGGCGCTATGGCAGCCGCAACTGATGAAGGCGGTATCCAGTTTCGTATATTGAATTCCAGCAAAGGGCCGGCAGTGCGTGCGACACGTGCGCAAGCTGACCGTGTTTTATACAAAGCGGCAATTCGTCATAAGTTGGAAAATCAGGAAAATCTGTGGCTGTTCCAGCAAGCGGTAGATGACATTATTCTGGAAGGCGAACGTGCTGCCGGTGTGGTGACGCAGCTAGGTTTACGTTTTGCCTCTAAATCTGTGGTGCTTACTGCGGGTACATTCCTGGGTGGACTGGTGCATGTAGGTTTAAAAAATTACAGTGCAGGCCGCGCAGGCGACCCCCCTTCTATTTCATTGGCTGCACGTTTGCGTGAAATCGGTCTGCCGGCCGGTCGATTAAAAACGGGTACGCCACCACGAATTGATGGCCGCACGATAGATTTTAGTGTGATGACAGTGCAGCCCGGTGATGACCCGGTGCCCGTGTTCTCATTCTTGGGTAATGCGGCGCAACACCCGGCGCAACTTCCTTGCTGGATCACGCATACCAATGAGCGTACTCATGAAATTATCCGCAGCGGTTTAGACCGTTCGCCCATGTACACCGGTGTGATAGAAGGTGTAGGACCACGCTACTGCCCGAGTGTGGAAGATAAAATCCACCGTTTTGCCGATAAAGAATCACACCAGATTTTTTTAGAGCCTGAAGGCTTGAGTACTAATGAAATTTACCCAAACGGCATTTCTACCAGTTTACCGTTTGATATTCAGTTGGCTTTGGTGCGTTCAGTCAAGGGTTTGGAAAACGCGCATATTCTGCGACCTGGCTATGCGATCGAATATGATTATTATGACCCGCGCGCTTTAAAAAGCTCATTAGAAACCAAGTCCGTGCAGGGTTTGTTTTTTGCGGGGCAAATCAACGGCACCACTGGCTATGAAGAAGCCGCCGCTCAGGGCTTGTTGGCAGGAGCTAATGCTGCGCTGTATGCACAAGGCAAAGAAGCGTGGTGTCCGGCTCGTGATGAAGCGTATTTAGGGGTGCTGGTAGATGACCTGATTACGCGCGGCGTGAGCGAGCCGTATCGTATGTTTACCTCGCGTGCGGAATACCGGCTGCAGCTTAGAGAAGATAACGCAGATATGCGTCTGACCGAAATTGGCCGCAAATTAGGCTTGGTAGATGACGTGCGCTGGGAGGCATTCAGCCGTAAGCAAGAGGCGGTTGTGCGTGAGCAAGAGCGTTTGAAAAAAACCTTTGCACAGCCTGCTAACTTGAATGCGGAAACGATGCAAAGCATTTTTGGCAAACCGCTCGAGCATGAATATAGCTTGTTTGAATTATTGCGCCGCCCTGAGGTAAGCTATGAGCAGGTGCTGTCATTGGGTGAGTTAGGTTTGGGTGAGGTGGAGCCAGCCGTGCGCGAGCAGGTGGAAATCGCCGCTAAGTACCAGGGTTATATCGATCGCCAGATTGATGAAGTGGCACGTAGCCGCGGCCAGGAAAACACTAAATTGCCGAGCGACCTGGATTATCGTGAGATTCATGGCCTGCCGATTGAGGCGCAGCAAAAATTAAATGCACACAAGCCTGAAACCATAGGCCAAGCTGGCCGTATTTCAGGCATTACACCAGCAGCGATTTCTCTATTGCTGGTGTACTTAAAGCGTAAATCACGCGCAAAAGCGGTTAATTTGGACGGCGTTAATATAAATGATACGGGTAACGATGTAGGGAATGCTGCATGACGGCCAATATGCCAAGCAACCTGAAGCCAGCAGCGCGTGCAGAACTGCAGGAAAAATTAGAGGCAGGTTTGCATGAAATGGGTTTACAGCTCTCTGGTGAGCAGCAGCAAAAATTGCTCGATTATGTTGCGCTAATCTATAAATGGAATCAGGTGCATAACCTCACGGCGGTACGTGAGCCGTTAGATATGATTACATTGCATATACTGGATAGCCTGTCTGTGTTGCCATATATTGAGTGTAAGCGCTTACTTGACGTGGGTGCAGGCGCAGGCTTGCCAAGTATTCCTTTAGCAATTTGCCTGCCGGAGCTGCAAGTGACGGCGATAGATGCGGTACAGAAAAAAGTAAGTTTTATGCGGCAGGTAAAGGCGCAATTAGGTTTGACGAATTTCACGGTGATACATGGCCGTATTGAAGAGCAGGAAGTGCCAAGTAAGGATATGCCTGAGAAATTTGATGTGATTACTTCGCGTGCATTTTCAGAGATTGGCTTGTTTGTAAAACTCACTAAGCATTTGTTGGTGGACAATGGAAAGTGGCTGGCAATGAAAGGCGCTATTCCGCAGCATGAGTTTGATAAGAGCGGTATTCAGCCAAGTGATATAAAAGTATTAAAAGTGGCGGGGCTTGATGCAGAGCGGCATTTAATTGTTTTGAAGCAAAGTTAGCTTTAATAATTTTAATAAAGTAATCACTACAAAATCCGAAGAAAAAGCAGATGAAAATATTAGCAATTACCAATCAAAAAGGCGGTGTGGGTAAAACCACTACCTGCGTTAATTTGGCGGCTAGCATGGCGAGCTTGGGTAAGCGTGTGTTGTTGATTGACCTGGATCCCCAAGGCAATGCCAGCACAGGCAGCGGTATTGATAAAGCACATCTTAAGTTGAGTATTTATCATGTGTTGATTGGTGAAAAATCACTTATAGATGTGGTGGTTAAAAGTGAAAAAGGCGGTTTTGATATTGCGCCTTCAAATCGTGAGCTGGCAGGTGCTGAAGTTGAGTTAGTAAATGAATTGGCGCGCGAAAATCGCTTAAAGGCAGCTATCGCCAAATTAGGCGATGCTTATGATGTTGTGCTGCTGGATTGCCCCCCTGCCCTTAATCTGGTTACGGTGAATGCGCTCACGGCTGCCAGTGCAGTGATGATTCCGATGCAATGTGAGTATTACGCGTTGGAGGGGCTGTCGGATCTGGTGAATACCATTAAAAAAGTGCGTGCACATTTGAACCCGACATTGGAAATAGAAGGTTTGCTGCGCACCCTGTTTGATAATCGTAATATGCTTGCTCAGCAGGTATCAGCACAGCTAATCAGTCATTTTGGCGACAAAGTCTATAAAACCGTGATTCCACGCAACATTCGACTGGCTGAGGCACCAAGCTACGGTGTACCAGTGCTCCATTATGACAAAAGTTCTAAAGGTGCAGTGGCTTACATGGAGTTAGCGCAGGAAATTACCGATAAAGAAAACATACGAGAGAAAAAACATGGCTAAGTTAAAAGGTTTGGGGCGCGGATTAGACGCCCTCCTCGCGGGAGATATGGGCAGTGTGGGTGAGGCTGACTCTCTGTTGATGCTTAAGGTTGAGCAGTTGCAACCAGGTAAATATCAGCCACGCAGTTATATGGATGATGCGGCGCTACAGACTTTGGCAGACTCTATTAAAGCGCAAGGCATCATGCAGCCGATTCTGGTGCGCCAATTGGCTGATGAGCAATATGAAATCATCGCTGGTGAGCGTCGCTGGCGTGCAAGCCAGCGTGCCGGTTTGGCAGAAGTGCCGGTTTTGGTGCGCGCAATTGCCGACGAAGCCGCACTTGCAATGGCTTTGATAGAGAATATTCAGCGTGAGAATTTAAATCCGCTGGAAGAAGCACAAGGTATTAAACGCTTGATCGACGAATTCGCCATGACACATGAGAAGGCTGCTGCTGCTGTTGGGCGCTCACGTGTTGCGGTGTCAAATTTGTTACGCTTGCTTACGCTTTGCGCGCCAGTGCAGGAAATGTTAATGCATGGCAAATTGGATATGGGGCATGCACGCACTTTGATTGGTTTGGATGGCGCGCCGCAAGTGATGCTGGCTGAGCAAATTATGCATAATGACTTGTCAGTGCGTGAGGCGGAGAATTTAGTTAAAAACCACAACGAGCAGCTGGAAAAATCTGGTTCAAAAGCCACGCAAGCCAACATACAAAAATCCAGTGTAAGCCAAGATATTTTAAGATTACAAGAAGTTTTGAGCGATAAATTGGGCGCTGCTGTCAGTATTAAAGCTGGTGTTAATGGCGCCGGCACATTGAAAATTAGTTATGCAAGTCTAGATCAGCTGGATGAAATCATTGCCAGAATATCGCACTAGTTATTTTTCGGGTTAACACATCAAGAATCATGCAATGATGCAAATTTAATACTGACGTAAGATTTTTTTACGCTAAGTGTTTAATTTGCTTAACTTAACCCTTGACTAAAAAGTGTTAATAATTCAAAATCGCGGTCTTTGCTATCTAAGCAAAAATTTAGTAGGTCTGTACAGCGCACAATAATAAGAATTCTCGCGTTGGTAAATAAATAGTATTTAAATTAACTGGGTTTAAGTCATTGTCAGCATCCAATACATCAGATGTTTTTAGTAAAATGCTTAAAATTCAGGGGATTGCTACCGTAGCAGTTGCTATCGTCGCGTATTTTTTGTCGGGCTTAAATGCTGGTATTTCGGCAATTCTGGGCGGCGTTAGCGTGATGATTGGCGCTTATGCTGCGTCTATGATTGCTAAACGTAGTGAAGGTAAAAGTGAGGCCTCTGCAATTTTAATCAATTTGCTAAAGGCTGAGGCAGCAAAGATTTTGGTGATAATCGTACTTTTGGTTGTCATCTTTGGTTTTTATAAGCAATTGGTGCCATTTGCACTGATTGCAGGTTTGGCGGCTGCAGCTTTATTTTCTGGTGCAGCCCTCAGTAAGTTAAACGTGTAATTTAAACGATATTAATAAAGTAAACATTAGATTATGGCTACAGAACACGCAGATAACGCACAACATGCTGAACACGCTCTTACCCCTTCAGGTTATATTGAGCATCACTTAAGTTTTAATGCGCACCCCATCAATGAAAGTGCCGGTTTCTGGACTTTGCACGTTGACACCTTTGTGATGTCTGTAGCACTTGGTTTGATTGTTATGGGTCTGGTCTGGCTGGTGGCACGTAAAGCTACAGCAGGCGTACCTAGCAAAGGTCAGGCGTTTGTAGAGTTGGTATTCGGCTTTATTGATGATCAAGTAAAAAATATTTTCCACGGCAACCGTCACAGTTTTATCGCTCCAACTGCATTGACGGTTTTTTTATGGGTGTTCGCAATGAACTCCATGGACTTTTTACCGGTTGATTGGGTTGCAGGTATCGTTTCATTCTTTGGTGGTCCTGAAGCCAAATGGCGCGCAGTGCCAACTTCAGACATCAATACCACATTCGCATTAGCGTTATCTGTATGGATCTTGATGATCTTCTTTGCTATCAAAGTTAAAGGCCTTGGCGGTTTCATCCATGAGTTATTCTGTGCCCCGTTCGGCAGCAAAATCTGGGTATGGCCAGCTAACTTCCTGTTCAACTTGATTGAATACGTTTCAAAACCACTTTCACATTCATTGCGTTTGTTCGGCAATATGTACGCAGGTGAGGTTATCTTCTTGCTGTTGGGTCTTTGGGCTGCAACAGGCGTAACTGGTACGATTGCTGGTGCGATTCTGGGTGCTGGCTGGTCAATCTTCCACATTCTGATTGTAGCGTTGCAAGCATTCATCTTCATGATGTTGACTGTAGTGTATCTAGCAATGGCGCACGAAAGTCACTAAGAGAATTAGGTTTTAAGCAGTACAGTTTTTGTAATTTAGTAGTTTTATTTTTAGTAGCAGTTTGATTGTAAGTTTAATTTTTTTGAGAGGGTAATAACATGGATGCATTAGCATTGATTCAAGCCTACACAGGCGTTGGTATTGGTTTAATTATTGGTTTGGGCGCTGCTGGTGCTTGTATCGGTATCGGTATTATGTGTGCTAGCTTCTTGGAAGGCGCTGCACGCCAACCAGAAATGATCCCAGCTTTGCAAGGTAAAGTATTCTTGCTGTTAGGTTTGATCGACGCGTCATTCATTATCGGTGTTGGTCTTGCAATGATGTTTGCATTTGCTAACCCATTATTGAGCGTAGTTGCTAAGTAATTAAGCAAAACTAAGCCAACTAGTCATTAAGCGTTTGTTTAATGACTAGTGCTTTTATGATTAACAATATGGATCAAAAATGAACATTAACTTTACACTTATCGCACAAGCTATCGCATTTGCTGTGTTGATTTGGTTCACAGTGAAATTCGTTTGGCCGCCGCTTTTAAAAGCGATTGAAGCGCGCCAAAAAGAAATTGCGGATGGTTTGGCTGCAGCGCAAGAAGGCAGAAGTGCTTTAGAAGTGGCTGCTAAGAAATCAGAAGTGACATTGACTGAAGCTAAACAAAAGGCGAGCGAAATCATTGCGCAAGCTGAAAAACGCGGCACACAAATCATCGAAGAAGCTAAAGGTAATGCCAAAGTTGAAGGTGATCGTATTATCGCTGGCGCTAAAGCTGAAATTGACCAAGAAGTTAACCGTGCAAAAGAAGGTTTACGTGCGCAAGTTTCTACATTGGCAATTGCAGGTGCTGAAAAAATCTTGCGTAAAGAAATTGACGCTAAAGCACATAGCGAATTGTTGTCTAAACTCGCAGCAGAACTTTAAGGCCTAGAGATAAAAGGCAAGGGATAAAGGAAAACACATGGCTGAAATATCAACCATCGCAAGGCCTTATGCAGTAGCTGCTTATAAATTAGGCCGCGAGCAAAAGGCACTCGGCAAATGGTCTGAGATGTTGGGTTTTGCTGCCGCAGTTGCTAACGATGCGCAAATCAAAGCTTATATTCAAGACCCAAAAGTGGTGAGCAGTGATCTGCAAGCAACATTCTTGAAAGTATGCGGCGATCAACTTAATGAAAACGGACAAAATCTTGTCAAAGTTTTAGTTGAGTATGGTCGTTTATCTATTTTGCCAGAAATCTACAGCGCATTTGAGGCATTGAAAGCGCAAGACGAAGGTACCTTGGATGCGCAAATTATTGCTGCAGCTAAAATAAGTGCGGCAGAAACCAAGGATTTGGTAAAACGCTTAGAAGCAAAATTCGGCAAAAAAATTGAAGCAAGTGTTTCTATAGACCCGGAAATTATTGGTGGCATCAAAATTATTGTTGGCGATACCGTGATAGACGCATCCGTCAAAGCTCAGTTACAAAATTTAGCCTACACGCTTTCAGCTTAGGTAAAAGAAAAGAAAACTTTAGGAGTCAACATGCAGTTATCTACATCAGAAATCAGTGAACTGATTAAAAGCAGATTAGAAAATTTTTCTACCTCAGCTGAAGCACGTACACAAGGTACAGTAATTTCAGTAACAGATGGTATCGTACGTATTCACGGCCTTTCAAACGTAATGGCCGGTGAGATGATCGAATTCCCAGGCAACACATTTGGTTTGGCGCTTAACTTAGAGCGTGATTCTGTGGGTGCCGTGGTTTTAGGTGATTACGAGCACATTACAGAAGGCGACATTTGTAAATGTACAGGTCGTATTCTTGAAGTGCCAGTAGGTCCAGAATTGATTGGTCGTGTTGTGAATGCGTTAGGTCAGCCAATTGATGGCAAAGGCCCAGTTAATGCAAAAATGACAGACAAGATTGAAAAAGTTGCACCTGGCGTTATTGCCCGTAAATCAGTTTCACAACCAGTGCAAACAGGTTTGAAGTCAGTTGACTCTATGGTTCCAGTTGGCCGTGGTCAACGTGAGTTGATTATTGGTGACCGCCAAACAGGTAAAACAGCGGTAGCCGTTGATGCAATCATCAACCAAAAAGGTCAAAACATGACCTGTATCTACGTAGCTATTGGCCAAAAGGCTTCTACCGTTGCTAACGTGGTACGTAAGTTAGAAGAAAACGGCGCGATGGCTTACACCATTGTTGTTGCTGCTACTGCATCAGACTCAGCTGCATTGCAATTCTTGGCACCATATGCGGGTTGTACTATGGGTGAATACTTCCGTGACCGCGGTGAAGATGCATTGATTGTTTATGATGATTTGACTAAACAAGCGATTGCTTACCGTCAAATTTCATTGCTATTACGTCGTCCACCAGGCCGTGAAGCTTACCCAGGTGACGTGTTCTACATTCACTCACGTTTGTTAGAGCGTGCTGCTCGCGTAAATGAAGAGTATGTGGAAAAATTCACTAACGGTGCCGTTAAAGGTAAAACTGGTTCATTGACGGCATTACCCGTGATTGAAACAGCTGCTGGTGACGTTTCTGCATTCGTTCCAACTAACGTGATTTCTATTACTGACGGTCAGATCTTCCTGGAAACTGACTTGTTCAACGCCGGTATCCGTCCTGCGATCAACGCTGGTATTTCAGTGTCTCGCGTAGGTGGTGCAGCGCAAACTAAAGTAATCAAGAAACTCGGCGGCGGTGTACGTCTGGCTTTAGCTCAATACCGTGAATTGGCAGCGTTCGCGCAGTTCGCATCTGATTTGGATGAAGCAACACGTAAACAATTGGACCGCGGTCGTATGTTTACTGAGTTGATGAAGCAAGCTCAATATGCACCTTTAAGCGTATCAAACATGGCGATTACCCTGTTTGCAGCTAATAAAGGTTACTTTGACGACGTTGCAACCAACAAGGTATTGGCATTTGAAGGTAAATTGCACGGCTTCATCGCTTCTAAATACAAAGCATTAGCTGACGCGATTGAAACAAGCAAAGACTTAAGCGGCGACAACGAAAAAGCGCTTGATGCAGCAATTCAAGACTTCAAAGCGACAACTGCTTACTAATATCTAACTATTAGGACACTAAAATGGCTGGTAGTAAAGAAATTAGAACCAAGATCAAGAGTGTAGAAAATACACGCAAGATCACCAAGGCGATGGAGATGGTTGCCGCTTCTAAAATGCGTAAAGCGCAGGACAGAATGCGCGCATCACGTCCATACGCAGAGAAAATCCGTAATGTGGCGGCTCACCTTTCACTTGCGCATTCTGAGTACAAGCACCCTTTTCTTTTAAAGCGTGAAAATGTAAAGAGTGTTGGCATTATCGTTATCAGTTCAGACAAAGGTCTGTGCGGTGGCTTGAATACCAATGTGTTGCGTCTTACAGTTAATCAGATGAAAACCTGGGAGTCTGAAGGTAAAAAATTATCTGTGAGTGCGATTGGTAACAAAGGTTACAGCTTCATGACACGCGTTGGTGCTACTGTGAAGTCACATATCACTGGTTTAGGTGATGTGCCGCATTTGGATACACTGATTGGTACGATCAAGGTGATGCTGGATGCTTATACAGCTGGTGAAATTGATCAGTTGCATATCTGCTACACACGTTTTATCAACACCATGAAGCAAGAACCTGTTATTGAGCAATTGCTGCCATTGACAGCTGAGCGTTTAGGTACACATCCAACTGAAGAGAAATCTGAAGCGCTGAGTGCTAGCGCTGTGGTTAAGAGTGCGCTTGAAATCGGTGCTGCTAAAGGCCATTGGGATTACATCTACGAGCCAGAAGCGAAGCCGGTTATCGATCAGTTAATGGTACGTTACATTGAATCATTGGTTTATAACGCGGTATCTGAAAACATGGCATCTGAGCAATCATCTCGTATGGTGGCAATGAAGTCAGCTTCAGACAACGCGAAGAACGTGATTGGCGAATTGAAATTGGTTTACAACAAGGCGCGTCAGGCAGCGATTACCAAAGAGATCTCAGAGATTGTCGGCGGCGCAGCAGCTGTTGCGTAGTTAAAAATAGAATTTTATTAAAGTAATATCTGACTAACATACGTTTAGTAAGGAAAAAAGATGAGTACAGCAATTATTGGTAAAGTAGTGCAATGTATTGGCGCGGTGGTTGACGTTGAATTCCCACGTGATCATATGCCAAAAGTATTTGAAGCATTGATTATTGATGACGCATCAAGCCAAGCGGAAGCTGGTTTGACATTAGAAGTGCAACAACAATTAGGTGATGGCATTGTGCGTACTATTGCCATGGGCTCATCTGATGGTCTGGCACGTGGTACCGCATTCAAATCAACAGGCGCACAAATTCAAGTGCCGGTTGGTACTGGTACTTTGGGCCGTATTATGGACGTGTTGGGTCGCCCAATCGATGAGGCTGGTCCTATCGAGTGTGACGAGCGCCGTTCAATTCACCAAAAAGCACCTACATTTGAAGAGTTATCTCCATCTGTTGACCTGTTAGAAACAGGCATCAAGGTGATTGACCTGGTTTGCCCATTCGCTAAGGGTGGTAAAGTTGGTCTGTTCGGTGGTGCTGGTGTAGGTAAAACCGTTAACATGCTGGAACTGATCAACAACATCGCTAAACAACACTCAGGTTTATCAGTGTTTGCAGGTGTGGGCGAGCGTACTCGTGAAGGTAACGACTTCTACCATGAAATGGCAGAAGCTGGCGTTATTAAACTTGACGACATGAAAGAATCAAAAGTAGCAATGGTTTTCGGTCAAATGAATGAACCACCAGGCAACCGTTTACGCGTAGCTCTGTCAGGCTTGACCATGGCTGAGAAATTCCGTGACGAAGGTCGTGATGTGTTGTTCTTTGTTGACAACATCTACCGTTACACATTGGCCGGTACTGAAGTATCAGCTTTGTTGGGCCGTATGCCTTCAGCTGTAGGTTACCAACCTACCCTGGCTGATGAAATGGGCCGTTTACAAGAACGTATTACTTCAACTAAAACAGGTTCTATTACTTCTATCCAAGCGGTTTACGTACCTGCGGATGACTTGACTGACCCATCACCAGCAACAACATTCCAACATTTGGACTCAACTGTTGTGTTGTCACGTGACATTGCTTCTCTTGGTATCTACCCAGCGGTTGACCCATTGGACTCAACATCACGTCAATTAGACCCATTAGTAGTTGGTGAAGAGCACTATCAAGTTGCACGTTCAGTACAACAAACATTGCAACGCTATAAAGAGTTGCGTGACATTATCGCGATTCTAGGTATGGACGAGTTGTCACCAGAAGATAAATTGGCTGTTGGCCGTGCACGTAA
>Ga0105104_10003175_pt1 | contig 11816 bp, 11 predicted proteins | sample PPLLaktember2015_3_FD_87034 | JGI IMG/M metagenome (GOLD analysis project Ga0105104, IMG submission 87034) | Freshwater sediment microbial communities from Prairie Pothole Lake near Jamestown, North Dakota, USA - PPLs Lake P7 Core (6) Depth... | ecosystem: Environmental > Aquatic > Freshwater >...
CGCGGTAATGAAGATGGACGACATGACGCAGCAGAACACGGCGCTGGTGGAAGAAGCGGCAGCAGCGGCAGAATCCATGATGGAACAGGCCAATGAACTCATGAATGCGGTCAGCGTGTTCAGTATCGATGAAGACAGTAAAGCGTACGCATCACCGTATTTACGGGTAAGCAACGGCTGATTGCAGTTTTGACATCGGTCACCGGCGTTATTGTAGGGGCGGAATTGATTGCGCGATTGGTCTTTGCACTTTAATATCGCAAAGTTTTTTTTCGCCATCATTGGTGCTAAAGCACCAATGATGGCGTGAAAGATCGTCCCTGCAAAAATATGCAGTAGAAGTTATGCAGTAGAAGTAAAGAGTTAGAAGCACGGAGACGGCAGCGCTATATAGCAATGTTAATTTTATTTGTAGGAAGTTTTTTGATATCAGGAGAAAAGAATGGCTGTTATTGACCGTGTTTTAGTAGGTGAAGCCTTGGTGGTTGAAGATCGTCCGGATGGCAGTGGTCTGGACCTTAAAAATGTTGCGCACATTGAGCTGATCATGGGCCCTCGAGGCAGTGCGGCTGAGGATGCGTTTTGCCGTACCCTGACTGACCAGAAAGAAGGAGTGAACGGTTTGCTGGCTATCGTTGCTCCCAACATGATGGTTAAGCCTAGTACCGTGATGTACAACAAAGTGACTATCAGGAACGGCAAGCAAGCCGTACAGATGTTTGGTCCTGCACAGCGCGGCGTTTCGATGGCGGTTATGGACTGCGTGGCCGATGGTACTATTCCTCTGGATGAAGCGGACGATGTTTTCATCTGTGTAGGTGTATTCATCGACCATAATGCGGATATAGATGAGCGCGTACAAGACTGGAATTACGAAGCGACTAAAAAAGCGATCAAGAGTGCGATTGCTCGTGAGCCAAAAGCCGCTGACTTGGTCAAGACGTACAAGGCATCTGCACATCCATTTGCTGCAGCAGATAAGGAAGATCGTAATCAAAGAAGATCGACTGATTAATTAAGCGTATTTCTCACATCGTTGTTTATCCGGGCAGGAAGGGAAACTTTCCGGTTGTTCTCTGAATCCCGGGTGAACAAGATGTTGGGGAACATGCCTATTGGTATTCCAATACGATAATCTGTGCTGCGCTAGCCTGAAAAAGCACGTGTCAGACGTTGCGCCTACCGGACTTTCATCTGGCTAACTTACAAAATACCCGGATTAGGCATGCAATGTTTTCCTAAATTATAGGGTGAGAATTCGTGATGTTAAGACAAGAAAAACATGTAGAAGACCGCGAGTTTGATTTTACGCCTCACGATTTTAGCCGAGTGCGTAAACTCATATACCAACATGCAGGTATTTCTCTGTCTGAAGCTAAATCCGATATGGTATATAGCCGCATTGGTCGCCGCCTTCGCACTGTGGGCTATGATTCATTCAAGGGCTATCTCGATAATCTTGAAAGCCAGAATAACCCTGACGAGTGGGAAGCATTTACTAATGCACTGACCACCAACCTTACTGCATTCTTTCGTGAAGAGCACCACTTCCCAATACTTGCCGAACACCTTGCGAAGCTGAAAAAGCCTATTCGTATCTGGTGTTCTGCGGCGTCTACCGGTGAAGAGCCCTATAGCATCGCCATGACGGCATGTGAGGCTTTTGGCACCATGAACCCACCAGTTGAGATTATTGCCACGGATATTGATACCAACGTCCTGGCGACAGCTGCGCAAGGTGTGTATCCGTATGAGCGCGTGAGCAAGTTGCCGGATACGCGCCGTAAGCATTTCTTTCAGAAAGGTACCGGCGCACATGAAGGCTTCGTCCGTGTGCGTAATGAGCTGCGTAGTCTGATTACTTTCCGGCAGCTTAATTTATTGAATGATCAATGGGCGTTGAACGAGCCGTTCGATGCAATTTTTTGCCGGAATGTGATGATCTATTTCGACAAGCCTACGCAATCCAAAGTCCTGAGCCAATTTGTGCCGCTGATGAAGCCGCATGCTTTGTTGTTTGCCGGGCATTCCGAGAACTTTCTCTATGTTTCCAATGCGTTTCACTTACGCGGCAAGACCGTGTATGAATTAAGCGATGCCCCCGGTGGTAAACGTGCTACAAGTCAGCCCAAAGAACAAGCGTTATGAGCATGCCCGTAGAAGAAGTCTCTACGACGCTATATTTTGACCGTATTTTTGACTGTGAAGCCGCAAAAATTTCGCCAGGGGAATACTACTTTACCGATAAGGACATGGTGATTGTCACGGTGCTGGGTTCCTGTGTTGCTGCCTGCATACGCGATAGCGTCAGCGGTATTGGCGGCATGAATCATTTTATGTTGCCGGAGTGCGCCAGTGCCGACAAGGATAGCCCGGTTTCAGAATCCATGCGTTATGGCACCTACGCAATGGAAGTGCTGATCAACCAGTTGCTGCGTAACGGCGCCCGTCGTGAAAATCTGGAAGCCAAGATTTTTGGCGGCGGTAATGTATTGAGAAGCTTCACCACAACGAACGTCGGTGACCGTAATGCGTTATTTGTGCGCAAGTTTCTCAAAGATGAAAACATCCGCGTTGCTGGTGAGGATCTGCTGGATATATACCCAAGAAAGGTCTACTTCTTTCCGAAAACGGGAAGGGTATTGGTAAAGAAGCTGAAACAGCTGAACAACTACACCTTGGTTAAACGTGAAGAAGTGTATGCGCACAAATTGAAAAATAATGATGTGAGCGGTGAAGTTGAGTTGTTTTGATTATTAGCCGGGCACGAGACCAAAACCAAATAATAAGACAAGATAGAAAGACACGAGATTAAGCAAATGAAAATAAAAGTGCTGGTAATTGATGATTCTGCATTGATTCGCAGTTTGTTGACTGAGATTATCAACAGTCAACACGATATGGAAGTGGTGGGGGCAGCGCCTGATCCGCTGATTGCACGCGACATGATCAAGCAGTTGAACCCGGACGTGCTGACCCTGGATGTTGAAATGCCGAAGATGGATGGCCTGGATTTTCTGGAGAGGCTGATGCGTCTGCGCCCGATGCCGGTAGTGATGGTCTCTACACTGACTGAGCGTGGTTCAGAGATTACCATGCGTGCACTTGAGTTGGGAGCGATTGATTTTGTCACCAAACCCAAGATGTCTATTGTGGACGGCATGCTTGAATACACGGATTTAATTGCCGACAAGATTCGTGCGGCTTCACAGGCCAAAATTTCTCCATTACAGCGTCATCCGGTATCGAGTGGACATGCCGCGCCGGTTCTCTTGCGCAACCCATTGATCAGTAGTGAAAAACTGTTGATCATCGGTGCTTCTACAGGCGGTACCGAGGCCATTAAGTCATTCCTGTTGCAGATGCCTTCGGATTGCCCTGGCATTCTGATTACTCAGCATATGCCGGCCGGTTTTACCAAGTCTTTTGCAAATCGCCTGGATTCACTCTGCCAGATTTCAGTTAAAGAGGCAGAAGGTGGCGAGCGCATTTTACCGGGCCATGCTTACATTGCGCCGGGTGATAAACACCTTTTACTGGCTAGAAGTGGCGCTAACTATGTCACCCAGCTTAGTGATGAGCCACCGGTCAATCGCCATAAGCCATCTGTGGATGTGCTGTTTGATTCGGCTGCTGCCTTGGCAGGCAAAAATGCGATAGGTGTGATTCTGACCGGAATGGGCAAGGATGGCGCAGTGGGTATGGCACAGATGAAAAACGCCGGGGCTTACAACTTTGCACAAAATGAAGAAAGCTGTGTGGTTTATGGCATGCCGAAAGAGGCGGTGGCCCATGGCGGTGTGGATGAGGTGGCACATCTGAATGATTTGCCAAAACTTGTGCTCAATTATTTGATGGCGAACAGCGCCCGCGCGCTGCGTGTATAGCTTATAACTTGGTGACCGCACTTTGCGCGAGTAGCTTAACTAAATGCCCGCGCTCCAGTGGTGTGTATTCATAATTGGCATTCATGCATACCGGATAAGCAGTTAAGTGGCGCAGTGCTGGAATAAGCGAAGCTTTTATATCGTTACTCTTGGCTAAAGCTTGAGCCAACATGGCGGATAATGAGTTATAAAACTTTAAATTGAGACCTTTGTACGAACCAATAAAACGTCCAATGATTAACAAAAACACCCAACGACCGTCATTCCCGCGCAGGCGGAAATGACGAAAATGAGAGATTTTTAGGTTAAAAAGTATTCGTGTAAAAGTCTTAAATTAGTAAAGTATATAATTAGTCATTCAGTGAGTATTCGATACTGATTTTTAATTTTAGGAACGACGATTGTTAACGGAGTAAAGCATGGCTAACCCAAATACCAAATTTCTTGTGGTGGATGATTTCTCAACCATGCGCAGGATAGTACGTAACCTGCTCAAAGAGCTTGGCTACAGCAATGTCGATGAAGCAGAAGATGGTGTAATCGGCCTCAGCAAGCTCAAGGGCGGTGGTTTTGAATTTGTTGTTTCAGACTGGAACATGCCTAACATGGATGGCCTGACCATGTTGCAACATATTCGTGCCGATCCTGAACTTGCACATTTACCGGTGTTGATGGTGACTGCAGAAGCCAAAAAGGAAAATATCATCGCCGCCGCTCAGGCCGGTGCAAATGGCTATGTGGTTAAACCATTTACAGCGGCTACCCTGGATGAAAAGTTATCTAAAATATTCGAGAAGCTTGAGAAAGCAGGGGCTTAAACATGAAGAGCGAGTTTTTGCAGCAGCCAACAGCCGAGCCAGACCTTGTTTCTTCAATGACCCCCCAAGACGAAATGCTTAACCGCATTGGTTATGTAACAAGAACGCTGCATGATAGTCTATCCGGATTGGGCTTGGATAAAATCCTGGAACAGGTAGCGCAAGACATTCCAGATACGCGTGACCGCCTGAACTATGTGGCCCGCATGACAGAGCAGGCTGCAGAACGGGTGCTGAACGCAACCGACGCAGCGACTCCGCTGCAAACGGAATTGGCAACTGAAGCAACGGTGCTGGAAGCCCGCTGGAAAGAAATGTTAGCCAAACCTTCATTGAAAAGTGAATATAACCAAACTGTTAATGAAACGCTGGAATTTTTAACGTTGACCGGGAAAAATACCGCAGACACCAAAGCCTTATTGTTGGACATCATGATGGCCCAGGACTTTCAGGACCTGACAGGCCAGGTAATCAAGAAAATTACCGCCTTGGCACAAGACATGGAAAAACAACTGGTACAGGTACTGATTGATTTTTCACCTGCTGTTGCCAAGAAAGAGACAGACGTAAGCACTTCTTTAATGAATGGGCCACAAATCGACCCGACGAATGCCGTGGATATAGTTGCCAGTCAGGAGCAGGTTGATGACCTGCTGGATAGTTTAGGTTTTTAACAACACCTAACTAACCGCAACGCGTCACTGGTTGTTGTAGTCACAACTCCTCATCGCTAAATAGGTGTGATCAATTTAGAGGCGTTTACCAGTAACGTTATCCAAAGAGTAAAACAATAATAAAAGATATACCACGGTTTATATAAAAATTAAACTAATCAATACCCAATCAGGGGATTCAATCGGGGCCCCTACATTTTTTGTATGAACGAGGCAATGTCAAGTAGTTAGGCGACATTTCAGCCAAAAATACCTTAAAAAATCCAGCAAAATAACTTGACTTATACACACAAACTTAAAGTATTACGTTAAGTATTGAAATAAGCCTTAACAATCAATGTGTGTTTGGTAACTTATTGATTTTAATGAATTTAATTATTAGTTTAAATTTTATACTATTTAAAAAAAACGTTATAAATCTATAGGTTACAGTTTAGTTGCACAAGTAATCACAGAGTTATCCACAGATATTGTGGAGATAATTTAATAAGGTACCCCGGAAAGACCGGGGGGGTGGCTCTACTCCTTCCCCACTCAGATTACATTTTGACTCGCATCGGGCAGAAAGAAAAAGCGCCCGTGATTCCTCTTCAATTAAATCAAGTTAACGGGTAATTTGCATTGACATCTGTAACGTTACGCATTACAGTAATTAAAATTGTAAATAAAAAATGATTAAAACATTCAAACATAAAGGACTCAAAGACTTCTTTGAGAATGGAAGCAAAGCAGGGATAAGACCCGATCACGCTTCTAAATTAAGTCGCCAGTTGGTACGTTTAGATTTTGCTGAAGTACCTGCCGATATGAATCTACCAGGGTGGAGGCTTCATCCTTTGGAAGGTGAGTTAGCCGGGCATTATTCAGTAACAGTAAACGGTAACTGGCGAATGACTTTTATGTTTGATGGTGAAGATGCGATCCTGGTGGATTATCAGGACTATCACTAGAAAGGAATTGATATGAGCAGAATGCATAACCCGCCACACCCTGGCGAAACTTTGAGGGAAGATATACTTCCTGCCCTCGGCTTGAGTGTTACCGAGGCTGCCGAACAGCTTGGTGTAGCACGCCCTTCTTTATCGCGTGTGCTTAACGGACATGCAGCCATTTCACCTGAGATGGCATTACGAATTGAAAAGTGGCTTGGCGTTGAGAATGGCGGGAGTGCTGATTTATGGTTAGCAGAACAAGCCTCTTATGATCTATGGCAGGCAAGAGTTAAATTTAATGCGAAGGTAAAACCTGCGGAACTGCTGACAGCCTGAGATTCGTGAAGTTGCTAAACAGGAAAGAAGATGAGGGAATTACCGCTATTACCCAGGCTACCCCAGTGCAGTAGCCGGCTCATGGAATGTTAATCCCAGCGCGGTGGCAACCAGCCGGTTGGTTATTTTGCCCTGATGCATGTTTAATCCGTTCATTAGGTGCTGGTCGTTGCGTAAAGCCTGTAGGCCATTATCCGCGAGGGCAAGCACGTAAGGCAGTGTGGCATTGTTGAGCGCGTAGGTCGAGGTGTGTGGTACCGCCCCCGGCATGTTGGCAACACAGTAATGGACTACGCCATCGACCACATAGGTTGGTGCATCGTGGGTGGTAGGATGAGCTGTTTCGCAACAGCCGCCCTGATCGATTGCAACATCCACAATTACGCTTCCGGGTTTCATCTTACTGACAATGTTGCGTGTGATTAGCTTAGGGGCTGCTGCACCGGCAATAAGTACTCCGCCGATCACGAGGTCGGCAATAATGCAGTGATGTTCAATTGTTTCTGCCGTTGAAAGAACAGTATTCAGGCGATGCCCAAACTGTCTGCTGAGGTTGTGCAGGACCTCGACATCACGATCCAGCACGGTCACTGCAGCACCCATGCCAAGCGCGACATCGATCGCATTTGTGCCGACTACGCCACCGCCAATTACCGTTACTCTGGCAGGCTTAACCCCAGTTACGCCGCCCAGCAAAATGCCAAGTCCGCCATGTACCTTTTCAAGAAAATAAGCGCCTGCCTGAATCGCAAGCCTGCCAGCAACTTCCGACATTGGTGCAAGTAAAGGCAAGCTGCCATCACCGGCTGTCACGGTTTCATAAGCGATACAGGTCGCACCGGAGTTGATCAGGTCATGTGTCTGCTCAGGGTCGGGAGCAAGATGCAGATAAGTAAAAAGAATCTGCCCCGGTTTTAGCCAAGAGCGCTCTATGGCTTGGGGCTCCTTTACCTTGACGATCAGTTGTGCCCGCTCGAATATTTCCTGTGGCGAAGCGACGATAAATGCACCGGCAGTTTCGTATTGTTTGTCGTCTGCACCGATTCCATTTCCCGCACCAGACTCAACAATAACCTTATGACCGTGCGCTACCAACTCTCGCACACTGGCGGGTACCAGGCCAACCCGATATTCGCGTACTTTGATTTCCTTGGGGACTCCTATTAGCATCTTTTTGCCAGCTCCTCACTTAATAATTACCGCATTAATAACAGAGCGTATTAATAACAGAGGTAGTACATTCAACAGCTTGCATACATTACTGAATATCATAGCAGACTAAAACAAGCTTACGGTGGCTTTTGACATGTATAACTTATTGGGTCACAAGTTAATGGCGCCTTATTTTGCTTTGGTTGCTTCACCCGTATTTTTGCCTGTGGTACATTGTCTCTGCGGCTTGATAGTTGCCGGTTTTTTATGCGGAATAAACACTTAACATGACTGGTCATTATCGCTTTGCCATAGCGGCTGGGGCTGATCTGGCCATGTTGCTGAAAGGAGTACGATCATGAATATCATTTCAAGTGCTTTTCTCCCGTTTACAGATATTCCAAGTCAGTATACCTGCGAGGGAGGCGAGCAGTCTCCGCCTTTGTCCTGGTTGGATGTTCCCACAGATGCAAAAAGTTTAGTTCTCATTGTCGATGACCCTGATGCGCCTGATCCAGCTGCACCAAAAATGACCTGGGTTCACTGGGTGCTGTACAACATTCCGCCTCATTCGACAGGTATGGATGCTGGAAAATCAGGAAATCCAGAGCTACCGGCTGGCACGCTAAATGGTCTTAATACCTGGAATAAAATCGGATACGGCGGACCTTGTCCACCTATTGGGCGCCACCGTTATTTTCATAAGCTCTATGCTCTCGACGTTATTCTTCCAATACTACAGCCAGCGACAAAAACAACATTGGAAAAAGCCATGCAGGGGCATGTTATAGCGCAGTGCGAACTCGTGGGGTATTACAAGAAGCTTACATAAGCTAAGATGCCAAGTGATGAGTTGTGTCCTAACTATCGATTTTAATAAAGTTGTTTAATTCGGTCATTGAAGCACCTGTTAAGGATAGAGGTATGTCCACTATTGAAGAACGTCTTGATGCCATTGAGGCACGCTTGAGTGTGCTGGAAACGCGCGATTACGTTAAGCCATCGTCTCCAAAACCAGCTCCTGTTAAATCAACTTCAGCCAACATAACAGTACATGAAGGACCACCGTTAGCAACGCAGTTATTAGGCTGGGGCGGCGCCGGAGCCTTGGTACTTGCTGCGTCATATATCATTAAACTGGCTGTGTCGTCCGGCTGGCTCACCCCGGAGAGACAGATCGGCATCGCCATACTGGGCGCACTGGCAATGATTGCGCTAGGGCTGAGACTCCGCAACAATGACAGGGCTTATGCCAGCCTGCTGCCTGCGGGTGGGGTAACCATCTTGTTCACAGCCACCTACGGCGCGCATCTCTATTACGGGCTGATAGGGGCACCTACGGCACTGGCTGCAGTGACGCTGATATGCTTGCTGTCGCTTTGCCTTTGCCATGTGTTCCCGCGCACGCTTTACGCTTTCTATGCGGTCGCTGGTGCATATTCCGTCCCATTTTTGATGCACAGCCTGATGCTTGGTGTTGCCGACCTTGCAATCTACTACACATGCTGGAGCATTCTGTTCAGCATATTTGCTATCTGGATAGGCAGTCGAGCAGTTTATCTGTTAGCGCTCTACATGGCCATGATCGGTTTTGACTGGGCCTGGCGCGGTAGCAACTTTGAAAACCCCTGGACAACTGCGCTTATGTTTCAAACAGTGATACTGGTGATTTTCGGTTCAGCAGCTGCAATTTACACGGTCAAGAAAAACTCGCCGATGACCGATGAAGCAGCAAAAGCACACCTTCCCGCGCTGCTTATTTTCTATTTTCTTCAGTATGCCTTGCTGGAACGACATATTCCATCGATGGCTCCCTGGGTTGCGGTTGCCAGTGCGGCCTTTATTGCTACATGTTATGGCATTGCCAAAAGCTTTTCAAAGCAGGAACTCACAGGCGGCAAGATGCTGCTGCAAGCGTATGTAGCGCTGGTGCTATTCCATGCTGGATATATTGAATCAGTCTCGCATGAATGGGCACCATGGGTGGCATTTATTCTTTTACCTTTAACGGCATTCTATGGTGCCTCTCGCAAAAACATGTCAGCTCCAGGGATATTTATCTGGTTGGCAGTTGTAGTCATATTTATGATCAACTATCTGCGCATTGTTACGGGATTTAACCGCCATACAGCGATGGCGCCTGACTGGTTGTCAGTGGCATATGCGGTAGAACTTTATGCAGGCTATTATCTGGCGCGCCGCTCTGAAACACTAAAAAATATGTGGCCACTACTATTGGTGGGTGGGCATCTGGCTGCAATTGCCGCCGCCGTACATATTTTTGATAACCGAGTTGCGGTGTCGCTTGCATGGGGTCTCTTGGCACTGGTTTGCCTGATGATCGCACTTAAATTCAAGGATAAGCTACTAGGCAAGTCATCACTGCTGATATTCGCCATATCGTCCGGCAAGGTTTTGATCTATGACCTTTCCTCGTCTGCGCCGCTGGTAAGGATAGGGACGCTGCTGGTGGTTGGATGCAGCTTTTATTTGGGTGGGTGGCTGTATAAAAAGATTGAAGCGCTATCCTGAGAAGTGGTTAGATTGAAGTTGAGATAAATATTAACAAGTGTTAATTATGAGTTTATATATGTATTTTTGATTTATGATAAATAGCACCGCGTAGTTTGATTATTTCTGGCAATTTATTGATTGTGGGGGTAAGGATATGACTGCAGAGCTTCAAGATGTATTCCAGTTTATGGCAATACGTGCCGGAGAAAAGTTAGACAAATATAAATCGAGACGAGGTTTTGTCCGAGACGATTCATTCTATTGCCGTGAAACCCCTCAAGTTGATTATCATTATTTTAACCACGGCACCAGTCCAGGGCAATTAGGTGGATTGCATGGGATTTTTGATGTGGATCTTTTTTCTACTCAATCAAATTCTTTAATTGGTAAGCTTGTTTATAAGCATCTTATTGAAAATAACCCTAAATCCTTAACAGGTAACCTTAGAAAAAGATCCAAATCCAAAGCGGGGTCTGCAGGTCCAAAGTCGATAGAAGATAAAGTTGAGGAGTTGCTAGTTAATGGTTTTAGTTACGGAGATGATGATCAACTCAAAAATCCACCTTTAATAAAATCTGTAAAACTTGATACCAATTTAGGATTGGTGGATGGTTTTTTGCTCAGTTACTCATCTGAGAAAAATACATACAAAAATGGCAATTCGCTGCGAATTTTTCCTGACAGTCTAAGTGATATACAAACACCTTTAACTAAAGACTTGATTGCCGTGTTAAAAGTTACTGAAGATTTCATTTTGAAATTTAAATCTTCTAAAGTGGAGCTTAAATTTGATTTTGATGAGTTTTTTGCATTAGTAATGCAGAACTTAATTAACGCTCCTAATGCAGTGATTAATCTTGTTTTTAGTCCCCAGGTCGGTAAATATGCAGGAGATTTTGCTTATAGCAAAAGAATTTTATTTGATGCTTTATACGGGTTTTATATTCTAAGAAAAAAATATACTCCATCACTGGAGCCTGTGATTGATGGGTTGAGAGCCTGTCATCTGCTTGAAAGTGTTGCGATTTCAGAGTTTTTTTATACTGCAATTGCTAATAAAGCTTATCCAAGCAATAGTAGTAAATTTGTAAGTGTCCTATCTGAAATATACCCTTTACTTACGCAGTGGAAGCCAGATGCTGCTAATGCTTTTGAAGATATCAAAAAGACAGGGATAAACTTAATTTTTTCCATAGAGGATGTAATAGAGTTTGTTCAGGCATCGCCAATTATCAATCCGATATTTGCAAGACTAAAGAACACTTTCGATCCGTTTAATTCTATCAAGCCTATAGGGATTGGAGATTTGAAAGTTGTAAAACAGGAATTTCTGGGATATAGGAAAAGTGAGATTGCTCATATAGAAACTGTGTTAGCCGGTGAGACAAAAACACGGGTACATAGGTCACTTGAAAAATCAGAAGATACATTTTCTTTTTCATCATCTAACGATATAGAGAGTACCAACACTAACAAAAGCACTTCTAGATTTGAGCTAAAAAA
>Ga0105104_10003177_pt1 | contig 11808 bp, 7 predicted proteins | sample PPLLaktember2015_3_FD_87034 | JGI IMG/M metagenome (GOLD analysis project Ga0105104, IMG submission 87034) | Freshwater sediment microbial communities from Prairie Pothole Lake near Jamestown, North Dakota, USA - PPLs Lake P7 Core (6) Depth... | ecosystem: Environmental > Aquatic > Freshwater >...
CAATCCACAGATCAACGGGTTTGACCATTTCGGCAACCTGCCGGACGATACGTCCAGCTTGAGCAGCAATGTCATTTCGGTCATCTTTGAAGACTCACGGCGTCAGTTGTGGATCGGCACGGGCGCGCTCGGACTCCCAGGGTCCGGGTTGAACCGCTTCAATCCATCCACAGGCAAGAGTGCCCGCTTTCAGCACAATGACCTGGACCCAACCAGCCTGGCGAGCGATAACATCTCTGCCATTTATGAAGCCACAGACGGCAACTTCTGGATTGGCACTGGCGGGTATAGTCTGCCTGGGAACGGTCTTGATCTGTTCAATCCGCGCACAGGGTCAGCGTTTCATTATTTGCACGATGCCGAGATCAAGGACACCATAAGCGGAAACAATATCGCAGCTCTCTGGGGAGATCTCAGCGGCGCACTTTGGATTGGCACCAGGTCTAACGGCTTGAATCGCATGGACTTTTCGAGTACTGGCCATTTTACGCGCTACCAGCATGATCCATATTTTCCCGATAGCCTGAGCGGAGACGAGATTTGGTCGCTTTTCAGGGACCGCTCTGGCCTACTATGGATTGGCACCGCCAATCACGGCATTAATAAACTGCCTGCCAATAGTGGGCAATTCGGCCTCTATCGCAATAACCCCAGCAGTCCCAACAGCCTGGGGACCAATAATGTGGGCGCGTTTTCGGAAGATCAATATGGATACATCTGGGTCGGCACCTGGGGGGGCGGCCTGGATCGTTTTGATCCCGACCATGGGCATTTCGAGCATTTTCGCAACGACCCATCCGACCCAACCAGTCTGTCCAATGACCTGGTGACAACAGTTTATGCTGATTCTCAAAATGTGGTCTGGGTTGGGACTCTGGGAGGCGGTCTAAACCGTATAGAGCTGGCTACAGGCGAGATCACTCATTATCTGCATGATCCCATGGATCCTACCAGCCTGGTGGATGACAACGTGTCTGTCATGACCCCGGACAACAACGGCGGGTTATGGCTGGGTACTTTCGGCGGTCTTTCGCACTATGATCCCGTCGCGAATACATTTGCCAATTATGTCAACAACTATGCCAATAATCCTGCCAACCCGGCTAGCTTGAGTGAAAACAAAGTTGTCAGTTTGTATCTCGATGAATCAGAGAACGTGTTGTGGGTTGGCACCTGGGGCGGAGGTTTGAACCGGCTGGACTTAAAAGACCCGTTCTATACGACTCCTCAACTCGCCCCTTTTAGAACATATCGCTACATCTCCGACGATCCCACCAGCCTGAGCGAGGATTCGGTTTGGGCCATCCATGAAAGCGTAGACGGCTATCTCTGGCTGGGAACGCAATCCGGGTTAAACCGCTTTGATCCACAAACACAGACCTTCAAGCGATATACGAAAAAGCAGGGCCTGCCAAGTGATGCAGTACTCGGAATCCTCAAAGATAACCAGGGATGTCTGTGGCTCACCACCAATAACGGACTGGCCAGGTTCGACCCGCGTTCAGGAAAGTTCACCAATTATGATGCAACGGATGGACTACAAGGTAACGAGTTCAATTCAAATGCTTATTTCCGCAGCCATGATGGCACGATGTACATTGGTGGCATTAATGGGTTTAACGCGTTCAACCCTGAAGATATCCGGCCGAACCCTGTGCCTCCACCGGTGGCGGTCACCGAGTTCGAAGTGTTCAACGAACCGTTGGCCCGGGATCTATCTGGTGAAACACCAATCCGCTTATCTTATCAACAGAACTTTATTACGTTTGAATTCGCTGCCCTCGATTTCCGTGCACCGCAGAAAAACCGCTATGCCTATATTCTTGAAGGCTTCGATAAGAACTGGATCCAGACCCAGGATCGTCGTTACGTCACGTATACCAACCTGCCCGGCGGTGAATATGTCTTTCGCGTGAAAGCTGCCAACAGCGATGGAGTATGGAACGCGATCGGCGTCTCGATTCCGATCATCGTGACTCCGCCACTCTGGGAAACCTGGTGGTTTCAGGGGCTGGGCATTGTGGCATTGGCCGGACTCGCCGCGTTTGGTTTTCGATGGCGGCTGAGCACCATCCGCGCGCAAAAGGCCGACCTCGAAAAACAGGTGGCAATCCGCACCTCCGAGTTACGGCATCAGATTGAACAACGCGAAAAGGCGGAGCAGGCCCTGGCGGAAAAAGCCGCCCAGGAAGCAGTGACCATCGAACGTACCCGCCTGGCGCGTGACCTCCACGATGCCGTGACTCAGACGCTCTTCTCGGCCAGCCTCATCGCCGAGGTCCTGCCAGATATCTGGAGCATGAGCCAGCCTGAGGGTTGGAAACGGCTTGAGGAGCTTCGTCAACTGACACGCGGCGCGTTAGCCGAGATGCGCACGCTATTAATGGAGCTGCGTCCCAGCGCGCTCACAGAAATTCCATTGCCTGATCTACTGCGCCAACTGTGCGAGTCGCTGATCGGTCGCGCCCGCCTGCCAATCCAGTTGCACGTAGAGGGCACGCGCAGGCTTCCCCCGGATCTGCAAATCTGCCTGTACCGCATCACGCAGGAGTCCTTGAATAATGTTATCAAACACGCCAAGGCTACACGAGCCGTTGTTAATCTGCGCCTGGAAGAAAAAGTGTGCCTCTCAATCGTTGATAATGGCAGCGGTTTCAATCCTGCCTCTGTACCACCAGACCATCTCGGATTGAAAATCATGTGCGAAAGAGCGGGTGCTGTTGGCGCAGACATTTCGATCTACAGCGAGCCTGGGGAAGGCACACAGATTTTCGTCTCGTGGACCCCACCCCCTACCCCTCCTCAGCGGCGTACCGATGGAGAGGGGAGTCAAGAGTAAGAGAGAAAGGATAAATTATGAAAGATATAAATCGCATCCGTGTAATGCTGGTGGACGACCATGCGGTCGTTCGTTCCGGATTGGGGGCCTTCCTCTCGGTAATTCCGGACCTGGAACTGGTCGGTGAAGCCGAAAGCGGCGACGAGGCGGTTGTGCGCTGTGGCCTGCTCAAGCCTGACGTGGTGCTGATGGATCTGATCATGCCCGGTACCGATGGCGTGACCGCCACGCGCCTGATCCACGAAAAATATCCTTGTGTCCATATTATCGTCCTCACCAGTTTTCAGGAAGATGCTTTGGTTAAAGGTGCGCTGGAAGCTGGCGCCACAGCCTATTTGATGAAAAACGTATCGGCGCGTGAGCTTGCATCGGCCATCCGCTCCGCACATCAAGGCAGAATGACACTCTCACCAGAGGCGGCCGAGGCGCTCGTCCATGCCCGCGCGCAAGCCCAGGAAACCGATTGCCTCACAGAGCGCGAGCGGGAAGTCCTTAAGTTGATGGTCGATGGCCTGAGCAACGCTCAGATCGCTGAGCGGTTGGTCGTAAGCCTCTCAACGGTCAAATTCCACATCGGCAACATCTTAATGAAATTGAGGGTAGAGAACCGCGTGGCCGCCGTTACGATAGCGATGCAGAACAAATTGGTCTAGTTTGCCCTCCCCATTTTCTGAAACACCAAAATGGGGAGGGCTGGAGTGGGGGCCGGCGTGATAAATAATCCTGTCCTATTGACTAGGGAGAATACTCCACTACGGGGCAGGGACAACTCTTTCATTACGACATACACTGCTAGCAGGTGAATGTTATGGAACGTATCCTGTTAGCAGATGATAACTCCGACCTGCGTTCTGCGCTGCGTCTTTTGTTGGAAACGCGGCTTAATGTTGAATTGATCATCGAAGCGCGCGATATGGAACATGTCCTGGCACAAGTGGAGGACTCGCGTCCGGACTGTGTGATCCTGGACTGGGAACTGCCCGGTCGTCCCACCCGTAAGAGGGTGTCCGTTTTGCAGACTCTCGTGCCCAGCCTCAAGGTGATCGCTATCAGCGCCCGCCCGGAGTCAAAACAGACTGCCCTGGCTGAAGGTGTAGAGGCGTTCGTTTCCAAGGCCGAGTCACCCATCGTCTTCCTGGACAAGATCCAGAAAATATGCCAGCAAGTGGGAAAGCAATTGCCATAGTGCTTTCGGAATATAAACAAGTCTTCAGTTGCTGTCTTTGCGGGTCACGCCCATGATTTGGAACCCAGTAGATACTCTACAGATATCACGACCTCCTTTCATATCGAAAACCTTGATCAGCTCCCATCCTGAACTAACGCAAACCTATACTCTTGGCCAGGATCAAGACTGTACCCCGGAATGGGGAGTTTCATCCGATGGACTAGTATAGTCACCGAAAAATGAAGCAAAGTTTCTCCTTCGAAGAAGTATTGTCAAGCACCAGTTTGCCACATGCACTGGCGATTCGCATCCGGGTTATGGCCGGGAAGGAGGTGAGTATCGACCCGAGAATTGAATAGCATATTTCCGGCATGTCTGTTGTAGTAATGGAGTACCGCATAAACGGTAATCAATCAACACTAAGGAGAGAATGAAGATGAAACGTACGGCAATTTTTTTGGTTGTTCTGGTGACTTTGAGCCTGGTGCTCGGCGCCTGCCAGCCAGCCACCTCTGCACCGGCGGCAGCTACTGATGCACCAGCTGCCACGGAAGCACCTGCCTCTGCAGAGCCGGTCGAAGAAACGGTTGTCTTCGAACGCAGTGAGACTTTATACGCGACTGGTGACCAGTGGGGTCCCCCATCGAACTGGAATCCCTGGAATGGCGGCGGTTATTCAATCGGTACGCTTGGCTTGATCTACGAAACCCTGTTTGTCTATGATCCAATGACAGATGAATTCACTCCCTGGCTGGCCGAGTCGGGCACCTGGATTGACGACACCACATGGGAAGTCAAGCTCCGCCCAGATATCACCTGGACAGATGGCGAGCCTCTCACGGCTGATGATGTCAAGTTCACAGTCGAACTTGCCGATCCGAATGGTGCGTACAAGGCCGGGCTGGCTTTTCAAACCATCTGGAATCATTTGGTTTCAATTGACAAGAAAAACGACTTGACTCTGCAGTTCAAGTTCAAAGAGAATCCCCCCTACCAACAAATCGGTTTCTATCTGATGTACCAGGTTCCGATCGTCCCGCAGCACTTGTGGGAAGGTATGGATGTCGCGGATATCACCGGTGGCGCGAATCTAGAGCCAGTAGGCTCAGGCATGTACATGGCTGAATCAATGGACCAGAGCCGCGCGGTCCTGGTTCGCAATGAGAACTGGTGGGGTGTTGATGTCTTCGGCAAAGCCCCGGCTCCCAAGCGTATCGTTGGCATCGTTGTGCCAAGCAACAATGTTGGACTCGGACTCGTGTTACAAGGCGGCATCGATCTGGATAACAACTTCCTGCCCGGCGTGGCCTCTCTCGTTGAGGGCGGTTATGGCATCCAGACCTACTATCCTGAAGCCCCATACATGATCCCAGCGAATACTGTCCAACTGATTTTTAACCTGCAAAAGAAACCGATGGATGATGTGAATTTCCGTCGCGCAATGGCTTACGCGATCAACATCGAAGATATCGTCCAGAACGATTACGCTGGCTTAGTGAAAGCCGCCGACCCAACCGGTCTGATGCCATCATGGGAAAAATTCGTAGACAAGGAACAGGCACAGGAACTGGCCTGGTCATATGATCCTGAAAAGGCCAAGCAGATCCTCGCCGATGCCGGATATAAGGATGTTGATGGTGACGGTTTTGTTGAAGCGCCTGATGGCTCCAAGATAGATCTGAAGATCACCTGCCCAAGTGGCTGGACCGACTGGATGACTGCCATTCAGATTATCGCTCGGAACGCTGGAGAGATTGGCATCCAGGTTACTCCTGAGTATCCCGATTACGGTGGCTGGCTCGATGCTTTGCTGCAAGGCACCCTCGATATGTCCATTCGTAATGAGGTCCAATTGAGCAGCACGGTTTATTCGTACTACATGTGGATCTTCCAACATCCAATGGATACTATCTCGACTGCGCAGTGGGGCAACTATGGCCGTTACGAGAATCAGGAAGCCTTCGATCTGGTGGACCAACTTGCTCAGGTCAAGATCGGTGATGATGCCGCGATCCTGGACATCACTTCCAAGTTGCAGAAGATCACCCTCACCGAACTGCCAACCATCCCACTCTGGTACAACGGGCTTTGGTCTCAGGTCAGCAATAATTACTGGACCAACTGGCCATCTTCAGCCGAAGATGCTCCCAACCACTATCTTCCGACCGAGTGGCGCGGATTCTTCAACATGACAGCTGGTTTGATGCTCCTCGACTTGGAACCCGTTCCTGCTGAGTAATCTAATCAGGTGACAGTCACCTTGGCGGTGACTGTCACATCTTTCTAAGGAGGCGATGTGAGGCGCTACTTCGTAAGAAAACTCCTCATTTACATCCTCACGTTCTTTGTTGCAGTGACCGTGGACTGGATGATCCCGCGCTTCATGCCGGGCGATCCGGTCAGCATTCTGATCTCACGGGCGGGCTTGCGCGGAAGCGCGGTCGATACGATGTATGCTTACTACACAGGCGTCTTTGGGCTGGACGTGTCCATCTTGCACCAGTATTTCAATTTCTGGGCTGCGCTGCTCCGCGGCGATCTCGGCATCAGTATTTATCTTTTCCCAACACCAGTGACCAAGGTGATCATGGCTGCGGTCCCTTACGATGCTGCACTTCTGCTCCCGGCAATCTTGCTGAGCTGGTGGGCAGGCAACAAGTTCGGCGCATTTGCTGCGCGGAGTAAACGGCTTGATAACACCCTGCTTCCGGCGGGATACGTTCTGACGGGGACACCCTATATGTGGCTTGGCATCCTGCTCGCCTGGGCATTTTGCATTGTGTGGCGCGTCTTCCCGATTGCCGGTGGGTACAGTTTTGATTTACGGCCTCATTTCTCGCTGATTTTTATCTGGAGTCTGATTCAGCACTGGTTTCTGCCCTTTGCCTCTCTGTTCCTGGTGCAATTCGGTGGATGGGCAATTGGAATGCGCAACCTGATTATTTACGAGCTGGAAGCTGATTATTCCCATTATCTGGAGGCGCTTGGAGCACCCAGAAAACTGATCCGCAGATATGCCTTTAATAATGCAATCCTGCCCCAGCTTACCGGGCTGGCGCTCCAGTTAGGTGTGATCGTGGCTGGCGCCCTGGCAACCGAAGTGGTATTTGCCTATCCTGGGATTGGGTATTTGATCTTGCAGGCAATTCATAATGAAGATTACTTCCTGCTGCAAGGATGTTTCCTTTTCGTTGTTATCGGTGTGTTGCTCGCTAATTTCATTATCGATATCGCCTATGTCATTGTGGACCCCAGGACGCGGGCCGGGATGCAAGGAGGTGCAGCGTAATGAAAAAGAAAAATGAATTTCTCTATTTTGCACTAAGGAACACCAAGCTACGAATTGGCTTGAGCGTTGTGCTCTTTTTCCTTGTGCTGACATTCGTGGGTCCGCTGCTCACGCCGTACGCCCCGGCGGATTTTGTCGGTCCTTCAGCCAGCCCACCATCAGCTCAATACTGGTTTGGGACTACCACGTTTGGCGAGGACGTGTTCACGCAATTTGTGCATGGTCTTTCATCAACGTTCCTCGTTGGAATTGTGGGCGGCGGACTGGGCACCTTGCTTGGAATGATCATCGGTTTCACCGCCGGTTATCGCGGCGGGGTTTTAGACGAGGTGCTGAACATATTGACCAATGTTGTCCTGACCATTCCAGTGCTGGCGCTGCTCGTCGTCATATCCGCGTACGCGAAAGTCAGGGGTGTATTCATTGAAAGCCTCTTCATCGGCTTCACAGCCTGGCCCTGGGCCGCGAGAGCTATCCGCGCGCAGACGTTTTCGCTGCGGGCGCGAGACTTCGTAGACCTGGCGAAGTTGAGCGGGATGAAGCCAGTAAAAATTGTGTTCACTGAGATCGCGCCGAATATGGCTTCGTATCTGTTTATGACCTTTATCTTGATGTTCGGTGGAGCCATTCTCACAGCGGCCACACTGGATTTCTTTGGCCTGGGACCAACGCAGGGTACTTCACTCGGAATGATGATGAACCTGGCTGTGCTGTGGAGCGCTCTCACTTTGGGGATGTGGTGGTGGTTTATTCCGCCAGGACTTGGCATAACGGCAATCGTTGGCGGCTTATATATCATGAACGTTGGGTTGGACGAGGTCTTCAACCCAAGACTCAGGGAGCTGTAGTTTTCTGTCATTGCGAGGAGCGGTCGCGCTGACCGAAGGTGCAAAGCTCGGAGGACTCAGTCCGAAGACGAAGCGCAGGCGACGAAGCAATCTCTTATGCAATGAACTATATCAACGAGATGAAAATATGAGCCTACAAGTCGAAAACCTCAGAGTCCATTATCAAACTCTGCAAGGCAATGTCCAGGCATTGGAGGGCGTGACCTTCAATATCGCGGATGGTGAGATCATGGGATTGGCAGGTGAATCGGGCTGCGGAAAGACCACGCTGGGATACAGCCTGATCCATCTGACGCTGCCGAAAAAATTCATTGGCGGCTGCGTGACATTAGATAGTCAGTTGCTCCCGATTTGGGATGCTGAGAAGATGCAGGCGTATCGATTTAAAAAGGTTTCCATCATTCCCCAGTACGCCATGAGCGCTATGAATCCCACGCGCAAAATTGGAAGAATGACATTGGAACTGCTTGAGTCCAGAGGAATCCGCTTCAATGACATCCTGCCTGAGTTTAAGAGGCGGCTGGAATTGGTGAAACTGCCACAGGATGTGTTGAACATGTATCCTATCGAGCTTTCAGGTGGCATGAAACAGAGGGTGGTCATGGTTTTATCTACTCTATTGAATCCTTCACTGCTCATCGCAGATGAAGTCACGTCGGCGCTGGATGTTTCCACGCAGCAAGCTGTGGCTGAGATGTTGGTGGAATTCCGTGAGCGCGAATTCGTAAAAAGCATGATCGTTATTACTCATGATATTTCGATCCTTTACCAGATCGCGGACAGCATCCTGGTTATGTATGCCGGGAGGCCTGCGGAGAAAGCATCCACATCTGTGATTATCAATTCGCCGCTGCATCCTTACACAAGGCTATTGATTTCATCATTGCCAAAATCTGGTGTGAAATATTCAAATCAGAGACTTTCTGGCATCCCTGGAAACCCACCGCTCCTGCTTGACCCTCCAACTGGTTGCCGTTTCAAGGACCGCTGTCCTGCCGCCTTTGCGAAGTGCAGCCAGGAGCCGCCCTTCATCGAAGTCAAGCAAGGTCATCAAGTTGCCTGTTGGAAGGAATCTGGAAAACATGCTTAAGATCGACAATCTATCCAAGATTTATAGAGTTGGCACTTTCGGTGGGCAGGAGTTACATGCGGTCGATCAGGTGAGTTTCGAGGTGGAAGACAGACAAATCGTTTCCCTGATTGGTGAGAGCGGGAGTGGAAAAAGCACGATCGGAAAGATGATCCTGGGCCTGATCCCAAAAAGCTCCGGCTCCATCTCCTTTAACGGCACGGAAACATCCTCGCTCAAAAATAGCGCTTTGAAAGAATATTATCGAAAAGTGCAGGGCGTTTTTCAGGATCCGTTCAGTTCCTACAACCCGATCTTTAAGGCCGATCGAGTCTTCAAGCTCATAAGGGAAGAGTTCTTTCCAAGCGTGGAAGCCTGTGAATGGGATGAGAAGGTGGAAAACGCTCTGAAGGCGGTCGGTCTTAATCCTGAGAATGTCTTGAATAAGTTTCCACACCAACTGAGTGGCGGGCAACTTCAGCGCTTATTGATGGCCCGCGCGCTGTTGCTGGATATTAAATTTCTGGTGGCTGATGAGGTCATTAGCATGTTGGATGCGTCCACACGCATCGATGTTCTCAATCTGCTGGCAGATCTCAAATCCCGTGGACTCTCCATCCTATTCATTACGCATGACCTTTGTCTGGGCTACTACATCAGCGACCAGTCTGTGATCCTTTACAAGGGGCACATTATGGAAAAAGGGACGACAGAGAAAATATACAGCAACCCACTTCACCCATATACAAGAATGCTAATGGCATCCGTTCCACGGCTGGATAAAAAATGGGAACCTGCGGACGTGAAATGGAAGGACGAACAGCCCAAACACAAAGGTGGTTGTGCTTACGCTGAAAGATGTCCGTTTGTGTTCGATAAATGCCGCGAAAGACCGCTTTTGGTTGAAATCACGAAAGGACACTCCGTCGCTTGTTGGAGACGGTCGGAAATTCGATGACCGTCAAATGGTGATTGATCGTCATCTGATGTTTCTCCTCTACTTTTCCTGGGCGGATTGGGCTTCTAATTTTGGATTAAGAGTTGTCTTAACTGTGATGCGGGTATCATCACAAACCACGACTTCGATGAATCCAAGCCATCCACATCACCAGGAAAGAAACTCCCCCTCTGCCGGGGGAGTTTCTTATCCGCGAATAACTTCGTTCTGGAGAAGTGGCTAATTTTCTGGGCTTCCCATCCATGAAGGAAATTCACCCCGAAGGATGAAAATGTAGTGATTCTCTCAGGATTTGAACCACGAAGACACGAAGTCACGGAGCTTTTTTTTATCTCAGTGTCTCCGTGTCTCAGTGGTTTGCTCTTGGTCTTTTGCAGGAGGCTCAAAGAGGCTATTTTCATAGTAAAACACGGAGTTTCTTTCTTATTTTCTCAGTGAACACTGCAGTCTCCGTGGTGAAGAATCCGCTTACTGGCAAACAGAGCCCGGATCTACAGTAGGGTTCTCCCAAAAAGCCAGAGCCATAAGCAAAGCACAGCGGGAGGAGCGCGTGACCCAGTGCCCGTTGCCTGAGAATTCGTAGAAATACGCGCTGGACAAATCCTGAACTACCATTCGTCCCCAATCGGGCGGGGTGATGGGGTCGTGTTCTCCGGCTAGGATCAAAGCAGGTAGATCAGTATGCACAGGTAAATTCTCGCGGGGGTCGGGCGCTGCAACCGTCCATTCTCTGCACGCCGCAAACAAAGGCTGGACGCTGGCCGGGTAGAAAGCAGCAATCTGAGGCTGCACGCCCTGTGCCGCAATATAAGCCTCTTCTGGTGCGTTAAATGGAAACTCTTCAGCGCATTGAACCGCCATCTGCATCCCCAGTGCGCCAGAGGCATCAAAATAGAGAGCCAGCCGCTCGCTCAAGATGCCGTAATCTCCCTGACGAATATCATAAATCATTTGAGGCATCGAGGCAGTCACTGCTGGATTGTACAACCCAACAAACAGGACATCGATCAACAAGTCACCATCGAATTGCACATTCTGCCTGGCACTATCTGCGAAGAGAGACACCCAAACAGGTTGAATGTTCAGCTCATCTACTAATCCATAAAAAATGGTGCGCAGATCAGGATACGTTGCATTGCAGTTTGGGTCGGCAGCACAGTGGTCAAAGAAGACATTGAATGCACGCTCCGCGTTTGGGGCCAGACTGGTGTAGAGATTCACCTGGAGTGGATAAGCCGAATCGAGGACTGCACTCCGCACCGCATCCGGATAATCCCGCATCAATGTCAGGGCTAAGCGCGTCCCATAAGAGACAGCATAGAGGTTCAATTTTTCATAGCCCAGGGCCAACCGCAAATCGTTCAAGTCTGCCGCGCTGGCAGCGCTGTGATAGGCAGACAGGTCGATCCCCTCTATGATCAGCCGCTCGCGGCAGCGCCGGAATGCATCTACAATGGTTTGTTGAGTCTCTTCGGCAGATAATCTTCCCCCTAGCAGCAACGGAGTGACAGCATGACGCTCGGGGCAATCCAGGCGAGGTCGCGAGTACCCAACGCCACGTTGATCGAAAATAATGAAATCACGATGCTCCAGGACCGCGTCCATTCCCTTCTCAAATAGATAGCCAGCAACATTCA
>Ga0105104_10003179_pt1 | contig 11804 bp, 6 predicted proteins | sample PPLLaktember2015_3_FD_87034 | JGI IMG/M metagenome (GOLD analysis project Ga0105104, IMG submission 87034) | Freshwater sediment microbial communities from Prairie Pothole Lake near Jamestown, North Dakota, USA - PPLs Lake P7 Core (6) Depth... | ecosystem: Environmental > Aquatic > Freshwater >...
CAAGAACTGTCCTTCCCCTGCGCCTCCCGGCATCCCGCCGCCGCAATCTGGTGTTTGCAATGCAGGGCAGGGCGGCTATTGGTCTTACAGTCTTGGCGATTGGGTGTATTACGATGGTCACGATGGCGTGGACTATGGTATCTCGTATCGTCCCGTTTACGCCGCGGCAGATGCAGACCAGATCGTCTACGCCGGTTGGTGGGACCCACAGAATCACAAGATCAACCTTGGCATCTATGTCCGGTTACATCATCCCAATGGCTACAATACCTATTATGGACACATGAGTTCGACCTCGGTGCAAGCTTGTTCTTCACCGGGATGCACGTTCGTTCCTCATGGCGAAATGCTTGGCATTAGCGGCACCACCGGGAATTCATCAGGTCCGCATTTGCATTTGCTTGTTCGTAATCCGGCGAACAAGTCTGTTGACCCTTATGGATGGAAAGGCGCGGGCGCTGATCCCTGGGTGAACAATCAAAGAGAGTCTTTATGGGTGGCTTATCCCTCGCTTGCCTATTACGGCGCGCGGATCTATCCGTCTGGTTCCGCGCTTGCCTATCCTCCGGTTCCGGCAACCGGTATCATTGTTGACGATGGCTCACCAGGTTTCGATGAAACTCCCGATGAATGTTGGAACGATATCGCTGCAGGAAGTGCCCAAGGCGGAGTGATGCGTTTCATCAGGCCCCGTACCACCGCGCCTACTTGCACCGCCCAATGGATTTTTCCTCAGGGCTCAGGTGTTGGGACTTATGCCGTCTATGTGCACATCCCCGCGGTAAGAGCCACAACGGAAGGCGCGATCTATACTATTCGCCACGCGGGCGAGTCTGATCAAGTGGTGGTGAATCAAGCTGTCTTCCCGAACATTTATTATGTTACAGACGGATGGGTATACGTTGGCAAATACAACTTCAGCGGCGTGGGAGAGGAATACATCGAGTTGGCCAATCGGACTCAGGATGAAGTAGCAACGGTTGCCGATCTATTTGTCGGCGTGGATGCCGTTCGATTCGTACTCCAGGGCGTGACGCCTCCAACTCCGCTGACGCCGGTTACCCCAACCCCAAGCTTGACTCCCTCCCTCACGCGGACTCCTACAATTACATTTACGCCTTCGCGGACACCAACTCCAACTGTTTCGCGCACGCCAACAGTGACACGGACACCGACGCATACGCCTACAATCACTCGTACGCCCACTTCCACGCGCACACCTACTATTACTCGTACAACGACTCCAACGCGTACCCGGACGCCGACTCTCACACCGTCGCGTACTCGCACTCCCACAGCCACACGAACGCCGACGCGCACGCCCACAATTACTCGAACGCCCACTGCGACACACACCAGAATTCCGACAGCTACCCCTGCTTATAAACTGATCGATGTTTACTTTGTAAACAAGTTTCGTTATGAAAACAACCTGCCGCCATTTGAGGTGAATGGCGTGCGCTGGGCACGCTCCAACATGCTGCCCCAATCTGCACTCAATGAATATTTCAAAGGTCCCGGCTCGACGGAACGATTCTCCTATGGCTGGATCGCGCTCTATAACGGGTTTACAGGTTACAGCAGACTTGAAATACGCGAGGGCGTGGCACATGTCTTTCTCACGGGAACATGCGCGCCTGCTGAGCGCGATTTCAATATCGCGGATTTGATTACTTCGAACCTGAAACAATTCCCCGAAATTCGATTTGTCAAGATCTATGATGAAAATGGGACAACGCAAAACCCCGATGGGTTGAGTGATTCCATCCCTGCATGTTTGCAACCATAAATAAAAGTAGGACGAGACCATGGTCTCGTCCTACAAAATCATCCTTACACCACTGCCGCTTCCACCGATTGGATTGGCGGCAGGAAATCTGCCATCAAATCCCAGCTATCACCCGAATCCCGGCTATAGAACAATTGACCTGTGTTCGTGCCGACATAAATGCCTGCGTCTTCGAACGAATCTGTCCCCATTGCCTCGCGCAGGACAACCAGATGGGCTTTCTCTGGTAGGCCTTTTGTCATTCTTTCCCATGAATCACCTGCATCGCGGCTGCGCCACACGGAGAATTTGCCATCCACGCTCATGCGGAATTCATCGCTCTCTTCAAGGGCAACATACACCGTGCGCGGGTCAGTAGGATGGACTGCAATTGGGAAGCCAAAGCGCGCAGGTAATCTGCCTTCACCGATATCAATCCAATCTTCCCCTGCGTTGTCACTGCGATAGACGCCGCAATGGTTTTGTTGATAAATTAGATTTGGGTTGGAAGGATGCATCACCATTTTATGCACACACTGCCCGAACTCCGGGAACTTATTCGGCATGAAATCGGCGCGCACATTCTTGTTGTAGGGACTCCACGTCTGCCCGCCATCGTCGGTGCGATAACAGCCGGCCGCCGAGACCGCGATATACATCCGTTGGGGATTCGCAGGGTCCAACAAGATGGTATGCAGGCACAAACCTCCAGCGCCGGGGTTCCATTCACCTCGCTGTGGATGATCATACAAACTTTCATTGAGTTCCCAGGTCTCGCCGCGATCTTTGGAGATAAACAAGGAAGCGGGCTGGGCGCCGGCATATAACACATTCGGCTCGCTCGCGCGTCCGGGCTTGATGTTCCAAACCTTGATCATTTTCTCAGGGTTGTCTTTAATACTTTCACCACCCTCGGAGCGGAACGCTTCCTCCACTGTGCTGGCGGGTCTTCCGGATTTCGATGAACGCGTGAGGACTGGGACCTGCTTCGCTTGTGTCCAGGTCTTGCCGAGATCATCTGAATAATGGGTAGTGGGGCCATAAACGAAGTGACTGGTAGCCGCATGCAATCGCTGGTCGCGCGGGTCCATTTGGATGTGCATCACATTCCAGCTTTTGAATTGAATATCACTGACTTTCCATCTTTTGCGTTTTTCATTGCTTTCAAAAATAAAACCGCCCTTTTGCGTTCCAACGAAGACCAGTACCTTTTTACTCATAAGTCTCTCCTCTTTTTGAAACCGAATAAATGTTCTAAGATTATTCTATCATGGATGGCGGAGTCCTTTCATTAAAAATTCACAGCGCATTGGCAGGCAAAAAGGCTCTTTCCATGAAAATCGCCAGCGATTATTATTGGACTCGCTAGCGATTCTCGCGGAAATCACTGGCTTAATTCAAGCAAAAAGCCAGCTTAATCGTGCAAGGTAGCTGGCTTGATTCTAGTTACTGGGTCTTGCATAAATAAAGTCACTTTATTTCCGTCACATCTGCATGATTTGCCATGAATTGCCATGAAATGCTAAAGCATTTCAAAATTCAAAAATCACACGCCGGCACAAGTGTTGCGAGCCTTTGGGCAGGAAGAACGCCTGCATCTTCGAGAAGCAATCTCATTTACAGTGTGAGGGATTGCTTCGGGAACGCTTCGCAGCGCCCTCGCAATGACGGAGAGCAGAAGTTAAAAAAATCCAACAGAATACCGAAAGACTATTGCAATAAATCCCTCCACCGATTACGATTCTTGCTGAAAAGGAGGAATGAATGAGAAATCATAGGTGGATAGCCGTCATTGCAATTGTCATCGGAATGTCGTCCTGCAATCTGCCAGCCTCTCAGACGACAGAAACGCCTCTCCCTCAGCCGACGCTTGATACGCCGACATCAAGCATTTCTACACTCACGCCAGTTCCCATTGAAACCCTGGCAGATTTTGAACTTCCTACTGTCACACCCACTTCCACGCCGAACGTTTTTCTTGCGTCCCCCAGAGATCAACCTGTAAATTGTCGTTTCGGGCCCGAGATATCTTATGCTGTCATCGGTGCGTTGAACCTTGGGAGGCAGGCAGAGATCATTGGCCGAAACTCGGATTCAACCTGGTGGTATGTTCGGAATCCAAGCGACCCTTCCACATCCTGTTGGCTCTCTGCGGAATTTGTCCAAACGGTGGGCGATGTGCAGTCGCTGCCAGTGGTGAATCCGCCTGAGATAATGGTGACAGGCATACAGGTCCGCGTTGACCCGCCCGTCATGAATGTGGCGTGTGACGCGCTTCCGCAAGTGGTGATCATCAGCGCCCAGATCACAGCCAGCGGGCCATCCACTGTTGTTTGGCATTGGGAGTCGAGTACCGGAGTCGTGTCCTCTGACAAAAATCTTTTATTTGAAGCGGGCGATACAAAGACAGTTCAGGATTACTATCAAGTGAACAACGTCAACGATTACATCGTTAAAGTAACGACAACTTTGCCAAATATTATGACCGGACAGGCAAGCTTCAAGGTAGTTTGCACACCGTAATCGTTCATCTCTTTGCAAAGAATAGATCGGCCACCCCAGCCTAAGCAGGGGTGGCCGATCTATTTTATAAGGACTTTGTTAAGCCGAGTATTCGGTGACATGAACTATAATCCCTTGAGAGGTTGTTTGAAACTGAGCATTGCCCTTTTCGTCATCACAGGTTTCGCTCTCGCAGCCTGTCTTCCTTCCCATAATACCCCTGTCACCGTGCTTCCCGAAGATCACCGGGACTATCGTGAGGATAAAATGGCGGAGATCCAGGCGCGCGGCACGCTGATCATCGCCACCGATGCAGATTATGCGCCGCAATCCAAGCTTGTCCCAGGCGTGTTGCCCAGCCCTGATACAAAATGTGAGCCATCACAATACACTGCGGATCAATTTACAGGACTCGACGTTGCAGTGGGTGTGGAGATCGCGCGCCGTCTCGGTGTGGAGCCATGCTTTGTCACGCCGCCGTGGAGTCAACTGGTGGCTGGGAATTGGGGAGATAACTGGGATATCCATGCTGGCTCGGTTGCCATTACTTATGAGCGTCTGAATGTCCTGTATTTTTCTCAGCCTTATTATGCTACCCCAACAGTTATTCTCATTCACAAGGAGAATTCAGTTTTTAAAACTCCTGAAGATCTTTCAGGCAAGCGCATTGGGGTGTGTGCGGGCTGCACCTTTGAAGCCTATTTGCAAGGTGTGCTGCAAATTCCCGGCGAGAAACTCAAGTATCGCATCCAAAACCCGCAGATCGTTGCATATGAGAATGAAGATCCTGCCATAGACGCTTTATCCATTGGCAACGGCGCTCAATTGGATGCTGTGATGACGATCCTGCCTAAAGCGCTTACGGCAATTGACGCTGGGCGACCCATTAAAATGATGGATGAGCCTGTATCATTTGAATATATTTCTGTGACCCTGGATCGCTCGAGCAGACGTGACCCTACGCGTCTATTGGCTGAAATCACATACTTTATTCAGCAAATGCATCGCACTGGCCTACTGAAAAAATTATCCATTCAGTACCAGGGGTTGGATCTCACTCAGGAAGCTTCCCAGTTTGACATTGCCTCACTCAATCAGACACCGTAACAATGCAGCGATTCCTTCCAGTATTCCCGCGGCTCAAAATACAGACCAAGTTGATTGTATACTACGTCACCTTTGCAGTTATCACTGTCGCGGCAGTGATCTATTTTGCCTATACTCAAGCAGTTCAGTCTTTGCAGACCACGGTAGAAGACAAACTAAACACAGTGGCCGAGTTGAAAAAAGATGGTTTGAGCCAATGGGTGGATGAACAACAGCGCAATGCAATATTTCTCGCAAATCTCCCTGAGCTGCGGTCCCTCTCCGGAAAACTTCTCAGCCCGGAATCGTCTCTGCTGAATAAAGATATGGCGCGCCGCGAACTTACGAAACTGCTCAATATTATTGTCCAGCGCACGGCCGATTTTCAGGATATCCAGATCATTAATACGGAGGGGCAGATTGTTGTTTCAGTGATTCCCGGAGTCGTCGGCGCTTCTCAAATGGAGCAGCCTTTCTTCGAACAGGGTCTCAGCAGGACTTTTACGCAAACTTTCTATTACTCCAATTTGCTTGGCGGCACTACACTGACCATTGCCACACCGCTCTTTGACAATTCCCAAAGGCGCATAGGAGTGCTTGCGCTGCATTTCAATATGAAACGTGTGGACAGGATTGTCCATGAAGATCAGAAGTCAACGAGTGGATCTGTAAAGACCTATCTGATAGATCCCCATCACAATATTGTTACCAATGATCCGCTCATCCTTGTGCAGGCAGATCCTCTTCAATCGCCTGCCATCGACCTGGCACTTAAAGGCCAGGAAGGAAGCTCCTCTTACGTCAATCATAATGGTGTAGAGGTTATCGGCAAGTATCTGTGGATTGAAGATCAGAATGTAGCGTTGATCGTTGAAATCGATCAGGATATCGCTCTGCGACCCGCGCGCCAACTTGCCGTCAATATTGCCATTGTTGGCATCCAGATTTCGATCATCTTAATTGTTGCTGTGATCATCATGGCAGAGCGGATCACTGCTCCTTTGCGTGCGTTAAGTGAGACAGTATCCGATATCTCCAAAGGACGTTTGAACTCGTCAGCTCCGGTTCTTTCGGACGATGAAGTTGGCGCGCTCGCCCGGGCATTTAACTCCATGACGGAGACGCTCCGAAAAACACTCGACGGGTTGCAGAACGAACTATACGAGCGTACACAGGCAGAAAACGACCTGCTCCAATTCAGAAATGTGTTGGATGAATCCAATGATGCGATTTTCCTGATCGATCCGGAGACCAGCCGCTGCATTGATTTTAATAAAAGCGCTTATGAAATTTTGGGCTATCGCCACGAGGAATTGAGTCGACTGGGCATTATAGATATTGCCGAATATATTATGAGCCTGGATGACTGGCATGACCGGATCGATCTTATATATGAGACGGGCAGCTTGATATTTGAGACAGTCTATCGACGAAAGAATCGCACAACGTTCCCGGTCGAAGTCAGCGCGCGCATGTTGTATTATGGGGGCAAGACTCTGTTGTTATTCGTTGTGCGTGACATCACTCAGCGCAAACAATCAGAGAGGGCTTTGCGCGAAAGTGAAGAACGATTCAGGAAAGTCTTCCAATCCAGTCCGGTGGCTATCTCGATCACTACGCTCGAAGATGGTCGTCTGCTGGATGCTAATTATGCGTACTGGGATATAACCGGCTTTGTACCGGAACAAGCCCTTGGACGCAATGCACAAGAACTGAAATTGTGGATGGACATTCGAGAGCGCGCAGAATTTGTTGAAGATTTAAAACGCAAAGGTTCTTTGTTTAATTCCGATGACCATTTCTATCACACCGATGGGAGTTTGAAATATGTAATTTCCTTCTATGAATTGATCCAGATTGGCCATGAAGATTGTATTCTCTCCATGTTCTATGATATGAGCGCTCAAAAACGGACGATGCAGGCCCTGCAGCAAAGTGAAGCGCGCATCCGTGCCTTGCTGGATGCGTTCCCGGACATGATCATGGAGCTGTCTCTCGAAGGCAAGATTATCAGTATGGTGCCGCCAAAGGGACTTGAAACAATTTTGCCTGTTGATCACTTTATCGAAAAACGGATTGATGAGATATTTGATCAAGCAGTTGTCGCCCAAACCCGGCTTGCTGTTCGGCGCGTCATCGAAAGTAATCAAATCGACATATTCGAGTTTGAAACAAATATGGGCGGGAAGATCCATGTGATGGAGGCGCGTCTCACGGGCAGCGCTTCAGACACAGTTCTTATGATGATCCGTGACTTTACCCAGCGTAAATGGGCGGAAAAAGAACGTGAAAAGCTCATTAGCGAGCTCGAGATCAAAAATAGAGAGTCTGAAACTCTTCGTAGAAGTCTTGCCAGCATTATTGGCACATTCGAGTTTACTGAGATTATCAAGCGGATACTTGACGAGATAAGACGTGTCATCCCATACGATACCGCCTCCGTATGGAGAATAGAAGGAAGTCGCCAGTACGTTATAGCTGGTGTTGACCTGCCACCCGAGATTGAAATTCCGAAAACCACGCTCATTGTTGATGAGAATAACTCAGCCTTCCCACTGCTTAATGGTGACCTGCCATATATCTTAAACAATAATGTCCAGGCAGAATTACCTGATTTTCAAGAAGCGCCTCATAACTATGTTCAGGCCTGGATTGCCGTTCCGCTGCAAACGCGCGGAAAGATCATTGGCTTGATCGCTCTGGATGGAATGCAAAAAGGCCAATTCAATGAGCATCATGCGGAACTGGCTGTGACTTTTGCCGACCAGGTTGCCATTGCCCTGGATAACGCTAGCTTATTCTCAGAACTGCAAAATGAGTTGGAAGAACGCAGGAAGTTGATTGCTGAATTAGAAATAAAAAATGCTGAATCTGAAACTTTGCGTGAAAGCGTTGCGATCGTTGCTGCTACGCTTGAAAAATCTGAAGCGATCGGCCGCATCCTTGAACAACTGGAAAGAGTCGTCCCATTTGACAGCGCATCAGTTCAATTGATCAATGGAAAAATGCTTGAAATGGTAAGTGCTCGAGGGTTTGAATTGAGTCCAAATCAGATACAGAATTGCTTTGAGATGGATGAAAATGAACCCGCCGACCCGGTAATAAAGGGAGATACTCCCTATATACTCTATGAAGATGTCCAGGACTCAATTCCGGCTTTCAATGAATTTCCACATAATCGAATTCATGCGTGGATGGCAGTTCCTTTAAAAGTCAAAGGGCAAATCATCGGTATTATTGCATTGGACGGACATCAAATCGGTCAGTTTTCTGAAAGAGATGCGCAACTTGCGGTAACGTACGCCAATCAGGTGGCGATTGCGCTTGAAAATGCCCGCCTTTTTTCAGACCTGCAGGCTGAACTTTTGGGCCGGAAGAAACTTATCTCAGAGTTGGAAAATAAGAACGCGGAACTTGAACGTTTCACATACACCGTTTCTCATGATCTTAAGTCACCTTTGTTTACCATTCGCGGCTTTCTGGGCTATCTCGAACAGGATGCATTCTCCGGTAACTATGAGCGGCTCAGAGGCGATATTCAACGCATCACAGATGCAACCAATAAGATGCAGAGGCTGCTGAATGAATTGCTTGAACTTTCACGGATAGGGCGGCTCAAGAATGAGTCAACTTATCTTTCGTTTGAAGAACTGGTGCGTGAAGCCACAGATCTGGTACAGGGACGAATTATGGAGCGCGGAATTGCTGTGCATATTGATGCAAACCTTCCTTGTGTTTACGGCGATCATCCGCGTCTGGTGGAGGTTTTGCAGAATCTGCTCGACAATGCTGCCAAGTTTATGGGTGAGCAGAAAGAGCCTCGTATCGAAATCGGGCAGAATGGAGAGGAAGATGCCAAACCCGTCTTTTACGTCCGCGACAACGGTATGGGCATTGCACCTGAGCACCATAACCGCGTGTTTGGCCTGTTCAATAAATTAGAACCAAGGTCCGACGGTACGGGTGTTGGACTTGCCCTCGTAAAGAGAATCGTCGAAGTACACGGAGGCAGGATCTGGATCCAGAGTGAAGCGGGAAAAGGCGCTACATTCCTCTTTACGCTTCCCACGCAGCCGCGTCCTGATTCCGTTATATAATACACGCGTGGCACTATAGTCCCGCGTGCTTTTGGCGGGAGTTCTGCGGACATTATCTCACCCGAGGAGAATCCTACATGAAGCGAGCAGTCAGCATCAGCATTGGTTCATCCAAACGTAACAAAGCCGTGGAAGTCACACTGCTTGGCGAAAAAGTCAGCATTGAACGCATCGGAACAGACGGTGATATGGAAGCCGCCGCAATGAAATACAAGGAGCTTGACGGCAAGGTGGATGCCTTCGGCGTGGGCGGCGCGGACCTTGGCGCGCTGGTGGATGGGAAATGGTTTCCGTTGTATTCGGTGCAACCTATGGTGCGTTTCGTGAAGAAAACGCCTCTGGTGGATGGTGGCGGGTTGAAGAACACACTCGAAAACAAGGCTCCTGCATTTTTGGATGCGAAAATTGGTGATTACATTAATTCGCACGGACGCAAAGTCCTCGTGGCTCTCGGTATGGACCGCTGGGGCCTCTCGAAAAGTTTTGCCGAATCCGGTTACGAAACTATTTTCGGTGATTTTATGTTTGGTTTAGACCTCCCGATTGCCATTCGCAAGATCAGTCAATTGAAGACCATGGGAAACCTCCTGATGCCCATCGTTGGTCGCGTACCCTTTGCGTGGATATACCCCACCGGTGAAAAACAGGAAAAGCGCACACCCAAATGGGGAGAATATTACGCATGGGCGACCGTCATTGCAGGCGATTGCCATTACATCAAACGCTTTATGCCCGATGACCTCACGGGTAAGGTCATTGTCACGAATACGACTACACCTGAAGATGTGGAAACCTTCCGCAAGGCTGGAGTAAAATATCTCGTCACAACAACTCCTGTGCTTGAAGGGCGTTCATTCGGTACGAACATGATGGAAGCCGCGCTCGTGGCCGTCTCTGGCAAAGGACGCCCGCTTACCTGGCCCGAATTGAACGAAATGCTTGATAAACTTGGCTTCGAGCCCCAGTTGCAGGAACTCAATTGATTTACGAATTACGATTTACCATTTACGATTGTTTAATCTGAAATCGTAAATCCAAAATCGTAAATCGCAAGGAGAATCTATGGATGCAATCGTAACCGCAGGTGGAATCCCACGACCGGAAGACCCGCTTTATACCTATTCCCACGGTGATTCCAAAGCCCTCATCGATATTGCTGGTAAACCCATGATCCAATGGGTGCTGGATGCGCTTGGCGACGCGAAAAAAGTCGATAACGTAATCATTATTGGCCTCTCACCAAAGAGCGGCGTCACATGCAAAAAGCCAATGCACTTTGTTTCCAACCAGGGACGCATGCTTGCAAACATCGTTGCGGGTGTAAATAAAGCCCTTGAGATCAACAAGAAGAATCAGTATGTGCTGATTGTTTCCTCTGATATCCCGGCTCTCAAACCTGAAATGGTCGACTGGCTTGTTGATACCTGCATGGAAACGAAAGATGACTTGTACTACGGCATTTGCCCGCGTGAAGTGATGGAAAAACGCTTTCCTGACTCAAAACGCAGCTATACAAAATTGAAGGATATCCAACTGTGCGGCGCGGATATCAATATTACTCACGTGCGCATGGCAACAGAACATTTGGATCTGTGGGAATCGCTGATTGGTTCGCGCAAGAATGCCCTCAAGCAGGCAAGTATGGTTGGGTGGGATACCTTCTTCCAGGTGGCAACGCGCAGCATCACGCTTGAAAAGTTGGTCGCAAAAGTGTGCGACCGAATTGGTGTCAAGGGCCGCGCCATTCAATGGGACTATGCCGAAGCCTGCATGGACGTGGATAAACCTCATCAACTCGAATTATTGCGCGCAGACCTTGCAAAACAACAGCGCAAATCTGTGGCGAAGGCCAGGAGCGCAGCGAAAAAAATAACCAAAAAGACAGATAAAACCGGGGCGGCCGCAAAAGCAGTTAAGGTTAAAAAGGGTGCCAGCAGCGCGAAAAAAGCTGCAACATTTGAGACGTCAAGAACCAAGCTCAAAGCAGAGAAATAAATTTGAATTCCATACTTGAACTCGATGCTCGTCTTTCCAGTCAAATGCGCGTGGCCGAAAAGCCAGGCGCATTGCGCGCTATCGCTGTCTTCTTTGCGCATTCAGGTGACTCATGGTTTTGGGCAATTGGTCTGTTCGCCATCTGGATCAGCGGTGACTCATTTTGGAAGCAATGGGCCGCGGTTCAGTTCGCAAGTATCAGCCTGCTGGCAGCTATGGTGTTGGCCATTAAGTTTCGGATAAGAAGGAGACGTCCTGAGGGCGAATGGGGCAGGATCTATCGCTTTACCGATCCACATTCGTTCCCATCCGGTCATGCCGCCCGTGCCTTTCTAATTGCGACCATTGCAACTGGA
>Ga0105104_10003180_pt1 | contig 11804 bp, 10 predicted proteins | sample PPLLaktember2015_3_FD_87034 | JGI IMG/M metagenome (GOLD analysis project Ga0105104, IMG submission 87034) | Freshwater sediment microbial communities from Prairie Pothole Lake near Jamestown, North Dakota, USA - PPLs Lake P7 Core (6) Depth... | ecosystem: Environmental > Aquatic > Freshwater >...
CATCACGTTCACCGCCACTGCACTGGCACACGCCGATCGGCGATGCCATCGCCCGCTCGCGGACTCTTGTCGCCAGTCACGCCGCGCCGGCTCGCTAACGAGGACCATTGCGCTTCTCCACAACGAACCCTACCGCGCCATGACACTCACTCGCCTGATCCCGGCCCTCTTCTTCGCCTGTTCCCTGGCGGCCTCGGCCATGCCGCCCGCACCAACGACGGGCACCGCGCTCTCCGGCACTGTTCTCGAAGCCAAGGACGGTGGCGGCTACACGTACCTGCGCCTGCGCACGAAGAATGGCGAGGTGTGGGCCGCGGTTCCGGCAGCGCAGGTCAAGACGGGCGCCGAAGTGAGCATCGCCAATCCGCAGACGATGAGCGGGTTCCAGAGCAAGGCGCTGAACCGGACCTTCGACACCATCATCTTCGGCACCCTCGCCGGCGCCGGAACCCAGGCTGCGCCCGCCCTGCGCGCGATGCACGCGGGCGCGAACCAGGCACCGAAGGTCCCCGAAGTGAAGGTCGAGAAGGCGAAGGGCGCAAATGCCCAGACCGTCGCGGGGATCGTCGCAAGCGCACCGAAGTTCAAGGACAAGCCGGTCACCGTCCGCGGTCAGGTCGTGAAGTTCTCCCCCGGGATCATGGGCAAGAACTGGTTGCACCTGCGCGACGGGACAGGCTCCAGCCGCGACGGCACCGACGACCTCATCGTAGTCACGAACGACTCGACGAGCGTTGGCGAGGTCGTGCTCGTCAGCGGCACCGTGCGGACCGATCGCGACCTCGGCATGGGCTACTCGTACAAGGTGCTGGTGGAGGACGCCCGGCTGGCGAAGTGAGCGCCGCGGCCCTGCCGCCGCAGGTGGTCCTGGCTTCCTCCGGTCACATCTTGTGGCACTTCTGGCAGGGGGCCATGCCCTTGTCGAACTTCATCAACCTGGCCCGGCCGCCGTCCGTCGTCCGGGCTTGACAGCAGGCGGCGTTCCTATCAAAGGGATATCACTTTGAGAAGGAGGCCGCGATGCAACAGTCCCCCCGCACCCAGGAGGTCGAACGCACCAGCCCGAGCGGCTACCTCTGGGTCGCCATCGGCATCGCGCTGGTCGCCGCCGGCATCTTCCTCGTCGTCCGCCCGATGGGGCTGCCCTTCCTCGCACTCGGCATCGTGCTGATCGTGCTCGGCGCGTTCACGCTGGCCGGCCTCTACATGCTGCAGCCCAACGAGGCCGCGATCCTGCTGCTGTTCGGCGAGTATGTCGGCACCGACCGCTCCGAAGGCTTGCGCTGGGCCAACCCGTTCTACAAGAAGCAGAAGATCAGCCTGCGCTCGCACAACCTGATGAGCGAGCGGCTGAAGGTCAACGACAAGCGCGGCAACCCGATCGAGATCGCCGCCGCGATCGTCTGGCGCGTGCGCAACACCGCGCAGGCGGTGTTCGACGTCGAGGACTACGACGAATACGTGCGCGTCCAGGCCGAGGCCGCGGTGCGCCACCTCGCCTCCTCGTACAACTACGACGAAGGCGAGGACGAGCACTCGACGGAGCCCACGCTGCGCGCCAGCCAGGACAAGGTGACGCAGGCGCTGATCCGCGAACTGGCCGACCGGCTCGACCAGGCCGGCATCTCGGTCGAGGACGCCAAGCTGACGCACCTCGCCTACGCGCCCGAGATCGCGCAGGTGATGCTGCGCCGCCAGCAGGCCGAGGCGATCATCGCCGCGCGCAGCAAGATCGTGCACGGCGCGGTGAGCATGGTCGAGATGGCGCTGAAGGGCCTTTCCGAGCGCGACATCGTGCACCTGGACGACGAGCGCCGCGCGGCGATGGTCTCCAACCTGCTCGTCGTGCTGTGCTCGGAGAACGACACGCAGCCGGTGATCAACACCGGCACGCTGTACCAGTGAGCGGGCGATGAACGCGCTCGCGCTCTGGATTCCCGGCACGCTGCTCGTCGTCGTCGGTGCCGTCCTGCTGGCGCTGGGCCAGGTCGGCTTCGGTGCCGCCATCGCGATCATCGCCGTCGGCGTGGCTGTCGAGTCGGCCGGCGTGCTGCTCTGGGTGAAGCAGCGGAAGACCGCGCGCAAGGGCTAGACGATGTCGTACCTGCACACGCAGCACGGCTGGCCGGTGCGCATCGCCTTCGGCCTCGCCGCGCTCGTCTTCCTCGTGATGCCCGGGGTGCAGCCGCTCGACCAGCCGCTGCCCCGCGCCGTGCTGCTCGGCGGCGCCGCCGTCGCGGTGGCGATGGGACTGCTGTGGAGCCGGATGACGATCCGCGTCGACGGCGACCGGCTGCACTGGTCCTTCGGCCCCGGCTGGCCGCGCTTCTCGCTGCCGCTGGCCGAGGTGCAGTCGGTCGAGGTCACGCGCACGACCTTCTGGCAGGGCTGGGGCATCCACCGCGTGCGCGGCGGCTGGCTCTACAACATCGCCGGGCTGGACGCGGTGCGCATCACGCGCCGGGACGGCAGGCATGTGCTGCTCGGCACCGACGAGCCGCGCCGACTCGCGTCCGCCATCGAGCGCGCGCACGGGCGGCCAGGCGAAGGGGCGCGCCGGTGAGCAGCCCGGACAAGAAGTCCTTCCTGTTGCGGATCGACCCTGCGGTCTGGCAGGAACTCGAGCGCCTCGCGGCGGCGGACCTGCGGTCGGTCAACGCCGAGATCGAGTTCCTGCTGCGCGAATCGCTCGCCAGGCGGGGCCTCCAGCCGAGGGACGCTCGCAAGAAGAAGAAGTGAGGCGGAAGCAGGTCGTCCGGCCGGCCCGTCTCGGCCGGCCGCCTGGAGTCACTCGACCTCCCCGCGAACGATGACCACGCTGCAGGTCGCGGTCTGCAGCAACGCGCTCGACACCGACCCGAGGGTGGCCTTGCCCAGTGCGCCAAGGTCGCGCGGTCCGACGACAATCGCGTCGGCATCCGTCTCGACGGCGACCCGGCACAGCGCGGGTACCACATGGCCGTCACCGATGTGGGCTGGCGCGCGCGAACCCGCATCCCCCATGGCTGCGCGCGCCGCATCGATGGCGGCGGTTCCGAGCTGATGGTCCCAGTTCCTCGTCGTCTCGCCCGACACTCCCAGCGCCGCGCCGACCGGCCCGAGCTCCGGCCGCACGCTCGCCAGCTCGATGGAGCAACTGCCGAAGGCTGGCGCGACACGCGCCGCCCAGGCCGCCGCCTGATTCGCCGCCTCCGATCCATCGACCGCGACCAGCAGCTTCATGCGCCGTCCGAGGTCCAGGGGGCAACGCGCGTGCGGCGGCATCAGCCAGACCGGGATCGGACTCGACTGCGCAACCCTCAAGGCGACGGACCCCACCAGCAGGCCGCGCAGGGCGCTCAGTCCGCGGGTGCCCATCACGATCAGCTCGGCTCCCTCCCGCCGCGCTTCCGCCACGATCGTCTCCGCCGGCGCGCCGATGCGAACGGCGGACTCCCATGGCACCAGGCCTGCCTGCATCAGCCGCTCGGCCTCCGCGAGGCGCTCGCGACCGACTGCACGCAGCGCCTCGTCGATCAACCCCGGATCGAAGCCGGAACTCGGCCACACATGCAGCGGCGGCGGCACGACGGTCAGCAGGAGCGCCTTCAGCGCATTGTCGGCGGCGCCGCGCCACGCCGACCAGCAGCGGATCATCGCCGTGGAGCATTCGGATCCGTCGACTGCGAAGAGCACGCGCAGGCTGGCTGTCATCTTTCCTCCCGTTGTCGCACGAGCCGGGCGCCGTCAACCGGAAGCCCGACTTTCATCGGCGTTCCTCCAGGGTCCGAACACCTGGCGCGCTCGCCGGCACCGGCACAGCCGCTCCGGCCGGGGCCGTCTGCACGGCGTCGGCGAGATGTTCCGCGGCGAAGTCCGCGGCATCGCGATACGGATGCAGCACGAGCGTCGCGCCGACGGTCTCCATCGCGGCGGCGTCCTCGTCGCTGTGGACGGTGACGGCGGTGCCGCGGTCGAACCCCGCCGCGGCCAGCGACTGCAGCAACGCGGCGTTGATCTCGGGCACCGGCAGCGTGCTGACGATCCAGCGGACGGTGGCCAGCGGCAGCGTTTCCAGCAGGTGAAGGTCCTCGGCATCGCCGAAGCGCGCGTCCATGCCGCGCGCCTGCAGCGCGCGGATCACTTCCGGATCGAAGTCGAACCCGGTCACGCGCACGCCGCGCTGGTGCAGGTCGCCGAGCAGGCGGCTGCCGTAGCGCCCCAGCCCGAAGATGACCACCTCCGGCGCCGCGGCGCCGGAAGCGTGGCCCTCGTCGCTCTCGCCGCTCTCGCGCGTCGGCCGGGCCCGCTCGAACACGCCCAGCCACGGCTCGAGCCGCCGGTACAGCGGCTCCGAGTACAGGATCATGTAGGTCGAGCTGGTGATCGTGATCAGGCCCACCAGCGTGACGAGTCCGAGCGCCGCGGCGTCGACGTGGCCGAGCCCGATGCCCATCGCCACGAACACGATCGAGAACTCGCTGATCTGCGCCACCGTCAGCCCGGCCAGGAAGCCGGTGCGCTTCCGGTATCCCATCACGCCCATGATCACCATCACGATCAGCGGGTTGCCGATGAGGACGAAGGCCGAGAAGGCCAGCGCCGCGCCGATCTCGCCGCCGAGGGTCGCGAGGTCGAGCTTCGAGCCGAGATCGATGAAGAAGAACAGCAGCAGGAAGTCGCGCACCGTGGCCAGCCGCGTCGACAGCGCATCGCGATAGGGCGTCGACGCCAGCGAGAAGCCCGCGAGGAACGCGCCCACTTCGCGTGAGAAGCCGAACCACTCGCCCGCCGCCGCCAGCAGCACGCCCCAGGCGATGCCGAAGAGCAGCAGCAGTTCCTGCGAGCGCGCGATCCGCGCGGTCAGCGGCGGCAGCACGAAGCGCATCAGGACGCCGATCACGGCCAGCGCGGCCGCCAGTTTCGCGGCGATGACCGCGGCGGTCGTCCATGGCGCGCTTCCGGTGCTCCAGCTGCCGACCACCATCATGGCGATGACCACCGCGATGTCCTGCACGATCAGGAAGCCGACCGCGATGCGCCCGTGCAGCGAGTCGAGCTCGCGCTTGTCGGACAGCAGCTTGACGATGATGATCGTGCTGGAGAAGGTCAGCGCGACCGCCACGTACAGCGCCTTGACGCCGTCCATGTCCAGCGCGAGCGCCAGCAGGAAGCCGAACACGATCGTGAAGAGCAGCTGGCCGAGGCCGGTCGCCAGCGCGACGGGCCCGAGGTGGCGCACCAGCTTCAGGTCGAGCTTCAGGCCGACCACGAAGAGCAGCACGGCCACGCCGAGCTGCGCCAGCAGGTCGATCTCGTCGTGGGCCTGCACCCAGCCCAGCCCGGACGGCCCGGCCAGCAGGCCGACGAAGATGAAGGCGACGATCAGCGGCTGGCGCAACTGCAGCGCCACCGCGCCGACACCGGCGGCCAGCGCCAGCAGCGCGGCGATCTCGCTGAACGTGCCCTCGAGCATCGGCGTGGACCTCAGGTCATCCCGGTTCCGCGGAGCAGCAGCACGTCGCAGGTCGCGGACAGGACGGTGTGGAGGCTCACGCTGCCGAGGAAGGTGGCGCCCAGTTCGGACTTGCCATGGGCCGCGATCGCGACCAGGTCGGCATCGAGGGCATCGATCCACCGCTCGATGCAGGTCGAGGGGTAGCCGTGCCGGACGTGCAGCACGCGCTGCCCCGGAGCCACACCGGCCGCGTCGACGAAGTCGACGAGGGTCTGCTGCAGCCGCGCCTGCGCGCCGCGTCGCTGGCCGGCCAGGACCGCGGCATCGACGCCCGCATAGCGCGCCAGCCCGTCGTACGGCAGCTCGAAGGCGTGCGCCACGTGCAGCGTGGCCTGCGGCAGCCACGCAGCGCAGGCTCGCAGCGCCGTGCGCGAAGGAGCGGAGAAGTCCGTGGGCACCAGGACCGTTCGATAGTCGAAGGGCGGCGCGCGCTTGACGACCAGCACCGGGCACGGACTGACGCGCAGCAGCTTCTGCGCGGTGGTTCCCACGAACAGATGCCGCACGGGGTGATCGCCGCGTGACCCGATGACCAGCAGCCCGGCATCGACGTCAGCGACGACGCGCGCCAGCTCGGCGGCCGCCCGCCCCGCGCTCGCCCCGACCTCGCAGCGCAGGCCGCTCGCCGCTTCGATCTCGACAGCGCGCCGCCGCAGCAGGTCGGCGGCCATGGCCACGACAGCGTCGGGCGACGCCGGATCGAGACCGGCCGCGTCGGCGGCCCGGCTCACCACGTCCTCCCAGAACGAGGCCGCCGCCACGTGATGCAGGACCAGCGGCACGGACCAGAGCTTCGCCAGCGCGACCGCGCGGTCGACGGCATGCTGACTCGCCGCCGAGAAGTCGGTGCCGACGAGGATGCGGCGGGGCGGTGTGGACATCGATCGCTCTCCTTCGAACACAGCGGCCGCGACGCCGGCCCGGCCGGCGCCGCTCACAGCCGCTGCACCCCGAAGTGGCGCAGGACGGCCTTTTCCGCTTCGACAGCCAGGAACTTCACGGCCCCGAGCACCAGGATCAGTGTCCACGCGGTGCCGTCGAGCGCCACGGTCCTGAACACGAACTGCAGCGGCGGCGCATACGTGAACGCGAGCTGAAGGACGACCAGCGCGACGCTCGCCCACAGCGCCACCGGGTTGGCGGTCAGCGTGTCGCGGGCCATGGAGTGCGCGACGAAGTGGCGCGAGTTGAACAGGTAGACCAGTTCGCCCACGACCAGCATGTTGACCGCAGCCGTGCGCGCCGCGTCGAGCGACTGGCCGCGCGCGAGTTCCCACTCGAAGACCCAGAAGGCCATCCCCATCATCAGCAGGCTGACGTACACGATGCGCGCCAGCAGCAGCCGGGTAATCAGCGGCTCCGACGGCGGCCGCGGCGGGCGCTGCATCACGCCGGGCTCGGGCGGCTCGAACGCCAGCGCGATCGCCAGCGTGATCGTGGTGACCATGTTGATCCACAGGATCTGCGCGGCCGTGACCGGCAGGGCGAGCCCGAGGAACACCGCGAGCAGGATGACGCCGGCCTCGCCGCCGTTGGTCGGCAGGATGAACAGCAGCGACTTCTTGATGTTGTCGAAGATGGTCCGGCCCTCGCGCACGGCATGGTCGATCGACGCGAAGTTGTCGTCGGTCAGGACCAGGTCGGCCGCTTCGCGCGCGGCGTCGGTCCCCTTCCGGCCCATCGCCACGCCGATGTCGGCGCTCTTCAGCGCCGGCGCGTCGTTCACGCCGTCGCCGGTCATCGCGACGATGTTGCCCCGCGCGCGCAGCGCGGCGATGAGCCGCAATTTGTGCTCCGGGCTGGCGCGCGCGATGACGTCGGTGCGCTGCACGCGCTCGCCCAGTTGCGCCTCGTCGAGCGTCTCGATCTCGCGGCCGTCGAGCGCGTGCTCGTGCGCCAGGCCGAGCTGCGCCCCGATCGCCGCGGCCGTCACGCCGTGGTCCCCCGTGACCATCTTCACCTTGATCCCGGCGGCATGGCAGTCGGCGATGGCCTCGATCGCCTCCGGGCGCGGCGGGTCGATCATCCCGGCCAGGCCGAGCAGCGCGAACCGCGGCGTGATGTCGCTCATCGCCAGCGCGGCCGTGCCGGCGGGGTACTCGCAGCGCGCCAGCGCCAGCACGCGCTGGCCGGCGCGCGCGGCGGAGGCGATGCGCTCCTCCCACTGCGCGCGATCCAGCGGCGCGCCGTCGGCGGTGGCCGAGCACAGCGCCAGGACCTGCTCGGGCGCCCCCTTGAGGTACACGCAGGCATGGCCGGCATGGTCGTGGTGCAGCGTGGCCATGAAGCGATGCTCGGACTCGAACGGAATCGCGTCGACCCGAGGCCGCGCCGCGTGCTCGGCCTGCGCGTCGAGCCCGGCCTTGAGCGCAAGCGCGAGCAACGCACCCTCCGTGGGGTCGCCGCTCATGGTCCATGCGCCGTCGTCGTGGCGCAGGCTGGCGTCGTTGCACAGCAGCGCGCAGCGCGCGAATTCGGCGAGGTCCTCGGCGTCCGCGTCGACGTCGGCGCCATCCTTCATGAAGCCGCCGTCCGGCGCGTAGCCCGCGCCGGCCACGTCGAGCGCGCGGCCCGGCAGCACCGCCCGCACCACGGTCATCTCGTTCTTCGTCAGCGTGCCGGTCTTGTCCGAGCAGATCACGGTCACCGACCCCAGCGTCTCGACCGCCGGCAGGCGTCGCACCACGGCGTTGCGCGCGGCCATCCGCGTCGTGCCGATCGCCAGCGTGATCGTGACGATCGCCGGCAGGCCCTCGGGGATCGCGGCAACCGCGAGGCCGACCACGGCGAGGAACATGTCGATCGCGGGAAAGTCGTGCACCAGGATGCCGAACAGGAACGTCAGCACTCCGCCGAAGATGATGAAGACGGTGATGCGCCGGGCGAACTGGTCGAGCTTGCGCGTCAGCGGCGTTGCGATCTGCTGCACCCCGGCCACGAGGGCGCCGATGCGTCCGATCTCGGTCTGCGTGGCGGTGGCGACCACCACCCCGGTGGCCTGGCCGTACGTGACCACGGTGCCCGAGTAGGCCATGCCGTGGCGCTCCGCGATGACCGCGTCGGCGCCGGCCGGCGCGCTGTCCTTGTCGACGGGCACCGACTCGCCCGTCAGGGCCGACTCGTCGATCTGCAGGTTGCGGCACCGCAGCAGCCGCAGGTCGGCCGGCACCTTGTCGCCGGAGGCGATCAGCACGATGTCCCCGGGCACCAGCTCCGCCGCGGCGATCTCGTGCCGTTCGCCCGCCCGCAGGACGATCGCGTGGCTGGCCAGCATCGCCGACACGGCCTCCAGCGCGCGCTCGGCCTTGCCTTCCTGGATGAAGCCGATGATCGCGTTGACAACCACCACGCCGAAGATGACCGCCGAGTCGACGTAGTGGCCGAGCAGCAGGGTCACGACCCCGGCGGCCAGCAGGACGTAGATCAGCAGGTTGTGGAACTGCAGGGCGAAGCGCAGCAGGGCGCTGCGCCGCGCCGGCGGCGGCAGTTCGTTGCGGCCGTGACGCGCCAGCCGTTCCCGCGCCTCCTCGGCGGTCAGCCCGCGCGACGTGGCGGCGAGCGCCTCCAGCACGGCGTCGGCGGGCAGCGCGTGCCACGCGGGCGACGCAGAGGCCGCGAGGGGTTTGCCGGCGGCGTTCACTGGACTACCCACGCGCTGCGCGCGCGGGATGAGCGCTTCGGAGCGGCCGTGCGCGCTCGTGGCGCTCGCACGGAGAGCCGCGCCGCGTCGCTGCGGGCGCTGCCGTCGGGGGAGTGGAGGATCGTCATCGTCGCGCGTCGATGCTGCAGGGAGGCGGCGAGCCGCTTCGCGTCCGCAGTCGCAGGCGCGATGCGCTTTTCGCTGCTTCGAAACCAGTCTATGCAGCCACGCGCCGCGCCGGGGCACTATCGGACCGGTGATTGACTGCGGTCAGGCGCAGCGCCGGACCGCGGGTAAGGACGGATTGAATCGACGCGCACGGCGCAACGCCGGCGCCCTCGCCGCTCGGCTGCGGGCCGAGGCGTCGCTCCGCCGCATCGACCGCCGGCGCAGGGCCGCTCAGCTCGAACCCGGCTTGCCGCCCCCGAGCAGGTGCTTGAACATGTCGAGCGGCAGCGGGAACACGATGGTCGATCCGCGGTCGCCGGCGACCTGCGTCATGGTCTGCAGGTACCGCAACTGCATCGCCTCGGGTTGCTGGGCGAGCATCTGCGCCGCTTCGAGCAACGAGGCCGAGGCCTGCTTCTCGCCTTCGGCGTGGATCACCTTGGCACGCCGCTCGCGCTCGGCCTCGGCCTGCCGGGCGATCGCCCGGACCATCGACTCGTTCAGGTCGATATGCTTGATCTCGACGTTGGTGACCTTCACGCCCCAGCCGTCGGTCTGCGCGTCGAGGATGCGCTGCACGTCGAGGTTGAGCCGCTCGCGCTCAGCGAGCATCTCGTCGAGTTCATGCTTGCCGAGCACCACGCGCAGCGTGGTCTGCGCCAGCTGGCTCGTCGCCACCAGGTAGTTCTCGACCTGGATGATGGCTTTCTGCGGATCGAGCACGCGGAAGAACACCACCGCGTTGACCTTGACCGACACGTTGTCGCGCGAGATGACGTCCTGCGGCGGGACGTCCATGGTGACCACGCGCAAGTCGACCTTCACCATCTGCATGAGGCCCGGGACCACGATGACGAGGCCCGGGCCTTTCACCTTCCAGAACCGTCCCAGCAGGAACACCACGCCGCGCTCGTACTCGCGCAGGATGCGGAACGCCCAGGCGACCAGCGCAATCGCGAGGAACAGCACCGCACTCAGACCGATCTCGTACCCGAACAACATGACGCGCTCCTTTGCCGCCCGGCGGGCGGGCCGACTTCAATCGGGGATGCGTTCGACGACGGCCGTCAGGCCGTCGATGCTGCGCACCCGTACCCGGTCACCGATCGCGAACGCGGCCCCCGGCTCGGCGCCGCAGGCGCGCCACACTTCGCCGTGCAGACGCACGTACGCATCGCCTGCGTCGACCGCTTCCACGCGGCCGGTCGCGCCGATCATGTCCTCCGCCCCGCTCACCACGCGGCGCCGTCGCGCCTTCAACGCGAACGTGCCGACGCCCATGATGGCGGCGGCGCTGGTCAGCGCGATGGCGATTACGGCCGTCCGCGAAGTGGCGTAGCCCGGCACGCCCGGGTCGATCAGCATCAGCCCGCCGAACACGAACGCGACGATGCCGCCCACGCCCAGCACGCCGAAGCTCGGCATGAACACCTCGGCGATCATCAGCGCGGCACCGAACAGCAGCAGCCCGACGCCGACCCAGTTGACCGGCAGCAGGTGCAGCGCATACAGCCCGAGCAGCAGCGCGATCGCCCCGGCCACCCCGGGCACGCCGAACCCCGGGCTGGTGAACTCGACGAACAGTCCGTAGATGCCGATGGTCAGCAGCAGAAGCGCGACCGTGGGGTTCGACAGCAGCGTCAGCACCTTGTTCTGCCAGTCGGGCTCGACCGAGCTGACCGCTGCGCCGGCCAGGTCGAGCCTGACCTTGCCGCGCAGCAGCGTGACTTCGCGCCCGTCGATCTTCTTCAGCAACTGCGGGATGTCGACGGCGATGACGTCGATCACGCCGCCCGCCAGCGCGTCGTCGGCAGACAGGCTGCTGGCCCGGCGCACCGCGGTCTCGGCGAACTCCGCATTGCGGCCGCGCAACTGGGCCAGGCTGCGGATATAGGCGGCCGCATCGTTCACGGCCTTGGCCGTCATCGCATCGACGGGGCCGGCTTCGTCGTCCGTGGCCTTTGCGGGTGGATCGGAGCCGTCGCGATCCTTCCGGGCGGGCGCCGGCTTGCCGGGCGCGCCGCCCGGTGCGCCGAGCGCCACCGGCGTGGCGGCGCCGAGGTTGGTGGCCGGCGCCATCGCGGCGATGTGGCTGGCATAGAGGATGTAGGTGCCGGCACTGGCCGCGCGTGCGCCCTCGGGCGCCACGAAGGTCGCCACCGCGACATCGGATGCGAGCACGTCCTTGATGATGGCGCGCATCGAGGTGTCGAGGCCGCCGGGCGTGTCGAGCTGCAATACGACCAGCTGTGCCTTCTCCGACTGCGCCCTGGCGAGGCCGCGGCGCACGAAGTCCGCGGTCGCCGGGCTGATCATTCCGTCCACCTGCAGCACCAGCACGCCACCGACCCGCGGCTCGGCGGTGTCCGCTCCGGCCACTCCGAGCAGCAGCGCCACGCCGGCCAGCAGGGCGGCCAGCGACCAGCGCAGCCGGAGCGTGCGACCCGATGCCTTCGACATCCCGTCTCCCGGGGCGCGTAGCGTCGAACGCGATCCAGC
>Ga0105104_10003182_pt1 | contig 11801 bp, 8 predicted proteins | sample PPLLaktember2015_3_FD_87034 | JGI IMG/M metagenome (GOLD analysis project Ga0105104, IMG submission 87034) | Freshwater sediment microbial communities from Prairie Pothole Lake near Jamestown, North Dakota, USA - PPLs Lake P7 Core (6) Depth... | ecosystem: Environmental > Aquatic > Freshwater >...
ATCAGGCCGGCAAGGATGCCTGTAGTTCAGCCCCTTGTGGGCGTTGTCAACCGTCACGGATCCGTGCTAGTGGACGGCTAACCTGATCACCGGTTTGGAACGGGCACAAGGCCCTGAACTACCAAAAACAATCAGCAATCCACATACAAAAATCAGCGATCAGCTGCAGCCTTCGCCGTAATCGAATGTTTCCAGGTTCCACAAGCTGGAACGGGTGGTCGGGTCGAGGGCCAGGCCGCACAGGTCCGGGCGAGCCGCCGCTACTTTCACGTGCTGGTAGAGGGGAACCGCCGGCAGGTCGAGGGCAAAGATCTCCTGCGCCCGGTTGTGGCTCTCCTGGTAGACCGGATCGTTGGGAGGGGTCGTCAGCGCCCGTTCACAGGCCGTTTCAAACTCGGGATTGCTGTACCCGGTGACATTGGCACCCACCCAATGGTTGCCGGCGTCCGGGATGCGCTGGCTCGTATACAGGTAGCACAGCGGCTGGAGGCTGCTCTCCCAGGTAAACTGCACCAGGTCGAAGGTCCTGCCAAAGAGCGGGCCGGACGGTCCGGCGGCAAACAGCTCACCGGGATTGTAGGTATGCGGCGAAACCTGGATGCCGCAGTCCGCCAGGGATTTCGATAGGATGTCCAGGGTGTCCTTGCGCAGCGCAGCCTGGGTGGTCCAGTACCGGACCGACAGAGGGGTGCCGTCTGGCACATTCGGCACACTCGAGGCGAGGCGCGGGGTGGCCGGATTCTGGTCGTCGTCTTTCCAACCCGCCTCTTCGAGCAGCTGCATGCCGGCTGCCGGATCGTAAGGGTACTGCGCCGCCCCGGCGAACGCCAGGGGGTGCTGGGGGGGGAGGTAGGAGGTGGGGATCCGCGACTGCCCTCCCAGGAAGCGGTCGATGATCTTCCCCCGGTCCGAACACAGGGCAAACGCCCGCCGGGTGCGGGCATCGGCAAACAGATCCGGCCGGTCTCCGGCCGCAACACTATAGCCATCGTCGTACGAGGCGGGCCGGATGCCGAAGTCCAGGTGCTCCCATTCCGGTCCTGCGGCGTACTGCACCTGGATCTGGCCCTGGTCCACCAGCGTCTGCAGGGTGGGAATGTGCTCGTCCAGGTAGGTCGTCTGATCGAGCACGTCACATTCCTTCACCCGCAGGGCCTCCAGGTTGGCTTCTCCCTTGTCGGTCAGGAAGCGGAAGATCAGGTGGTCAAACCGGGGGAGACCCTCGCCCTGGCGAAAATACGCCGGGTTTTTTCGCAAGGTGATGTGATCGCCGCGCACCCAATCCTCGATGATGTACGGGCCCCAACCGAGCGGCTTCTGGTTGGCTTCGGGCGCCTGGAGGAGGTCCGCAGCCGAGAGATGCGACCAGGCATGTTCTGGAAGGGGAAGCCAGAGGTTGTCCTGGTAGCTGGCATCGATGTAGCCGGGCACCCCAATCCACCGGACGGTGGACTCGTCCGGTGCTGTGTAGGAGGCAGTCCGCTCGACGGCGTATTTGACCACCGGGGTATCGGGAGAGGCAGCCAATTGGTACGAATACACCGAATCGCCGGCCGTCAGCGGGTGCCCGTCCGACCAGGTGACATCTGCGCGGAAGCGGAAGGTCACCGCCATCTGATCCATGGAAATGGGTCCCTTGCCGTCAAACGCAGCGGCGCAGCCCGAGTCGTGGCAGCCGCTGGGATACACTTCGATCCCCGGGATGAGGGTCATCAGGTTACCGTGGATATCGACCACTTCATCCCCCTGAACCACTTCCACCGGCTGTATGACGGCATCTCCGGCGGACAGATCGGGCAGCCTTTCCAGGATCACCGGCTGCGGGACGTAGGTGCGCAGGTCGACCGGCCCATCGTAGACGGCTTCCAGCACGCTCCACATGGCGGTGGACGACCCACCGTACGGATAGAGGGTCAGCGGCTCGTATCCGAGGCAGACCACCAGGGACCGCTCCGGAATGGGCGTTGGGGATGGGGTGGCTGCGGGGAGGGTGGCTATCTCCCCCTGGGAGAGCGGTGGTGTAGGGGTTGGGGTGACCGCCGGTCCCGAGCAGGCGGCCAAAAGCGAGACCAGGACCGCCGCCCCCAGGAGGCGCACCGTGAAGCGAAAGGGGATGGGGCCGGCGAAGCCGGGCAGCAGGAACAGTGGGGCCATAACGTTCTCCGTAGTGGAAAAGGCGGTGCGCCGGGCGCACCGCCTTTGGTCAACCGGGAAAACTCCTTCTTTTGGGATGGAGGCGGCGCATTCGCTACGGCGCAGCCGAGGCGGCACACCGCACGCTCCCATGCCAGAAACAATCAACGGAACGATCTTTACTGAGTCCCCTGCAGGCGAGGGTCGAAGGCGTCGCGCAGGCCATCCCCCAGGAAGGTGAACGCCAGCACAACCAAAGCCACACAGATAGCAGGAGAAAGAATCAGCCACGGCTGGGCGTTGATCGCCGTCTGGCCTTCCAGCAGGAGCGAACCCCAACTGGTGATAAAGAACGAGGTTGGATCGGTGGAAGGGCGCAGGCCGAGACCCAGGTATCCCAGGATGGCTTCGGTGATGATCATGGCCGGGATAAGGAAAGCCGCCAGAACGATGATCGGTCCCAGGGTATTGGGGAGGATGTGCTTGACCATAATCCGGCTGTCGCTGGCGCCAATGCAGCGGGCGGCTTCCACAAATTCCTTTTCCTTCAGCGAGAGCACCTGGCCGCGCATCACACGCGCCTCACCCACCCAGTTAACGATCGCCAGGGCGCAGAACAGCAGCAGCAGCCCATTGAACGCCTCGCCCAGGGCGGTATCGCGCAGGCTGATCATAACGATAATGAAGAAAAGCAGGTCGGGGAAGGCATACACCACGTCGGTGAAGCGCATCAGTACGTTGTCGATCGTGCCGCCTTTGAAGCCGGAGAGCATGCCGACGGTACATCCCACCACCAGCATGATGATGGTCGGGATGAAACCCACCACCATCGAGACGCGCGCGCCGTACAATACCCGGCTGAGCACGTCCCGGCCCAGGGTGTCGGTGCCGAGCAGAAAACGCGGGTCGCTCGGCAGGCCGCCGGCGCTGGTCTCCTGCCAGGCGGGGGGCAGGAAACTCTGGCCCGAGTGGAGCTCCAGCGGGCTGAAGGGGGCGAGCACCGAAGCAAAGAGAGCGGTAAACATAAAGAGAACGATAACCACCATGCTGACGACAGCCGCCTTGTTGCGAAGGAGCCGCTGCCAGCCATCCATCCACAGGCTGCGCCCCTTGGAGGCCACATCCAGCGTGGCGACTTTTGAACCGATGGTTTGAGAAACTGCCATAGGATCCTCCTAGGAACCTATCCGAAAAATTTCTTTTGTGGTGTGGGTGGGCAGCGAAGCTGCCCACCCACACCACAAAACATTTTCAGATAGGCGCAATTCTAACTTAACCGGATCCGGGGATCCAGAAACACATACACGATATCCACGCTCAAGTTGGCGAGCGCCACCAGGAAGGCGTAGATCAGGGTGGTTCCCATGATCATCGAGTAATCGCGCTGTTGGATCGACAAGATGTACTGGCGGCCCATGCCGGGAAAACTGAACATCAATTCAATAATAAATGACCCGACAACCAGCGCAGCCAGGGCAGGGCCCAGGATGGTGACCACCGGGATCATGGCATTCTTGATCATGTGGCGGAAGATGACCACCCGCTCCGCCAGACCCTTGGCGCGGGCGGTGCGGACGTAATCCATGCGCATCACTTCCAGCATCGAGGCCCGGGTCAGGCGGGCCGTGCGCGCCAGGGTGTTAAAACCCAGCACGACAGCCGGCAGAATCCAGACATCGACCTGGTCCCAGGATTGAGGAACGATGGAGACCAGGTGGAGCCAGGAAGCAAAGATAATGATGAGAAAAATGGCAATAACGAAGTTGGGGACCGAAATCCCCACGGTGGCGATGAACAAGCTGAGGTAATCCGCCAGGGTGTTCTGCTTCAGCGCCGAGATGATGCCCACCGGGATGCCGAGCACAATTGCCATCGACAGCGCAATCAGGGCCAGGCGCATGGAGTAGCCAAACTTGCTGTACCAGAAGGGTTTCCCTTCCGGGGGCTCGAACAGGATTTGCTGGATGGTCAGGCCGCGCATGCGGTAGGAGGGGCCAAGGTTTCCGCAGACCGCTCCGCACTCAAACTTCCCGGTTTTGGCGTCGGTATCGCCTATCACGTAGGCGACAAACTGGCGCCATAAGGGTTTATCCAGCCCGTAGTACTCGTTCAGGAGCTTCTGGGTAGTGGGATCCACCTGCCGGGCGTTGAGATCACGATCCCAGGGACCACCTGGGGCGTTGTGCATGAGAATAAATGTAACCACCGCCACCGTCAGAAGGACCGGGATCATGGAAAGCAAGCGGCGGATAAGATATGCAGCCATAGCCACCTACCTTTGAACTGCAGGCCATTCGGCCACCGGCGCTCGAGCGCCGCGCCACGAAGCTGTGTGCAGAGTATATTTTACAATAATTCCCGATGGACGGGGGCTGGTCCCGCCGGAGAGCAAGACCAGCCCACACGTTTGGATTCGGTATTTCTTTCAGGCCCCCTCCTCGGAAAACGCGAGACGGGATCCTGAGGGGATCAACGGACTGCGCCGGTTACTCGGCCGGGGCACCCATGGAGCGCCATTCGTACGCGCCCAGGATGTCGTCGGTGATAGCAGCATACTCACCGGCGGTGGCCGGGTCGATGTTGCGCATGATCGAGTACTCGTAGCGCTTGGCGTTCAGGAGCGTGCCATCCGAGTACTTCAGGCCGGGGCGCAGGTGGAAGGTCAGGACGGTGGCGTCGTCGTTGTATTCCCAGCTCTCGGCGGCACCGGGCACGGTCACCAGATCCTTATCGAGGCGGGTCAGGCCTTCGTACATCAGGCTCAGGTGCGCGATCTCGTTCACGAAGGATGACTTCTGCGGGTCGATGATGTCCGGGTAGGTGTTGATGTTGACACGCAGCAGGTTGTTCGGGGCGGTGACGGTTAACGGTTGCCACTGGCCAGCATAGGCGGAGTCCATGGGGGTCAAGGTCAGGCCCTGGACTTCGGGGTTGATCATGTAGCCGAGCAGGTCGTTGTACATGAAGGCCACCGGAGTGGTGTCGGTCAGGAAGCGCTGAGCGTTGGCGTACAGCTCGGCGCGTTTGGCGGTATCCAGCTCGGCATCGGCCTCATTGAGCATGGCATCCAACTCGGGGTTGGAGTAGCCAATGCGCTCGCCGAAGGCGCCGGTCTTCCAGTAGACGGAGAGCCAGTTCTGGGGATCGGGGTAATCGGCGCACCAACCGAGGATGAACATCTGCGGAGAGGTGTTGATGTCCTTGGTCAGGGCGGTGAAGGTGGTGGGTTCCACGGGGTTCAGCTTGACGTCGACGCCCAGCACCTCTTTCCACTTGGCGGTCAGCCACTCCCAGCGGAGCCGGTTGCGGGGGGTGTCACCGAAGGTGGCGGTAATCTCGGGGAGCTTATCCACGCTGCCGTAGGACGATTCGGCCAGGGCGGCTTTGGCTTTCTCGGGATCGAAGCCCCAGCGGTTCTCCTCGGCGTCGTAGCCGGGGAAGCCCTTGGGGATCCAGGTCAGGGTCGGGGAACCGGCACCCTGGAGGACGTCGCGCACCCAGGCATCGCGGTCCAGGGCGTAGGCGAAGGCTTCGCGGACCTTCTGGTCGGTGAAGGGTTCCTTGAGCTGGTGGAACATGACGGCGAAGGTGCAGGAGCCGGGGTACTCGATGTACTCGGCGCTCAAGGCCGCGTCGGCTTTCACGACGGGGATATCTTCCGCGCCGAGGGTGATGATGTCGAACTCACCGTTCTTGTAGGCCTCAAAACGGACCGCCGAATCGGTCAGATAACTCCACTCCATGTCGTAGGTAGCTGTGCCGCCCCAGTAGTTCGGGTTGGGGGAGAAGGTGGCTTTGACGAAGGGCTCCAGGCTCTTGAGGACCATCGGGCCGTTCCCAACATGGTACTTCGAGGAGTTCCACCAGTTTTCGCCGCCTTCCGCAATCAGCTCTTCCTTGGCCGGGTAGGTGACCCACAGGGACAGCACGGTGTGCAGGTACGGGGCCGGATGGGTGGCCTTGACCTCAAGGGTCAGGCAGTCTTCCTGGTCATAGCCCGTGCAGGGGTTGCCGGCCGAATCGAGCGCCTTGACGCCCACAGCGGCCTTCAGCGCCTCCAGGTCGACCTCGGGGGGAGGGGGTGCGGTGGGCTCAGGGGTGGCCGTCACGACCACGGTCTGGCCTTCCTTCTCAACCACCACCGTCTCGACGATCGCTTCGGGGGTGGGGGTGGTGGTCTGAGGTGCGCAGGCCGCCAGGACCATGCTGGCTACGGCCAGCAGTGCGATGACTATTGCAAACTTTGAACGCATGATACTCTCCTCCTTACAAAATTAACTGAGATCTCTACAATGCAGCTTGACTCAGCTGTGTGGACCGTTTGAGGGTCGGGCTTTCGCGATATCATCACCTCCTTTGGGTATTTGAATGGATGATGCATTCTGTAGAAACTGTATGCTTAATCGTATGGCTCTTTAGACCCTAAAGGTCTTGGGGCCCTTTAGGGCCGACCTTTAGGGTCTGGGTAAGCCACTTAAACCATATGGCAGGCCACGAAGTGGCCGGGAGATACCTCGCGAAACTCCGGTTTCACCTCGGCGCAGATCTTGGCAGCCAGCGGGCAGCGGGTGCGGAAGCGGCAGCCGGAGGGCGGGTTCACCGGAGAAGGAACGTCGCCCTGCAGGATGATGCGCTGGCGCACTTCTTCGGCAACCGGATCGGGAATGGGGACCGCCGAGAGCAAAGCCTGCGTGTAGGGGTGCAGCGGGTTGGTATACAGCTCTTCCCGAGCGGCCAGCTCGCCAATCACCCCCAGGTACATCACCGCCACCCGCGTGCTGATGTGCCGCACCATGGAAAGGTCGTGGGCGATGAACAGATAGGTCAGGTTGAACTGGTGCTGGAGGTCCTCGAGCAGGTTCACAACCTGCGCCTGGACCGAGACGTCCAGGGCGGAAATGGGCTCGTCGCAAATGATCAAGGAGGGCTGGAGCGCCAGGGCGCGCGCCACACCGATGCGCTGGCGCTGCCCGCCGCTGAATTCATGGGGGTAGCGGTTGGAATAGGAGGGGTTCAACCCGACCAGCCGGAGCAGCTGCTGGACGCGCTCTTCGGCTTCCTTCTTGGGGGCCAGGTTGTGGATCACCAGCGGCTCGCCGATGATCTCCCCCACCGTCATGCGCGGGTTCAGGCTGGCGTAGGGGTCCTGGAAGATCATCTGCATCTTGCGGCGCATGCGGCGCAGACTTTCGGCACGCATGGTTACCAGGTCTTCCCCCTCGAAGAACACGTGCCCGGAGGTGGGTTTGTGCAGCTGCAAGATGGCCCGCCCGGTGGTGGACTTGCCGCAGCCGGATTCGCCGACCAGGCCTAAGGTCTCACCCCGCAAAATATTGAACGAAACGCCGTCAACGGCGTGGACGGCGCCGATTTGCTTTTGGATGAAGATTCCTTTGGTGATCGGGAAATGCTTGACCAGATTCTCAACACGCAGCAGAACGTAATCGTTCGTCCCGGTCATTGGCGCGGCCCCCCTGTCTTGACGTCTTCCCAACATGCGACCCAGTGGTCTGGACCAACTTGCTGCAGCGGAGGATTCTCTTGCAGACAGCGATCCACACGGTATTTGCAGCGAGGGGCAAACGGACAGGAGGTCGGCTTCTCAAACAGGACGGGCGGCATGCCTTCGATGGATATCAACCGGCGGCGTTCCTGCTCGTCCATACGCGGCAGGCTTCCCAACAAACCCAGGGTGTAGGGATGGCAGGGATTGCTGTAGAGCTCCTTGACGGAGGCTTCTTCGATGATATACCCGGCATACATCACGGCGACCCGGTCAGCCAGGCCGGCGATGATCCCCAGGTCATGGGTGATCCAGATAATCGCCATGCCCAGCTCGTCCCGCAGGCGCTTAACCAGCTCGACGATCTGCGCCTGGATGGTCACATCCAGGGCGGTGGTGGGTTCGTCGGCGATTAAGACCTGCGGGTTGCAGGTCAGCGCCATGGCGATCATCACCCGCTGGCGCATACCGCCGGAGAATTGGTGCGGGTAGTCGTTCAGGCGTTCCTTGGCGCGCGGGATACCAACCATCTGGAGCATCTCGGCGACGCGGTCGTACGACTGCGTATGGGTCATTCCCATGTGGGCTTCCAGGGGTTCCGATACCTGCCGGCCGATGGTCAAAACGGGATTGAAGGACGTCATGGGGTCTTGAAAGATCATGCTGATCTGGGCGCCGCGCACCTGCCGGATTTCCTCATCCGTCATCTTTAGCAGGTCTTTCCCCAAATAATGGGCTGTTCCAGCAACGACTTGTCCTGGGGGAGACGGGATCAGGCGCAGCATCGACATGACAGTAACGCTCTTTCCGCAGCCACTTTCCCCGACGATCCCGAGCGTTTCCCCCTCTTTCAGATGATACGAGACGCCGTTCACGGCATGGACCGTACCCTCACGGGTCCGGAATACTGTTTCCAGGCCTTGCACGTTGAGTATATCGGCCATGCAGGTTGTCCTATAGTTTGTTATGAGGTAATGAAGATGTCGTGGTTAGCACTTTACGCAATGTCGGCGATAGGATGTAAAGTGTTTCATATTGTACACCGATTCAAAATTCGTGTCAAACAACGTAGGACAGGAGAAAGTGCGTTATCATATGTGTAAGGTGAGATTTATGTCAAGGATTGCCATGGACATCCAAGCCACTGCCGAAGCCCTCGTGTCTCGTTTAACTTGTAAATATGCCTTCTACCTGCACTGTCCGGGGATCCGCCCGGTGTTTGTTGGTAACGCAGAGCGTTTTCTTGCCGCTTCGCTGCTCAAGCTGCCCATCCTGCTTGCCTGGGTCATCCTCGAACGGGAGGGAGCGGTCTCCCGGAGCGAGCTGTGCCGCCTGGACGATGAGCCCCAAGTCCAGGGAGCCGGGTTTGCCCGGCTGCTCGCCCAACGGCAAATCCCCTATCACTGCGTGCTTCTGATGATGAGGGCCACCTCCGACAACCTGTGCGCCAATCTTGTCATCCAACACATCGGGATCGAGCGGCTCAACCAGGTCTTCCACCAGCGCCTCGGTCTCTCCTCGAACACCCGGTTGGAACGAAAGTTCATGGACTACGCCGCCCGCTCCCGCGGCCTGGACAACTGGATCGATGCACAGGACTTCGTCGGCCTGTTCGACCGGATATGCGGCCTGGAAGAACCCGAGCAGGCCTGGATCGAGCCGATGCTCCTGGAAAACCAGGATGCCACCCTTCTCCTCCGGGACGTGCCGCGCGATTTCCTGGAGTTCTATCACAAGACCGGCTCGATGCAGGGTGTGCTCCACGACTGGGGCTACACCCGCACGCAGGAAATCTTCCTGCTCACCAATGCGGTGACCGATGAGGCGGAAACCAACGCCATTTTTGGCCAGCTTGGCCGCCTTTGCCTCTGGGAAAATGTTAATGGGGTGTAGGCGGCTATGCCGCCTACACCCCATTAAACAGGTTTATTCCAAGTAACGGCAGGCGCAGAGGTAGATCTGGCGCAGGGAGTCCACCTCCAGGACGTCGTCCACATAGACGCCGTTGCGCCGCCGCGACGAATGCACCATGCGCCACCCACCCAGGCTGACGCCGACGTGGGTGATGTGCGCCTTCGGCGCCTTCGCCATCGGCGCCTGGCGCTTCTCGCCTGCCTCGCCAAAAAACAGCAGGTCGCCATTCTGGAAAGGCGGTTCTACCGGGACACCGGCGGCGTATTGCATATCGGCATCCCGGGGGATGGTCAACCCCACCAGGCGGTGGAGCAGCTGAGCCAACCCGGAGCAGTCAATTCCATTCGCCGAACAGCCCCCCCACAAATACGGCACGCCCAGGTACGTCAGGGCGTCGCAGGCCATCTGGCTGCGCTTGTCTTCCGTGCGCTGCGGGAGCTTGGCCAGCGGGCGGAGATCCTCCTCCCAAACCCAGCCGGCCAGACGGGTTGCCGGGCTTCCTGGAAGCTCCAGGCAGGCCCACCCATCGCGCATCTCTACCGGCTTCACACCTGTACCCCCCAACAGGCGGCTGACCGGTGGAGAGGTGTCCGCCGGCGTTTGGCGCAGCGGGGTCAGGGGGGCCGAAATCCAATGGGTGGGTTCTTGCGGCGCCGCCTCGACCAGGTACGGCCGGTACGTCCAGCCCAGGTAACCGTCGGTCTGGCGGACATAACACCAGACGGCGCCTCCGCCGAGATCCCTCTGGTCCAGCGCTTCAACGGCAGTCCCATTCAGCAGCTGGCTGGTTTGCTCGGCCAGAAAGGACGGCTCCGCATGCAGGCTGGTCAGGTTGGTGCCCACCACCAGCACCTGGGGAGATGGCTGGCGCAGGATGCGCACCCCGGTCAGATCCACCTGCAGGCCGGGAAACTGCCCTTGAAGGGCATTTTGCAAGGCGGCGTACGTGCCCTTATCCAGCACCGCCCCGGATAGGATGAACCGGCCGGCCTCTTCCCCCCGGACGCCCACTTGAAAATGGTGGATACGGCGGTCTGCATACGGCTCACCGGCGGCTGCCACCACGGCTTGAATCTCATCTTTGCTGACCATCATACAGGCAATCCTCCTGTTCTCAGTCTCTCAACCCCACCCCAATCCCCGGGCGATCCGGGACGCTGATATGGGCGTGTTCGTCGTAGGTCAGGCCCTCGAATGGGTCATTCGAGATCAGCATGGGGCCGTCCAGGTCGACCCAATCCGCCAGGCCAATCAGGTGCGACATGGCGGTCGTGCCCAACGAAGTCTCGATCATGCAGCCCAGCATGCTCTTCATCCCCAGCTGGCGTGCCCGACGCAGGATCCGCAGGGCGGGGGAAATCCCGCCCAGCTTCATCAGCTTGACGTTGATCCCCTGGACCCCGGCCTCTGCCAGACGTTCCACCGCTTCTTCGGTTTGCACCGACTCGTCGGCCACCACCGGAACGGAGGCGCGCTGCTGGACGTAGCCCATCCCGGCAATATCCTCCTTGGGGACAGGCTGCTCCACCATCTCGAGCCCCAGCGGCTCGAGCGCCTCGATGCACCGCACCGCCTCATCGGGGGTCCATCCGGCGTTGGCATCCACCCGCAGGCGAGCATCCGGCCGCGCATCCCGGATCGCCTGCAGGCGGGCTTTGTCGTCGTCCGAGCCCAATTTCACCTTGATTACCGGATACCTGGATACGCTCCGGGCTATCTCGGCCATCTCCTGGGGGCTGGCGATGGCAATGGTGAAGGAAGTCGCCAGGGGTTCGGGGCGAGGCAGTCCCAGGAATTGGTAGAGAGGCAGGCCCTTGTGACGGGCCGCCCGGTCGTACAAGGCCATTTCCAGAGCGCAGCGCGCCGGAGCGGGACCTTCCGGGATCCAATCCGGAAACTCCCCGGGGTCGTCGGGCAGAGGCCGGTCCTGCCGGGCGGCCGTCTGCCAGCAGGCCAGGATCTCTTCCCACGGGATGTGGTAGTACGAGGGGATGGTTCCCTCACCCCAGCCGGCATCCTCTGCCAGCCGGATCCAATAGGAGGTGCGGGTCTCATCCACCCCATAGGACAGGCGGAACGGGTTGCGCAGCTTAAGGGTCATGCATTCCCAGGTCAGTGCTTGAGCCGTCATGGATTTCTCCCTATCATACAAACCCACCACAGAGCCCGCGGAGAGCACGGAGAAACGAATTTTTCTTTTCTCCGCGTTCTCTGTGGGCTCTGTGGTGAAATTTTTCCCTATTATCGCTCC
>Ga0105104_10003183_pt1 | contig 11799 bp, 7 predicted proteins | sample PPLLaktember2015_3_FD_87034 | JGI IMG/M metagenome (GOLD analysis project Ga0105104, IMG submission 87034) | Freshwater sediment microbial communities from Prairie Pothole Lake near Jamestown, North Dakota, USA - PPLs Lake P7 Core (6) Depth... | ecosystem: Environmental > Aquatic > Freshwater >...
CAGCATGACGACCTCGTTCGGTCCCAGCCGGCCGATCCCCTCCGTTGTTGCATAGCGCCCGAACGCGGCGAGCAGCGCGGCGGCCGGCAGCCACGCGACGAGCGGCGCGTCGAAGAGGCGGTCGGGGATACCCCTGGACGCACGCGTGTGGTCAGCCGTGTCCTGGTTCCGAGGAGGCCGCCCCGCCGTGCTGTCGGTGATGTCCCGGACGTCGCGATCGTCCGCCGGCGCGAACAGCATCAGGAACGCCGGAACGCCGACGACAAGCACCGCGGTGATCACGATGTTCAGCGGTGTGCCGAGCGTCGCGCCGAGCGGCACGCCGTCGGGGATGCCCAGCCGTGCAAGCTCCGCCGTCCCCACGTCGGGGGTCGCGCGCCAGAAGGTGTCGATGAGTTCCCGCGCCGTGCTCGACTTGAGCGGCGCGGAACCCGACAGGCCTCCATGCCAGACGAGCATGCAGAGGTACCCGGCGGCGGCGATGAGCGGGTAGTGCGCGCGGATGCCTCGCCGGTGCAACGACGCGCCGGCATCGCGCGCGATGAGGGCACCGGCAATCAGGCCGAGCCCCCAGTTGACCAGGGCGAGGCCGCCGGAGACGACGCCCACCAGGAACACTGCCTGCGCCGTGTTGCGGGGCCGCTGCACGAGCCGGCCTATCACGGCGCGCACCGGGCGGCTCTCCGCCAGCGCGTACCCCGTGACCAGGATCAGGCTCATCTGCATGCTGAAGCCGAGAAACGCCCACAGCCCGCCCTCCCCGCGCCACGAGTCGAGCACCGCGACGAGGCGGGATCCGTCCGGCGGCAGGCCGGGCCAGCGACCGACCGCCAGCACGATCGCCGCGGTGACCGCCGTCAGGAGGATCGCGATGACGAACGGATCCGGAACCACCCGCTCGAAGGCCGAGCTGATCCGAAGGCCCACCCGATCGAGCCGCGCCATATCGAAAATCTAACACGCACAAAGAACCCGGTCCCGACCCCAATTCGCCCCAGACGGATCTGGCATACCGAACTGTGATCGAGGAAATTGGGGTCGGGTCCGAATTTTCGCGCGGCTTCCTTCTTGCACCAGCGGCGCCGTTCCCGAAACCAGTACGGAGGGTGTCATGGCCATATGCAGCCGGAGGCGGTCGATCAGTTTCGCGCGTCTGCAGGTTCTGACGGTTCTGGTGTGCACCGTCGCCGGGGTCTCGCCATCGGCCGGGCAGGCCGTGGCCGCCGGCCAGGTGTCGTTTCCGCCGGAGACAACCTGCATCGCGGTCATGCTGCCGAGCGTCCAGGGCGTGGACGGCAGCGCCACCGAGGTGGCGGCCGCGGTCCGCGAGTTGTTCACCAGCTACTTGACCGGTCCGTCGCTCCGCACCGTTCCGCTCGAGGCCCGGCTGGCCTCGCAGGCGATCGAGGAGGCGCGCCAGAAGGACTGCGGCCAGGTCCTGCTCGCGACCCTCACACGCAAGCGCAGCGGGGGCGGCGCTCTGGGCAGGGCGCTGGGCCAGGCCGCCGGCACCGCCGCCTGGTCCGTGCCGGGTGTCGCGGGGACGGGTGGGGCGGTCGCGCGCGGGGCGGTCATCGCCGGCGCGCAGGCAGTCTCCTCGCTGGCCGGATCGACGAAGGCCAAAGACGAGATGCGGCTCGACTACAAGATCTCGCCGCTCGATGCGGCGGTGAGCGCCAAGCCGGAAACCCTGAAGGTCAAGGCGGCGGCGGACGGGGAAGACATCCTCACACCGCTGGTGGAGAAGGCGTCGGAAGCGATCGCGGCCGGACTCGCGAAGAAGTGACGAAGGCAGACGAGGAAGGTCCCGGACCAGGTTGGGCAGGACTCGCGTCCGCAATTCGCGCCTGCTCGCGGACGGTTTCTCACCCTGACCTGGCCGGGACCACGTTGTGCGGCTCGTTTGCGTTGACGATCGTTTCGCCGCGCGGCGACTCCTTCTGCGGTCGCGGCCTTTCGAGGGATCGGCGGCGATCGTCAACTCAAGTGAGCATCGGTATAGGCGCGCGAGCTCCGGGACCAGTGGCCTGTCCTCGCCATCTGTAAAGCGCCTTCCGGGCGGGGCATCCCGCCTGGCGGCGTTGCTCCTCCCTCAAATATTCCCGATATTCTCGGTCGTCGCGCCTTGCCAGCCGGGCGCCGCGCTCCGGAATCCGCTTCACACATGACGAGGACAGGCCACTAGAACACGACCGTCACCACGTTGGAACAGGCCGTCGTGCTGTTCGCCGCGCAAACCCGGTAGGTGTAGCTCGCTCCCCCCTTGGCGTTGAGGTTGTCGGTGTAACGGCTGCCGCTGAGGCCCCTAAGGATTACCGCGCCGTTCCGGTAGACATCGACCGATGTCGCCCCGCTCCACGCGAGATCGGCACGCTGCACGCCCTTCACCTTGTATCCGCGTGCGGTCAGCGTGATTCCCGCGCTCGGCTGCGACGCGACCGTAACGCTCTGGGACGTCGTACCGGTGGCTCCTTCGCTATCCGTCACCGAGAGGCTCACCGTATAGGTGCCCGCCGCAGCATAGGTGTGTGCCGGACTCCGCGCCGTTGACGTGCCGCCGTCGCCGAAATTCCAGCTCCAGGCCTGGACGCTGCCGTCAGAATCCCCGCTCGTGTCGGTGAAGGAGGCGGTCAGCGAGTTGATGGTGTAAGTGAAAGATGCCGTGGGTGGGTTGTTTGTCGGCGCGCTTGCGACGACGAGGCTGTAGAGCAGGTGGTTGTTCATCGAATTCGAACTGGTCACCTTCCCCTTGGTCGTCGCCGCGTAGAGCGCGTCGCGGACCTCCTGGGGGGTGGCGGAAGGATCTTGCTCCAGGTACAGGGCCGCGACCCCCGTCGTGTGCGGCGTTGCCATGGATGTGCCGCTGATGGCGTTGGTCGCCGCGGAGCCTGTGTACCAGGCCGACGTGATATTGACACCCGGGGCAAACCAGTCGACGCAGCTGCCGTAGTTGGCCCAGGAGGCCTTCCTGTCCGTGCTGTCGGTGGCGCTGACCGTCATGGCCTCGGGGACCCTGGCCGGCGAGTAGTTGCAGGCGTCCTGGGCGAGGCCGACGAGATTCCCGTTGCCGGCCGCCACCGCGAAGCCGATGCCCGCGGCGATGGAGTTCCGGATCGCCGCGTCGAGGGACGAACTGGCCCCGCCGCTCAGGCTCAGGTTGACGACGGCCGGCCGGACGGCGTTGGCGGTCACCCAGTCGATGCCGGCGATGACGCCGCTCGTCGTCCCGGAACCGCTGCAGTCCAGCACCCTGACCGCCACGAGGTTCACGCCCTTCGCGACGCCGTAGATTGCGCCGCCCACGGTCGCGGCGACATGGGTTCCGTGGCCGTTGCAGTCGGAGGCGTCACCGTCGTTGTCCACGAAATCCGCGCCACTGCGCGCGCGCCCCCCGAATTCGTTGTGCTCGATGTGGATGCCCGTATCGACGATATAGGCCGTCACCCCCCTGCCCGCGTAGTTGTACGTGTAAGTACCGTTGCGCGGGAGATTCCGCTGGTCGATGCGGTCCAGCCCCCACGTGGCGTTCGACTGGGTGTCAGACGCCGAGACGACGAGATCGGGCTCGACATAGGCCACGTTGGGATTGCGTCTCAAGGCCTCCGCGGCCTGCGCGGGCAAAGCCACGGCAAATCCCTTCAGGGCGTGCTGATAGACGAAGAGCGGCCTCCCGCCGTGACGTCTCGCCATTTCGTCGGCCTGGTCCGGGACGTTGGCCACCGTGTCCTTGAAGACGACGATGTACTGGTCCGGCACCGTCGGGGCGCGGTCGGCTTGCTGGCCGGCCATCAACGCGCCGGCCATGGCCAGGAAGATCACTGTCAGACAGAGAGCCCTTTTCATCATCGTCCTCACGGTGAAGATGCCGCTTGATTAGTGGTGTCGTAAGCTCCTCAATAAGCAACCCGCGTACCACAGCAGTGGCAGCACCGGAAAGCGCAGGATATTTCGTCTTTTCGCCCGGACAAGGACTGCACGTCCGCGCGCTGGAAAGACTTTGTACGCTGGCGTGCAGTGAACGCGTGCGGCTGCGCCTGCAGCGGGCGAGCGCCAGTGCCGCGCCTCGCGTCCACGCCGGGCAGGCGAACTCTGCCCGGGGCACCGCATGGCCCCCGCCGCCGTCGCGCCCGGCCCCCCAGGGTGACCGGGCCGCCGCCGTCGCGCCCGGCCCGAGTATGATGAACCTCGGGACTTCAACCAGGAGGCTTCAGATGGCGGGACGCAGGATCCTGATGCTGGCGGGGGACTTCGTCGAGGACTACGAGATCATGGTGCCCTTCCAGGCCCTGTCGGCGGTCGGTCACCGCGTGGAGGCGGTCTGTCCCGGGAAGAAGGCGGGCGACAAGGTCCGAACAGCCATCCACGATTTCGAGGGCGACCAGACCTACAGCGAAAAGCCAGGGCACAATTTCACGCTGAACGCTTCGTTCGACGCGGTGGTCGAGCAGGACTACGACGCGCTGGTCATACCCGGCGGCCGCGCCCCCGAGTACATCCGCCTCAACCCGCGCGTTCTCGACATCGTCCGGCACTTTGCGAGAGCGGGCAAACCGATCGCCGCGATCTGCCACGGCGCCCAGGTCCTCGCCGCGGCAGGCGTGCTGGACGGCAAGCGATGCTCCGCATACCCCGCCTGCGCGCCGGACGTGACCAGGGCCGGCGGCCATTACGCGGAGATTGCGGTGGACGACGCCGCGGTGGACGGAGTGCTGGTGACGGCCCCGGCGTGGCCCGCACACCCGAAGTGGATCGCGGCGTTCCTCGAAGTCCTGGGTACCAGGATCGAGCACACCGCGGTGGCCCGCGCCTGACGGGAGCAACCGCGACGCCGAGAAGGCCCGGAAAATGCCCGGCGCTCGCGCCGGCGGCGCCGCCGGCGGGAGCTCCATCGTCGCCACCTGCGCCTCGAACACCGGCGCGCCGGGCGGTAGGCGTCCATCGCCGCACGAAACGGGCGCGCCTGCCTTCAGTCGTTGCGCAGCGCCGTCACTGGATCGATCGCCAGCGCACGGCGCGCGGGAAGCCAGCTGGCGAGCGCCGCCGCGCCGAGCAGCACCGTGATCACCTGCGCGAAGGTCCAGGGGTCCGATGCCTCGATGCCGTAGAGCACGGACTGCATGAACCGCGTGAGAAGCGCGGCCCCGAGCAGCCCAATCGCCACGCCTGTCACGGCGAGGGTCATCCCCTGGGCCAGGACCAGCCCCAGCAGCGCGCGCGGCGACGCGCCGAGCGCCAGCCGTACCCCCAACTCGCGTTGCCGCTGCGCGACGGCATACGCGAGGACACCGAAGATCCCGAGGGTGCCGAGGATCAAGCCCAGCACGCCGAATACCGCGAGGAGCCATGCGAGGACTCGGGGTCGAGCCACCGCACGGCCCATGACGGCGTCCAGCGTCGTCACGTTCGTGATCGTCTGGTCGGGAGCCTGCGACCAGATGGCCTGCCGTACGCTGTCGGCGTAGCGCAGCGGATCACCCGACGCGCGGATCACGATCGTCATCCGCGACCGGAAGTTCTGGAGGACGTGGAGGTACATCGCGGGCTCCACCGGCTCCGCGAGGCCGCCCTGGCGCACGTCACCCACGACGCCCACGACGGGAACCTCCGTCTGGCCGAACCGGAGAGCCTTGCCGACGGCGTTCTCCCCGGGCCAGGTGCGCCGCGCGAATTCCTCGTTGACGATCGTGACGACCGGCGTTCCCGCCCGGTCCGTGGGCTCGAAGCCCCGTCCGCCTCGCAACGGGATCCCCATCGCCTTGAAGTAGTCCGCGCTGACTTGGTGGAGCTGCACCGTCGGGTTCCCCCCGGCAGGCGTCGGACGGCCCGCGATTCCCGGCCGCGAGATCTCACCCTTGGCCAGCAGTGGCAGATCGCGGATGGACCCGACGGCCTCCACGCCACGCAGCGCGCGGATCGCGTCGAGCACCGACACGTAGTGATCCAGTGACCGCACGCTGGTCATGACGACGAGCGCGTCGGACGCGCGAAATCCAGGCTCGACCGACACGAGACGGGTGAAGCTCTTGGCCGCGAGCGTCGCACCCACCATCAGGACCACCGCGAGGCCCACCTGGATCACGACAAGGGCGCTTCGCAGCCGCTGTCCCGTGCCGCCCACGGACGGCCGGGATCCTGCGCGCAGGGACTGCTCCAGGTTCCTGGATGCCTTGAATGCCGGGAACAGACCGAAGGCGAGCCCCGAAAGGACGGACACCGCGACGCAGAACGCGAGGACGAGGCCGTCAACGCGGATACCGGTCGGCCCCGGCAGCTCCGTGCCACCCCAGGCGGCGAGCGCGCGCACGCCGGCAAAGCCCAGCGCGGTTCCGAGGATGCCGCCGAGGAGTGCCAGCGTCAGGCTCTCGGTGATCAGCTGCCGGGCGATGCGCCGTTGCCCGGCCCCGAGCGCCGCGCGCACCGCGAGCTCCGACTGGCGGCCGGAGGCGCGCGCCAGCAGCAAGCCGGCGATGTTCACGCACGCGATGAGCAGGAGCAACGCCACGGCGGCCATGAGCACGATCAGCGGCCGCCTCACGTCGCCCACGATCGTCTCCCGAACCGGCGCCGTGTTGACCGACGTCCAGCCGGGATTGTCGGCGTACTCGCGCGTGAGGCGCTCGGCAATCCCCGACAGCTCGCTTCGCAGTTGCGACTCGGTCACCCCGGGCTTCAAGCGTGCGATGACGGCGAGGAAGTGCGCGCCGCGCGCGCGGCCGATGTCGTCGGGCCCGAAGAACGAAAGGGGGATCCATGCGTCCACCCTCCGCTCCGCGGGATAAGTGAAGTCCGGCGGCATCACGCCGAGAACCTGGAACGGCTCGCCGTTGAGGGTGACCGTGCGGCCCACAATCGAGGGATCCCCGGCGAACCGCCGCGCCCACAACCCGTGGCTGAACACGACGACGCGATTGCGGCCTTCGACGTGATCCTCGGGGAGCAAGGTCCGCCCGAGCAGCGGCAGCGTGCCGAGGGTTTGGAAGAACCCGTCGGTGACAAGCGTGGACGAGAGCCGCTCCGGGTTGCCGGAGCCGGTCAGGTCCACCCCCGACAGGCCGTCGGCGTACCAGAACCCGCCCATGCTGGCGGCGGTCCGGCTCGCCCTCCGCCAGTCGAGGAAGTCGGGTTCGGAGGCGGTGCCCTGGGCGATGCGGTTGGACGGGTTCGCATGGTACACGCGCACGATGCGGTCGGCCTCGCGAAACGGCAGCGGCTCGAGTAGCACCGACCGGACGACGCTGAAGATCGCCGTGTTCGCCCCGATGCCGAGCGCGAGCGTGAGCAGCGCGGCCGCGGTGAACCCGGGGGAGCTCCACAGCGAGCGGAGCCCATACCGCAGATCCTGACGGATGTCGTCAATCACGATCATCTTCGTTCTTCCTTAGATCGACCCGGTCGGGCCACGACCTCGGGTCCCGTTCAACAGCCAAGGCGGCCGTGGAAAAACTGACGCACTCAGGAAGCTCGAGTCAAGCTGGACCTCGCGCCTGCCGGTCTTGGTGTCGGGCCAGCGCGGTGGTCATATCTACTGTGGATCGTCAGGAACTGAACGGGGCGAGGCCCGGGCAGGAGCAGCCCTGCCCGGGCGTGGAGTGCTGGGGCTAGCGCTTGACGTCCTTTGCCGCCGGCTTCGCGGGTGCCGCCTTCACCTTCGGCATCCAGAACGCCGGGTCCTGCGCCCGCACGTCCTTGGGGACGTAACTCATGACGGGATCGAGCCGGAAGCGGATGTTCTCGCTGTTGATCAAGCCCTCGGCCGAGAACTTCTGCAGCGTGTTCATCTCCTCTTCGGTTGCCGCCTTCATGGTGGCCATGCCCTCAGCCATAACCTTGTCGAAGGCGCCGTAAGAAGTGACGGAACCGAAGACGAGGTAGGTAGGGCTCGGCATGCCCGCCATCACTTCGTACACACGGAAGCTCGTCTCCGGTGCGCCGCGGCCGGCCGCGGCCCCGTAGGCCTTCGCCGCCGCCTCGAAGCCGCGCTCGTGTCCCGGGCGGACGCGGAAGATCGTGACCTCGTAGAAGCGCTGCTTCGCGGTTTCCGGGAAGGCGCCGCGGCTCAGGTCCTTCCGCGCCATCGCGAGAATCGACCGCCCCGAGGTGATGTGCTCGGCGTCGGCCTTCTGGAGACGCGCAAGCTCCGCGGCCAAGTTCGGTTCGTCCTCGCGCTTGAGGGAATCCGCCATCGCCTCGTGCGACTCGAACGGGCTGACGAACCAGGCTTCGGGGGGCCCGGTCATCGAGACCAGCGCGATGTAGGTGTACGGGCTCTGCGCCTTCTCGAACGCCGTGGGCCAGCCGGCTTCGACCTTCACGTGGTCGGCCGCATGACCGACCTTCACCTCTTCCCGGAAGATCTGCAGGAAGTTCGGCTGGTTGGTGGGAAGCGACTGCGCGAGAGCGGTGCTCGCGAGCGCCAGCGACGCGACGGACAGGAGAAGACGGGGGACTTTTGACATCGGGACGCCCACCTCTCGGGGGCTGGGCATGCACGGACGGGGGAGCAAATGGCCTCCGGAATGGAGGTCTTCACCGACCGGACGGCATGCCCGACGGGGTGTGTCCTTGAACCTGGGGTATCTTGCAAGTCTGCCTCCCAGCGGCCGAGGTGTCAATCGACAGCGCGGGCAGTCGCCTCTCCCTCGATATCAACCCGACCGTACTTGGCAAGATGCTGAGCGACCCCGACCCTCAGAAGGCGATGAGGGTCATGGAGGCCATGCTCGAGATGACGAAGATCGACATCGAGGCCCTGAAGCAGGCGTACAGCCGGGGATGAACCAGGGAGCGCAGGCGCTGCCGATGCCCACCCGGCAGCGCCCGGCGTGCCCGCCCCCAGGGCATGACATGCCCCTCGTCCCACACGCCCCACCGGGCGGCGCCGTTCTTGCGCGCCACCGCCCCCGGCATCGCTCGCCAGACCGACGCGACGGATTCCACACGGTGAATCGGGTCGAGGAACGCGTGCCCGGCCTCAACAGAGGCACGCGAGCGATGTCCTGTACGCGGACACCGTGCAGCATCCGGGAACGCGGCCATTAGAAGCGGCCGCAGGGTGGAGGACCCCCAAGGAATGACGAAGCGCTCGGCCGTCTATTCGCTTCTCGTGCTCGGGCTGACAGCGGGACAGGGTGCCGCGCAGTCGCCCCTCTACGTGTCGAACTTCTCCGGTGGCCAGGTGCTTGCCGTGGACAGCAGCACCGGCGCCACCACCGTCCTGTTCTCCGGCGCCCAGATCGGCGACCCGTCGTTTCAACCCCAGGACATGACCGTGGGCCCGGACGGGAACCTGTACGTGTGCGACTCCCTGAACGGCCGCGTCTGGCGTTTTGCGGTGGGCCAGCCGGTCGCCGCGTCGATCAACCCCGCGGTGGTCGCCCAGTTCCCCGGCGGAGTCTACCCGGAGGGACCGGCGTTCAGCGGCAGCGACGACCTGTACGTCAACACGCGCGGTGCCGGAACGGCGGCCACTGACGGGGTCGGGGCCTCTGGCGTCTGGGTCATCCGGGGCGTGGCGACGCCCGGCGTCGCGGTGCCGATTACCCCGCAACAGGTCCTCGCCGCGATCGGCGCCGCCGGTGCGGGCACGACCTTCGCCGCGCCCGGGCATCTGCTGGCGGTGGACAAGTCGGGCAACAGGGTCGTCGCGGCCGGCCCCAACCGCGGCGCCGTTCGCCACTACGGCCCCTCGTTCGCTCCGCTGATCACGTCGAACCTCTCGGCCCCCGTCGGCATCGCCACGAACACGTGCGGGCACGTGCTCGTGTCCAGCGGCAACACCATCCTTCGCTTTTCGACGACGAAGGACATCACGACAGGCGCGCTGTCCGCGCGTTTCGAGAACACCTACGTCACCTTTCCGCGCGGCGACATCGTGACGTTCATCGAGCGCAATGCCTCGAACGTGCTCTTCGTCAACACCAACAGCGCGACCGCGGGCGGCAAGGTGTGGAGGATCGCGCCGGCCCTCGGCAGCGGGGGTGACCCGATCTCGTCGTGCACATCCGGCGTGCTGCCGGCGGCACCGCTCGTGGTCCTGAAGACGCTGAGCCAGGGACAGAATGCACCGCTGACCGTCTCGCAACTGCAGGCGGTTGGCCTCGCCATCCCGCCCAGCAACTTCACGGCGGCGGCGAAGGTGTTCACCCCCGCGAGCCGCAGCCAGACGTGGAACTTCGGCCACTACAGCATCAGGCTCGACTACAAGCAGGTGTACAGGGAATTCAGCCAGTCGTTCACGGCGCTCATGAGCCGCCCGGCGTCGATCACATTCGCCGGCGGGGTCTTCAAGGCCGGCACGGCGCCGATGCGGCTTCCGTCGCTCGGCGGCTTCGCCACCGAACTACGGACGCAGGGGACGACGCCGGTCGCCGGGTCCGACTTCGCGCCAAGCGGCACGGACGGCCCCGGGTACCGCCTCCTCCTCTTCTACAACGATCCCATCCAGGGGTTCAGGAACCCCGGGGTCGCTCACGCCTCCGGGAACTCGACGCTCTACGTGGACAACTTCACCATGGACGCGTGGATCGGCGAGGACGGGATCCGGTCGGGCGGCGGCAGCACCTACTCCAGCTTCATCGGCTTCGACGAACCGTTCGAGCCCGGGTTGGCCCTCCCGCTGAAGGTCACCCTGAATCAGCCGGCGCTCGCGGGCAACCCGCTGTTCAAGATCGGCCAGAACCTCACCGTCGCCATAACGGTCACCGACGCGAACGGGAAACCCGTGCCGGGCCTGAGGATCCGGCTGTCGGCTCTGCGCTTCCGGCCCACGCCGTTCGTCTTCGAGTTGGTCCAGTCAACCACCGGCGGGGACAACCTCTTGGTGGACAACGGCAATGGGAGGTACAGCCTCGGGGTTCAGACGAACTTCGAGGGACCGGGTACCTATCAATTCACGCTGTTCGGAAGCGGGTTCGCGCCGTACGCGTTCTACGCGCAGTTCGACAGGTAGTCTGACGGATCGGGCGGGCTGCCGTTGGCAGCCCGCCCGCCCCTATTCGGCGCCGATCGGCTTCAGGTCGCTGCGTTGCGCGAGGCTGTCCATCTTCGCCTCGCTGGTCATCTCGGCGAGGACTCGACGCGCGGCCGCGAGGTGCCGGGCCGCCTCGGTGTCCTCGCGCGCGTCGGTCAACAGAAGCGCGAGCAGGTAGTGGCTGCGCGCGCGGAGCGAGAGCATGCCGAGCCGCTCGCTGCGGGAGATCGCGTCTTCCAGCTGACGCCGCGCTGCCGCGTGGTCCTTGGTTGCGAACAGGGCCTGGCCAAGATAGAGCGAGGATTCGGCAACCAGGTCCTTGAGCCCCAGTTCGCCCGCCGCCGCCGTCACCGCCCGCAGCGTGGGGACGGCCGCCGCGCTCGCGCCGCCCGCCACGGCCGTCCTCGCCTCGCCCAACTCCGCGATCAGGCGAAAGCGCCGGTCGGCCAGTCCCGACGCAGCCTGCACCGCCTGCCGGTACAGCGTGCGGGCGCCGCGGACGTCGCCGGCGTAGAAGAGGCGGTCCCCTTGCTGCGCGAGGACCTGCGCCACGAGCGCGGGGTTGCCGAGCCGCCGGGCGATCGCCAGGGCCTGCGTGAGCGGCTCGTCGGCCTCCTGCCCGCGCCCGGCGAGCGCCAGCGTCTGCCCGTAACCGCCGAGCACGGTCGCCATCCAATAGCCGTTCTCGCCTGACTCGCGCACGTTCTTCAGCGCCTCGGTCTTGACCTTCAGCGCGGCTCCGTATCGTCCTCTCAACTGGAAGATCGTGCCGATCGCATCCGACTCGATGCCCGCGTTGAGCCTGTCGCCCGCCTTGCGGTAGAGATCAA
>Ga0105104_10003186_pt1 | contig 11793 bp, 9 predicted proteins | sample PPLLaktember2015_3_FD_87034 | JGI IMG/M metagenome (GOLD analysis project Ga0105104, IMG submission 87034) | Freshwater sediment microbial communities from Prairie Pothole Lake near Jamestown, North Dakota, USA - PPLs Lake P7 Core (6) Depth... | ecosystem: Environmental > Aquatic > Freshwater >...
ATTACCTCTCGAGTGGACATCACCATGAAAGCCGTAGAGAGGGCGTCGGCCTCGGCGGCAGAAGGGGCCAACGACCAGGCTGCCAGGTGCTCGCGTGCCGGGTAACCGGTTCGCGGGTCCAGGATATGCTCACCCTTCAGCCTTTTGCTTGAGCCGCTCAAGGCTTCGTTTTGAATCCGCACCGTGCCGAATCCCACGGCTTCGCGCCATTCGCCGCCCGTACCAAGCACCCAGCCTTCTTGCTCACGCAGCGCCGGGCGGGGAGAGCCGATTGCCAGGGCGGTGCTTGTCCCAGCGTGAATGAGAGCCGACTGGATATCCCAGTCGCGCAGAATCTCCGCCCCTCGGTCCAGGGCGTACCCTTTCCCGATGCCCCCAAGATCCAGTCCGATGGGCCGCGGCTCGCGGTCGCTTTCGACGGGGGCAAGCGTGACAGTCAATTCCCGGCGATTCAGCAGGATTCTCTTCATCCCGACACCCGCAAATGCCTCGGCCCGTTCTGCGTCCGTGATGTTCAAGAGAGCCCCATTTTCACCGCGAAGCGAGCTCATCAACGGCCCGATCGTTGGATCAAATGCTCCTCTCGTTTTTTCGTGCATTTCCTGTGCGATCGAGAGGCACTCGAACAGATCGAGCGTGACTCTGACCGATTGACCCGGCTCGAGTCGGTTGACTTGAGACAGGTCGCTCGTTGGCCGGAACCGGGTCAGGAGAGTCTCCAGGCGGTCAACTTCCGCAAAGACCGCCTGCGCGGCCTGTTCGGCATAGGTCGCGTCGTCATCGTCGATGATGACTTCAAAATAAGTCGCCATTGCCTGGTGGGCAAAGCGATGGAAGGGGGGTGGCATATTACTGAAAGGAACACGGACTACTACGGACCGGCACGGACGGGCACGGACGACGTGCCTTTTGTGCGTCCGTCAGCGTCCGTGTTTGTCCGTGCTAGTCCCTTCGCTTGTTAATTCTCCAACTCCTTCAACGCCTCCTGGGCCTGTTGGCGCAGGGCTGGGTCCTCGGCGCTCTGTACGAGCTTCAATAACGCCGTTCGCGCACGCGCCGGGTCGTCTCCAGCCACGGCTTGGGCCAATCTGAGATAGGCCGCTTGCGCTTCGCTTTTGAGGGCCGGATCGGCCAGGTACGGTTCAACGAGATTCAGCGCCGTAGTTGACCTCACTCCTCCGAGTGCGCCCAGAACCAACTTCTTTTCTTCCGGCCGCTCCGCGACTGCGAGAACCTCACGGAACATACTCAACCGGTCCTCCGCACCCCGGCTTTCAGAACGGGCCAACCTGACGTATCCGCGCAGACCCAGGATGCGCTGGGCGGGACTAGGCGCAGCCTTCGCCAGTTTGAGCAAGTCGGCCGACATCGTTTCGTCTCCCCAATCGGAAGCGACCCGGACAGCCGTGTCCTGAACTGCCGGGTCACTGTCGGAAAGCGCCGTGCGGATGGTGGCGAACGCCGTTTCACCGCCAATCCGGCCCATGGCTCTGAGGATTGAGCATCGTTGCGGCGAGTTAGCGGTCTTCCAGGCGTCGGTGAGCGGCTGAAGCCGAGCCGGTTCGGGCAAAGGCGCCGCAATCGCCTGAACGGCCTGTTCGGCCGCCTGCTGCTCTCGCGTTTCCGTCAGCTTCAACATCTCGCTGACGAGCCTGGGAAGACTGGGCGCTTGCGCCGCAGACCCCAGTGTTCGCCACGCCTCGAGCCTAACCCGCTGATCCTTGTCTGCGATCATCTGAAGAGCCCGATCGGGGGCTGCCGGAAAGCGCCGGGCGGCCAAGGTCCTCAAGGCCAGAACTCGCAGGGCCGGGTCCGAGTCTTGAAGGAACCGAGCGATCGAGTCGTTCACACCGGGCCCGCGCAGGAACCGGAGGCTCTCCGCGGGTGTCGCTCCGGCAGGGTCAGGCCGTTTGGATATCTTGAAAAGCGTGTCCACGCAGGTCTGGTCACCAAGCTTCCCGAGCGCTTCCAATGCGGCCAGCTGGACGGGCAGGAACGAGGATTCAGCCTGTTTCTTCAACTCCGGCAGGGCGAGAGGCTCGGCTCTCTCGGCGAACGCAGTTATCAAGAAAACCTGCGTGTCGGCAGGTACGGCAGGGAGCGCCGTAATGACGGCCTGGGTGGCTTTTGGACCCGGCACCTGGTTCACCAGCCGGGCTGCAGCCTGTCTGATCTCGACATCCTGGCTCTTTAAGGCGTCGAGCAGTTGATCGAGAGCCGCTTCCCGGCGCGCCAGAATCAATCCCCGCAGGGCGCCGGCCCGGGCGACTGGCCCGCTAGCCGGCTCCCTCAGGATTTCCTGGTAGATCGACTCGGCGCGAGACGCCTGGCCTTCGGCCGAAAGCGACTCGGCACTTTTCAAATAGGCATCTGCTTTCCCGGGCTGGAGACCCTGCGGAACGATCGTCTGTTTGATAGCCGTGGCAGCCTGCTCACCGCCGATGCGTCCCAGGGCTGCCAATGTTGCTTCTACCAGCGAGGGATCAGCATTGTTGAGCAGGCCGGCGAGCAGCGCCACGGAGCCGCGATCTCGCCGCGCTCCAATTGAGCTGATGAGTGCAAGCCTGGCTGGTCCCTTCGCCGCCGTCAAACTATCGCGAAAAACTTTGTCGACGCCCGGGCAGGGGAGACCTTCGAGCGCACCTCGTGCCGCATCCCGGAGTTGGTCATCCGAAAGTAAGGGTGAAAGCTCCGGGACGCTGTCGCAGGAACCGATGTTCGTCAGAAGCTGGCAGATAGACTGTTTCGCGGCGACGGTAGCCCGGGGTGATTTAATTGCGGTCAGAAGCCCTTTCTCGATCTCGAGACGTTGCTGACCCTTGGCGTCGCGGATCTGGTTCTCGATTGTCCAAAACGCCTCGCGGCTTAAACCGTAATCGAAGCTCAGGAGCTTCTCGTAAATGTCGCCGTCAGCAATGCTGTAAGCGGTAATGCTCAAAAAGAAGATGAAAACCGTTATGAGTCGTGGAATCACGATGAGCCTCCATTAAGTCGATTGACGATTGACGATTGACGATTCAAGGGAAGCCGATCGTGGTGCAATCGCGTTTAATCGTCAATCGTCAATCGACAATCGTCAATTTACAAGTGCCAGGGCCCGCGCATGGCGCGATAGAGCTTGGCCTGAGCTGTTTGATCGCCGACGATCTCGTCCTTTTCGGGATCCCACTTCACCTTGCGGCCCAGCTGCATCGATATGTTCAGGAGATGGCAGATCACGGCGCTGTGATAGCCGACTTCAACAGGCGCCATCGGTTTTCTTCTCGTAATGACCGAGTTAAGGAAGTCCCGATGGTGGCCGGGGCTCCTTCCCAGCTGGATCTCGTCGGGTCCCACTTGCTCCCTTAACAGGGACTTCGGCTCTGCTTCAAGGTTTCCGCCGTGGACGTGGATAAAAATCCAGCCGTCCGTGCCTTCAAATTTCACTCCCCGCGGAGTGTTGGTGGTTCCGATCATGCGGACGCCATTGGCGTATTTGCACTCGAACTTGTAGTTGAAAAAGGCGTTGTAGAGATCTCCGGGCGGGGCTTCTCCACGCGCGTCCAGCTCAATTGGAACGGTATCGTCCGTCCCGTTGCCAAGTTGGGCGAGGTCGATGACGTGTGCGCCTCGGTCGGTCATCTCGCCGCCTCCGTATTCGAGAATGAAACGCCAGCGGAAATGGCAACGCTTGGGCGTGTATGGATACCAGGGAGTGTGCCCCAACCAGAAGTTGTAATCGAAGACGTCCGGGACCGGCTCCGGAGGATGCGGGCCTACATCCTTCACGATTTCGATGTGGTGCGGGTCAGTGCAGGGAAGGTTGACCCAAATCGTATGGAGTTTTCCAATCCGTCCGTTTCGCACCAGCTCGCAGGCGTAGCGGGCATTCGGCCGCGACCGCTCGTGGCTCCCGGTTTGCAGGACCCGGCCGTAGCGCTGGACCGTGTCGTACAGGGCACGACCTTCAGCGATGGTGTTCGTCAGCGGTTTTTCGCAATAGATGTCTTTGCCGGCTTTTGCGGCGGCGATTGAGATCAGGCCATGCCAGTGGTCGGGGGTGCAGACGGTAACCGCGTCGATGTTGCTGCGCGCAAGCACTTCGCCGAAATCCGTGTAAGCTTTGCAGTCCTGGTTTGCATAGCGCTCGTTGACGGCGAGCCGCGCTTTCTCGAGGTGATCCTTGTCCACGTCGCAGACCGCCACCACCTGGGCATCCGTTTCGGACAGGAAAGCCTTCATGTTGAACGTTCCCTGCCCGCCGACTCCGATGCAGCCCATCACAATTCGATTGCTCGGCGCCACGGACCCATTCAGACCTAGAGCCGATCCCGAAACAATGGTCGGGAAGCCCGCAACGGCGGCCACACTCGAAACAGTCTTGATAAAGTCCCTTCTCCGCATAGTGTTCATAGCGCCTCCCATTATAGTGATAAGGTGACCGGGTGACACGGTGACAAGGTGACAGGAGGGCACGCTGAATCGTGCCCTCCTGTCACCTTGTCACCCTGTCACCCTGTCTCCCTCCTGCCCGGCCGAGCGTGCGCAAATGTACGGCGCAGTGACTGCAAACAGGAGCAGGAAGAGTATTTCCGAATCTCCGAAGTTGTATTCAAACATGCCGGCCGCAAAGAACGCGACAAGGCTGCCGAGCGCGCCCGCCGACAGGGCCATCAGGGAACGATCCCCGGCCTTCCTGGCTCTTCTTAAAAACCTAACATGGTCCGAGCCAAGTTTCACCCAGATCCCCAACCAGGCGGCGAGGCCCAGGAAGCCCATCTCAGCCGCAATCTGGACGGCATTGTTGTGAAGGTGCTGGTAAGCCCAGTCGGGAAATTCCTGCGTGACCCGATATCGGGAGAATGTTCGCGAGACCATCCGAGGCCCGATACCCGTATACGGGTGCGACCGTATGACATTCGCCCCGGTTCTCAGCAGCTCCACCCGCACACGATTCGTGGTGTCCGACGGGTCGAAGCTGGACTTTATCCTCTCGTTAAACCTGCCGGGAAGCGCCAGCCAGATCACTCCCACGATCAACACGGCCGCCAGGACCAGGCGGTAATTCCGTATCGAGGCGACGAGGATCAGGCCCAAAATGGCGCCCAACCAGGCACTACGTGTCATTGTCAGCAAGAGTGCAAACAGTACCAGAATCAGGAGGGCCACCCAGAGCCAGTGCTCTCCACGGGCCGGGACGTTCAGTCGGCGAAGGGTTATTCGAGGCGGAAACACACTGATAACGTAAGCGGCGAGCAATACTGACACGATCATCAGTTGACCCGCAAACGTCATCCAATGGCTCATCAGGCCGGTCACCCGGTCAAGGAGCTCGACCTTGTGCAGAGCGAAATACTGGAAAACCCCCACTGCCGCGCTCATACCCGCCATGACGAAAATGACCTTGGCAGTCCGTGTTACCAGCTGCCGATCAAAGTAAGTGAACACCAGCGCAATCGCGAAGAAATGCACGAACTTTTTCCCGTAGCGGGCGCTTTCGATCAGATTCTCGGATCCGATGATGGCAATCACGGCGGCCAGGACGAAGCCTAGAACAAAAGGGAAGTAGCCGGGCAGGCTGAGGGACAGCCTTCGTTGCGACAGACACTGCCAGGCCCAGGCAAGCGACGCGCAACCGAGAAAAAGTCCCGAGAGGAACACCGAGACCAGACTCGCGGCTAGCGCGAGTAACAGGCACCAGCGAATGAGCTTGTCCATGGGCGACGTGGTTAGTGTATGCGAGAGCGGGGATTTAGTCACTTCAGCAGCATCACCGTCCCCATCTCACGCGGCTTGCGATAGACATCAAAAAGCTCGGAGAACGCGGATATGGGGCGAGATTCGTGATGATCCTTCAGAAGGTGGACATAGCGGGAGAAGTTCGAGGTGACGAGGGAAGTGTATTCTTCGGCCGACATCCCGGAACGCATGATCGCGTACGGCCAGAATTCCGTAACGATCGGGATGTCGCGGGCCAGGAGTGATTTGGCGCCGCGGAGGAAGTGGCCTTCATGGCCTTGAATGTCGACCCACACCAATCCTGCCTCCTCGAGGTGCAGTTTTTCGGCTGGCGCGACGCTATCAAAACGTCTGACCGGGATGCTGATAGTTCGCCGTGTCTCCTCCCGGTAAAACCCGCCGGACGCCGGCGCGGCGCTGCCCCTGATCCGATGGTCCCCGTAATTGGACGTTGATAGCTCAAGATCAGCGGTTCCATCCTCGGCCGAGAGCGCAACGTTGAAGCAGGAGACCCGATCGTCCAAGTGGTTTTGCCGGACATTGGCGGTCAGCAGCCTGAAGTTATACGGATCGGGCTCAAATGCGAGGGCCTTGGCGAACAGGCGATTGACAACAAAGCCAATCGCAATCATTCCAATGTTGGCCCCGATGTCGATGACCAGGCCTCGCTTCCGCAACCTCAGCGAGTCAAGCAACTCGACCACCTGCAGCATGCTCTGCTTTTCAAACTCGCGCTGGACATAGAGTATCTTGCCGACGTGGTCGCGCCGGTTGAAGGTCAGCAGTCCATTCCAGGTATGGAGAGTGGCCTCCCGGTTAATTTTGGGAAGAACGAGCCAAAGGACCTTGCGCAAGCGTGCTGACATACCCGATGGTCAGCCATCATACATGGAAGAGCTTGGGAGTGACTACGAACAGGAGCGACTTACTCCGACAAAAAAATCGACATTCGTCTGATTCTGGAAAGCAGTAGGGGCTGCTAGGATAGTCTCAAGATTAAGTAAGAACGTTCTTCGAGAGACTACGACGGGAAAATAACCCCTCTCCCCGGGAAAGGCGGCCGATCAAGGCCGCCTTTCTTTTTTTGTCAGGCACGGACTACGATGGACGGAGGTGGACGACGTGGACGCGATGGACCACCCTAAATTGCGGTGGTCCATCGCGTCCACGTCGTCCACCTCCGTCCATCGTAGTCCGTGCCTTATCTTCGCTTCAACAGGAGTATGCTCAGGTCGTCAGACAGTCCGGTAGAAGACCGGAAGGCCTCCAGATCGCTGAGGCAACCTTTGACCAGTTCGTCCGGGGCCAGCCCGCACGCCGATTGCAACCACTCCTCCAGCCGGACCGCCCCGTACTCCTCTTCGCTCGTGTTTCTGGCCTCAGACAAGCCGTCGGTATAAGCAAACAATGCATCGCCCGGCTTCATCTGAAGCTCCGAGACCTGGAACGTGGCGTCGGCGAAAACGCCCAGGGGGAGACTGGTCGAGGGAAGCGGGACAACTTGGCCCTGGCTGATCAAATAGGGAGTGCAATGCCCGGCGTTCGCTAACGCCAGTCGGCCACCGGTGTCGGCTCTCATCGCAAGAAGTGTTGCGTAATGAGAAACTATGGTGCTTTCCGAGAAGATCCGGTTGGCGCGCGCCAGCGAGGCAGCCAGGTTGCAGCCGTCAGGGAGAAGGGTCCGGAAGAGGCCGTGAAGATTGGCAACCAGCATCGAGGCGGCGACTCCCTTACCCGAAACATCCCCTAGCAGAACGTTGATTACGTCACTTCCGGCTATCACGTCACAATAATCCCCGCTGGCCACCCGAAACGGCTTGTAGTCGAGGCAGACTTCCCACCCATCGAGCTGCTGGTGCCGCGGCGGCAGCAGTTTCTGCTGAACCTGGGCCACCAGATCCAGGTCGCGCTCGAGCGCCTCCTGTTCGTGCCTGTCCAAGTCTTCAAGGCACGTGCGAACCAGCGGGTTCGCCAGCAACCGTTCAGGTTCGATCGCACCTTGGCAGACCTCGCATATCCCGAAGCTGCCTTGGTCCAACCGCTCCAGTGCTGAGTCGACCTGCCTTAACAAGCTGAGGAGGTTGTTGTCGTCGGCACTCGGCACCACCCTGTTCAGTCGTTGCTTCCGCTCTAAGAGCTGAGTCCGTAGAGTTTCCGTCAGGACGTCCATGGTTTTTTCCTTAAAAGATTATGCGATTAATTAATAGATGTAGCGCAGAAAAGGTTAGATTCAAGCTCGTTTTTCCAGCGCCTCTGTTATGATTGCCGCGATTTTCGGCGGCGAGGCTGATATGGCGAAACGAAGCAAGGTTCCCACGGGGAAGAGTATTGGCATGAGGCGATCTGACGAGACATTTCGGCAGATTGTGGCGCTGATCTTTGAAGGTCATTTGTCGCCCGGGTCTCCGCTTCCAGCCGAAAGGGAGTTTGCCGAAACCCTGAACGTCAGCCGTCCCACCCTCAGAGAAGCTTTGAACCGCCTGGAAGCCAAGGGATTCGTTGACAGGCGCTCGAAAAGCGGCAACTACGTGTGCACGGCCATACCAACCTCGTTGCGAGAACCGATTGACGAGGCTCTCGAGAACAACCTGATGCCGCTCACCGACATCAATGACGTCCGCAAGATCCTCGAGGTGTGGGCCGTGGAAAGCGCGGCGAAATCGACAACCGAACCGCGCCTGCAAGGGCTGTCCGCCTGTGTCCATGCGATGAAGGCAGATGTTTCGTGCGAGAACGAAGACCAGTTCGCTCGTTATCGAGCTGCCGATCAGCGCTTTCACCAGATCCTCGCGGAGATGACCGGCAACCTCCTCTACGTCCATCTTGCCCACTTCCTCAGCGAGTTGGTGAGTCGCTCGATTTCAATGAGCCGACAGATTTTTCCAGGTGACTATCCGCGAAACAACCTGAAGCGCCACGAGCAGATCCTGCAAGCCGTTTGCGCCCAGGACGTGGAGCAGGCGAAGCAAGCGATGCTGGAGCACTTTCTGCAAATCGAACGCTACCTCTCTCCGCGTCGCAGTGGTGCAAGGGCAGGGAAGTCCCGGGTGGCGGCGTCAGGCCTCTAGCTTCGACCAAAGCGTTTTTCATAAAGCGTTTTTCATTCAGTAAAATAAACTCTTATTATGAGTTTCGACATCACTGTCACGCTGGGGCCGGCGTCTGACGATCTTCTCGACCAGTTGATTCCGGCAGGAGCGTCCGCCTTTCGACTCAATACCGCGCACATGTCACTCGAGAGGATAACCGTCCTCACAGAGCGAATCCGATCCGTCGATGCGGAGATCCCGATCGTCTTCGACCTGCAAGGAGCGAAGATGCGCCTTGGAGTGTTCCCGCCGACGGCGGTTCAGAAAGGCGAAGAGGTCGTCTTCGCCCGCGATCCGTTTGGGATTGCTTCCATTCCTGTCGAGCATTCGGAGTTTTACGAGCAGGTTGCGCCCGGACAGATCGTGAGCGTCGATGACGACCGACTGAGGTTTGATGTGCTGTGGAAAGATAACGGGTCTGCGCTTTGTCGCGTGCTGGTCGACGGGCTTCTCAAGCCTCGTAAAGGGATGAATGTGACCGACCATCCCGTTGAGCTAAGGACTCTTCGTGAATTCGACCAGGAAGTCTGCCGGCTGGCCGCACAGGTGAAGAACGCCGGTTGCGCTGTCTCATTCATGAAAGACGGTACGGAAGCGGAATGGGTCAGAGAGTTAGTCCCCACAAGCCCGGTCATCGCCAAGATCGAGAGAGCTGAGGCCATCGAGAATCTGGGACAGATTACTGAGCAGGTTGAGTCTGTGTGGGTTTGCCGAGGGGACCTCGGAGCACAGATCGGGCTCCAGGGAATGGCGAAATGGGTCTCATCGTTCGCGCCCGATTCGATGCCGCGGCCCGTTTGGATGGCCGGGCAGGTGCTCGAGCATCTGACGGGGCACCCCGAGCCGACACGTTCCGAGGTCTGCCATTTGCAGGACCTCGTCAACCGCGGTTATGCGGGAATCGTGTTGTCCGACGAAACAGCCATTGGCCGCGATCCGGTCAATGCAGTCCGCGTCGCCGCGTCCCTCGTGGGGAGTCGCGTCACAGCCCTGGAGTCGCGTTGCAGAAGACTTAGCCACAGAGAAAAACAGCGAAAAACAGAGAAAAGCTGAGCGCTCAGCTTTTCTCTGTTTTTCGCTGTGGCTAAGTCTTCTGCAACGCGACTCCAGCACCAGACTGCCTAAAAGAACCACCCTTTCCCGTCGAAATCCGCGGTTTGCGTTCGAAAATCCAGCCGGTCGATAACGATCCTCAACTGGCGTCCGTCAACGAGACGCAGAGTCAGCTTGTGGGAATTGTAAGCCTTGACGAGACACTCCAAGGAACACGAGATTCTTCCGGCTACGCCGGTCTCCGAGCCCCGCCGAAAAACGATAAGATCGTATGTCACCTCGCAAAGGGTTTCCTTCCGCCTGAACAGGATGCCCCGGCCGAGGACGTTCTCGATGATCTCCATTCAAGATTCCGAAGCAACTGACAAACTGACAACTGACAAACTAACAGACTACAGGACCACACACGATGACTGCTCTTGTCAGTTTGTCAGTCTGTCTTTTCCACCCATTCCGGCGGAGGCGTAATTTCGGGGGCCGGCTTGGCGCCGGGGTCCGGGCGGCCGCTGGCCGCCAGGCGATTGACCACCCGGACCTTCATGTCGTGTTCGCACGCAATCTGGCAGGAAAGGCGTACGCCGCTCAGTTGCTTTTCGGCCAGTTTCATCTTCTCCGCCATGGTCATCGAAGCCGGCTCTCCCTCGAGGAATTCCCCGCGACAGGTAGTGCAACGCGCGTTCCCTCCGCATGCGTGCATAATGCCGACACCCAAGTCCTCCTCGATCGCCAGAACCAGGCGTTTGCCCGCGTTCACCTCAGTTGTTCCGTATCCTTCCGCTGTCACTTTTGGCATAAGTTGCTCCAAGCGTTACGCTTTTTCCTCCATGGAGGCGTTTCTCTTAATTTCCGATATTTCGGGCATCAGGTTCAAAGGCGGTTTATTGCCACCAGGAACCAAGCCCGTGCAGAATCCGGTCAGAGCGGACGATATGATTGGGCGGGGCTGCCTGATCCGTGTTATCCGTGTTACTGGTTGGCTCGGCTCAGAGCCTATCCATTCCCTGTCGAATTCCCTCGAGGTTCGTCTTCAGAAGTTCCCAGGTTCTTCGAACGACCGCTTCGTCGGTTCTGATATTCCCTATCGCCATCCGAATGGTGAACTTGTCGTTCAGTTTGGTGTGCGACAGGAACACCTCGCCAGTCGCGTTGATTGCGTTCAGCAACGCTTCATTCAGTTTATCTGCGCTTTCGCCTGATCTTGCGACCGCCCGAAAACAAACGGTACTGAACTTCACGGGAGCGAGACGTTCGAAATCCGGGTGTTCGTCGATCCAGCCTGAAAACAACTGCGCGAGCCGCATGTGTTCTCGAATCCTGCCAGCGATTCCCCTGCGCCCATAGGTGCGGATGATCATCCAGAGCTTGAGTGCGCGAAATCGCCGGCCCAGTTGAACACCGTAGTCCATGAGATTGTGAACTGCCGCATCCTGCCCCGTCTTCAGGTATTCCGGCACCAGGCTGAACGCCTGCTTGAGGACGTTCATCCTCCGGGTATAGAAAGCGCTCAAATCCATCGGAGTGAAAATCCACTTATGAGGATTCACCACCAGGGAATCGGCCCGGTCACACCCGTCGAGCACCCAGCGCATTTCGGGCAGAATCGCGGCGGCGCCGCCGTAGGCCGCATCGACGTGAAGCCAGATGTTGTGTTTGCGGCAGATGTCGGCAATCTGAGGAACCGGGTCAATACTGGTGGTTGAAGTCGTGCCGACGGTGGCGACCACACAAAACGGCGTCCAACCCATCTTCAAATCGTTCTGGATCGCCTCTTCCAGGGCCGGGGTCTGCATCCTGAACTCGCTGTCGACTGGGATCTTCCGGACGCCCGCCTGTCCGATACCCAGGGTAATCGATCCCTTCTCGACCGAGGAATGAGCCTGCTCGGACATGTACAGCCGCAGACGCGCGGCATCCGGCCGGCCGGACAACCCCA
>Ga0105104_10003188_pt1 | contig 11792 bp, 12 predicted proteins | sample PPLLaktember2015_3_FD_87034 | JGI IMG/M metagenome (GOLD analysis project Ga0105104, IMG submission 87034) | Freshwater sediment microbial communities from Prairie Pothole Lake near Jamestown, North Dakota, USA - PPLs Lake P7 Core (6) Depth... | ecosystem: Environmental > Aquatic > Freshwater >...
CGGCCATGAAGAGGCTGTGAGTGCCTTGTTCGCGACGAGCGCCTTTGTAAGGGCAATGGAATAGTAGCGCTTGTTCCACATGATGGGCACGTTTTTATCCGAGACATAGAGATCCCCGAACGCGGGACAGCCCGCAGGATGAGCGCGGTCAACGAGCCATTTGATTGTGCTGTAGTCAAGTGTGATGGAGGAGGGCTGGTAGCATCCCGGGTACTTGTACAGAGGATTTATTTTCGGTTCCTCCCCGGCATTTTTGCCACCCCAGTACCCGGTCTCCACTGAAAGAAGCACATCCGAGGTTGGATTTTCCCTGCCTATGAAATACTTGAGTCCAGTTATCTCTTTACCATGATTGGCAAGCACGTTCACGGCCGCAATGCCAGGATGCGAAAATGCATAAAGCCCGACATTGTCGGTCAGGGGAACGACCGGGACAATCTCGCGGATGTATTTGCCGTCCGTGTTTTTTATTTCACCGGTTGCAAACCGGATTACGTCCCTGAGCGCTGCGATGCATGCGGGTCCGCCGAAATCATAGGTTCCCTGGCTCGCCCGTCCTGTTGGAGTATCTTTCTTGCCCGGCCACATGAACGTGACATACATGAAGCCGATGCTGTCAGCCTCGGCGTACTGGCGGAACTCGTCTTTCGGATAGAAAAACTCGGGAACCTCCACCATGACAGGTGCACCTTCGCTATAGCGGGGATTGTGCGGCGGAACAATCTTGACCGCGATCGTCCCGCTGGGTGAAGATGAAATCAAGGTGAAAACCGCAGGGGCGTTTGGAGTCTGCCACGGCGGAACTGCAAAGGAACTGGCTGGTGGAAGAAAACAAATCGTGACAACAATTGCAATGCGCAGTATTGCTTTTTTCATCAAATCCTCCCCCGGGCCTGTGCTTGACGGCTCAATTCAATTATAGGAATTGTACAGCTGATCTGCAAAGAAATTACACCGGAGAATCCAATGTGGCAGAGGAAATCTACAGATCAGCAAGGTTGACCGGGATCGTGAATTTGAGCTTGATGCCGAGATCCAGATAAAACTCGCTGGCATTTTCCCAGGTGGGACGCAGATAGAAAACAACAACTGGCGGCAAAAAACAGACGCCTGTGTTGACAAGGCCGAATGGAATCATTTCTCCTATCATAAGGTGAAAGGAACCGCCCTGGGGGCCTGCGGTGAATCCCGCCCCGAGGCAGATGTATTTCCAGTAGACCAGTTCTGTGAAAAACCGGGTGTCTCCCGAAATCGATGGATTAAACTGGGCCCCGGCATTGACTGTAAAAATATTGAAATCGCTGTCTCCTCCAAACAGGTTGAAGTTATTGGCAAAGGAGATTGAGCATTCCGCTGTGTAGATCCCCAAAGGAGAGCCAGGGCCAAAGGTTCTGCACGATGCCGACCCGCCGAACTGGATAATCTGGGCGTTTGCGGCGATAATCATAATGAAAAAAAACACAGGGATAAAAATTAGTTTCCCAAGCTTCATAATGAGCTGCATTATTATCAATATATACCTGTTTGCGGGCACGCACAATAATGGATTTGCCGCAGGAACTGGCATGAGATTCTGTCTTACTTGTACTTCACGCCAAAGATAAAGCCCCAGCGGTCTGTTGAGTATGATAAAGCCGAGTAGATGGACTTAAGCGGCTCAAAAGAATAGGTAGTGCAGCTTGCCCCTATCAGCGGCTCATATCCATTTATGTTGACGCTGGCAGTGAGTGTGTGCTTCATCTCAATTCCGGTATAGACAACCTTGCTCACTGCACCGCCGGAATACCCGTATGTGTAACCGATGTGGCTGACAAAATCAAAACCGTATTTGATGGTAATTTCCGGAATGGGAAAAAATGTCGCAGTGCCGCCAGCGCGGGTTTCAAAACCCTCGTCTTCAAGAGAGTATTTTGTTGGTGTGTCCAGTAAGGCAGTATCGTAATACTTTCCTTCTATTGTTGTGTACAGGACCATGACAGACTGGATAAAATATCCGGTAAAAAGGACAGGTCCGAGCTTTACCTCCAGGTCTGCTCCGCCAAACGGATAGAGATTGAAGAGATCTTCCTGTGTGTAGTACATGACGAAGGTCGGAGTATCAAAATAACCGTATTTTTCCTGGTTTATCCATTTGATATTCAGAAATATGCGCGCGTTCGCGGCTATGTAAAAGTCATCCCCCGCAAAATACCATTTAAGAAAATCAGGATTTGTTCTTAATACATCTACATCCAGATTTTTGGTGCTTTCAACCGATGTTGTGGAGCCGCCGCCGGTTTCATTGTCATATACTGTCGTGAAGCTTGAGACGGAAAATGTCACACCTGAACAGACCCATGGCGACCAAAGCAGCCCCAATGCAGCCTTGCCCTCCAGAGCGCCTGTGGTGTTTGGAGCGATGTTGAGGTCAAAAGTCAAGAACTCTGCGTCCTTTTGTGCTTCAGCAGTTACAGAAGAGGCTGCGGCTGCAGTTTCCTGTGCAAATGCGGACAATCCGCAGAGAAGTATCATGCAGATATAAAAGAGTTTTTTCATGGCAGGCAATTCCTTTACTTGAAAATATCTGGCGGTTGCCGTATGGTTCCAGGTTGCTGCTTGCTGTTTTCGGTTTCCGCTTCCCAAACTCTAACACATGCGCATGGTTTTCGCAAATAAAAACTTCAGCGCCGGATCACGTCTCCGGTGCGGGGTGAGGAAACAGTGATCCGTTCCTCTTTCCGGCCTTCCTGGGTCAAAAGCGTGTATCCCTCGAATTTGACTTCAATGCTCACCAGCCAATCGGCTGTGTACACGCCAAAGTGAAAATGAGGGATAGCTGTGTAGCCCGTGTTTCCCATTTCTGCAATCCTGTCCCCGCGCCGCACCTGCTGGCCTTTTATTACCAGGGATGATCCCTGCCTGATATGCGCAAAGAGATAATGGTAACCTGCGGCATCCTTGATGAAGATTGAATTCCCGTCACCAAGCACCGGATTAACGCGCGGGGATATGTCCGCATACGAATCAACAACGTCCTCCACGACCCCGTCAACCGGCGAATAAATGTTCATCCCGAAACCGTAATAATCTGAATTGTGATTTCCGGGGAAAACAATACCGGGTTTGAGGAGATTGCCCGCCGGGTCAGATCCCATGAAGTCATAGCAGTACTGGTTCAGGCCCGCGTGTGTGATTGCGTCACGCCGGCTGTTGCCTGCTACATTTACAGGTCCGGCTATGGGCAGGGGGAGGGTGATTGTCTTTTTCGCTTCGGGATGTGAGGATATGTACAGGTCATAGGCCTTGTACGCAAGATTAATTCCCTTTTCTGTTTCGCCCTTCTGGAAATAGAGAATGCCTCGTTGTTCATGAATGAAATACATCTGTCCCATTGCGGTTTCAAGAGCGTCCAGCATGGCAAAGCCGGATGACCAGTCGCGTATTTCCGCGAACTTCCAGACGAGCCGCTGCGAGCGGAACAGGACGAGTTCCTCTTTGCTGCATGTCAAAGGCTTCCTGTACTCTTGCAGGTGCTTGTTCGCGGCAAAAAGTCCCAGTGCACGCGCGCTGCGCGCATAATCCGTGATCTGAAAATACCAGTCAATCTTGTCCGTTTGAAACCATGCCTCGTTGGAAAAACGTGTGATGGCCTTTTCAAGCAGTGCAAACGCTTCCGTGTACTTTTTATCCTTCGCCAGTTTTCTTGTCTCCTCCTGCATGGAGTACTGTATGTTGTCAGCCCACCAGGTTTTGTCAGGATAAAGTTTTTCACCCTGTTCAAACAGAATGCGTGCTTCCGGGTTTTTAGCCTGCTCGAGCAAATATCCGCCGTAATTCAACAGGTAGCTTTCATTCTTGGGGTCAAGTTCTCCGGCTCGAAGATACATCTGCACTGCCTCGCGCCTGAGCGATGCGACTCTTTGATCAGCCGGGTTTGCTTTTTCCAGATCGCGCGCGCGGTCACGGCTGCTGTTTGCCTGCAGGATGCAGGTCCACAAGAGATTGGGTTTGATGTATTCGTTTTTGGGATACAGACGAAATCCCTTTTCCAGAATTTCGCGGCTGCGCGACAATTCTCCAGTGTCACGCAGGCTGATACCGTACGCGTTGAGTACCCACTCGTCCTCCGGCCTCAATTTGTAGGCTTCGGAAAACACGGCAAACGCTTTGGGGAGCTCTTTTGTATTGTAAGAATCCCAGCCCGCTTCAAGAAGGGCCCACACAAGGTTGTCAACGACATTTTTGTCCGTGGTGAGTCTGGCAGCCAGGGGGCGGAGTATTGCGAGTGCCTCGTCAAAGCGCTTCAGGCTGCGGAGGCTCCAGGCAAGATTTAATGCGAATCCGGTTTCGTCGGGAAAGGCGGTGATCGCCGCACGCGCGGTTTTCTCCGCGAGTGACCAGTCTTTGGCGTTTGAGGCCGCTGTAAAGGCTGTGTAGTAATCAGATTTGGGATCTGAAAAGACAGGCAGTTGCATGCAGAGCAGAATAACGATGGTTGAAAAAAATGCGCGCATATCTACAGTGTATGTGTTTTCCTATTGTACCTTTTTGCCCACTACCGCCATTCCCTCGGAAAACTGGTGGGCATCATCATACTGGGCTGGAATTACTGTTTTCCCGTCCCTGTCCATATAGCCAAAGAGGCCATCTTTGTAGAAGAGGTTCAGGCTTCGGGATAAATCAACTTCCTGTGCAAAGGAAAACGCAATGATGAGCTTACCCGAAGAGTCAACGACCCCCCATTTTTCCCCATTTCCAACTGCCGCGCTGACTGTGGCCTGTGAACTGCCGGTAAAATCGCGGGCAAACATGAACTGGTATGGAATGGCAAGCGTGCCGTTTGAGTTTATGTATCCATGATTGTATTTGTAGGCGTGTACGCGCTTGCCGACCAGGGCGAGGCCCCCTGAGAAAGAATGTGCGTCGTCAAACTGGAATGGTATGGCCATGTTGCCTTTCGCGTCCACATATCCCCAGGAATATACCGGCTGACTGTTGTCCCAGCCGGTCCTCTTTGCCACAGGCGCAAGGCCGTCGCGAAACTCCCTCGCCATGTCAAACGAAGGCTGGATCATGAAGAGCCCGAAATTGTCTATAAAGCCCCACTTGCCGCCAGAACTGGCGCCTGCAATGTTGTGGTCAAACCCGGTAACAGCCGTAAACCTGCAGCCTATGACCACTGTTCCCTGGCGGTCAATGAATCCCCAGCCTTTTTGCTGGTCCAATACTCCAGCCAGCCCCTGCTGGAATTTACCCGCATCCGCATAGGGTGCCTGAAAGGCTGTTCCGCCATTAAAGTTGAGGTAGCGGCCTTTGTTGTTTTCCATTACAAATGCAAGCCCCTCTGAAAAATCATCAGCGCGGTCTAATGTCATGGGCACAACAACTTCACCTTTGGAATTTATGTAACCATGGACATAGTTGGGCTTTGGAACCATGGCGCTGCCGGACGCGCCAGGTTCGGAAACACAGGCTGCGGAAAATACAAGTATTACAATTATTGCCAGTGCGACCAATCTGAAACTATTCATGTCAAATCTCCTCGTCATGCGGATTTTTGTCTGCGGCCAGACAGAATGCGGATCAGTGTGAAAACCATGCCAGCGCCAACAACAAGCAAGCTTATCAGGGCTGTAAATGAGACTTCTGGAACGGCAGGCATTCCTGGTGATGTGCGCTTTATGAAAATGCCTGCAAGAGCCCAGATTACAACAAGGCCCAAAGCCATGTCCTTGCGCAAAACAAGGGCTGCCAGGGCAATACAGGCTGCGACAATTATGAGGGCCACGGTCCAGAAAACCTCTCCGAGGCCTGCAGTGTCCCAGCCGATTGTCACAAGAAATGCGGTGATGTTTGCGATTGTGGCAACGCAGATCCAGCCAAGGTAAACGCTTACAGGAATGCGGACACAGATTGTTTCTGACATGGGTGCTTTTGAAGTGCCAATGCCCAGCCTCTGGTATGCGGCAATCAGTGTTCCAAGAATGATGATCATGAAACACACCGAAAGCGCTGTCTGCAGATAGTGCCAGGAGATGATCCAGCAGGCATTCGCTATAAAATTGATTATCAAAAGCCAGTTGATGCCGGACAGAAAAGGCATATCCTTCTTTTCTTTTGAAAAAAGGTCGCGCGCCTGGAATATAATGAACATCGTAATCAGGATGTAAATGGGCCCCCAGATGGAAAAAGTGATTCCGGCAGGTACAAAAAGATTGGGTATCAAGTCAGAGATTTCACCGGTGCGTCTTCCGGCAATTGGCAATAAATTGGCAAGCGCATTCACAGTGATCATTACAGCGGCACTAATGATATTTCCTGCCTGGAACAGTGACTTTGTCGTTTCGCTTTTCATGTTTGCCTCCAATAAGAAAATCTGCCTGCTATTGGTTTTCAGACTTGTTGCGGTTTTCCGCATAAAGTCTTTGCCTGTTTTTTATGTAATTCTCGACAGTGGGCGAGGACTCGTCACTCGTATACACAACCCAATCCCCTGGATCAATAAAACTCACGACGGCATCAGGTTGATCAAGGTGAACTCCCCGGTAGATTGTGTCCAGCCAGTCAATTGTTCTGCCAGCCTTGATGGCCTCCTCCCTGAAGCGATAGTCCTCAAAATATTCCACGGTCCCTTGCCCTGCGGGTTTTATTGAATCGCCTGTGCCTTCGACCCTGGCTGCGATTGTCTCCGTTATATAGATCATCAGGTTGTATGGGTCAAACGCCCAGTAACCGGTTGTCTTCCAGATCGCGGAACCTGATGCGTATTGTCCGCCGGGGTAGAGGAAGAAAACGCCCCTGCCGGCGAGTATGACCTTTTTCCCGGCTGGCACAGAGAGACCCTGGTGCTGGTCAAATGCCTTTATCATTGTGCAGTCCGGGCTTTCGCCAACCGGAATTGTCTGCCCTGCTGAAAGGAATTCAATTTCCGCTATCCGCACACGATCAAACTCTGTGCCCCTGTATATTTCATTGATGAGAATTTTGCATTTGGAAATTTCACGCTCTGGAAATGCAGTCTCGCGGATAATTACACCGGGCGGGGCTGTGGTTACGACCAGTTCATTGTCAAGAACCAGGGTCAATGTCTTAATACGGTTGTAGTAATGGAAATCAGGCGAAAGGTGCTAGTATGGAATGATCCTGATCATGTCAGCCTTGACCGGTGTTGCGAAATCTATGGTGATGATCTGGCCTGTACCATTCCCGTCCCCGTCCTGCATCCACGTGGTGGTAAGATCCTGGTCAAATGCCTTCCATGGATGGTATTTGCAGATCGGGGCATCCTTTTCCAGATAAAAGGTGGTGGCGCGTACTCGTGCGATTTCCATGGGAGCGGGAGTCGGGGATGGAGTCTGAGTTTCGATGGCTGTGGGAGGGTCTGGTTCGCGATTGCAGGATAAAACAAGGGCCACGGTAAGAAGAAGCAGCAGCCCGAGGAGCATGGCGCCTGAAAGCGTTTGCGCGCGAAACCCATTGCGATTCTTCATCAACAAAAAGAATAGTGGGCGAATCATTTGGTGTCAAGGCAAACTGGAAGATAAACATGGAATGTGGAGCCTTTGCCCGGAGCGGATTCCACATTGAGAAAACCCGCATGCTTGATGATTATCGATTGTACCATGGAAAGCCCCAGGCCTGTTCCACCCAACCCTTTTTTTGTTGTGAAGTAGGGATCGAAGATCTGGCGCCGTGTTGAATCGTCAATGCCCACGCCTGTGTCCGAGACCGTTATCTCCCAGTAGGGTTCCCACGGGATAAGCGCGTGCGCAAGCTTGACTGACTCCTTGTTTTCCGTTTTCCTGATTGCAAGACTCAGGTCGCCACCCTGCGTTTCATTTTTGTCCCGCATGGTTGTCATGGCGTGCGCGGCATTAATGCACAGGTTCAGGAGGACCTGTTCTAACTGGGTTTTGTTGCCGTAAGTGGGTGCGGGAGAGCCAGGCGCTTCCCATTTTATTGTGATCTGGTTATAAAAGGTTTTTCTGCACAGTTTCACGGCGTGGTCGCAGACCTTGATAAGGTCAACGGATGAAAAGACAATCTCCTCGTTTCTGGAAAGCATTGAAAGCTGTTTGACAAGATCATTCAGGTGCGATGCGGAATCTCCAATGATTTCCAGGTATTCATTTACAGTTGCGCAATCCGGCTGTGGTGATTTTATCATCATGGGTTTCAGGAATGAAACCGAGCTCGTGATGCCGGTGAGGCTGTTGGCGAGGTCATGCGCAATCCCTGACGAGAGCATTGAGATGGACTGCTGGTTGCGCATGTTGACCAGCTGTTCCTCGGCCTTTTTTCTTGCGGAGATGTCCCTGATTATCAACAACACGCGTTCCTGTTCTCCGAGCATCGTGTGACGCATCGTGATTTCAGTCCAGAAAAAGCTCCCGTTTGCGTGCCTGGCTTGCCATTCTACAATCTGTGGTGCCTTCTGCGCCTCAAAAAGGTATTTTTTCAGCGCGTTTCCCGTATATGGTGAAGTACCGGAAGAAATGTCTGTGAGTGTCAGTTGTCCTGCCTTTTCCGGGGCGTAGCCGAAAATATCCCTAAGACGTTCATTTGCTTCAAGAACTTCTGCTGTATAGCCATCGGCCACTATGATCACGTCATTCACGCCATTATAAACCGTGCGTTATTTCAGCTCGGATTCCAGGAGCTTTCCGGAGTCATCCCGTATGCGCTCCAGCATGCTGCTGTTATTTTTCATGATTACATCTATGGTCATGCCTGCACAGATTGTGAATACGCTGATGACGATGAAGGTGTTGAAATTGATGACGTCAAGCGTGACTATTTTTATACCGGATATTTCAAGCCAGGCAGCCACGCCGATGACGATCACTGAAAAAACGGTGATAAATGGAATTACCCTGCGCCCAAAAAGAAGGCCGGCAAAAACAATTGCCACGGGGATGGAAACGATCCCCGGATCCCGCAAGCCCCCGGCCAGGTATATGTTCAGATAAACCGCGGCAAAGCCGATTGTCACGGCAATGATTGATGCGGCCAAAAACTTGCCTTGCAGATTAAGCCACAATGCGATGAGGCACACACCGGCGGTTGAAAAGAGCATGATACTGATGCTCCAGAATTCGGCAAAATATATCCAGTTCGTCAATCCCATGATTACCGAGGCGGCTGCTATCAGGATCAGGCTGACGGAAAGAGCTTTCTTTTTTTGTCTTTTTTCCAATTCGAGATCGATTTTTGCCATATCTGTGCTCCGAAGGCGCCGGTGGATAGCCGGTCCCGTCAGTGTATCACCATGCTTCTTAAGTATAGGTCGCGGGTATCGTCAGTGCAAATATAAAAAAGCAGGAGGGTGAGCTGATGGACTATTCCTGTCCGGGACGGCTTCTGCGGAATTGTTTTCTTTCCGATGTGCGGCGTTTTGCCGAGAGCCTTCTTTCCCTGGCGCTTTTTGATGGTCTTGTTTTGTGCCGGGGTTTCATATTGGATCCATGGACCGCTTTTGTGATTAGAATGTAGAGTTTCTCAAGCGCAAGCTCGCGGTTGTGCCATTGGCTGCGGGAGTTTTGCACGCTTACTGTAAGCTCACCTTCCAGTGTAACCCTGTTTGCGAGGCTCAGCCGTACTGCATCCAGTTCTGTTGCGGTCAGGCTTGCAAGCCCGTCAAGACCAAGATGTGCCTGTACCCGTGTATTTACCTTGTTGACGTTCTGGCCGCCTGCGCCTCCTGAGCGCGAAAATGTGAGTGTACTGAGTCTTTCTATTTCATCCTTAAGCCTGTTTGTGTCCATGATGATTTGTCCTATTTGTAAACCGGATATCCCTTTTCGTCAAATCCCGAAATACCCTGCTTGCCAAGTTCAGCCGCAAATGGATTGGAGTTTTGCCAGCCTGTTTTGCCGGAACTTCTAAAGTGCAGGAGCCTTCTTATGCTGATCTCGCAGAAGAGCGGATCCAGGTCTGCTGTTGCGCACTTCCGGCCTGTGCGTTCGCACGCCAGGAGTGTAGTCCCTGCGTGTGCGAAAAAATCCAGCACAAGATTGCCTGGCTGTGAAGAGGCACTGACAATTCGCTGTATTGCCGCAAGCGGCTTTTGCGCAAAGCAGCCCGCGACGTTTTCCTCCATGCGATAAAAAACCTGTTGTATGTCCACCCATACATTTCCTGCCCTGATGTTTGGCGACTTGCCTCGCGAAAGGTTGTCGGTGACTTCGCCGCCAACTTTCTTGTAGTAGCCGCGGAGGATCTTGGGTATGTCAGTGTATTCGGCAGCAACCTCAAATTCCGGTTTGCCTTTGATATAATACAGAAGTTCCTGCCTTACAGCCATCCAGTTCCCCTGGGTTCCGTAGCCGCGCTGGTTGCGCATGGTGATGTAGCTTTTTGCCCTGAATGATGACATTCCGCGCATCATGATCATGAAGTCCGGCAGTGGCTGAAAACCCCTGTTCTGGTCTGCTCCGAGCCAGACATAAAGCGAGCTGTCATCAGCAAGTGCCGTGTCAGTATTATGTATCCATGACCCGCACCATTCAATAAACCTGGAAACGCTTTGTTCCTCAAACGCAACCTGGTTGTACGGCGGGTCATGGAGCGCAAGCGATGCACTGACCGGTTTGGCGAGTCTTGCCATGGCTGCAGGATCTGAGGCATCCAGGCATCCAACGCGGTGAAGGCCTGTGGGATCCTCCCAGATTTCACCTAAAGCCAGTCTGCAGTGCGGCAGCAGAAGATTGCGCGCTTTTGACTGGATATCCAGCCTGGGCAGGGGGAAATTATCCATTATTCCTGTTGCTCCAGGAGATTTATCATGCGTGTCAGTTCCTCAATTTTTGAAAGGCTTCTGTCCCGCCCCTGGAACATAAGCTCAAAGCGGGCTTTAAAGCTTTTTGTTGAGGCTGATTCATTCCCCATAATCGTAATCTGGGATGAGTAGGGGAAAACGAAATTATTGTCAGGGTCAAATCCTGCAATGCGGGTCGTCTGTTTTTTGAATTCCGGTCCCGCAAATTCATTTCCATCTTCGGTGTTTACAACACGGATGTAGAGAATACCTTCTTTGCTGACTCTGACACCGGCACTGATCATATAGGTGCCCTTATCCGGGCTGTCTGTGACGATAAAGAATGGTTTATCCTGCTGGGAAGGATAAAGTTCTGGTACTCTCACAACCCCGGTCTCGGCAAGCTCCTTTGCATGTGCCAGAACTGTCTCAAGTTCTGCTGTGAGTTCCTTTAATGCTGTTATTGTATACACGCGTTCAACCAAAGGCGATTCCTCGAATATTTCGATTATGCAGTATTTCCCGCGGATTATGAGGTAGCTGGAATATGTGGTCGTGTCTTTCTTTGCAGGTAAAATCTTCAAATCAATGGTTTTATCCGAGCTGTCAGTGACTGTGACCATCTCAGCCTCGCCAAATCCGTACGGTTCGTCAAAGGATATCAAAACCCGTGTCTGGATAAAACCGTTGTCAGGATGCAGCCGCATATAGAATCCGTTTGCCGAGGTCTCATAGATTTCCGAAAATACTGTCTCATCCGCTTTTTCCTTGCGAACGGCAATGACATTGTATTTCTCATATATGAGGTCCCACCTGCGGTTGCCGGCGCAATAGCGCTTGATGAGCATGGCCTCCATCTCTCCAACTTGAGACAGTATACAATCTTTGATGACCAGTTTGGCTGTAGTGATATCACCTGAACCGGTGCATGAAGACAAAAAACAAGAAACAATGCTGACCAGCACAGTCAGGCATGCAATCGCGCTCATGTGATCCCCTTTAATATGGCGCGGGCATCCTTCAGGTGCTCCTTCGCGGCCTCATGCCAGTTGAAGTA
>Ga0105104_10003189_pt1 | contig 11790 bp, 10 predicted proteins | sample PPLLaktember2015_3_FD_87034 | JGI IMG/M metagenome (GOLD analysis project Ga0105104, IMG submission 87034) | Freshwater sediment microbial communities from Prairie Pothole Lake near Jamestown, North Dakota, USA - PPLs Lake P7 Core (6) Depth... | ecosystem: Environmental > Aquatic > Freshwater >...
AGAGCAGCGGGTCTTTGAATGACTGCACGCCGAGGCTGATCCGGTTGAACCCGACCCCACGCAGGCGTCGGAGCTTTGGGAGATCGACCGTGCCCGGATTGCATTCGATCGTGCACTCGGCGCCCGGTTCAATCTCGAAGACGTCACCAACTGCGCGGAGAACGGATTCGAGCTGCCCGGTGTTGAGCTCCGACGGGGTGCCGCCGCCGAAGTAGACGGTTTTCGCGCCTGCCCCCCGGCTTGGGTTCCCGCGGATCTCCGAAATCAGAGCGGCGATGTAAGCCTCCCGTTCCTGCTCCCCGGCTGGGCCGGTGACGAAGTCGCAGTAAGGGCACTTCCGGACGCAAAAAGGAATGTGGATGTAAATGCCGAGGTCGCCCGTGTCCGCCTTGGAGGTCGGACGTACGGGCAGGTTAGCGCTCGTCATTCGTTCCCGACTCGCAGAACGCTGAGGAAGGCCTCCTGGGGTATCTCGACCCGGCCGACGGATTTCATCCGCTTCTTGCCTTCCTTCTGTTTCTCGAGCAGTTTTCTCTTGCGGGTGATGTCGCCGCCGTAGCATTTGGCGATCACGTTCTTACGCAGGGCGCGGACGCCTTCAGCCGCGATGACCCGGGACCCGATCGCAGCCTGAATGCGAATCTCGAAGAGTTGCCTCGGCAGGACTTCCTTTAACTTGGCCGCCACCGCCTTCCCACGCGTGTAGGCCCTGTCTCGGTGTGTAATGAAGCTCAGGGCATCCACCGGCTCACCGTTGATTCGTATGTCCACCTTGTTCAGATCTCCCGGGCGGTAACCTAGGAAGTCGTAGTCGAAAGAAGCGTAACCGCGTGTCCGGCTTTTTAGGGTATCGAAGAAATCCATGAGAATCTCGGCCAGGGGCAGCTCCCAGATGATGAGGACCCGGTCGGGGCCGGTATGCTCCATGCTTCGGAAGACACCGCGCCGCTCGGTACACAGATCCATGCAGGCGCCGATTGAGCTGGTCGGCGCGAGAATGGTCGAGAGGACGTATGGCTCCTCCACGAGCAAGATCCTGCCGGTTTCCGGCCAACGGGCCGGATTGTCAATCTGCACCACGGTTCCGTCCGTCAGAGTCACCCTGTAAACAACCGATGGAGACGTTGCGACGAGTTCCAGGTTGAACTCGCGCTCAAGGCGTTCCTGGATTATTTCGCTGTGAAGCAGGCCGAGAAAACCGCAGCGAAAGCCGAAGCTCAGTGCCGCTGACGTCTCGGGCTCATAACTGAGTGCGCCATCGTTCAACTGCAGCCGCTCGAGAGCTTCCCGCAACTCGGGAAAATCGTCGCCGTTGACCGGGTATAGGCCGCAGAAGACCATTGGCTTAACCTGTTTGTAACCGGGGAGTGGGCCAGCGGCAGGACGTGCCGCGTCGGTCATGGTATCGCCGACCCGGCAATCCCCGATCTGCTTGATACCAGCGTGCACGAAACCCACCTGTCCCGTTGCCAGGTCATCGGCCGACACCATCTCCGGGCGAAAAACTCCAACGCCGTCCACCTCGGTCTCGAATCCGGATGCCATCATCCGGATTCGCATGCCGGGCCGCAGCGTTCCGTCGACGACCCTAACGTAGGCGATGATTCCCAGATACGGGTCGAAGTGACTGTCGAAGACCATCGCACGCAGCGGTGCTTCCGGGCTGCCCGTCGGCGCAGGAGTGCGGTGAACGATGGCCTCGAGGATAGCTTCGATCCCGATACCCTGTTTTGCGCTGGCCTGCAGGCACTCGGAAGAATCGATGAGCAGCGTTTCTTCGATTTCCTTCTTGACCCGCTCCGGATCGGCGGCCGGCAGATCGATCTTGTTGATCACCGGGATGATGTGGAGCTTGTTGTTCAGAGCCAGGTTTACGTTGGCAAGTGTCTGGGCCTCGACTCCCTGCACCGCGTCGACCACCAGCACGGCGCCCTCGCAGGCAGCGAGGCTGCGCGAAACTTCGTATGTGAAATCAACGTGCCCAGGAGTATCGATCAGGTTGAGTTCGTAATCCTGGCCATCGTCCGCCTGATAGTTCAGCCGCACGGCGGCCATTTTGATGGTGATGCCGCGTTCGCGTTCCAGATCCATCCGGTCCAGCACCTGGTTGCGCATCTGCCGCGCCTCGACGGCGCCGGTGATCTCGATCAGGCGGTCGGCGAGCGTCGACTTTCCGTGATCGATATGCGCAATGATGCAGAAGTTTCGGATATTGGCTTGCGGGCGAGAACTTGGCATTGACCTTGACGGACTCCGGTTGCTTAAAGAATCAAACGGGGAATCGTAACAGAACCGCTATCCGGTGATCAACCAGCGGGGGAATGCGGAATGGGGAATGCGGAATGCGGAATGCGGAATAATGGACGAAGAGTCAACATGGGAATAACACCGCAAGGCGCAATCGAAAGAGCAACAACCTCCGTGTCCACAAATTCACGCCTGGTCCTTTATTCCGCATCCCGCATTCGCCATTCCGCATTCATCGTCTTCCCTTCCAGGCGCGTGATTATGGTCGATGTGACGACGTCGCCGCTCACGTTGAGTACCGTGCGGCTCATGTCCAGGATCCGGTCCACTCCGAGGACCAGTCCGATGCCTTCGGCCGGGACCCCGACAGTCTGCAGTATGAGGACGAGCAGAGGAATGGAACCGCCCGGGACTCCTGCTGTTCCCACGGCGGTCAGGATCGCAAGGACCATGATCAGCGCCTGGTCCAAGAAACCAAGATGCACTCCCCACACCTGGGCAAGGAAGATGACGGTTACCCCTTCAAAGAGCGCGGTACCATTCATGTTCATTGTGGCGCCGAGGGGAAGGACAAAACCCGCAATTTCACGAGGGATGCCCAGCTCTTCCTGGGAGACTCGGATGGTCGTCGGCAGGGTTGCGTTGCTCGAACTCGTCGAAAACGCAGTGATCATGACCGAGCGGATTTTCTTCATGAAGATCCACGGGTTTATGCCTGAAACCACCCGCACGATTATGGAATAGACTCCGAACTGGAACAGGATCATTCCTCCCAGGGCAACAACAACGAAGTACAGGAGCTGTCGAAGTATTCCCCAGCCAAAGCGGCCCGTCACATTGAGGATCAGGGCGAACACACCGTACGGGGCCAGCCGCATGGCGAGGTCGATGATGACTTCCACGACTTTGCCGGCTCCCTCGAGGACAGAAAGCAAAGGACCCGCTTTGTCGGCCGGGATTTTGCTGATGGCGACCCCGCAGATCAGCGAAAAGAAGATGAGTGCGAGCATGTCGCCCTTCGCGGCGGCGTCAAGCGGGTTGCGGGGAACGATCTGCACCAGGTTGTCGATGCCGAACCGAGGACCGGCCTGGATTTGCGCGGATGTGCCATATCGTGCGATCAGGTCGGCTCTTGTCTGGGGCTCGATGAGCAAACCGGGTTTGGCGACATCAACGAGAATCAGGCCCAGGGTGGCTGCCATCGCGGTCAATGCAAGGAAGCAGATGATCGTCCGGACGCCGATTCGCCCGAGCCGGCTGACGTCCCCGAAGCTTGCCACGCCGAGAATCAGGGACGTGAACACGAGCGGGACGACGATCATGAACAGCATGCGGAGGAACACCTGGCCGACCGGTTCCGCGGCTGTCGCGAGAATTGTCTGGAACTTGCGCGTCAGGTCGGGATACGGCGCGAACAGGATGTTGAGGGTCGTGCCGATAAGGCCACCCGACAGCAATCCAATCAGGATGCGGGTGTGCAGCGGCAGCCTCCTTCTGGCGGGGCCTGCTCCAGAAACAGCCATGGGGCGGGATTATAAACGACGGGATTTCGGGGACATAATACTTAATTTCCAGCCCGTTATTCGGCCCATAGGTATGACGGACTTGTTATGGGCTGATGGCGTGCGGAGGGCGAGATCGAATGGAGCCGCGCACGAAAGCGAACGGCAGTGAGCGAGAGTAAGCGGACCACCAATCATTCGCTAAGTCGAGACATTAAAGCAGCTGCAGAGTTGTGAGAAATGCGGGCTAAATCAAGCGAAATTGCCTCGGAATTTCGGGGACACAATCCTTAATTCTTGCGCTTGCGGGGAAACCGCGGATCCGGGATAGGAATTAAGGTTGTGTCCCCGAAATTGGTGTCTCCCACCGTTTTATGCCGGGCAAAGCGATTCCAAACAAATCCAGCGCACGGCCGACGCTGTGGTTGATCAGCTCGTCGATCGTTTGCGGAGCGTGGTAGAACGACGGTATGGGTGGGGCAACGACGGCTCCCATCTCGACCACTTCCGTCATCCTCCGGAGATGCCCCAGGTGGAGCGGTGATTCCCGCACCAGGAGAACCAGTCGGCGCTTCTCTTTGAGGGTCACGTCGGCTGCCCGCGTCAAGAGGTCCTTGGTCATCGACGCGGCGATGTTGGAAAGCGTGTTGATCGAACAAGGGGCAACCAGCATTCCGATCGTCTGGAAAGAGCCGCTCGAAATTGAAGCGGCCATATCGTCGGGCGGGTACACAACATCCGCAAGTGCGTAAACCTGTTCGAGGGTCTGACCTGTCTCCAGCTGAATCGTTCGGACGGCGGTCGCAGAATGAACGAGGTGAGTTTCGACGTCAGGCACCTGTTTGAGGAGTTGGAGTGCCCGGATTCCGTAGATTGGAGCAGATGCGCCCGAGATCCCGACGATGAGCCGACGAGCCATGACCGAGTTTATCCGCAAGAGTGTGCCGGGTGTCAATGAGGAATGCGGAATGCGGAGTGCGGAATGAGGGATGAGGAGCTATGCTTTGGCGGCGTTTGTGCCCGCCTGCGCGTCGGAGGGGTCCATTTCCGAGTAACGCGAGAGCCTGCCGCGTCCCAGCCTTTTGGACAGGTAGAGGGCCTGGTCGGCGCGTTCAAGCAGCTCAGGGAGCGTGACGGCGTCCTGGGGGAACGCAGCGCATCCGATGCTCAACGAGAAGCCCGTGAACTGCGCCACCCGCATCTTGCGGGCGCCCAGAAGGATCCGTTCTCCGATCGCGCACGCGTCCTCGATGCTTGTTTCCCCGAGGGCCAACGCGAATTCATCGCCGCCCAGGCGGGCGTGAATGTCGCCCCCCCTGCGCGTGTTCTCTTTCAGCAGGGTAGCGACCTGCTGGAGCACCTGGTCACCCACCTTGTGCCCCGCTGTATCGTTAATTCTCTTGAAGAAATCGACGTCGATCATGAGGACTGCAAAGACCCGGTTCTGCCGCTCGTGGCGAGCAAATTCGCCCTCGATTCTCTCGTAGAACGAGCGATGGTTCGCCAGCCCGGTCAGGCCGTCGCTTGTCGCCTGTTTTTGCAGCTCGTTCCGCAGCCGGGCGTTTTGAAGCGCGAGCAGGGATTGATCGACCAGGAACGCGAACTTCTTGGTTTCCTGTTCGGTCCAGGTCGTCTTCTTATCCCTATAGACGGCCATCAGGCCCGCAGGACGTCCTTCATAGAACCACGCACGTGCCATGTAAGAGCGATACGGATAGAGGGCGAAATCTTCCTTTTGTCGGAACCAGGGATCTTCCTGAAGATCCGCAGTCACGCAGTCGTCGCTGCTTGCCAGCGCCCTTTCGTGCACACTCCTGCGGATCTCGATATTGCAGAAGTCACGGCAATGCCGATTGGGCAGAATCCGCCGCACGATCCGCCAGTCCTCGACCTCCGCCATTTCACAGATATCCGCTCGCATGATTTCGGATATAGAACGGGGGATTCTGAGCATGAGATCGGGATCTTCAACCCGGTGCAGCAGTTTGCCGAACTCAAAAAGCTCGGAGGTGAAAGTGGATTCCGCCTCGTTGCGCGCTCGACGCGCCCTTTCCAGGTGGGCGATGAAAGCGAACAGCACCGTGCAGGCTGCGAGTAGCCCGGTTGCCAGCCATCCGGTCAATCCCACGGTATCCCCCCTGAAGAACGTGACCGCCGGAAAAGCCAATACCAGGGGACCGCACAACAGCAGCGTTCGCTCGAAGCCGTCGGCCACGGCGCAGACGATGAGGACAGCGAAAAAGGGAATCGAAAAACTTATGATGTCGATCCCGACGAAGGCTACGACGAGGTTCGGAGCCAGGACGTTAATCAATGCAAAAAGATAGACCCGTCCCGCCGGATCGAGAATCACAGGAGCATAAAGGGTAAGAATCAGCGGCCAGGCGAGGAGGGGAATCAGCAGCAGGAGAGCCCAACTCCAACCGGGCGCTCCCGGTCTGCAACAAAACAAGGCCGCGGCAAGGGCAAAGATCACCCATTCGAACAGGATCAGGTCTCGTTTGTGGTCCAGGAAAGGCGAAGCCATGTGTGGCACTCCTCGAAACAGACCCGATGACACAAGAACCGGACCCGCGCCCTTCATGTCCGACTGGATGTCGGGTCTACTTGCGGGCCATTGCATCTGCAATGTAACCGATGGGGGAACACTTGGCCAGCCTTTTTACAACGGCCCAATTGCCTGCCCAAAGGCCCTTTCCTTCAAGAACTTGCAGCGCATAGGCGGAACAGGAAGGTTGGAAGCGGCACGTCACAACGTGCCGCGTTACCGGAGAACCCACTCGTCTGTAGGCTTTGATCAGCCCAATTTCGGCTCGACAAACAGGACCGTCGAACAAGACGACCAAAAGTAGCAGTACAGCCAGAAAACTCAGTCTTTTGGCGAGCTTAAATCTACCGCCACTTGTCGACATATTCGGTGATGAAGGGAAGCACCAGTCGCTCTCCCTTGACTGCCTTAATCATAGCAATGATGAAGATAGCCATGATCGCCAGAGAGAGAAGGGGATACACCCCGCAACCCAACAAGAGACCAACGACGCCGCCAACAACGGGAAGCTGCGCGATTACGAAGAAAACGATCTGCAGCACGATGAGCAGGACAATAGCGGCGGCGGTCATGATGAGCCCGTGTTTGGCGTGCCACTGCACCTCGCGGTCATCCTTCTCGGCGAGCAGCGGTATGAGGGCCAAAATGCCCAGGTAACTGAGCACGAGCATCAATGTCCGGTTCGAAGATGGTTGTGACGAGGGCAAGGGCGGTGGAAGAGGCTGTGACACATGTCCTCCTTTTGACAGTGAAAGTGAAACACCCCAAAACAAAACGTCTGGCGGCCTTAGTGGTAGCACAGTTGCACGCATAGGCACAAGGGGTTTTGCGCACAACATTCACCTTCGCTGGTCTCACTCTCGCCGGTATGGAGTGGATTGTGAGAACGGCGGTTAAGGACGGGAGATGACAGTCGCTCCGGCTTGGGAAAATGTGACGACCTCTCCTTCTCTGGCTACCGGCAGAGGGCCCTCCGTGAAATCATCCGAGATGTGCACCAGGCGGAGTTTTGCACGAACCGAGTCGGGGAGCGACAACAGCTGTTCTTCGGAGGTGTGAAGCCCGGCGTGTCCTCGTTCTACCTCGTGGTAGATAAGATCCGCCTGCCACAGCCAGTCGCCGGCGAGTTTCTCGTACCCGTCCCGGGAGAGGATCCGGTTTTCGAGAAGTTCAGCAAGCAACGCGGGGTTAAAGCAGTTGTCACCGCTGATCGAAATCCTGCCCGGGGACCCGGAGATCCGGAGGCCGAGCGTCGCGGTAGGGTGCCAGTTGTACCTGATTTCCACGTCGAGATCCTCCTCGAGCCGGTTTGGATGATCCGTGGACAATTCGGAAAAATCGACGTATTCCTCGAATTCCGCCTCTCTTATCCGGTGCAAGTCCGGCGTGAAGGTTTGTGAGAAGCCCGGGAAAAACCGCGTCTTCAGCTCGGCGTAAACGGGTGCGGACGTCCAGACGCGCAGCTTGGTTCGCTGCACGTACTTCTTCCAGAGGATCAGCGTTTCCAGTCCGGCGGTGTGGTCTCCGTGGACATGGGTGATGATCGCGTCATTCACTTCGGCAGGGTCGATGCCGCGTTCAGCTAGCAGGCGGAACAGGGCGGGAGGGCAGTCGATCAGATACCGTTTCTTTCCTTCGAGAAGAAAGCTCGTGTTGTAGTGGATCGATGAAAACGCATTGCCGATACCGAGAACTTGGAGTCGCATTATCGTTTTATTCTAGACGCAACAGGGAATAAGACCTATAGGACCTCCGCCGCTGGTCGCTTGACCCTCGGCTTCAGCGGTCACTAAAATGGGCGTTTCGCGAGAAGGAGAATTCGTTATGCGAAAGTTCGGCTTCGGTTTGGCTCTCTCAATGGCGCTTGTCTGCTTCGCCGGCTCCGCGCGCGCGGACGTGAAGATGGAGGAAAAGTCTCAGGTTAAGTTCGCCGGTATGCTGGGAAAAATGATGGGGCTGTTTGGCGGCAAGGCGATGAAGGAAGGAATCGTCAGCAAGATTTCCATCAAAGGCGACCGTCAGATGACGGTCACCGACGAGACGGCCCAGCTCGTCGACCTGAACGAGGAAAAAGTCTATGACCTCGACCTGCGGAAGAAGACCTACAAGGTGACGACGTTTGCGGAGCTCCGACAAAAGATGCAGGAAGCGGCCGAAAAAGCCGAGAAGGAAGCCCAGAAATCTCGGGAAAAAGATAAGAACGCCAAGGAGATGGAGATCGATTTCAAGGCCAGCGAGACTGGTCAGAAAAAGACGATCAACGGTTTCGACTGCCGCGAAGTCCTGATGACGATCACCGTCCACGAAAAAGGCAAAACGCTGGAAGAGGCCGGAGGGCTCGTCCTTAAGTCCAGCAACTGGCTGACCAGCGGCGCCCCGGCGGCGAAAGAGGCCGTGGATTTCAATAAGCGTTACGTCGAGAAGCTGGCGGGCGTCGGCCAGGTGGGCTCCGCCGAAGCGATGGCCCAGGCAATGGCTATGTATCCGGGTTTGAAGGACGCCATGGTCAAGATGGAGGCTGAGAACGTGAACATGGACGGGACCGGGATCCAGACGACCATGACCATGGAAAGCGCGCCGAGCAAGGAAATGGCTCAACAGCAGCAGAAGCGGGAGAAGGAAGAATCGGAATCGTCCGGAGGCGGGCTGCTGGGCGGTTTTGCCAAGAGGCTTGGAAAGAAGAAGAGCGACGACCAGTCGGCAGGCGCTGCCCAGAATCCGAACGTCTTCATGACGATGAACAACGAGGTCCTGAGCGTGTCGACAGGGGTGACACTCGAAGACGTGAGCATCCCGGCCGGGTTCAAACAGAAGAACTAGCCAGTGGTATACTGTCGCGATATGTGTGCCCAGCAGTACAGTTTCAAGCGGGTTCCGCGCGCCAAGTTACCCACGCGTTTCGGGGACTTCGAGATTTACGGGTTTGCCAGCGAACCGGATGGCGAAGAAGCGGTTGCGGTTGTCAAAGGGGTGATTACCGGCCCCTGCATTCCCCTTGTCCGGATTCATTCGCAGTGCCTGACCGGTGATGTATTCCATTCCCTGCGATGCGATTGCGGCGACCAGATCGAGGAAGCACTGTCGCGAATTGAGCTGGCCGGTTGTGGTCTTTTGATCTACCAGATGCAGGAAGGGCGGGGCATCGGATTGATCAACAAGTTGTGCGCATACGAGCTTCAGGACCGGGGTGTGGACACCGTCGAGGCGAATGTCCGCCTCGGTTTTGAGGCTGATCAGCGCTCCTATGAATTCTGCGCCCGAATTCTGAAATATTTCGACATCAGCCAGGTACGGCTGATGTCGAACAACCCCGGAAAGATCAGGGGGCTCGAGGACGAGGGGATCAGGGTCGTCGAGAGAGTCCCGCTGGTTATCCAGCCATCCGAAACCTCAGAGCAGTATCTCAAGACCAAGAAAGAAAAAATGGGGCACCTGCTGTAGGGAGTTGGCGCGCTCAGGGTTATTCCGTTCAAGGGAGTAGCCAACCGGGCCGAAAAGCGGCGGATTCTGAACAGCGAATCCGCCCTACGAATGAGTGCTTCCGCACGTACTCCATACTCGTAGAGCGGATGCGTCGCGGCGAGTTTCGGGGACACAAAACTTAATTCCTTTGCTGACGGATTGGCTGTGCTGACGGAATGGGAATTAAGTATTATGTCCCCGAAACTCGCCCTTCGGCTCAGTGGGACTTTGCCAAAGGTGGCGCTGCCGTTGCGGGAGCGTCCGGTTCGGTCTTTTCCCCGGATGTCATGCGGGTGAGCAGGCGACGCGCGACTGGCACCTTGTCGTGATTCGGGTACTTCTGCATGTAGCTCTTGAGAAGCTCTGCGCTTTCGGAGTTCCTTCCCTGGCTCATCAGAAGGTGGGCTTTCAGGATCGTGACGTCGGCCTGAAGCTCGGTGTCCGGCGACTTCACGGTAACCACGTCCAGGTACTTGATCGCCTCGTCGTAGCGCCCCATCGAACCGAACGCGATGGCGAGGCCGTAGTGGGCCCGCAGGGTCTTTTCCTGCTTACTTGCGGGGTCTTGTTTTATCACCGCTTGGAACGCTTGGGAGGCTCCCGCGAAATCGCCGCTTGTCAGAAGTTTTTGTCCGAGGTCGTATTGAACTTCGATAGACTGCGGTTGATTGGCAGCCTTCTTCTTGAGCGACAGGAGAGACCGCGCACCTTCCTGGACCGCGTTGACAGCATTGACGAACTGCTCAGGTGGCAGGAACCCCTCGATCTGGTCGACTCTCGTTCCATCGCCGGTCAGGACCAGTATGGTCGGGAAGCCTTCAACGCGGTATTTCTGTTGCAGGCGGGCGCCATCCTCGTTGCTCTCCGGGTTGAGCTTGATCCAGACGAATCGACTCGCTTCTCGACGGACATTGTCGCTTGGGAACGTTTCCGCTTCGAGCTTCTTGCAGAATTTGCACCAATCCGTGTGAAGGTACGCGAGCACCAGCTTGTCTTCCGCGGACGCGGTCTTCAACGCAGTTTCGTAGTCGCTCTGCCAGGGGATGTCCCCGGTTGGTCCGGCATACCACCAGGCGTAGACTCCCACGCCGACGGCGATCAGGACGATCAAGGCAATAGTTGCAATCTTCTGTGTTGTCATGGTTGTAATGCTTCCGACTACTTGGGGGCTGCGGAACGCCTGCGGACGATGTCATCCGGCGTCCAGGTTCGGCCGTCCGCCCCGGCGGATCTCAGTTCGAAGTCTTCGGTGTTCAAGGCCCTGTAGGAAAAGGGATTGGACCAGGCGTCCAGCAGGGCCGGATCTGCCAGGTACCGTGGGCTAAGCGTGGCGACCAGCGCCCGGAAATCTGCAGCTGCCGGGACTCGGCCGTTCTCCGCCGCATACTGCTCGATCGCGGCGGCGACCACATCCGCCTGATCTCCCGTCGTCTCGGCCCGCTTCTGGTTGATCACCGCTCGAATATGGTCCGCTTTCTCCCACCGACGATCGCCGATTCGAACTTCATCGACCACCCAGTGGCCCTGTTTTTTGACCAACTTCAACGCCGTCCGGATCTTGACCTCGGCAACGGCGTTGCCGGACATTTCCGTTGTGCTCAGCACTTCGATTTCGCTGTCGGTCAGCTGGAGATTGTCGAAGTTCCGCACGGCATCCTGGACCTGCTTGTTGATGTTCTTGCCACACGACGCCGACAAGAGGAGGAGCAGCAGCGGCAACAGAGCGCAGACTTGTTTCACACTAGGCAATATAGCACGGAGACGGGGAGACACGGAGAGTGGGAGACTAAGGAGACAAGGAGACAAGGAGACGGGGAGACAAGCATGAATCGAACGCCGACAATCTTGGAGCGCGGACGTCCCGTCCGCACTGGGATCGCGGGCATCCTGCCCGGCGTCTGGAGTTTTTACATTTTCCGCCCGGCTTTGGCAGCTTTCGGCTTCAGGCCGAAGAAATGTATAAACAGGCTTTCGGCCTGAAAGGCCGAGACATACTAGCCCAGGGCGGAGCGCTTTTCGCGCAGCCCTGGG
>Ga0105104_10003190_pt1 | contig 11787 bp, 13 predicted proteins | sample PPLLaktember2015_3_FD_87034 | JGI IMG/M metagenome (GOLD analysis project Ga0105104, IMG submission 87034) | Freshwater sediment microbial communities from Prairie Pothole Lake near Jamestown, North Dakota, USA - PPLs Lake P7 Core (6) Depth... | ecosystem: Environmental > Aquatic > Freshwater >...
ACGGCGTCGAACCGGCATTGAGCCAGACAGATGCCGCATCCGGTGCACTTTTCTTGAAGTATACGGGCCTCATGTCCGCTGCGGAATTCGTGGCGCTCACGAATCCGGGGGGCAAGAACGAGGTGCAGATCGGCTGCGTCTACGTCGCAGTCGGCAATCACCGGATGATTGGCCAAGACGGCGAAGGACGCCGTGATACTGGTCTTGCCGGTGCCGCCTTTGCCGCTTATGATGACTAATTCCTGCATATCCCGCTTCCCGAAAGCTGCGACCGTTTGGTGCCCAATAGGATATATAACGCCGCGTCGGTTTTTACGGTTGCAGTCTCGGATACTTCTCTTCCTTTTATATCAAGAAAGTATTCCGGATGCACCGTGAAACTCTCGGCAAGCGTGTCCTCGATTGCCTGCAAGTCCGTATGCTTCGTTTTTGAAACGTAAGAATCCGGATCGTGGAATCGCTTCTGGAAGTAGACGGACGCGGGGTTCAGCAGCATCAGGATGATTTTCCCGTTGGGCCGTAAAATACTGACGGACCTCCCCAACGCTTGTTGATAGCCGTCAATAAACTGAAGCGATGCCACATAAATTACGGCATCGAAAGAATTTTGCGGAAAAGACATATCCTCCGCTCGGGCCGTCACAGTGCGTACGCTATCCGGCGCGCAGTGGAGAGCGTCTTGCGATATATCCAGCCCCGTAACATGGAAACCATGCTGAGACAATCCGCTTTCGATAATCGCCGGACCACAACCGATGCTTAACACGTCGCGGCACCCTTTCAGGTGTTTAATGAGATAGTCCGTCTCGAGTCGAAAAACCTTTTGCCAGAACTCGTCCCGGCACGATTCGAGATAGCTTTCTGATGCGTTCGACGTCTTTTTCATAATCAGATTACGGGGCAGCTGCGCCTTCTCGCGTAAATTTTCTCAGATAGAAAACATGTCCATCGTACTCCGTCTCCGCGAGATCTCCCTGAGCCACCAACCGATCCACGACCTCCCACGAAGATCCAGCACGAGATAGAAGCGTGCGGACGGCCTCTTCTCTCATCGGGTGAACAGCGGTTATGCTCAGGAGGTCTTTTTCGACATCGCCGGTAAAGGCAAAGTCATCTCCCTCATAGCCAATCAGGGACTCCACCCGGTTCCCTTTATCGGCAAGAATCTGAAACATCCGGTTGAGGCTTTCTTCATCCGGGCTAATCGCTGATTTCTCCATCGGAGGACGAAGGGGAATACTTAGATATACCTTAACGGGCCGCAGCCGATAGAGAAATTCGGCCGTCTCTTCCATGCAGTCTTCGTTGTCGTTCATCCCCCTTACAAGCATCGTTTCCGTTACCAGTTTGCCCGCGAACGTGCTGGCAAATGCAAGTATCCCATCCAGAATCAGGGACAGCCGCATGGCTTTGTGCGGCCGATTGATCTGCCGCCAAAGATGCTCCTGAACGGTATCAATCTTCAAGGAGACCCAATCCGCGCGGCTTAATTCTTCTTTCACGTCATCGTGCCACAGAAGCGAGCTGTTCGTGATCACGCCGACGGGAACCTCCAGCGTCTTCAGAAGTGTGATTTCCTTCCCCAAATTCACATCCAAAGTGGGTTCCCCGTCAGGAACGAACGTCAGGTAATCCACGTGCTCCGAAGCCTTCCTCGCTGCGGCCAGTCTATTCTGCACATCCCGAAAAATATCGTCGGGTTCATAAAACGCGCGGCGATCACACGGCATTCCTGTCGTACGTCCCACCTGACAATAAATACAGGAATACGTGCAGATCTTTGCCGGAATGTTGTTGATTCCGATGCTCTTTCCCAAACGCCGCGAGGGAACCGGCCCATACGAGTATCGGCCGTTGCTCGTGGTCATGGTTTTCCACCGCACGGAGGTTCCCCGCAGCGCTCTTCCCGCCCACAACAGGTCTTGCCGCCCTGCTCCAGAGAACACGCTTGGCCGTTTCGCCCCATTCGGCCCTCACCGGATCCCTGAAGGATGAAACCTGCGCCGCCGCTGACCAGCCGCCGGACTTCTCCCCGGCATTCCGGACATTCGCGGATGGAGTCTTCGGTGATAGCCTGCCGACGCTCGAACTTCAAGCCGCAGGACTGGCATTCGTATTCGTAGATCGGCATGGCTTGGATTCCTCGGTTTTGTTCAAATCCATCGCCTTCTTGATCAGGCTCTGAAAAAGTCCGCGATATTCCGGCAGGGATTCCACAATCAGTTCTCCTCTGGAATACGCCTCCGCGATTCGCCGATCATCCGGAATTTCTGAAAGCACCGGAATTCCTTGTACGCTGCAAAAAACATGCACTCGGTCGTCACCAATCCCCACCCGGTTAATCACGACGCCAAACGGAATTCCCAGCTCCCGCACCATGTCTACGGCAAGCTTGAGATCGTGCAGTCCGAAAGGAGTCGGCTCGGTGACAAGCGCAATACAATCCGCACCCCGAAGAGTAGTGATGACTGGACAGGAGGTTCCGGGAGGTGCGTCCAGAATCGCCGGCAAATCGCTTTGCAGACGGGCCTTGACTTCGCGAATAAGAGGTGGGACCATGGCCGTGCCAACGTCCAGACAGCCTTGGATCAGCGTAATGTTATCCGCCTGCACGGTCTCGATAACCCCAATCCGTTTGCCGATCTCGCGAATCGCGTGCGGAGGACAGACCTGGGTGCATCCGCCGCAGCCGTGACACATGTCCGGGAAGATGAGCGGCGTGGTTCCGAAGGTAACGATGGCATGGTACTCGCAGAACCTCCCGCATTCGCCGCAGCCGTCGCAAAGGGATTCGTCCACCTCCGGAATCGGAACCGTGACGGTTTCTTCCTTCGTCGTGGATCCCTTCAGAAACAAGTGCGCATTCGGCTCTTCCACGTCGCAGTCGAAAAGCTGCACGGCTGAACCGAATACTCGCGCCAGGTTCACCGCTACGGTTGTCTTGCCGGTTCCGCCTTTTCCTGAAGCAACCGCGAGAATCATAATCCGCCTCCCGCCGCGAGTCCGGCGCGAGACCTAATCAATACGTGTGTTCCCAGCGGAACGTGGGCATGCTCCGCAACAACGAAACATTTTGCTTTAAAAAGAAAATAAATATTTTTCGGCACGTCACTCAGCGTCTCAAAGTTGCCTTGTCCTTTGGCAAGGATTAAATCGGCTTCGGAGAATCGCCGCGTGAACTCCGGACTGCAATCGTCCAGTATCGTGCCCGGAGCATCCGAACCGTTGTCAATGACCTCCACAATTTCTTGAAGTCCCACGGCCAAGGCGTCAGCCCGTGTGGCATCGTTGATCGCCGGAGCTCCCCGCACCGCCGCCGTCACCCGCGCCGGTCCGATTTGCTCAATAAGCAAACGGTCGAGAACGATCTCGCCCGCATTATCCGTCAAATATAAAATGTGTCGGGCTTCGGAAACGGCCGTGCGAAATTCATCCATATCTCCGACAAAAGGGGCTGCCAGAGCGTGAAAGACAGCTTCATGAATTGCGGATTCCGTTATATGGCCGTTCACACCCATATCAATCGAATTGCCGGCAATGGCTAAGCGTAAAGCCATGTTCAGTGGATCTGGGGCAGCCGTAATGGCCGTTTTTAAATCGGGGAGAAGCGCCAAAACAATGCGATTATGAAAGTCTTTCACTTTGCGGTAAGGATCTTCCTGACCGGTCATTGACCGGAGCCTGCGGTGAATACGTTGCCCTATAGCAGGAGCAGGTTTAGTCATGTCCATCTCGCTGATCCAGCACAATACTTCGCGGATGATTTGCTCATGGACAGCCGAATCCGTTGATATCTGCTTGGCGGCCTCCAGCGCTTGTCGAATTATACACGGTATGCAATCAAGAAAGGTCTTCATATCCGGGTTACGCCCAATGACCCTCAACGTCCGCCGCTTTCGCTTCAGTTAGCTTTCCCGCACGGAATAACTCCAGAGCTTCGGCCACGGTCGGCGCTTCCGTATTGAAAATCTTGATTCCCGCCGCTTGCAGTACGCGAAACGCCTTCGGCCCGCAGTGCCCGGTGATGATAGCGCTTGCTCCCAGTCTGGCTACGGTTTCCGCCGATTGGATTCCCGCCCCTTGGGCTGCGTTTAAATTCTGCGTGTTGTCCACCACCTCACAGGTTTCGCTGTCCAGTTCATAGACCAGAAACTTCGCAGCCCGGCCGAAACGATTGTCCAACCGGGCATTCAGATGATCACCGGACGTCGTGAAAACGATTTTCATGATCAACCTCATTCAATTATAGGCGGCTTTGATCTCCGCGGATTCTATGAGAAGCGGTTGCGCGATCTCCGCCATGTTGTGGTCCTTCCAAAAAGGAAGCTTGCCGTGCGCGTCCATGTATTTTTGCGGAATGGGATGGGTGCCGATGACCACGGGCAAACCGTAGATCGTTTCGATGAAGAGCTTGAACCGACGGATGTTCGGACACGGTGGGTAACCAACCACAAGGCCGGTTGCAAGATGGATTGCCTCGGCGCCGTTTTTCTTCATTTCCTCCGGCACGTATTCCACATTGCCGCCCGGACAGCCGCCGCAGGTCGAGTAGCCGACAATTTCCACGGATTCTTCAGCGGGGTAGATCGAAAATGCTCCGCGTCGCTCGCGCAAGGCTCGGAAGCATTTGCCGCCTCCGCAATCCCGGTAGCGGTCACAGATGATGATTCCGATTCTTTTCATTTCGGGTGCCTTTTACCATGAATCCGTAGCGAACAGTGGTTTACTTTTCGATCTCGCTCAAACGCTTTTTAATGGAATCCAACTCCGATTGCAGAGCCTCGGCTTGACTTCTGAGTTCCTGCTTTTCCATTTCCGGATCGGAATTCTGGGATGACGGCGTATAGTTGCCGAACCGCATCCAGCCCGGAAGACCCGTGGCAAAAAACATATTCCGCCAGCCGCGTCCACCGCCGCCCATTCCACGACCCCAACCTCCACCGCCTCGACCGAAACCCATTCCACGACCTCGCCCAAAACCACGATTCGCATATCCCGGAACCCCTGCGCCGGAACACAATCCAGCCGCGCGTCCGGTTCTTGCGCCCATTCCCATCGGTCCTGTTCGATCTCCTCCTGGCATCGTCGTATCCTCCTGATGAAAAACCGTCTGTTATTGCCTCGTCATAGCCGTTCCACACTTCGGACATGGCTTCTGTGCGCAGGGCACTCCACGCTCATGCGGCTCACTGTATCCGCAGCTCGGACACACGCAGGTGCCGACCGCACCGCCGGCAAGGGGACCGCCCATGCGACCTCGACCTTGCCCTCCTTGGCCCTGGCCACCGCCTTGTCCCATGCCACCGCCTTGGCCTCTTCCGCCCCCCATACCATCGCGTCCTTTTCCGTTCATTTTATGTTCCTCCTTGTATGTGCCGATCACTGCCCAACGACGGCGTTGACCCCGTCCATAACAGCCCGGCATGGTAAAAGCATCGCGATTCAGAGTATCGCTGAACCAAGCCTGAATAACTTCTTGCAGATTGCCGGCGACAAATGGAACGACATGAATCCCGTACGCGCCGATTAATTCGTACATGGGTCTGGAAATCGCACCGCACACTAAAGCACCGACACCCATTTCCACCATCTGAAGTGTCTTCTGGACAGGCAAGTCTCCCGATAGCGTTTCTTCCGTCTCGCTGACAATCTGACCGGATGCGATCTCAACAAGGTGAATCTGCCGTGCCGTATCGAAGACAGGTGCGATTCGATTGTCCCAGTTCGCAAATGCGATTTTAGTTCTTTGTGGTTTTCTCATCTTCATAATAACTCATTGCAAAAGCAGTGCCAGACACCAGCACCGCTTCTTATATTCGTAATGATTTGATAATTTATTAGATAACACTTGACAGGGCAAACTGAAAAACAAAAAGAGTAGCATATACGCTACTCTAATGCAAGTCAAAGAGGTGCAATAATGCTACTATTGTTTTATATGGCGAGTTCGTCCATCCTCTTCGGGCAGCAAGATCCCCAGTTTCTTCATCCTTCGAAACAGAGTCGTCTTATGTATGCCCAGTTCGCGTGCCGCCTCCGTGCGGTTGTAGGCAGTATGTTTGAGTGCGGCGTGAATGGCTTGCGCGTCAAGAACCTCATGGGCAGACCGCATATCGGCATCCGTGCTCTCCGCAACTCTCTGTCCCGTCAACTCGCCGGGAAGATGCGCAATGCCAATACGCTCGTCACCGCAAAGAATGAAAGCGCGTTCAATGGCATTCTCCAACTCGCGGATATTCCCCGGCCACTCATAGGCCATCAGAAGCGATAGGGCCTCGGTGGTAATCCCCCGAACCGCTTTCTGTTGCAGTCGGTTAAACCGGGCAATAAACTGGTCAACCAACATGGGAACGTCTTCCTTCCGTCGGCGAAGCGGGGGAAGCTCAATACGCACTACATTGACTCGGTAGTAGAGATCGTCTCGAAATAATCCCTGTCGTACCTGCTCCATGAGATCCTTGTTCGTCGCTACTATCACTCGAACATCAGCAGCTTCGCTATGGGTTGCGCCCAGCGGTTCATAGGTTCGCTCTTGTAAAACTCGCAGTAATCGGACCTGAAGCGCGGGGCTGACCTCGCCGATTTCGTCCAAAAAAATGGTTCCGCCCTTGGCTAATTTGAAACGGCCCGGTTTGTCCTTGATAGCGCCGGTAAACGCCCCGGCTTTGTAGCCAAAGAGTTCCGATTCCAACAGCGTGTCGGGCAAGGCTCCACAGTTGACCGCTATAAATGGACCTTGGTTGCGGGGACTGAGCGAATGAAGGGTTCGCGCTACTAATTCCTTGCCGGTACCGGTATCGCCAAGAATCAGAACCGTGCTCGGGCTGACGGCAATAGCGGGCAGAACCTCGAACACGCGCTGCATCAGAGGACTCCTGCTGATCAGATCGCCGACCCTGAACTTTCCCTCCAGTTCATGGCGGAGGGCTTCGATTTCCGAAAGGTCGCGAAACGTTTCTGCTCCACCGATTACACGGTCATGACGGTCTCGTAGCACAGCAGTAGAAATGCTGATGGGAATGCGGCTTCCGTTCGAATCAACAATATATGCTGATTTGCCAATGATGGGTTTGCCCGTTTTGAGAGTCTGTTGAAGGGCACAGGCGGCACCGCACATGTTGGAACGGAATACGTCTGCGCATCGCCGTCCGATCGCTTCTTTTCGGGATACCCCTGTGATTACTTCGGCGGCACGGTTAAACGACGTGATGCGCCATTCCTTATCCACGGTGAATACTCCATCCGAAATACTCTCGAGAATGGCTTCCGTCAGTGGTGTGATGGGAGGCGCGTCATCTTTGGGGATTTTCATCCTAATCCACACTCGTTAAGGTTCAAATGGATCGCCATAAATCGGAACCGGAGGAACTGTTTCGCGCGAACATTATAGAATACCTCTGTCACGTGTTCTTATAGAATCATCATGAATGATGGCTGATATTATATCCGGATGACAATCGGCGGGCGGCAAGTTGCTGAAGCTGGGGTACGCAGTGTCGCGTATTGACAGGATTGATAAACGACCCCCACCTTCTTGCCTTCCCCTTAATCTAACGAAGTTAGGAGACTTTATCCAGCCCCAAGGGTGCAGTCCAGAATGCATTAATGTTTACCCCACTCTCTTCGGAAGTATATCCTGAGGTTCGGATGAGGCTTGGGTAAGCTCCCCTTTCGGGATTTGACATCGTGATGCTTTGCCCGGAAGCACCTATTTGATCCACTACAACGTAGAAGGGGAAATATAGATCGGACCTTGTATGTGTGGTTGCGTTCTTGCGTTGAATATGAACGCATGATAATTCGGATCGAGGAACGAATGTGCGATGCCCACCCCGCTGCCTAACCTACTTGGATACCGTGTCCCCCAAATGGGGTGTAGTCCAGTCCAAGACTTCGCCCTGGGTCTGATGTTCGTAGGGCAGACCCCAGAGCTGATCCCGGTTCACATCATACGCTCCCAAGAAGTACATCGTCCCGCAAGGCCGGGTGTAGGTGGCGGGCAACCAACGGATCTTTGTTTGCGGAGCCCAGTCCACGCCCGCATGAGGCCGGACTTCGAGCGGTCCGAACTCGTCTACGCAGATGACCTGCTTCCGCCCCTTTTGCGCATCGTGATAACAGCGGTCGAGCCGTCTTTTTTTTCCGGGTAGTGCTCGTCATTCGATTGCTTCCGGGTCTTGGTGCGCTGGGGAGTGATGTTGGCATCCAACAGGATCCGCCGCAGCCACTCAATGCTGATCGTGGCAACGATCTTCTGAGCGACTAAAACCTCGCGCAACTTCGGCAGAGACCAGACCGTGAACGGCAATCCCAACCGGGCGGGCAGGGTGGTCACTATGCGATAAATCTCCCGCCGAACTGCATCATCGAAGATGCGAGGCCGTCCGATACCGCAGCGGTTGCCGATGGACGCTAACCCGTCGGCGTTGAAGCCGTTCAGAATCTTGCGGACGTAGGTCTCATGCACGAACTGGCTCTGGCTGATCTGCGGCACCGTCATGCCACTGGCGGCAGCCAGAACACAGGCCGCCCGCTTGACGGCCACTTTGTCCGACGAACGACGCGATCTTTGCGTAGCGTAAGTTACTCCAAGAGCAAACCAAAAGGCTCGCAAAAAGGCCAATCTGAAACCCAAACCCAACCCTAAGAACCCACAGAAGAACCAACACTTACGAGCCAAACCCTCCATTAAGTTAAGCCAAATAGTGTCCCACTTATTCTGAAGACATACAGGTACGCTCCAGTTATTTCCGAACAGCGTAATAGCATTTCCGTTAGAGGGAATGCTCGCAGCAAGAGGCAAGTCGACGCTAAGCATTGTTGTTATTAACTCCTTCAATAATAATCATTAATTGTCGAGCAGACTTGGTGTTTATAGTAGCGGTAACCAATTGGTAACACTTGGCTGACGAGTTTGAAATATCCGGTCGCTACATTGGGTTGCCTGAAATGGTTATTAGAACAACCAAACCATTGGAGCGATCTGTATATGAAGAGTACTATTGCCCGGTTTTTTTCGCTGCTTGTAATGGCTGTGTTGCTGGCATCGTGCTCAATGGATCACCGCCAAACCGAACAGATCGGTATTACCCAATCGCAGGATGACCACGACATCGAGTGGACAATCCTTTTCTATGGAGCGGGGAATCAGGCGGGGGATATGCTTCGCGAGGGGCAATCACAAACCATTGAAATCGTGCATGGATTGCAGAATACCTATACAACGGAACGCGTTCACGCGGCCGCTCTGATCAGCACGGTGGAAGATAACGGACAATGTCGTTTTTTTGATATTCAATTCCATCCGGGTGAAGAAGGAAACCGGATTAGTTCCGAATCGCAGGATTGGGGACAGCAGGATATGTCTTCTCCGCAACTCCTCAAGAGATTTGTGGATTCGGTTACAGCACAGTATCCTGCACGACATTATGCGCTCATTATTGGTGGAGAAGGCGAAGCGTGGCGCGGCGCCTGCCGGGACGATGCAAACGGCGGACAGATGATGCCGATTCCCGCCTTACGTCAGTCGCTCGACGCGGCAATAAGCCAAAACGGATCACCGATGCATTTTGACTTGATTCTCTGGCTGACGCCGGGGATGAGCACGATGGAAGTAGCCTATGAAATGCGGAACAAAGCGGATTTCATGGTGGCTACATCTTCGCGGCTGCCGCAGCCGGGTTTCCTGGCCAGCGATCAGTGGATGTTGGATTTGACAGCGGATCCAACGATGAGTGCCGAACGACTTGGACGTTTCATGATTGCACGAATGGCAGAAAGAGCGCAAGCCGTCCGCGATACTCTGGCGACGTTCGTTTTACTTGATATGCATTTCATGGGCGAACTCGCGCGGCACATCAGTATTATGGCCGACTCGGTACGGGGTGTTTTGCAGGGGAATTCTTCGCAAATGCTGCAAGTCTGGCAGTCTTTGTGGGACACGCAAACCGGCGATTCATTTTCGGTAGACGTGCCGGCCTTTACGAATGCAGTCTTAGCCCATGAGATCTTCTCTTCATATCCCGGTATTCGACAAACCGCCGAACACGCGCAGCAAGGTTTTAACCACGTGTTCATTGACCGGCGAAGCACGCGTCAAGGGAGTGAACGCAGGGGCTTGACCATTTACTCACCGATGGTATTATTGGAAGAGGAGCTTCAGGTGTATAACGCCTTGCGCATGTCGCAGGATGAACCGGGATGGGCGGATTTGTTGTCGGCTATGCAGGAATCCGGCTCCGAGTTAGTGAAAATTAACGGCCGAGTCAGTTGGGCGGGACACGCACTTCAAAATCTATATGTCTTCCTAAATACATCTCCGGTCGGATCGCCGCAGATTGCGCTGACCAGCCCGGTGTTTTTGACCAACATCATCACCCCGGATAATGCGGAATACGAGAGCTTTTTCGCCTTAGCGGCGGATTCCGTTGAAGCCTATCTCGGCATCTTTCAAGATCTCGATAACGATCAGCAGCTCTCCTCCGGCGACCGCTACGGATACTATCATCAGAATCCGTCGCCGCCGCGAGACTGGATGGTGATTTACAGCGGAGATGAAATCTCCAGCGCGCACATTGACCTCAGCCGAACTTATTAAGACGAGGATCGGCAAGACGCATCAGAAAGCGCCCCGCAGGATATACCGGCGGGCGCTTTCAGTTTACAAGCAGACCTTCTTTACACGCCGCTAACCGAAAACTTACGGACATTTTAACATGCGATTTCAGATTTCTGTTCTTTTCCTTTTCATGTTGCAGATGATTTTCATTCATCCGGCAATGGCCGGCGAATCCAACGGATCGCTGAACGGCCTCATTGTCGAAGCCGAAACGGGCGAGCCGCTGATTGGCGTAAACGTGATGCTGCAGGGCACGTCGCTGGGCGCGGCCTCGGATCTGGACGGCAGGTTCCAAGTAAGGAATATCCCCGCCGGGACATATGACGTGGCAGCAACCGCGATCGGCTACGCCAAACTGACCGTGAGCCATGTGGTGATCAGCGGCGGAAAAAGCGAAACGTTGAATCTGCAACTCACCGCCGAAGCCGTCAACATGAGAGAAGTGGTGATCGAAGCCACGCAAGTGAATAACACGGAAGCATCGCTTCTCAGCATACAGAAGAAAGCGCCGGCCGTATCCGACGGCATCAGCGCCGAGCAGATCAAGAAATCATCGGACGCCGATGCATCCGGCGCGGTCAAGCGCGTTACCGGCGTCACGATTGTCGGAGATAAATACGTGTACGTGCGCGGTATGGGTGAACGATACAACAACACGCGCTTGAACGGCGCGGCCATCGCGAGTCCCGAACCACTCAAGCGTACCGTGCCCTTCGATATCATTCCCGCCAACCTGCTGGATAACGTGATCGTATCGAAAACAGCAACCCCGGATCAGCCGGGCGACTTCGCCGGTGGATCTGTGCAATTGAATACACGCGAATTCCCCGAGAAACTGATCTTTTCGGCAAGCGCCAACAGCAGTTACAACACCCAGACTTCACTGAAGAGTTTCAACAGTTATCCGGGCGGCAACAAGGACTGGTTGGGTCTGGATGACGGCGGTCGGGGCATTCCCGGTTACGTATCGGACGGAAACTGGCTGGGCAATGCCGAACGCGAACGGCAAGCCGCTCAGAGTTTCGGGAATTACGCCTTCGGGCCTGTGAAATCCAGCGCCCCTCTCAACGGATCGCGCAGTATTTCTTTCGGCAATCAATCTCAGATTTTGGGAAGGCCTTTAGGCTACCTGCTGTCGTTGAACTATTCGTCCAGCTACTCGCGTCGCA
>Ga0105104_10003191_pt1 | contig 11785 bp, 12 predicted proteins | sample PPLLaktember2015_3_FD_87034 | JGI IMG/M metagenome (GOLD analysis project Ga0105104, IMG submission 87034) | Freshwater sediment microbial communities from Prairie Pothole Lake near Jamestown, North Dakota, USA - PPLs Lake P7 Core (6) Depth... | ecosystem: Environmental > Aquatic > Freshwater >...
GCAAGATCGTGGAAAGGGTCAGGCAAAAGAACGACCAAAGAATAGAGAGGATATGAATCCAGCCAAATCTTGTATCAGGATAAGCTTCCACCTCGACAGGAAAGATTCCTGCAATCAGCATCCCTACTCCCCAAATTCCCAATAGGAGAAGACCGATCCAGGATCGTCCCGACCGGGACAGTCCTTGAAAAAGTCCAATAACCAAAGCGAAAGATCCCAGTCCCAGACCAAAAAAGGCTGAGGCCGCGAGGAATCCATACAACCCGACATCATAACCACCACCAGATGCCCAGATGAGCTCATACCCAGGTTTTAGAAAATACAATGCGACATCAGCGATCAGGAAATATGCAATACCAATGAGAGCAATCGTCGCACTCTTTTTAAACTGCTTCACTGCTTGCTTGTTGGGCGAAGGGTTAGGAGAAGATATCACACACTCTCCTTTCGAACGAACGTTTCCAGAGAAATTGGTTCTCTTTTCAAGAGACATCCTAACACATTTGGATTCCCTACTAACCCCCATTGATCATAATACTCAAACATCTTTATCAGGTTTTCAGTCGCGTACTCCCTCATTCCTGAGCTTCGTTCGGCGCGCAGTCTCCAATCTTTAATCTCTTCTTTTTCAGCGCGGACGTTACGATTCAACATACGGCTCAATATTTCAGCAACTTCAATATGCGACATCGGCATTGTGCCGGCGAGTTCATAGATTGCATTTACATGATCTGGTTCGGTCAACACAATTTTAGCAGCTTCGGCAAGGTCTTCTAGGTCAACGAAGCTGAATTTCGAATTGACCGAATATGGAACGCGCAAAACACCATCTTCGACGATACTTTTCCAACTTGCCAGCAAGTTTTGCATGTACGGCGCAGGTTGCAGGATAGTGAACGGCAATCCTGACTCGAAGATCATTTCTTCCACGCGCATCTTTTGCCAATGATGGTTCATCTTCTCCGTTTGCGGGTGCAGGACAGAATGATAGACAAAATGCTCAACCCCTGCTTTCCGTGCTTCATCAATGACCAACCTGCCAATATCCACTTCATCGGGATTCATATTGGGACAAATGTGATAAAGGCTCCGCGCGCCTTGCATGGCAGAACGAAGCGCGGATTCATCGTGCATGTCGCCGACGAGCACTTTCTCCGCACCCAAAGATTTCGCAACCGAAACATGCTCTTCACGATGAACAAACGCGCAAACACTCTCAACTTTCGAGAGCGCCTTGACGAGAGACCTGCCCGTTTTACCACCAGCGCCTGTGACGAGAATCATATATCTCAATAAAACCTGTTCGCCTTTAGGATATTTGTCAGTCAACTTTCCTGCAAAACCTAAAATTCTGGATATAATCTATTATACAGAATTGCGACATATAACACCCAAATTAGAGATTTATACAGAACAGTTCTGTCACAGACAGCGCAAGCAAAGGCGCTTTTCAGCTTGCCTACTTTCCCAGATTGTTAGTATCGATTTGCTTACAGAAAGGATGTATTCAGATGTTGAATCTAAATTCGGTCATGATTGGAACGAAACAGCCCACCACGTTAGCTGCTTTCTATGAAAAGGTTTTGGGAAAGCCAGCGGACATGGTCGATCAGGAGAATGGCTTTTGGGGCTGGCAGGCGGGAAGTTCGTACATATCGGTATTGGAGCATTCTGAAATGGAGGGTAGCGCGAAAAATCCCGGGCGCGTGATGTTCAATTTCGAAACCCCGCAGGTCAAAGAGGAGTTTGAGAGAATCAAAGCCCTCGGCGGTGCGGTCATCAAAGAGCCCTATGAAATGGGAGGGGCGTGGATTGCGACGCTGGCCGATCCGGATGGAAACTATTTTCAATTGGTGAGCCCGATGTGACAGTAGGTCATGTCTTAATGGGAACGTTCTGTTATGCTACGAGCAAGTAGTATGATGAAAAAGTACCATAAAAAGGAGAACTCATGGAAAGCAATAAAGTTAGCTTTCATTCAATCGATGAGTATATTGCGACTTTTCCCGAAGAAATACAAAAAATACTGGAGGAATTACGGGGGACCATCAAAGCCGCCGCTCCTTACACAGAAGAAAAAATTAGTTACAACATACCAACCTTCACCCTGAATGGTAAATATTTGGTTTACTTTGCCGGGTGGAAAAAGCATATTTCAATGTACCCGATTCCTTCAGGCAACGAGGCATTCAATAAAGAAATATCGCAGTATATAGAAGGAAAAGGCACACTGAAGTTCCCGATAGACAAACCCTTACCACTGGAATTGATAACCAAAATCGTTAAATTTAGAGTCGCTGAAAATCTAAAAAACGCCGATTCAAAATCAAGCAAGAAAAAATATTAGGCTGCATATAAGGAGACAGTATGGACAATCTCCAACTCAAGCAAGTGCCCATATCAAGGACTGGCATGCTGATCCGCAGGCCTGTCGCCGATGTGTTCGAAGCCTTTGTCAAACCAGATGTCACCACCAAATTCTGGTTCACCAAAGGCAGTGGAAGACTCGAGGTTGGCAAGCAGATCCAATGGGAGTGGGAAATGTACAGCATCTCGATCCCGGTGACCGCGAAAGCCATTGAACCGGACAAGCGCATTGTCATCGAGTGGCCGGGATACAAAAGTCCCACCACCGTGGAATGGACGTTCGAGCCCCAAGAGGACAACACAACATTCGTCCGTATCACGGAAGCCGGCTTCACTGGCGACGGGGACGAACTTGTGAAACAGGTAGCCGACTCAACGCAAGGATTCACTTTGGTACTCGCAGGTCTCAAAGCGTTTCTTGAGCATAACATCAAACTGAATCTTGTGGCAGATCGTTTTCCCGAGGGGATCGAAGAACACTAACCTGTCAATTCTTGGAAGCTCCTCAGGTGAAGCGCAACTTGGTCGTGCATGTTACCGACGATGACTTTCTCCACACCTAAAGATTTCGCAACCGAACCATGCTCTTCGCGATGAACGCACATACTACAGACTATCATAGAGAATGATTTCCCTTAAATCATAATCAGGCATCCGGAGAGATCAATGAGCAATAATGATCCCAGTGAGATAACATCTAAAACAAGTCAGGGAAGGCCCGAAAGTGGGTTCCTTGGCCTCCTGCGCGCAGTGGCCTTAATCACGTTGGTAGTTGTGGCCACGGGCTCGCTCGGTTTCATGTTCCGCGCAGGTCAGCACACCCCTCGTCTCCTGCTGATTCTTTTCACAATCTGGGTGCTCTCCCCGTTCGTAGCCCTCCTTTGGGCCAACACAGTTTCGAAGCGTTGGTCGGTTGTGACCCGAGCAATGCTTTATTGCGTGGTGCTCATCGTCACGCTGGGCTCTTTGGCCATTTACGGTGAATTGGTCGACTTAAAGCCTCCTGGGTCGGCCAACGCATTCCTGTTCGTTGCCGTTCCCCCGGTATCATTGCTGTTTATCATGATAGTTGTTCCAATGGCCGCGTTTATTTCAGGCTGGCTGTCCCGTCAGGGTGATGATAACTAATTCGGTGCGCAGTAGACGCTCTCGACTTTCAAGAGTATTTTGTCCAGAGTCCTGCCTGTTTTGCCGCAAGTGTTAAGAAAGGAGTCCCTTGATGACCGAGAATTTTCTTGAGAAGTTATTTGAGCACAACAACTGGGCGAACCTCCAGATCATCCAGGCTTGCTCCGCGCTTAGTGACGAGCAACTCGACGCTGAACCCCAGTCAGTTACGAAAGGAAGTATTCGCCGGACCTTGGTGCATCTCGTGTCTTCGCAGCAGGGTTACCTTAGAACCCTGACCCTGCCACTCGAAGAGAGGCTCGATGCCCCAACAGTAGCATTCACCAAGTTGCAGGAGTCCGCAAGCAAAAGTGGCGAAGGGTTATTGGTGCTGGCGAGAGGTGAGCAAAAACCCCTGAAGCCTCAACTCCAAACGAGGGATGGGTACTTCGTAGAATCCTGGGTGCTCATGGTTCAGATCATTAACCATGCGACCGAACACCGCGAACAGATAAACAGTATGCTCAACGCTTTGGGAGTGACTCCTCCAGACCTTGATGGCTGGAGCTATGCAGAAGCTACAAATGCGCTCATCCCGGTATCAACGTGATCGAAGCTAGAGCCCTGTCTGTTTCGCCGCCAGTGCCTGTGATGAGAATCATGTATCTCAAAGGGAAGAGCGTTAATAAGATTGCATTATTTCATAGTCGCGCAAGATAGTCTGGGTTCAGATCAGCCGCGCGCGGACATCCGACCAAAGCCAGCGCGGTATCAAACTCACGGCGTAACAATTCAAGAACAGCAAGCGCCCCAGTCTCGCCATCAACTGCCAATCCCCATAAAACAGGTCGACCTACCAACACCATTTTCGCACCTAAAGCCAAAGCTTTGACTACGTCAGTGCCTCGGCGGATTCCACCATCGACAATGATATCGAGGCCAGTCCCTCGCATAGCGGACACGATCTCTGGGAGGGCGTCAAGTGTTGCGATGGCTCCGTCCAATTGACGACCACCGTGATTTGAGACAATGATCCCAGACACACCTGACGCTGCGGCAAGGCGCGCATCCTGTGGATGGAGGACACCCTTTACGAAGACAGGCATCTGCACAGTCTTCACGAACCATTCGACATCTCGCCAGGTAAGTGATGGGTCAATCTGTTGCTTGATAAAGCGCACCATGGGCGATTCATACTCGCCAGGGACAGCAGATGACAAGTTGAGATTGCGCATTTCGATACCTGCTGGAAGTTCAAACTGATTGCGGGAATCGCGCTCACGACGACCGAGCACCGGGGTATCCACAGTAAGAACCAAGGCACGGTAACCAACAGCCTTTGAACGCGCCGCAAGATCGGCGGTAAGACCACGATCTTTGAATATGTAGCTCTGGAGCCATAAGGGCCCTGAGGCAGCAGCAGCGACTTCTTCAAGAGACACGGTCGCCATAATACTGAGACACATCACCGTGCCAGCAGCTCCTGCCGCGCGGACCGTTGCCAGCTCGCCATCAGGATGCATTAGTTTATGGAATGCACTCGGTGCAATACCAATAGGAAGACTCAAAGTACCCCCCAGCATACTTACGCTGAGATCACGATACTCCACATTGACCATGGCACGCGGACGCAATCTCCATTTGTCGTAGGCGGTGTGATTCTCTCTAAGGGTGATCTCATCCCATGAGCCACCCGCAATGTAATCATAAATCGAAGCTTCAAGACGCTCACACGCGGCGCGTTCATAATCATCAACGTTTAAGAGAGTTGTCATAGGTTCCTCCGAATTTAGTCGGGGCGACTCCCTCTATTATATGCTTTCATCATAACTCTTATACTTTATTAGGTTCCCGCCGTATCAAAGGACTAGGCGAAGTTTCCATCCGCGTCAAGGTCCTTGACGCAATGCACAGGTTTTACGAAGAAGTGGTTGGACTCGAAGTGCTGAGGCGGGGCGAAGGACAAGGCTGATGGTTAGAATCAATCATCGGCTTGCGCGAAGCGTGAAGCGGGGCATTTCATCCAATTTAGTCTCGATACGCTAGCAACGAACCACTTCGACAGGCTCAGTGCGGCGGCTCGCTACTCGACCACCGATGCACCCCAATCTCCAATCTCTAATTCTCTAGTCTCTTGTTCACCAATTCCCACAACCGATTCGAATTCAGCGGAATTTCCAAAATCTCAAAGTCCACATCAAACAAGGCGTCTTCCAACGCCTGCGCAAACAGCGGACCGACAGGAATTGCGCCCGCTTCGCCGGCGCCTTTCACGCCCATCTCGTTGAGCGGGGAAAGCGTTTCGCCATGTCCCGTTTCGATGCGCGGCACGTCCAGGCTGGTGGGCATGTGATAATCCATGAATGTGCCGTTGAGCAATTGCCCATTTTCATCGTACGCAAGCCGCTCGTAAAACGCGTTGCCAATCCCCTGCGCGACTCCGCCGTGGATCTGCCCATCCAGAATCAGCGGGTTGATCACTCTGCCGCAATCGTGTACAACGACATATTTTTGGATGTGGATTTTCATCGTCTCCGGATCGACCTCCACGATCATCGCGTGGATGCCACTGGCAGTGGCGCCTCTTTCCGGACCGAAGTAGCTGGTCGCCTCCAAACCGGGTTCGGTCCCAGGCTTGACCGCTCCACGCGTGGGGTTGGCTTTGCCAGCCAGTTCCCCCAGCGAAATGGACATGCGCGGCACATCCTGTACGCGTACCATGCCGTCGGCAAGTTCGAGTTCCTCTTCGGGCGCGTTGAAGTGTTCGGAGGCAAGTTTGAGAATTTTCTTGCGCACAACTTTCGCCGCTCCATAGATTGCGTTACCCGCAACGACTGCGCCGCGGCTGGCAAACGTTCCCGCCCCCCAATAGAATTGGTCGGTGTCGCCCGTGACGACATCGATCTTATCCACGGCGACACCGAGCTGTTCCGCGACGATCTGCGCGAAACTGGTGAAGTGGCCCTGTCCCTGCGTGCCAACACCCGTGACGACTGAGACACGTCCACTGCTCATCACCTGCACTTTCGCGCCTTCATACGGTCCGATGCCTGTGCCTTCCACATAGGCGACAATGCCAATGCCTACATGTTTGCCTTCAGCGCGCAGTTTCGGTTGGATCTCATTGATGAATTTGTGATAACCGATTTTTTCAAGCGCATGATCAAGCAACGGTTCGTAGTTGCCGCTGTCATACACAAGCGGAGCAAAATCCTGATAGATGATCTCATTGTTGTATGGGAACTTATCAGGCGGGATGAAATTTCGCCTGCGGATTTCGGCGCGGTCGATGTTTAGTTTTTTTGCCGCCAGGTCGAGCATTCGTTCGATGACGAACACACCATGCTGGCGTCCCGCACCACGATAAGGCGTGACAATGGTTTTGTTGGTAAAAACTGCGGTGAATTCGCTGTAATAGTTTTGAATGTCATACGGCCCAAGCAACGTACATTGCGCATTGAGCGGCACGGTCAATCCATAGGGAGCATACGCGCCCGTGTCATGCAGAAAGACATCGTGTACGCCGAGGATGCGACCATCTTGATCGAACGCAGCCTCCGCGTTGTGGATTTGCCCGCGCTCGTGGGTGGTGGCGACGAAATTCTCGGCGCGGTCTTCGATCCATTTGACCGGGCGGTTCAACTTCATCGCCGCCCACGGGACGAGCACTTCCTCTTGATAAAACATCATGATCTTCGGACCGAACCCGCCGCCGATGAACGGCGCGATAACGCGGACGCTCCGCTCCGATAACCCAAGCATATCCGCCAACCCGTTCCGGATCACGACGGGGGCCTGCGTGGTGTCCCAGACGGTTAATCGCCCCGCACGCGCGTCCCATTGCGCGACGATGCCGCGATTCTCGATGGCAGCGGCGCATCCGTGCTCGTAACTGAACCGGCGCTTGACAACCAACGCCGCGTTCTTCTTCGCGGCTTCATAATCGCCCTTCTTCTGCACCATATGCGCGGCGACATTTGACCCGATTTCGTCGTGGATGATAATACTATCGGAACCCAGAGCGAGTTCCATGTCCACGACCGCGGCGAGCGGTTCGTAATCCACCTGAATATCAGCGAGCGCGTCTTCCGCGATGTAGCGGCTCTCCGCCAGCACCATCACGATTGGCTCGCCCGCAAATTTGACTTTATCTCCGGAACGGGCAAGCGGAACTTGCGTTCGTTCGTTAAAAACTATATCTTCGACAGGCGGCGGCGAGACGAGCAGCGGACCGGGCTTCCAGTAATCGCCCAAATCGTTCGCGGTGTAAATGGCAACCACACCTTCACGCTGCAAGGCTTGGGAAGCGTCAATATTATTAATACGCGCATGCGCGTACGGACTGCGCACAAAGGCAACGTGAAGCATGTTCGGCAAATCCACATCGTCCACGTACAGTCCCTGCCCCGTCAGTAGACGAGGATCTTCGTTGCGTTTGATCCGTTCACCGAAATATCTGGTAGCCATATCATTCATCCTCGGTGGTTGAGTAGCCCTGAGCGATAGCGAAGGGCGTATCGCCCGTCCTGGCGTTCCGGGCCAGGGAAACCACCTTGTCTTCAAGTAATTTCACGTTTGAATCCAACTCGTTGGTTTCCCCGGCCCGCCCATGAATACAAATGTAGGCGCTACAGGGATGGCCGGGGCGGGCGATACGGCGGACGATCGCCGCCTACTCAACCAACGGGTACTTTGGTTACGCCCACGCCACCGCGCGACAAAACGCCGCTTCGCCGCCTTTGAACTTCCACGGGAAGACACCGAGCGTGATGCGCTTGTTGTGCAGTTCCTTCAAGCCAATATCACCGCCGAGATTCTCCACGTGGATGCAATCATGCGGGAATAAGGCGTTGTGAGTTAATTGATAAGCAGAATCTGGGAACAATTCATCCATTTTGTCTGCACCAAACTTGGCTTCCGTCTTGGCGCGGACTTTCTGCCAATGTTCCAATCCGCCTTTGCCGAGGAAGCGACCGATGGGCAGGTTCATTGGATGATCCGTGGAGATCATGTCCACGCCCCAGATGTGGATCTTCTTCTTCAACAACCAGTCGCAAATACTGAAATGCGGACCCGGGTGACGTTGAATATATCGCTCTTCATCTGCCTCCTGGCTGAAGAATGAATATTTATGCCAGCCCGTATGGATGAACAGAATGTCGCCATCCTGCACATCCGCGCGTTTCTCGATATCTTCGGGTGTGAAGAGACCCACATCGTCGAGCATGTCGCTCAGGTCAACGATGACGCCAGGTCCATAGCACCACTCAATCGGAATCTGGTCAATCGTTTTGCCTTTCGTCACAAAATGCCGTGGCGCATCGAGGTGCGTGCCCATATGATTCGAGGTCTGGATATACTGCGCATTGACGCCATGCTCCGATTTGCGTTTGATATATTTGACTTCAAACGGAGGATAGAACGGCCAGAAAGAACAATCTTGGTTTAAGTCTTGGGATAAATCGTAGATTTTCATAGTTACCTCCGGGAGAGTAGAGATTTGAGACTAGAGACTGGAGCTCAGGTTTGCAGCCAGTTGAGTTCGACATCTGTGAAGAGTTGGTTCGAATCATCAAAGAAATTTTCGATAACATACCCTGCGCCTGGTTCACGGATTGATTTCGACTGTAGTTTGCTGTCCTTGCGTTGAGACTTCAGGCTGTTGGCAAAGGTGTTCAATTGACGCGCCACTTCCGACAACCGAGCAGCAAAGTTGTTTACTTCCTCCGCCCGCATGAGTTCACGGGCTAGAGCACGGTTGAGCCAATATTTTGTCTCAAACAAACTCCCGCGAGAATAATACAGAAACTGAAGTTTTTCGCCATAATTAAAACGGCCATAAGACTCGGCAATGTTTGCGCCAATCGAATCTACAGCCGCAGCTAATTGTTTGCCGACAACATCCCGAGCAAATTTATCCCACTCTACAACTTGTTTCCAAACGGCATCGGCAATTTCTTCTGCCGTCTTCAAGATTCTCAAATCTTCAAGCTCGGTGACCATTCCAATCTCCAGTCTCTAATCTCCAATTACTTCTTAGCAATTACAAATCGTACTTTTCCGCAAACGCCACCAACGCATCTTCAAAAATTTTTAACGGCGGCCTCACCAACCCCGCCCCCACCTGACCGACACCTGCATTCTTGTGGGCAATGCCTGTGTTAATACGCGGTGTGATCCCCGATTCAACAACTTTACGAAGGTCAATGCCTGTCGGTGTGCCGCGGAAATCGAGTGAGGGCATCGTGAAGAATTTACTTTCAGCGAACGTAATTTCATACATTTCAAGTGTTGCGTTTAGCGCGTCTTTGGGCGTGCCGCCCACGAAGGTGACAATCGCGGGCGCGGCCGCCATGGCAAAGCCGCCAATTCCTGCGGTCTCAGTGATTGCACTATCGCCAATGTCGGGATTCGCATTATCCTGTGTGAAGCCTGAGAAAAACAAACCAACTGGAATTTCGGCGGGCGCAGTGAACCATTGTTTCTCTCCGAGTCCACTCACACGGATTCCAAAATCCGTGCCATTGCGCGCCATGGTTGTAACAATCGTGCTGCCCTCAACTCCATGCGCGGCATCGGTCATAGCCTTACACGCCGCCATGACTGGATTCAAAACACTCAATGCGTTGTCACCGATGAATTGCAGTATTTCCGATTCAACCGCGTCATCTTCGACAACTTTCGCAATGAGAGGCGATATCAACTTCAAATAGATCAATGACCCTGCCTTGTTGCGATTATGTCCTTCATCGCCCATGTGCAACGCCTCGGCAATCAGCGCGCGCAAGTCTATGCCGTTGGATTGCGCAAGTGCATCCGCCAAAGCAGTACCAAGCACATCATTCATCCAGCGCAACTTCTTCAGTACATCGTCGCTATACGCACCGTAGCGCAAAACTTTTCCATACCCCTCATTGAGATTGGAGAATGATTTATTACCATGCTCGACATTTTCAACTTCGTAGACTTTCATCGAAGCGGATATGACTCCCGCCATCGGGCCGACCGCGCCGTGATGATGACATGAATCGAACTCGACCTCGCCTCTTTCCACCATGGAAGTTGCTTCGGCTTCCGATTTGGCTAATTCTTCAAATAGCATCGCTCCGATAATCGCTCCCCGCAGCGGACCCGACATCCGCGCCCATTCGATCGGCGGACCGGCGTGCAGGAGCAAATTATCTTTCATGCCTGGGATCACATCCCGCGCAGGGGCAACAGCTTTTAAAATGGGACGCGCTTCCATGAGGCGGTTGACTGCAGTGGTATTGGCTTCATCAATGTCCATAATCTCTCCAAGTGATCGGGATATTCCGTCTGGTAACCGTCATCGATCGGCCAACACCTTTTCCAAATCTTCAGCCCAGGTCAACAGGGATTCGTCTTTATACCAATTGCCTATAACCTGCAGGCCATAGGGTAATCCATCCGAATTTTTCCCCGCCGGCAAATTGACAACTGGCAAGCCCGCTTGAGTCCACGGTAGATTCAGCGCAGGATACCCCGTGGTGTCGAGGCCTTTGGGCGCGACATCCACTGTGGAAGGGGCGATCCAGAGATCAATGTTGTTGTCGATCATAGCCCGTCTAATTTCGGCACGGAAGTCTTCGCGGGCTGTGAAAGCATTTTGCAATTGGGCATCGGTGATGGATTGGCCTTGACGAATAAAATCGGTCAGCTTGGATGAATAAAGGTCGGCATATTTTTCAAACCATACCTTGTGCACGCGCGCAACTTCGGCGGCCATAATGATGTCGTGGCGGGCGCGAATCTGCGGGTAATCATCCATGACGGGGACGCGTTGTAGTTCGTATCCCGCCTCAGCCAGGGATCCACAGATTGAGCGGAAGCAGGCCAAAGTGTAGTCTGAAGCGAAGTCCAGGTATGGGCCTTCAGGGATTCCAAGAGTCGGCTTCCTGTTAAGCGGGATCGAGTCGTTCCAGCGTTTACACAATGAAGGCGCAGCAAGTTTTGCAGTGGCGATATCCGGAGTAAAAAATCCGATGTGATCGAGGGAAGGCGAAAGCGGAATGACACCGTCGCGGGAGATGCGATCATAGGTTGGCTTCAGCGCAACAGCGCCACAAAACGCGGCGGGACGGATGATCGAGCCAATGGTCTGTGTGCCAAGCGTGAGGGGACACAGTCCCGCACCAACCGCAGCAGCGGAACCGCTGCTCGAACCGCCCGGAGTATGCTCAGGGTTGTGCGGATTGCGCGTAACGCCAGGCGAGAAAAAAGCAAATTCGGTAGTGATCGTTTTTCCCAGAATTAACGCGCCCGCTTTTTTGAGCTTTGTGGCGCACTCCGC
>Ga0105104_10003192_pt1 | contig 11774 bp, 8 predicted proteins | sample PPLLaktember2015_3_FD_87034 | JGI IMG/M metagenome (GOLD analysis project Ga0105104, IMG submission 87034) | Freshwater sediment microbial communities from Prairie Pothole Lake near Jamestown, North Dakota, USA - PPLs Lake P7 Core (6) Depth... | ecosystem: Environmental > Aquatic > Freshwater >...
AAAGCATGGAATTTCCTCTCCTCATATGTAGTAGTAAATTGCCAATAACAAGACGAATTTTGTCTTAATAAGTTACTTTGCTGCATCCCGGATGAGGGCAGGAAAAGGTTACGCGCCTGCGCTTAGCGTGCAGCCTGCTCTGGCAGCCCTCCCCCGGTGGAATCACGAAGGAAGGATATAGCTCCGATATAGCTGGGATATGGCTACGATATAGCTATCCTATAGACACCCTATAGGATGATCGAAGGATCGTTGAAGGAACTGCAGAATTGAACCGCCAAGCTCGCGAAGATCGCGAAGAAAAGTACAAAACTTTGCGTGCCTGGCGTTCTGCGCGGTGCAAAAGTCGTTGACTGCCTGTGAGCCTGCAAAATCGAACCGCCAAGCTCGCGACACCTGCCCTGGCGGGCGGTGCCAGGGAGATTGCGAAGAAAATATCAACGCCCCGGGCATTTAAGCGACTGACCCACCTCCAAATATTAAATTCAGGGTGGGTCAGGTTTCTTTTATTTGGCTCCCGCCAGGGAGAGCCCCCTCATCTCACGTTTCTTTTGACGGGCCCCTTCAGAACCGCAGGGACGCTTCCGTGGCAACTTGCCGTGCCTGAGTCGGTGAACGTTCCCCCTGCTTCAGGCACAAACTCCCAGGCGTAGCTGGTTGGCTGCAGGGTCAACAGGAGCACGCCGAAAGTGGTGGTGTCTCTCACTTCGCTGTTGGCGGCAATTTGCAGGATGGGAGTGTGGTTGGATCCCCCGGTGCCCACAACGAATTGCCGGATGCCGCGGGCAGTGTCCGGCGTCCCCTCGGCCGTCTGAGGAGCAAACCGTTCATAAATATGATCATGCCCGGTCAGGATCACATCGACATCATGCTGGTATAAGATTTGCCAGATCGGCTTCATATTGGAGTTGGAGCGTCCGCCCGAGCTGAAGAGTGGGATGTGCCAGTACGCCAGAGTGCAAAGGCTCGGGTGCACAGCCAGGTCCGCGGCGAGCCACTTGCCCTGAGGCGAGTCAGGATCACATCCGCCCACATCCCTGCATTCGGAGTTTAATGCGATCAAATGCCATTCACCGATGTCATAACTGTAATAGCCTCGCGAGGGAATGCCGGCTGCAAAACCGAAATACTTGAAATAACCGGCGGCGCCTGCGTTGGCGCCGGTGCAGCCGGGGCTGCCGGAAGTGAGATATTCATGGTTCCCAACTATGGGACGAGAGATCGATTTCAGGCGGCCCCAGCTCCGGTGATAAGACTCCATGAATGCATCATAGCTTCCACATTCGTATTGAACGTCGCCCAGCGGCAGGATGGCTGCCAGCCCGGCATTCACGAGCAGGTCGGATGTGTATTGCTGCCGGCAGGAAGTGGGAGTCCCCATACCGTCATTGAAACTGCTGCTATTTGGATCGCAGGCAATGTCCCCCGCAGCTCCAATCACCGGGTCAGAGGCGGCGCTGGCCACTTTTGAAGCCTGCCCAGATTGGGCTGGACCCAACAACAGCCATGTCAACCCCATAAGTGTGACTACAGAATTGTACAATCCGATACGGCTAAAGACAGCCCTCATGAATCAAATCCTTTCCATGGATCAATTCCATGACCCGTGCGCAGGCTTATTTTAAAAGATAATTCAATTGATAAATGCTGGCGGGGTGCGATGCCAGGCTTATCTTGAGAAGATAAGCCTGGCTTTGTTTGATTTTGACCGGCCTTGTTATAGACCTGGTTATTGTAATCGCACTGGAGGGATTTGTCTGGGTTAATTTCGATGGGGAGGGTTTACTCGCGTGGTTGCGCTTCTCACGGGATCGTTTCCACGATCAACTGGGGCGCATTGGCTCCCGCTTCGCGGCTGGCCAGGCTGATGGCTGTACTGCTCGAGGTGGTCAGCGCCAGGTTATAAGTGCCATCCCCGGTAATGTAAGCGGTGACATCAATATCCACCCACGCATTTGCGCCAAAGGCACTACTCGATCCTACTGCGCCACCTACGGGCGGGGCGTTGTTGTAATTGATGGTCGCTTCGCTCCAGGTGGTGTCGTCTACGCTGTTGGCCGTACAGCCCAGGATCGATGAGCTATTGGCATAGACCCGCAGCGTGGCTCTGGTGACGGTGCCGCTCAAACCCTGCACGTCAAAGCGCAGGTAACTCCGAAAATCCGGAGAAGCATCGGCACGCAGCACCGTTGATGTGCCGTAATTGCTCCCGGCGTTCCCGGGATTTATATAGGCGTCAGCCAGAGACGGATAAGTAAATGTGGTAACCGTCTGTGTGGCAGTGGGTTCACTGGTTGGTGTAGATGTCGATAGTTCCGGGGTAGAAGAGGCCGTGGAAGTATATGTTGGAGAGGACATATCGTCAGGGGTGCCTGTGGCGGTTGGAGTTTCCGTATCTGTGGGCGTGGTCGAAGGAGCACTTGTCGCGGTGGAGGTGGGTGCAGCCAGCAGGTTTGTATTCTGTGTTTCGATAACCAGTCGCGGCGGGTTGGCGCCCTCTCTCGCTGAATAATCCGCGCCATCCGGAGATGTGGACGTGACCCGCAAGCTATACGTTCCGTCTCCTGTGATCAGGGAGGTCACATCCACCTCATACCAGTTGTTGGCACGTACCGAACCCAGGGAAGCCAACAGCGTATCTGCTGCGGGTGCGTTGTTCCAGGTCACGGTCCCTTCCTGCCAGGTGCTGTTGCTCGCGCGATAGAACTTTCCGCCTATGCCTGAGGAATCTACCGCATACAGACGAAGTCTTGCCCTGGTAATTGTCTTTCCACTCATACCGGAAACGTTGAACTTTAACAGGAAATGTTCCACCGGGAAGTTATCGGTCTGCAGGGTTGTGGCTGAGCCATAGTTTGTACCGGGGTTGCTTTGGTAGATATAGGCATCAGCAACCGGCGCAAAAGCAACTGCGTTGCCGCCCAACGCCAGGGTCGGATTACTTCCTAGTGTGGGTGTTTTGGTAGGAGTCCTGGTCCGCGTCGGCGTGGGAGGAGGAACATTCCCGTGACAACTTGCTGTACCTGAGTCAGTGAACGTTTTCCCCGCTTCAGGGACAAATTGCCAATCATAATTCGTTGGGTGCAGTGTCAGCTTGAGCACCCCGTACGTATTGGTATTGCGCACTTCGCTGTTCGCAGCAATTGTTGTGATGGAGGTATGGTTGGCGCCACCCGTACCCACAACGAACTCCCGGATGCCGCGGGCTGTGTCCAGGATCCCATCCGCCGTCTGAGGAGCAAACCGTTCATAAATATGATCGTGCCCGGTCAGTACCACATCGACATCATAGTTATACAAGGTTTGCCAGAGCGACCTGGTATTCGACGCAGCCCGGCCACCGGAACTAAAAAGCGGGATATGCCAGTACGCCAGGGTGCAATAGTTGGAGTGGGCAGCCAGGTCGGCTGCCAGCCACTTTCCCTGAGGAGTGGACGAACTGCATCCGCCTGCATGACTACAATTTGAGTTCAGGGCGATCAGATGCCATGTGCCAATGTCATAGCTGTAATAACCCTGCGAGGGATTGCCAGCCAGCGGGCCAAAGTAATTGAAATAACCAGCGGCCCCATCATTGTCGATCGTACAGCCAGTGCCGCCTGCAGTCAGGTACTCATGATTCCCAACCACCGGGCGGGTGATCGATTTCACACGGCCCCAGCTCAGATCATAGGACTGCAGGAATGCCTCGTAGCCACCGCAGTAATACTGAATATCACCCAACGGCAGCACAGCTGCCAGGCCTGCGTTCACGAGGAGGTCGGAGGTAGATTTCTGACGGCAGGATCCCGAGGTCCCATTGCCATTATTGAAGCTGCTGCTGGTTGGATCGCAGGCAATATCTCCCGCGGCTGCGATCACGGGGTCTGAAGCGGCGAAGGCTACTTCAGAAGGATGACCAGGTCCAGCTGGACCCAGTGACAGCCACGTTAACCCCATTAATGTGGCCAGGGAGACGTAAAACCCAAAACGTCTAAAGATATTCTGATGTCGCATGAGGCTACCTATAAATTGAACTATTGCGGATTGAATAATTGGGTGGTTTCTTGATAAACAACCACCTTACAATATTGTAAGGTGGTTTTAACGTTTGAATAGCCCTACTTATATCCTATTATTACACGCAATACGTTTAGACAACCAGCATGATTGTGTGCGGCACTACTCAAGACGGGCACTTAGTAAAAGCATGGCGTTTGAGCGGCTCAACTGTGTTTTGCAATGAAGCCTTTTTGCAGAGCATAGCTATGATCCTATGGTGCCGCAGCAGCACTTCATTCAAATCAATTCCTCGCTTGGGGAGAGGAGTTCTGCAAAATGCAGCAAGTTATTCTATCCAGCGTATTGAGGACATAACCAGTCTGCAAATTGAAGAACCATGTGAAAGCTTCGGGTGTATCCGGGGATTGATACCGTTGACATCTCCTCCCTTTTTCGTTAAACTATGCGAAGCAGACAGTAGAAAGCCGCAAGAGAAAGAACAGGAGAACCATGCCTGATAATCGTTTGACCTCACATTTGACCCCGCAAGCCAGCCTGACATCCGCCATCAATTCATGGGAAGCTTATCTCGCGGATAAGGGCCGCTCACCGAATACCATCAAAGCCTTCCTTTCGGATGTGCGCCTGCTGACCAGTTTTCTGCCTGAAGATACCACCCTTGCCAAGATCACGACCAAGGATCTCAACCGCTACTTCGAATGGATGGAAAACGAGCGTGAGGTTCCGTGCAGCCCCAAGACACTGGCGCGGCGTATCACCGCCACCAAGTCCCTTTTCCGCTGGCTGCACCAGTACGGCGTCCTGCTTGTGGACCCCGCCGAGAAGGTCGCCCAGCGTTCGGCGATCAGCCCCCTCCCCATCGTGCTGACTCCCGAAGAGTATGATGCAGTCCTGCTGGCAGCAGACCGACACCGCCGGGGAGCAAAGCCTGACGCACGGCCCTATGCACTGGTCTATCTCCTGCTGACGACCGGGATCAAAAAGAGCGAGACGCTGGGGCTCAAGCTCGAACACGTCGAGCTGGATACACCCAACGGTCCCCAGATCTTCGTCCGCTATGCCAGCCCGGCGAATCGTTACAAAGAGAGAAAGCTGGTCCTGCCCGATGATTGGATCCCCGCCTATAACGAATACCTCGCTCAATACCATCCCGAAGAGCAGGTCTTTCCCTGGTCTCCGCGGCGGCTGGAATATTTGCTCGAAGATATGGGCAACGAAGCCGGTCTGACGAAGCATCTCTCCTTCGATATGTGCCGCTGGACGTGCGCGCTGAACGACTACCGCGCCGGTGAAGAACCGGATAAGATCCGCCAGAAGCTTGGGGTTTCGAAGATCCAATGGCGGGAACTGCACAATAAGCTAAAGCAGTTGAGTGGAAGCTAACAGCTTACATCAGCACTCCCCGGCATGCAGCCGGGGAGTGTTGTAAGTGACACCAGGATGTCCTCCTGAGCGGGAGGCTCATCTGATCATCTGGGTTTCATCCTCGCCTTCCTCCGTTCTGGTCATCAAAAAATAGAGAGCCTGCCGGGTCGATTCTGTCACCCGGAATGGATGCGCGGGACGGTACCCCGGAACCCAGATCACTTTCTCACCCATGCAAAGCAGGGGCCAGCGCTCACGGGCGCGTTGCGGCAGTTTGACATTGATGAAGAAATCGGAGATCTTCATCTCATGATCATCCATGCCCAGCGGCTGGAAGCGGTCCCCCTCCTGGCGGACGCGCAGCTCCAATGCATCCGAGATCCCCTTGGCGTCCACCCATGTCTGGAATGGGTCGTCATTGGCACGTGCCTGTTCCAGCGCCAGGGAGGCGATATTCCAAAGCTCACAGTTTAACTTCCAGCCGCCCGACAGCAGGATTTGACTCGGGATCTTCAGGGGAATGGTATTACTATCCTTTGGCATTTGCGGCCAACGTTCGATGGGAAGAGTTACGTTCCCCAGGACCACATAGATCAACGATCCTTCCCGGAGCATGTGGATACCACCGATCAGGTCCATGCGAACCTGGGAGGGAGCCTCGCAAATGAAATTCGAAGCGCGCTCCAGCGTGGCATAGGTCAAGTTCAGCTCGCCGGGATGGATGCGCTCGATCGCACGCCGGACCAGGTTCCGTTGGAGGCCGAGCGGCTGTCGAGCCAGTGCAGCCGCGTCAAAAGTGACGAAACCGGCAGTTTCCTGCGCAACGCAGCTCTTCCAGACCTCATCCAACACATTGGAAAGGATTTCGGAATCGCCTTCCAGTGAACGGGACGTGCGCCAGATCGCTTCTCGGAAACGTGGATTGTAGGTTTCCAGGGTGGGAATAAGCAGGTGACGCAAGCGGTTCCGGAAGAAATCCAGAGAGGCATTGCTTGGGTCATGCCGCGGACGAAATCCATTCGCCGCGCAATAGACAACAGTTTCCTCACGCCACAGATCGAGCAGGGGCCGCACGATCGGGATCTCCGGGTCGAACATCGGGATGATCGTGCGATGACTCATCCCCTTCAGCCCGGCAAGGCCCGCGCCGCGCAGGAAGTGCATCAGCACCGTTTCCACCTGGTCGTCCGCCGTGTGACCGACTGCGACCGCCTGGGCGTGGAATTGATGTGCCTGCCGCATGAGAAAACGATAACGCAGCATGCGCGCGGCTTCCTCAATGGATAGTTTTTCCCGATCGGCGTAGGCACGCACATCTTCGCTCTCGATCACCGAAGCCAGGTTCATCCGCGCCGCGGTTTGCTCGACAGTGTTGGCATCTGCATCCGAATCGGGGCGCAGCTTGTGATTGAAGTGCGCAACAATGACGGGATAGCCCGTCTTGCGCAGCACGCTCATCAGGCACAAGCTGTCGGGTCCGCCGGACACGCCCACCACGATGGGCTGGTCGCGGCTCAACCCGCACTGATCTTGAAGGATGGATTTGATGTTTTCGAGCATTTCAAAGAGTTAACCACGAAGGGCACAAAGGAGCACTAAGGTGTAAGGTGTTTCGGTCGTTTCCTTCGTGTCTATGAGATCTGATACAACTCCACCAGCACCCCCGAAGTACTTTCGGGATGGATGAATGCATATTTCTTGCCATCGGCGGCCGTGCGCGGCTCTTCATTGATCAGGCGCACCCCTTTGGATTTCAGCTGTGCCATCATTCCTTCGATATCATCCACCTCGAGGCAGAGGTGATGCATGCCCGGTCCCCGTTTCGCCAGATACTTCGCGATCCCCGAGTCAGCGGTGGTCGGCTGCACCAGTTCCACTTCCGAGCCCGGCAGCGGCAGGAAAGCCACCTGTGACTTTTCGGCCGGCACAGTGCGCATCTCCTGCAGTTCCATCCCCAGGGCATCCCGCCAAAACGAGAGGGCTTTATCCATATCCTCGACAACGACGGCAACGTGATTGATTTGTTTCACTTTCGGCATGTTTTCTCCATGAAGATGACGCCACTCGCTTTACAAAAGTGACTGTCACTTGTAAATTCCAGGTTCGATTATAGCCGCTTGTCAGGGAATTCGATAACGATTAAGATAGGAGCATGGTAAATATTCCCATCAATGTGCGCCGCGTACTGGTGATGACCGGTATCATTGCCCTGGTCTTCATTGTGCTCGAGTTCAACCGCCGTCTGGAGGAACTCAACATGCTCAACCGGCAAAACCAGTTCATCGAGACCCAGGCAACCCAAGCCATTCAAACCCAGTTTGCCTTGCAGACCCGGGTGGCGTACGCGGGTTCGGATGCCGCAGTGGAGGAATGGGCGCGCATGGATGGTCACTATATCCGGGATGGCGATTTGCCGGTTGTCCCTGTCGAGCAGCCAGGGGCTGCACCCATCGAAGCCAGTACACCCACTCCTGTTCCCACCCAACCGGAAAACTGGGAAGTATGGTGGAGCCTGTTCTTCGGAGATTAAAAGCACTCTTAGCGCTTAATACCCTGACTGTCGATTTTCCGATTTCATGATGCATGATAGCCATGCATGCGGAACTTTGTAACCTTGATGATGACGCCGCAATGACTGATGAAATTTCTTCGTGATGGTCTATCTGTGATCCACTGGTTCAAAAAAATCCGGGATGGATTGGTCGAACCCGCGTGGATGGGAGATGCCAGGGAACGTCATCTTTCGCGCATTCTCAACATCATTTTGCTGATTCTTCTGATTTGGGGAATTATATTTGAGATCCAGTCCAGACTAGGCAAACAGCTTTCCACAACCGGCGCGCTCCCCCTGGTCATGATCGGTCTGCTGGCGCTGGCGTATTTTCTCAACCGCCGCGGGCAATTTTCCGCCGCCCTGCTCCTGACGCTGGGACTCTGGATCGGGTCGACGTTTGCCTCCGCGCTCATACAGAATGCGCGCGGGGATCAGGATCTGTCTGTACTTTACTATTTGGTCATTGCCATCGTGATGAGTGAGCTGTTTCTTTCGATGCGAGGCTATTTGATCACTGCCGCGCTCATTCTTGCCGGGGTGTTTGTCCTTTCACTGTTCAATTCGAGCGCTGAAACCGTTTTTCTTTTTCTGGCTGTCTTTTGCGCGTTCCTTTTCTTTTCCAGCTATCAACGCCATGCCATCGAGAAACAACAGACCGCACTGACCGGCAAATACACCCTGGACCGTTCCCTGCTCACCCTGGAACAGCGGCGGTCTGCACAGCTTAGCCTGCTGGAAGAGGTCGGCCGGCAGATCACCGACAGCCTCGACGAAAAACAAATTCTGGAACGGACGCTGGAGGCAATCGTCAACAAGTTCGGCTATGCCGAAGCTTCCATTTCCCTGCTGATCGATAGTGATACTCTGGAGACGGCCGCCCTTTCCGGCACGCAGGATTTCGGTTACCGAACCGGATTCCGGCAAAAAGTGGGCGAGGGCATCATCGGCTATGTTGCAAAAACCGGTCGGATCCATATGGCTGGCGATGTTTCAACGGACCCCTATTATTTTTCGACGGCAGAGATCAGCGGCTCCGCGGTGGGCGTTCCCATACTGGACAAGGGGCATCTGCTGGGGGTCATCTATGTGGAAAGCCTGAACCAGGATGCCCTGCAGACGGATGATGTGCGGACCCTCCAGGCACTGGCAAACCAGGTTGCCACCTCCCTGCAAAAGGCGCGTCTGTACGCCCGCACGCAGGAGCATTTACAAGTGATGACTGCCCTGCAATCTTTTTCACATACCGTCACTTCCTCCCTGGATATCAATGAAATTTTGAGCAACGTGATCAAACTCCTGCGAGCCTCGTTTGGGTACACCTACATGGGTGTTTACTTACTGGATGGTGATGTTTTGCACCTGGGCACGCAGCTGGGTTACCCGGATAACATGCTGATTCAGGAGATACCCATCACGACCGGTGTGATCGGAAGGACCGCCCGGACCCGGGAAACGCAATTTATTCGCGACGTCAGTGCAGACCCGGATTTCCTGTGGGCTTCCTACGAGGTAAAAAGCGAGATTGCCGTGCCTTTGGTAAAAGATGAAAACGTACTGGGTGTGTTGAACGTCGAAGAAAAGGAGCCTGGCTCGCTGGATGAAAACGATGTGAACTTCTTAAAGGCGCTGGCAGGCTCGATCGCCGTTGCGATTGACAATGCCCGCCTGCATGCGGAGGTCAAGATCATGGCAATGACCGATGTGGTCAGTGGGCTTGCCAATCGCCGTGCCTTTGATGAAATTCTTCAGGCAGAGATGACGCGGGCAGCCCGTTATAACCAGTATCTCTCGTTGATCATCCTCGATCTCGATTCCTTCAAAGCCTACAACGACCTGTGGGGCCATCCGGCGGGCGACGTACGATTAAAGGAGATCGCCGACCTGCTGCGCGCCAACGTCCGCGACCCGGATGTGGCTGTGCGTTATGGCGGAGAAGAGTTCGCGGTGATCCTGCCCAATACCCCGAAAACCGGTGCGCTCAGGCTTGCCGAAAGACTGCGCCGGGCGGCAGAGGTTTGTGCGCCCCACGGAAATGGCAGTCCCTCTCCGATTGCGGGCTATACCATCAGTCTTGGCGTAGCAACGTTCCCCGACGATGCAACCTCCCTGGAAGAATTACTGCTCGCGGCAGACAATGCAGAATTGACGGCGAAACGGCTCGGTAAAAATCGAGTCTACGCTGCGAACCCCTTCGACAAAATCCAACCCTCCTAAAACACTTTTTTTGGCATGCACACTATTCCCCCTCCCCTCTCAGATCGACTGGCTCTCTTCCCGGATTCGACGCGCGTCCGGAACGATGCGCTTTTCATCGCGGGCCATGAACTCGCCGCGCTCGCCGACCGGTACGGGACTCCGTTATATATTTATGACCGCCTCACCCTGGAGTCTTCCGTCAAAGCCTACACGGAGGCGTTATCCGCTTCCTATCCATCCGCCTCGCACATCACCTATGCAGGCAAAGCCTTCCTCTGCAAAGCCATCGCCGAATGGACACAGGAACATGATCTTTTCGTCGACTGCACCGGCGAAGGCGAGATCGCGATTGCCGTTGCGGGCGGCGTCCCGCATAAAAACATCCTTGTGCATGGCGTAAATAAATCCATCCAGGATTTGAAAGCCGCGCTGAACCACGCCGGGACGGTTGTTGTCGATAACTTGACGGAGCTCCGTCGCATCCATGTCATCCTGAGCGAAGCGAAGGAACTCCAATCTGCCGTGCGAGACTCTTCGGTTGCTGCGCTCCCATATACCACTCCAGTGGCCCTCCAGAGGAATGACATAAATCTCTGGCTTCGCCTCCTGCCCGGCGTCGCTGTGACCACCCATCACTCCCACACACAGACGGGCCAGCATGACAGCAAGTTCGGCATGACAGGCGCAGAGATCCTATCAGCCGCAGCGTTTTGCAAAGAGCAGGACCTGCCACTGAAAGGGATCCACTTCCACCAGGGCTCGAATTTCCGCGACCCCGAGCCCATGATCCCTGCGATCGACATGGCGCTGGACCTGGCAAAGGAAATCGGCTTCCACGGCGAATGGCATCTCTGTCCCGGCGGCGGCTGGGGCGTGGCATACCACGAGGAGGAACTACCGAACCCGTCCATCGAAAGTTACGTGCGCGGGATCGCGGAATCGGTCGTGGAAGGATGCCAACAGCGCAGACTCGCTCTTCCCCACCTGCACCTCGAACCCGGGAGGAGCCTGATCGCCCGCGCGGGGGTCGCCATCTATCGCGTCGGCGCGGTGAAGCGGCGTGAGGAAAAAACATGGCTCTTAATCGACGGCGGTATGGCAGATAACCCGCGTCATGCCCTTTACGGGGCGCGCTATTCCTGTTTAACGGTAGCGGGCCCCGGTCGCGAAAGAACCGAGAGAGTCTCCATTGGCGGACCCTACTGCGAATCCGGAGATGTGGTCATCGAAGCCCTGTTGATGCCGAACGCCGAGGAAGGAGAGTTGATCGCCATCCCCGTCGCAGGCGCGTACCACATAAGCATGTCATCCAATTACAACGGCGCACGCAGGCCCGCTGTGCTCTGGTTGGAAGAGGGACAGGTTAAGTTGATTCAAAAGCGTGAGACCGTGGACGATTTATTAAGGCGGGATGCCGGATTGTGATCAGCCTTTAAAGTGCTGCGCCAACTCGCTCAACCCTTTTTGATCGGTGACGGAAAATTCTGTCCGGGTAATCTCGATCAGTCCCTGGTCCGAAAAGCGGTGCAGGAACCGGCAAACCACTTCACGGGTGGAGCCGATCCGTGCTGCCATCTCATCCAGGGTCAGGTTGCGAGGAATAGGTTTTTGAGGATCTTCGCCCACCGATTCGATCAATAAGCGCGCCAGCCGCCCG
>Ga0105104_10003194_pt1 | contig 11771 bp, 15 predicted proteins | sample PPLLaktember2015_3_FD_87034 | JGI IMG/M metagenome (GOLD analysis project Ga0105104, IMG submission 87034) | Freshwater sediment microbial communities from Prairie Pothole Lake near Jamestown, North Dakota, USA - PPLs Lake P7 Core (6) Depth... | ecosystem: Environmental > Aquatic > Freshwater >...
CAGGCGCGACACGACCAAAGTGCCGCTCTGCATGACCTGTCCAAAGGGCGGAGAGGGTGGGCCGTCCCGGTGGATGCTGTCAATCTCCAATGACGACGATGCGAGCCTGATCGACGACCTGTTTGGCTTGACACTAGGGCAAGCCCTGCCAAAGATTCATTCGGAGCGAGGACTGTGCAAGTGGGCAGAGTCGAAAGTTCAGAAGAACATCACCTACCGACCAATGGTAGTCAAGGAGAGGGGCGACAACGAAGTCCATCTGCTGTTCTGCGCCTACGAACGTAACCCTCTGGTGAAGACGCTCGGCGTCTATCAGATGACGGGACGGGTATCGGTATCGGCCAAAGACCGGACGAAGACGCTGCTGGTCATCGCTGTCGAGGAGCCGGTCAAGCGGACGATGACGATGCCAGAGTCCTATGTGATGCCGCCGAGTGACGATGCCCCTGCGCTGTTGAAATGGCTGTATGCTACAGCCGATGCCCTTGCCTTGAAGTGTACCAGCATCTACAATCAGACGCGGCTGCACACACTCATGGCTATGCTGTTCGCTAGCTTCCAACGAATCAAGATAGGCGAGCGCGGACAGGTAGAGTCGGGACGTATCGATACAGCCATAGCAGGGCCGACCCGTACTGGCAAGACAACGACGGTGCGGGAGGTAGCCAAGGCATTCGGGCATGACGGCCTGGACCTAGAGGACTCTATGGTGTCAGGTGAGAACGTGTCAGTGCCTGGTCTTACCGCGTCGTCGCAGCAGGTAGGCAAGAAATGGTACACGCAGCCCGGCGTGTTCCCTCGCAATCACGGCGGATACGTGTTCTTGGACGAGCAACAGACGTTGGTGAGAGAGAACCCTGGGGCGATGAGTGCCCTGAACACGGTACGTAGCTCCGGATTCGTGGACGTGAAGAAGGCTGCGGTTGGACGCTTCGATGCCGAGGCTCGGTTCGCCACCATCATGAACCCGCCTGAGACAATGAAGACACGGTTGGTTGAGGCGATCGTCCAGAACTATCCCGAGCCCGAGGCGCGTGCCCGTACCGATCTGGTAGTGACAGTGCCGGGTGTCAGTCGGCCGGAGCAACAGCAGCGAGAGGAAGACCTGGTACACGACAGTCCCCCGCTCATGCCCAAAGAGCAGCGCGAGTGGATCGCGCATGTTGCTCGTACCTTCCCGCCTGAGAACATCATCTTCCCGCATGGCGGCAGCTTCGTTGCCTTGCTGGACGAATACTGCGATGAGTACGCTGAGCTATACAGTCCAGACTTCGATCACATCGGAGTGATGCACCCGCAGACCAATAGGCAGACGCTCCTCAAGATCGCGGCTGCGATCGCTAATCTCTCAATGAGCCTAGACGAAGCACATGAGAAGGTATTGGTCACCGCGACGCATCTCGAATGTGCCAAGCTGTTCATCGATGAGGTCAACGAGGAGTCCGGGTACGCTGGCCTCATGCGGGAGCGCAAGGCAAAGCACGAGGCGCTGCAAACTGCCATCCGTAGCGGAGTTCGGGCGCTGTTCGCAACCAAAAACGTGACCGATGAGCAGCAGGAGACAGCCCGAGCATTCGTAGATCGATGGAACGAGACAGAGTTTAGGATCGATCCGAGCGGGCTACGCTGGAGTGTGTGGTTGCCAATCGAGAGACTGATTCACAAGTTCATCCAGCAAGGTCTGATGATCGAGGACAAGGGCGGTAGATCGAGGCTGCTGGTGATGCACCCTGAGTTCCGCAAGGCACTTGGAGAAGAACTCAAGCGACGGGAGGAAGTGTGAAGCCAAAGATCGCAATCATCGGTGCGGGGCCGTGCGGTCTGCTCGCCGCGTACGCAGTCGAGTCGCGGGGCTGCGAGGCCACACTGTTCGCGCCCGAGATACGGGACGGATTCCTTGGCGCGCAGGTGCTACACAAGGCCATCCCCGGCCTGACCGGCGTGTTCTCGGACGCAATCATACACATCGCCAAGTGGGGGCAGGAGGCGGTCTACCGGCAGAAGGTGTACGGGTCGGTGGAACTCGACGGGCCGACAAGCTGGGATGAGTATCAGGGCACGCTCGCGGTCTGGAACCTAGGCATAACCAACAAGCTGTTGCTCGATCTGTTCAAGAGCAAGATCGTCACCCGATACGTCAAGCCAGCGCATATCCCGATGATCGTGCGGGGATACGATGCCGTCATCAATACGGCACCGGCCAAGGTGTTCTGCGAGTACCCGGGACTGCACCAGTTTCCCGACGTGCGAGTGACGATCATCGGCAAGGCAGCGGTCGGCGTCGCGCCGAACCAGATCGTGTACAACGGAACGCAGCACGACGAGTGGTACAGGTCGAGCCGCCTGTTCGGCTTTGCCAGCACCGAGTACGGTGTCGATGAGCGACTGGAGGTCGGGGGCACGCCCGTGCGCAAGCCGCTCTGGACGGACTGCGACTGTCACCTGGGTCCGGGCTACTATCGGGCGGGCAGGTACGGTCGCTGGCAGAAAGGCGTGCTCGCACACGACGGATACGACACGGGAATGGAGGCGGTGAATGCTCTGTACGCATTGCAGTAAGCCAATCAAGCCGATCGTTGCCTGCGACATCGACGGCACCCTCGGCGACTACCACACGCACTTCGTCAACTTCGCCCAGCAGTACCTCGGCCGCAAGCTGCCATCGGTCGAGAATTACCAGAGCAACCGGCGCTTCGCCGAGTACCTTGGCATCAGCCTGCCCGAGTACCGGACGATCAAGTTGGCGTACAGACAGGGCGGGCTCAAACGTTCCATGCCGATCTTCCTCGGCTCGCAGTCTCTCCTCAGCACGATCCAGGAGGCGGGCTGTGAACTCTGGCTGACGACGACGCGACCATATCTGCGCCTCGACGGGATCGATCCCGACACGCGCTTCTGGTTGGAGCGGCACGGCATCGGGTACGCCGGACTGCTATACGACGAGGACAAGTATGCGCGTCTGGCCGAGAACATCGACAGGCGACGTGTCGTGCTGGTGATCGATGACCTGACGGAACAGGTTGCCGCAGCGTCCGCATACTTCGGCCATGATCGGGTTGTGCTGTGCGCCAACCGACACAACGAGTGGATCAGCCGGAGCATCCGCCACTCACATCGCCAGCTAGAGCGAGTGATCGAGGAACGTGTCACCAAATGGCGGCAAACGCATGAACACAAGGCACTTGCGTAAACCGTCAAGGTGTGCTAGAATCGCAGGGGAAGGGAGCGACCGCTTGCACTGGTGTTCGTTACATCACCACAGTACATTCTCGCCGATGGACGGCTTCGGGCTCCCGGCTGCGCACGTCGAGGTCGCAGCAGAGATTGGCATGAAGTACCTTGCCCATACCGAGCACGGTAACGTGTCGTCACACGTACGTCTGGAGCAGGCGTGCGACGCGACGGGCGGCGCAGTTCAGCCAATCTACGGTTGCGAGATGTATGTGCGGGGTGAGGAGGTTGTTGAGCAGAGCCAGATCAAGAACCACATCACAGTGCTGGCGATGAATCAGCGCGGCTACCAGAGGCTACTGCGACTCGTCACGCAGAGTTGGGGCGACAACTTCTATTACAACCCGACGGTAAGTAAGCGGATGGTGGCCGATGCTTGCTCGACGGGCGACCTTGCCGTGCTGTCTGGCTGCACGGGCAGCGAGCTAGCGTCGCACATCGTTGGCGGAAAGGGCGTGCCCGAGGAGAACATCGACTGGACGCACGCGCTGAATGTAGCCGAATGGTGGAAGGATAACCTGCCGTCCGGCCGGTACTTCCTGGAGACGCAGCAGTTCCCGGAGCTAGAGTCAACCCGAACCATCAACTCACAGCTAGCGCGCATGGCTGCGAAGCTGCAACTGCCGCTCATCGCGACGGGTGACTGTCACTATCCGCGCCCGGAGGATAGCTACATGCAGCAGATTCTCCATAACGTGCGCGGCGGGTTTCGTGAGACGCTGGAACAGCAAGATCAACGCTGGGGGTACAATGTCCCTCTCTGCCCTCCTGCTAGCGATCGCGATCTGCTTGGTCGGCTCGCTCGCAGTGGGCTTACTCGTGGGCAAGCACTTCGCGCGATCCTCACAGCAGAGTCTCTTGGACAGGATTGCGCGGGAGTGCGACTACCCGCTCTGCCAGTGCTCCGTTATCCGCTTCCCGAAGGATACGAAGACGCAACCAGCCTTCTTCACGATCAGGTGCGAGAGGGTTGGTTGTACCGTGGTTGTCACCTACTACCCGGACGGGAGCGTGCTGATTACCGAGCAAGACTAGCCAAGGAACTAAAGGTCATCGAGGAGAAAGGGTACCAAGATTACTTTCTGGTTGTTGGTGACGTTGTTCGCTATTGCAAGGAGCAGCAGATACCTGTGGGCCCGGCACGCGGCTCGGCGGCAGCTAGTATCGTCTGCTGGCTTCTCCGAATTATTGAAGTCAACCCAATGCTCTATCCCTACCTGGTATTCGAGCGATTCATCGACATCTCGCGTGCTGATATGCCCGATGTCGATCTGGACTTTGACAGCAGGCAGCGATACAAGGTCTTCGATTACCTATTGGAGAAGTACGGAGTCGGGCGAGTTGCAAACATGGGCTCCTTCACTCAGTACAAGCCGAAGCTCGCCCTGGACGATGTTGCCCGAGTCTTCCGAGTCCCCGGATGGGAGATCGACAAGGTAAAGGATGTGTTGGTCGAGCGATCGTCGGGTGACCTACGGGCGAGCGCAGGCATCGAGGACACCATTGCGCAGTACAAGGTCGCGCGTGATGTCTTCAAGCAGTATCCAAACATGCGGCACGCGATGACCCTAGAGGGGCAGTACAAGGGCATTGGTGTACATGCATCGGGCATCGCCGTAGCGTCGGTGGATATCGAGACGTGCTGCGCGATCTATCGGCGCAAGATCGAGTCGGTTGGTGAGATGCGCGACGTCATCTCCCTCGACAAGTGGGATGCCGAGCGGCAAGGTGTAACCAAGCTTGACATTCTCGGCCTCAATACCATGAGCATGATCGCGGACGCTCTGCGGATGCTCAATATGAGGCTGGAAGACTTGTACGATCTGCCACTTGATGATCCCGATACCATCAACCTGTTCAGGCACAATGACGTGACGGGTGTCTTCCAGTTCGAGGGGCGCGCGATGCGATCGGTCACCGCATCGGTGCGACCAGACACCTTCCTAGAGATTGCCGACATCACGGCGCTCGCGCGACCTGGCCCGTTGCATAACGGGGCGGCATCCCTGTACGCGGATATCAAATGGGGCGATGAGCAGATCACTCTCGTCCATCCGCTGTACGACGGTATCTGCGCGGCGACGTACAACCTCATCGTGTACCAGGAGCAGATTCTCAAGATCGTAACGGAGATTGGCGGATTCGATTGGACAGCGGCGAGCCACATCAGGAGGATCATATCGAAGAAGCTGGGGCAGGAGGCGTTCAACCGCGAGTGGGGCCGTTTCTGGAAGGGTGCGAAGTCGAAAGGTGTGTCCAAAGACACAGCGAATACCATCTGGATGAACATGATTACATCTGGCACCTATGCGTTCAACTTCGCGCATTCAGTGGCATACGGGATGCTTGCCTACTGGACCGGATGGCTCAAGGTTCACCACCCACAGGAGTTCTACGCCGCTTCTTTGCTCAACACCAAGGTCGAGAAGAAGAAGAATAAGCACCACGAGCTAATGCGCGATGCTGCCATGCACGGCATCGACATTCGCCCGCCGCATCCCCGGCACAGCGGCATGACTGGGAAGCCTGCGGGCAAGGCAGCACTCAGGGCGGGGTGGACGCAGATACCCGATATCGGGCCAGCCAAGGCAGAGGCGATCATGAGCGTCGAGCCCAAGACGTTCCCCGATATCGTCAAGGCAAAGGGTATCGGCCCGAAGACGCTGGAGAAGATTCTTGCCTGGCTCAAGCCTGCCGACCCGTTCAAGCTGTTCGATCTGGAGGAGCGTGTCGAGGAAGGCATCGCTCGCATCAAGACCTTGAACGGGTGGATACCGCAACCGACGCATACCATGCAGGAAGTACCGGAGAAAGTGCTGGATGTCGATGAGCCGGTCGTGTGCATCGGCACGCCGCTGGTCGTCAACCTTCGTAGCCTGTACGAGATAAACCCCGCGACGCAGCGCGCTAAGGCAACGCCAGAGGAGACGAAGGATCCAGAGCTACACGAGTTCGTGCTGATCCGGGTCACCGACGGCACCGAGCAAGCCAACTTCAAGATCGGCAGATATGAGTACCCCAACGATAAGGATCGCATCCTGTCGCTGGTACCTCGTGAGTCCATCGTTGTCATGCAGGGCGTCCGCATGGCCCGTATCGGCTTCCGCTTCGTCCATGTCAAGCGGTGGTGGATACTAGGTGACGGCGACGATGACGACGAACCGGGTGACAGCACACCTGAGAGTGTGCTAGAGTGAAGTAGCACACCTACACGGACGGAGGCACGATGAGTTTCCAAGAGTACGAGGGCGAGCGGCCGAGCGAGGAGGCAATGCGCCTGGCTGCCGAGGAACGTGAGGCCGAGCGCCAGAAGGTCGAGGAGGAGCGACAGCAGGCCCGCATCAAGGCCAACGCAATCAGCGAGATGCGATCGGCTCTGGATCGGGTACAGCGTGTCTTCCGCTGGACAACGGACACGTACTACCGGCCGCAGGACTACACGCCGGAGAAGCAGGCCGAGGAGATGGAGATCGCGGTCTGGCAGGTGCAGGGCATGGGCGAGCAGTTGCAAGAACTCATGCCCGAACTCTATTGGCCGAAGGGCACGCCGGTCACTGGCAAGGGCGGCGTGTACATGCGCCCCGAACGTCTCCAGGCGCTCAAGCTCGATCTGGAGGCGACGGCCGAGTCCATCAACGACGCCCTGACCGATCTGGTCGAGGAGGATGAGGACGAGGATGACTGACGTCACGCGCTACGCTGATGGCAGCATGTACCCGGCGCCGCCGATGCGGGCAACGCTGCCCAAGGTCACGGTCATCACGGCAACGCCTGACCCGCTGGGCGTGATCGCTGCCGTCAGTCGCATGTACAAGGGGCAGCCATTCTACGATGCCTCCGACCTCGCGCGCATCACCGATGATGAGCGGCGCGAGGTCTGGCAGGACATGAGCCAGACAACGCTCGACACGCCGCTGGAGTTCATCAAGCTGCACTTTCTGGTTGAGGGCGTGACCCGGGCGCTCACACATCAGATGGTAAGGCAGAGGACGGCGGTCTACGCCCAAGAGTCGCTGCGCTTCGCCGTCAAGGATGACCTGGCCGATGTCTGTCAGATGCCACCATCGATCGCGATGCTGCCGAAGCGCGATCAGCGTCGCTTGACCTGGCAGCGTGCGATGGCCGATGCGCAACTCTGGTATCACACCCTGATCGAGAATGGCATCCCTGCCGAGGATGCCCGCTCCGTCCTGCCGCACGCCGTCACGACCAGGCTGCACTACGCGACCGACCTCCGCAACCTGCGGCGCGAGGTTGCCAAGCGCACCTGCACGCAGGCGCAGTTCGAGTGGCGGCATCTCGTCACGTCGATGCGCAAGGCGCTTGGCATGTATCGCAATGTCCTGCCTGTGTCGGCCATAGATGCGCTGAGTCCGGCGAACGACAATTGGCAATGGGACCGGATCGTGCAGGACTTGGTGCGTCCGCCGTGCTTCGCTGCGGGCCACTGTACCTTCAACGCATCTTTCGATCGGCCCTGCTCCATCAAGCCGAAGGTCGATGCGGGGCAGTTCGACCAGATCGACGAGCTAGAGTACCTAGCCGATCCCCGAGCAGCATGGGATGTGAAGCATGGCTAGCTTCCTCACCGAGTCCGGTGTCAACCCCGAGGGCAAGCCATTCGTCGTGATCCGGCCGGAGGTCGGGCAGGGCTGGCAACTGTCGCCTGACGAGGCGCGCGAGTTTGCCTTGGTTATCCTCTCGGCTGCCGAGGGTGCGCTGCATGATGCTGCCTTCGTGAAGTGGCTACAGGAGGGGCCGCTCGATCTAAGCATGAACCAAGCCGCGCATGTTCTCGGATCGCAGCGCCAGTACCGAGCCGACCTCGATCCAGATGTCTGAGCGACTGTCCTGGACACAGCCCTCGTGCGATGACTGCTGGTATCTGCGCAACCCCGGACGTGACCCGCACCGGATCAACGAGCCATATCGTGCCCTCGATGCGTGCTGCTACTGCGGTAACCATACAGAGTCCGGCATCTACGTTCGTGTCGATCCGAGCACCGTGCCGTTCCCGACATTGGTGAAGCAATGACTGACCAACTATCCCTGCTGCCAGACCGACCGGTCAAGGCAACTCTGCTCGTGCTCATCACGCTGGAAGGCAAGGAGCGGGGCGGGCCTGGTGCTGCTATCTCGCTTGCGATGACCGAGGAGGAATGGCAGAAGCTGCTGCACGAGAGTACCTACTGCGGCCCGTCAGTTCTGGTTCAGCTAGCCCTTCGCTACCGTGAAGGCTAGGCGTCCTACCAAAAAGGTCAAGCCCTACCTGTGCGACCAGTGCCGGAAGCCCGCTACGATGACGACCTGGTTCCTGCTCGACTTCTTCTACAACCGAATTGGTGAGCCGCAAGGACTGTACGCATCAACCAAACGCTGTGACCTTCACCCGTACGTGGTTCGGCCCCGTCGCCCGCCCCGTAGGCCGAGTCACAAACGGGCGGGTTAGCGTATGCTATGCTTACCGTAGGATGACTATCTCCGATGACGACTACACGCGGGCAGGGCTGCTGCCGCCAGGGTTCGTGCTGCGGGCGAAGACCCGCGAAGCCAAGCGCGAGTATGCCGCGTGGGCAGATGAGTGTGTTTGCTATCTGGACGACGGGGTAGCAATCCCGCAGGACGACCTTGTGGAGTGGGTCGATTGGCAGATTGCGATCTTCTTCCGCGAGGCAACGGACGCCGGACAGTTATGGGGCGACCCGGTCTGGTGGTCGGTAAGGAAAGAGGCGAGCCGACGCGAGCACTTGGCAGCGTACGGTGCGACACACGACTACGTGAGCGGGGGCCATCCGTACCCCGGGAAAGTCTTTCATGGCGAGACGCTTAGGAAGTGAGCCGATCAAGCGGCGCAAGCCGACCAAGGGCAAACGCCGACCGCTCGGCACTGACACCTTCACCGATCAGGTCCGTGCGCAGTCCATGCTCTCGCCCGCCGGGTTCAAGAAGCGGACGGGCATCGACATCGACCAGGCCCTGAAAGACCTGGGGCCGACAATCCGCAACATGGCGCTCGATGACTCCAACACGGAGTTGATCGTCGCCTGGGGACGCTGCGCCGAGAAGCGTATCGGCATGGCCCTCGTGATCGAAGACGTGATTCGCGCCAGCACGCCTTCGGAAGTCAAGCAATGGCGCATCAACATCTGCCAGGCCGCACTAGGCGTCTGGTACAATTCGGAGGAAAAGGTCTGATGGCAACACAAGCACAGAAGCGGCCTGCGAAGCGGGAGCCCAAGCGGCCGACGGTCAAGAAGCGCGTCAACGCGGTTCCCAAGATCGATGAGAAGCCGCTGCGCAACCTGGAGCGGATCACCGATCGGCTGCGCGCCGATCGCGAGAAGGCCCAGGCAACCTTCAACGAGCAGATCGACGCCATCTTCGAGGCGCGCAATGCCGGGTTCAGCCTGCGCAAGATCGCGGAGTCGGCCGACGTGTCCAACCCGCGTATCCACGCGATCCTCCGAGAGTTCGCGGAGGCGTGATGAGGAACCAGGTGCCGTGTCCGCGCTGCGGCAAGATGATCGGGGACGATGTGGTGGCTCATTCGGACTGCACTCCGGATGAGCCCCAGCCCGATCCGCGCATCGTACCGCCGGAGGATCAGGCCATGTTCGAGGAGCACTGGCGCGTGCTGATCGAAGCGCAGCAGATCCATATCGAGCGCACGCCCGAGCGCGGCGAGCAGTGGCTCGATGAGGGGCGCGACAAGATGATGGAGTGCGCGTACGACAAGGCATTCCGTCTCAGGCACGCCATCGACAACGGGCGCGTGTTCAACGAGGACGATGCCCTGGACGCGATCAACTACCTGGCCTTCGCGATCCGCTGCAACCGTCGGGGCCGGATCGAGCGTGACTACGAGTGACCAGCCTCGACATCATCTCGAACCTCCAGGGCTTCGAGGACGCGCTGGAAGAGGTCAAGGCAAAGGCGGGCGAGGTCAAGGAAGTCCGCCTGGCTGTCACGCGCAAGGTCAAGGCAAGCGAGCTAGGGGCAACCCAAACAGGCCCGCTCCTGCTCGTCGGCTGCAACCCGACCGATAGGTATCTGGTCGGCGTTGCGATTCAGAGCGTATTCGGACAGGTGCCGGTCGAACACGAGAACAAGACGACCAAGTACAACGAGGAGATGCTCAAGCTGGTCACGCGGCAGACCCTTGCCATGGAAGACCTCGTGAAGATCGTGCGCGCCAAGTGAACAACGTGTCCGACGTGCTCGCGTTTCTCTGCATCGTTCTGGGCCTCGCTGCAATGGGCAGCGGGGCCTGGATACTCCTCGTGCTAAGAGGCCGTCTGGCTCCTCATGAGCGAAACCAATGCGCCCTGATAATCATGGTTGGCGCTATCCTTACGGTGACCGGGCTCATGTTACGGGGTTGACACGGGCGCGAGAGTGTGCTAAAAGTAGTGCAGGAGGATCGCACGGAAAGGCAGATGGTAATGAAGGCAACCGGCTCCATCCTGTATATCCCAGTTCTCCCTCCCTTCCCGTTTCTGGTGACGGAGGTTCCCTGGCCGATGCAGCTAGAGCTACAGCAGGAATTGGTGGGCGGCTATGTGGAGCCGTTCACTGTCGTGCCCGGAGGCATCGTCGGGTGGTGCAACGAGGACGGGCGATCGCAAGGACTGATGCCAAACGTCCTCGCAACGCTGACCTGCGAGCGCGTTCTGGTTGGCGACGTGTTCTTCACGGGCGGGTTCGGCTGGCACGGTCAGGATGACTGGGCGCCGCTCCCGGTCGAACTGTGCGTGTCCCTGATGGATGAGGGCGGCACGTCCGTGACAATCAGCGAAGTACTGGAGAGTGTCCGTGGCAAGGCGACATAAGCCCCAGCCCGAAAAGCAGCCGCGTCGCCCTACGCGGTCGCCCAAGGTCGTGATCGATGACGCGGCCAAGCAAGTCGCGGCGAGCGTCGCTCGTGCCTATGCAAAGCCGACCAAGGCCGAGGGGACCGATCCCGGAGTGCAGGCGCTGGAGGCAGAGATGCGCGCTCCCAAGGAGACGATCAAGGCTCGGCCGCAGCAGCAGCCGGTCGAGACACCGGAGGGTGGCATCATCTACGGCGGCAAGTGTCACAGGTGTGAGCAACCGATCAGTGTCCATATGAAGCCGATCGAGGGCACATACCAACTCATGAACTTCTACACCGTGCGCTGCGTGTGCAAGGGCACGGTGTCGATCCACAAGATCGGGCCGATGGATCACACCGAGTTCGAGCATCTCGATCCGAACCACCCGAGGAACGCGCGCATCGAATCAATCGACGGCGTTGGAAAGGAGAGCGACAAGTGAGCTATGGCAAGTTCTTCCTGCGAGCCGAGGACGTAGACCTCGTGTTCATGGGGCCGCGCGAGAGTGCAGTACAGGAGGCTCACCGCATCGCCAAGGAGCACGACACGGCGATCGAGGTCTGGCCCGATCCGGAGAACGAGGACTACACTCCGCTGGCCGTGTGTGTCGCCTTGCCTCCGGTGCCCGCGTGATCGAGACGGCGCTGGTTTTATTCGCTACGGCGCTGCCAGGTGCGTGCGATCAGC
>Ga0105104_10003195_pt1 | contig 11770 bp, 12 predicted proteins | sample PPLLaktember2015_3_FD_87034 | JGI IMG/M metagenome (GOLD analysis project Ga0105104, IMG submission 87034) | Freshwater sediment microbial communities from Prairie Pothole Lake near Jamestown, North Dakota, USA - PPLs Lake P7 Core (6) Depth... | ecosystem: Environmental > Aquatic > Freshwater >...
GAAGATACAAATATTCCTATTATAGCACGTAATCAAATGATATCACAACGCGAGGTAAGTATATACCTTGACTTTATTAAAACAGTACATAATTAACTACATGGCATCAAGAAGCATTGACACTCTAGCACCTATGGCAAGTCTTATTGACTTATCTTCACATTCAGATGGTGATTTTGGTCTAGAAGATTTAGAATTAACATTTATTTTAGACGATATTATTCTTGTTGAATATATCGATTTAACTGCTGACGGTGATGGAATTATACGTAACGGTATCTACATACCGACAAACACCATCACAAAAGCTTGGAGAAAAGCTAGAGTAATTCTTGCTGGACCAGAGGTAAAATATACCAAAGTTGGAGATATTGTTTTATTTCCGAGTAACTTAGGTATTACTGTAGCGAACGTAGCTGTCAAAGGACATGGTAATATTAGTAACGGTGTATTCTTAAACGAGAATAGAATTTTTGGAATTTGCAAAGTAAAAGAAAATGATAGTATCACAGCAAACGCTTGAGACATTACTTTTAAATAATGTCCTAGATTTAAGATTTACACGTAGGGTGCCTGTTGAAGGTAAGCCACCTACCCGGAGAATGATTTGCACTAAATCATATGATTTACTAAATTCTACAAACGGTAAAATTGTCTTAAACTACATCCCACCAAAACACGGTAAGCAGGTTAATGAGGCTATAACTAACACTTGTGTTGTATGGGATATATTGATGCAGAATTATAGAGTTGTTTCTGCTGACCAGGTTGATGTTTTGAGAGAGATGCCTGCAAATGAAGAATTTTGGCAGACCTTCAACAATGAAATATATCCGATGTCTACCGAGCAAAAAATAAACTTTATGAACTCATGACACTAGAAATTTATAATAAGATATTGCAAAACTTTCTTCAATCAAAAGTTATAATTAAATGCGACAATAAAGTTTTAAAAACAGGTAAATTAACACTGTTTAATATTAAGCAGTATTTTATTAAGTTTTATATTGAGACTGATAAAAAAGAAAATAAAGTTTTGGAGCTGCCTTACCCCTTTCTAATTGACTATGCCGGTGAAGGTATTTGTACGTTAAATTATAAAGTAAGTTCATTATGTAACAATACCCAACCGGTAATAGGTAGACTTAAAACGTGTAAGACAAATGCGTCACATAAAATTTACGATAATGTCGTTAGTATTATCCCATTGAATTAGAAGGGAACTAGCATATAATCATTATATATGCTAAATAGTTTATTACAAAAATTTCCGGAACCGTTTACTCCGAATAAGTCTCAAGTTAAACTAATTAAAAATATTGAGCAAGCGTTTGAAGACGGTTATAAATTTGTAGTTTGTAGTGCACCTACTGGTTCGGGTAAGTCGTTTATTTCTAAAACTCTAGGTAATGATTCTAAAGAACCTTCTGTAGATTATGTTGATCTCGTAGAATCATATCAAATATATAAGCAGAATAATTTGGGTGGTTATCAAAACGAAGCAGAAGATGAAAAGCCTTTTGGAGCCTTTGCTTTGACTATTACTAAAGCTCTGCAAGATCAGTATAAGGAATTATTTGATGATGTAGATATCCTTAAGGGTAAATCAAACTATCAATGTAGCTACGATGAGAACTTTACTGTAGAAAATGCTCCGTGTGTTCATATTAAAAGTCTAAAAGAAGATTGTTGGAAAAAGAATAGCTGCTCATACTACAACGCAAGAAATAAAGCTCTTGTATCTAGGTTCGCGACTCTAAACTATAATATGTTTTTTGCTCTACCGTCACATGTAAAGCGTAAGCAATACCTTATTTGTGATGAGGCATCAGAACTAGAAGATCAACTTGTAAAGGAATTCTCATGTCAAGTTAATTTTGATTTTCTAAAGAAGTCGATGGTTATTATTAGACCGTTTCCAAGTAATACAGATTACGGTAAAGTAGGTAAATGGGTTAACACCTTATGTCAAGATATTGAAGAGCGTGTTGAAGAGTTACGTGATGAAATTACAAACAATAGCGGTAAGCAAACCCCCTTAGCTCTTAATGAGCGTAAGAATGAGGTTATCTTACTTCTGAATATTCATAGTAAACTTCGAGCTATTGTAGATACATGGCATGATAGTGAGTATCTTTTTGAACGCGTAGCTAAAGGAATTAACTTTATGCCGCTTAAGGTTGACAAATTATCCAGATATCTATTTGAGTATGCTGATAAAGTAGTTCTTATGTCAGCAACAATTATTGACCCTGCTAATTTTTGTAAAACTCTCGGTATTGATAAGTTTAAATATATTGAAGCAGAGTCTACTTTTGATCCGAAGAAAGCTCCGATCTACGCTAATACAAAAATTAAATTAAACTATAATAACATGTTAGCAAATTTACCTAAGATTGCTGATCAAGTTAAACAAATTTGCGATCATCACGCTAACGATAAAGGTCTCATACATACACAGACAAATACTATTACGAAGTATTTACAAGATAATGTTAAATGTTCGAGGATACTATTTAGAGAACCAGGGGTACGCAACGAAGAAATCTTGGATAAGCATTTTAGTTCTGATAAACCTACTATTATGGCGTCACCTTCCATGTCGCATGGAGTAGATCTAAAAGATGACTTAGCACGCTTTCAAATTATTATTAAAGCGCCCTATCTACCTACTAACGATAAGCGAGTAGAGAGAATGATGAAATCTGATTTTAATTGGTATACAAATAAAATGCTTAGTTCATTAATACAGGCCTGTGGTCGTGGTGTGAGATCTAATAAAGATCATTGTGTAACATATATTCTTGACGCAGCTATTGTAGAAAATATCGTTAAGTATAAACATAAGATACCGAAATATTTTCTGGATAGATTTGTGTAGACTAAATATACTTAGTGAAGTCTCAGAGTTATAATTTTGAAATAAAGGATCTATTAACACAGTTTATAGCTGCTTTTGATGATGTAGTAATTAAGAGGTATGATAAAGATAGAAATGCATTAGAGAATATAGAAGTTCGCTATGTATTAGCACCTAAACAACGAGTAATGTATGATATCGTTAACAAGGCGCATAACTTAACATTACCTGTAGTAGCTATAAACGTTACAGGTATATCACGAGATACCACAAGAGTTTTTAACAAACTTGATAGTGTCTATAACCCTAGAAGTGAGGCAAATAATAGCACTATAATGATGCCTGTACCAATTAATATCGAAGTTAGTATGTCAATATTAGCAAGATATATGCAGGATATGGACCAAATATTATCGAATTTTATTCCGTATAATAATCCATATATTATACTTTCGTGGAAGGAGCCAGCAACTACAGCATTTGACCCTGTTGAAATTCGTTCTGAAGTATTATGGGGTGGTTCAATAAGTCTTACAGAGCCAACTGATACTACATACTCGGATAAGTTTAGAATAATAGCTGATACTTCATTCACTATTAAAGGTTGGTTATTTAAAAATCAAAACGAGATATCTAAGCAGATTTACTTTATTGATAATAACTTTAGAACAGCAGGTAAAAATTTAATATTAACAGACGATAATTACAACTCTATCGTTACTTCTCTATGTAATTATACTGAGACGGAAACTATTAGTATTTCTGCTATACCAACAATAACAAATATATTCTATAACATATCAGGCAATCTAAATGAGATAAGAAATAATTTCTCGTTAAATCAACAAATTACTAGTAACAATAACTTTATGTTTTATGGTACTAATTATGATAAGGTTACAACTATATTGTTAAGTTCAAATAACACTATTACAGGTACCGTAAGTACCATTGACCCACCGTATACAGATACTGTGACAGGTACTGTCTTAGATCCGATATATTATAATATTGTAAACGACAATATTATAACAATAAATCTACCTTATTTACGGGACCCCGGTAATTTTAATTTTATTATTTGTAACCCTGTTGGTTGTACAAACTCTAACCTAGTAAATAATTTCACCTTTACTATTCCCCCTTCTGCAGTGTCGTTGTCGGCGGATCAAACAATATTATGTGCTAACATACTTACTTATGACGGTATAAATTCTACAGATAGATACTATACGCTTTCCGGTAGTCTTAGTGCTGGTTATTTCTCTTGCCAAGTAACAGGTACAGGACCTCTATCAGATGGTACTGTTGTACTAGAGTGGAGCGGTACAGAGTGGGTAGGAACAAATACTGCTAGCCCAACAGACTATACATCTGGCGATACCTCTAACAGAGATGATCCGTCAAATATAATTTTTGCTAAAACTGCAAGTGGAGGACCCGAACCGTGGTATGTTGTTATAGGGGGCTTCGGGTTGTGTTGCGGAGATGAACAAACATCAGTAGTTGTTAATCTCGATTCTTCATACGGATCAGGTCAAAATGTATATTTAACTCTTACAGGTAGCTTATTTGACGGTAGCTTTACAGATGGTACTTACACGCTTGAATGGGACTTGTATGGACCTGCAAATGGTTGGACTATAACAGCAACTAATGGAATTATAGTTGATACCTGGTTTAATAATACCAGTCATTGTTTACCAATCAACGCAATAATCTCGCAGTCCTATACCGGAGGTCCACCACCACATACATTCACCGTATTAGGCTGGGGATCCTAACTAGATAAGATTATTAAGTAATAATAATTTTTTTACTGGTAACCTATAGCATAACAAATAACTTTACTTTTGGTAACTAGTGAATAAATATGATGTAGATGGCTGGCGATACAACTTCAAATCAGAATAAAAACTATACAGGTAACGACGGTAGATCGTCTACATTCGGTAGAAACTTAGCAGCTTTCATACAGAATAAACTACCCTACGCGAATATTATCGATACTGAGAATAATCAACTGAATCCTAAATATAAGGTTTTCGCTGATGCGGGTCTACGTAGAACAGAAGCATTAGCTAAAAACTCTGTTTCTATATCGAATGAATATAACAATCTACCGATTGGTTCAATAGGTAAAGACTCTTCCTTCGGTCAAGTAATGTATGCTAATATTCAAGAGAATAAAGGCGCAAGATTACGTGACTATAGAATCATGGCTGCCTATTCAGATGTAGCTGATGCTCTAGACGAATTGTGTGATGAGGCTATTAACACCGATGAAAACGGTTGTGAACTTACACTTAAGTTAAGACATGTAGAGATGTCATCGAAGGATAAGACTAATCTCGATGAAGAGTTTAATAAATTTGCAGAATACTTTGACTTTAAAAATAAAGGTTGGCAATACTTTCGTCAATTATTAGTCGAAGGAGAGTTATTCTTCGAGCTTATTATTCATAAAGATTATATACAAGAAGGTGTTCTTGGTGCTATTAATCTACCAACTGAATTAATTGACCCTGTATATAATAATATTCAGAATATGATGGTAAGAGGTTTCATATACCGTAAACCTATTTTTGATCCTAAGAACCCCGAGAAGCAAGAAAAAGTAGAGCATATTCCTCTTGATCAAAACCAAGTTATATATGTTAACTCTGGTGTAATGAGTGAATCAAAAACAATGATTCTACCCTTTCTCGAAAATGCAAGACGTGCTTATAGACAGCTTTCACTTATTGAAGATGCGATTGTTATATACAGACTAGTTAGAGCACCTGAACGTCTTGTATTCAACGTCGATGTTGGTACTATGCCTGCACCTAAGGCAGAGGCTTACCTTAAAAAGCTTATTGCTAACTACTGGTCAAGTAAGACATTTGATGTCGATCAGGGTGATGTAGTTAAGAAATTTAACCCACAATCAATGCTTGATGCTTTCTGGTTCCCGAAAAGATCAGGTTCAGAAGGTTCAAGTGTAAGTCAGCTTGCTGGTGGTCAAAACTTAGGTGAGTTAACTGACCTAATGTACTTTGTTAAGAAACTTTATCGTTCACTTAAAGTACCAACTTCAAGACTAGACCCAGCAGATGCATTTAGAGATGGTGCTGAAATCTTAAGAGAAGAACTTAAGATGGCAAGGTTTATCATCAGACAGCAGCAACGTTTTGCAGCTGGTATAAAGCGCGGTTTTATTACTCACTTACAGCTTAAAGGTATTTGGGAGAAACTCGAACTAGATAATAGTAACATTAGCGTAGAGTTTAATGTTCCTACTAACTTCTATGAAATGCGTGAAAATCAAAGACTCGAGCAACGAGCTCAAAATTATTCAAGTATAGCAAGTAATGAGTTTGTTTCAAAGACATATGCACAGAAAAAATACTTGCAGTGGAAAGATAAAGATATTCTTGCTAATAGAGAGTTCTTACGTAAAGATGCTGAACTTCAGTGGGAATTACAACAGATTACAACCCTTGGACCTGCTTGGAGAGAGCAAATAATTGCTGCAGATGTAGCAGGTCCTGAAGCTGGTGGTATGGGACCTGAAGCTGGTGGTATGGGCGGCGGTATGGGTGGTGTTCCACCAGCTTTCGGTGGTGGTGAAGCTGCAGTAGGCGCTGCTTCTACAGGTGGTGAAGCTCCATCAGCAGAAGGAGCTCCTCCGGAAACACCTCCTCCAGCGGCATAATAGATAAATAATTATATGTCACTCGCCTGTGAAGTATTACCCGTATCTGCATTTCAGTCTACTAATTTAAATAGTCAAATAGAGACATTTTCTAATTTAGGAGATAGAATAAAGCGAGCTCTTGGTTACCCGCTCATTACACTTGAGATACATCAAGATCAGCTATTTCAAAATATACAGATCGCTGCAGAATACTTTTCAAAATTTGCAGGCTTTACACAAGAATATTTAATTTTTGATTCAAGTGTATATGAAAAAAACAGAGGTATACGACTTGATCATTTATTTACTTTATCTAAAGCTGGTCTTACTGATGAACAGAAGATAGCTAATAAACCTTCACGTCCAGGTGTCGATTTTACAGTTGAGTTACCAAATACAGTGTATGTAGCTACATCTGCTGTTAATTCTTCTTTCTTTTCAAGCTCTTCAGCTCTATCCAGTCTATTTGTGAGTGGCTTACCTCTATTTGAAATTGTAGATAAATCGCTATATAGAACCCTAACATCTTTTAATTTTAGTTTAACAAGCATCTTTAAAGAATCTGTTCAGAAGTCCGTATCCTTACAATCTCAAGAAGCTTCACCTACACAATATTCTAATGTTTTTGATTACGATGTAATGGATTATCGTAAGGTGGTTTCAGTTGTAGATTTTGAAGAGGGTTCAAACCAAGGGATTAACTCTTTGTTTACCTTAGAGCAAACTCTAGCACAACAAACATACTTTAGTTATGCATTAGGTAATTACGGTTTCGATCTCGTATCTTGGTATACAACTAAAGAGTGGATGGAGACTCGTGAAAAACTGTTAGCGACAAAACGCGATCTTAAGTTTGATCCACGAACACAATACTTAGAAATATACCCTCAACCTGGCTCAAGTAGATTTTACGGCGTTATATCATGTTGGTTAGAGCGACCGTTACGTGATTTAATAAAAGAACAATGGGTGTATGAATATGCATTAGCATTAACAATGATTACAGTAGGTAGAGTGCGTAGTAAATTTACTGGTGTTAACCTACTTGGTGGTGGTAGCCTAAATTACGACTTACTTGCAGAGGGTACATCGAAGAAGAAAGAGCTTGAAGATATGCTTACTACTGGTGCTTCAGCTGGTTACGGAGACGCTGATCCTTGTATGTTCTTTTTGGGTTAGTATTTATTCAAAATAATGAGGATTACTGTCACCTTACCATAAATAAATATATGGATAAGAAGTATTTTATTTTACTAAAACAACATATGAAAACAGGATTAAAATATCTTTGCTTTCATCACGGTACAAAGGATAATTGTTTTAAATATACAGGCTCTGGTACATATTGGAAAAAACATATTACTAAGCACGGGACAGATTTAATTAGCACCATTATATTGTTTGAATCAACAACAAAAGATGAAATACGTGATCAGGGGCTAAAATATTCAGATCTTTGGGATGTTGTTAATTCAAAAGATTTTGCTAATCTTGTACGGGAGGATGGATCTGGAGGGCACGAAGCAATGCATACACCTGAAGTACGTGAAAGAGCAGCTAATACACTTAGAACGAGGCTAATCGCAGGTAATAGAACTAAAAAGGAGCGACAAAAGGGTATAAATCAAAGTATACGTATTAAAGAATACGGATTTACAGAAGCAGAGATTAAAGCTCAAAAAGAAACAAGTATACGTCAGTCAGGCAAGACAATGAAAGAACGTCTTAATGATCCTAACTATATTGATTCACGTAAGGGTAAATCAGCAAAAGAAATATTTGGAGAAACATATAAAGGACCGTGGAATAAGGGAAAGACAGTAAATGAATTAAAAGGACGAGACTATATAGATCCCAGATGCAAACCCTTTATAATTACTTCACACTTAGGTACGTATAAATATAATAACGAACGAGAATTTTTATCTACGACTAAGATTTCACCGGTAACACTAACAAAATTAAAACGTAACGGTAAATATGTAGTGAAGCGTCAATCTAATACCTTACATATATTTAGACACGGTGAAACAATATATTATAACGAATTAAAATGAGTTCTAATTACAGACAAGGTAAGTTTACACCTATTAATAAAGATAAATTTATTGGTGCATACGCAAACTATAGATCTGGACTTGAGCTTAAATTTATGAGATTTTGTGATAATAACCCTAATGTAATTAAATGGGGTTCAGAAAATGTGGTTATACCGTATATAAGTCCATTAGATGGTAGGGTACACAGATATTATGTAGATAACTTTGTTATAATAAAAGAAGGTAATCTAATTAAAAATTATTTAATAGAAATTAAGCCTTCTAAACAAACACAACCACCTAAAACTAAATATAAAAATAAGGCTCATCTAATATATGAACAATCAACATGGGTTGTAAATTCTGCTAAATGGGCAGCTGCTCGTGAATTATGTAAGAAAAGAGGGTTTGAGTTCTTAATTCTTACAGAAAAGGACCTTAATTAATAGATTTTTATACATTTAACATAAATATAATTATGGCATTAAAGCTTAATCTATTAGTAGAAAAACCAGCGTTAGACGATCAGTTTGAATACGTCGTCGAAGAGAGTAACAGAAACGCTCCATCAACGTTATTCATTAAAGGTCCGTATATGATGGCGGAGGGTGTTAATAAGAATAAACGTTTATACCCTATTGATGAACTAAGACAGGAAGTTAAGCGTTATAATGAAGAAATGATTGTCCCAGGGAGAGCTATGGGAGAGCTTAATCATCCAACGACTGCTGATGTTGATCTCGAACGTGCTTGCCATATTGTTACAGAGATGTATGAAGATAATAATGTCTTTTACGGTAAATCAAAAGTTCTTTCTACACCATGTGGATTAATAGTTAAATCTCTTATTAATGACGGTGTTAAGGTAGGTATGTCTTCAAGAGCTCTTGGAACACTTGAAGAAGGTTCCACACATAACACAGTAAGAAACCTTAAACTTGTTGCTGTTGACTGTGTCGCAGATCCATCATTTCCAAAAGCTTTTGTTAATGGCATTCTTGAATCCAAACAATGGGTAGTTGCTGTTAATGGTAAGTATGAAGAAGTTTATGAAAACTTTGAAAAATCAATCGCTAACTTACCTCGTAGAGATGCAGAATTTTTCCTAAGAGAACAAATCTTAAAATTCATACAATCTATATAAATAATAATATGGCAAAAAAATTAGCTAAAAAAGATTACGATAAAGACGGTAAGGTAGAGGCACCTGCAGAAGAATACAAAGGTGCTAAGTCTAAAGCTATTGCAAAAGCAATGGGTAAAAAAAAGAAAAAAGCACCTATTACTGAATCAGAAGGTGTTGTTGCATTTATTAACGCAATTTCTTCTAAAAACTACGCACAAGCCAATAAATATTTACATAGCGTTATTGAAGACAAACTTCAACAGAGAATTAGCGCATCGTTAAACGAACCACTCTTCTAATATGAAAGTTAATAATATACTACCCGACGAAGCAACACAGATTCTCTCTGAAGAATCTCTACAAGTTATTGAGAGTGCTTTCAGTAAGAAACTTCAATTAACTGTTGAAGCTGCTCTTACTGAACAGGATGATCTTTATGCAAAGAAACTTGAGCAACTTATTACTGCTATTGATAAAGATCATACAACTAAACTAAAAAGAGTTGTAGAAGCAGTTGATAAGAATAATGCTAATAAACTTGTAAAGGTTATTAAAAAGTACGAAAGAGAGCTTACAACAGAAGCTAAACAATTTAAATCAACACTTACAGAAGCTATTTCTAATTACTTGGAAGAGTTTCTTGATGAAGCTATTCCTGCTCAAGCAATTGCTGAAGCAACTAAAAATAGAACAGCAAGAGAAGTTCTCGGTAATCTTCGTAAGGTACTAGCTATTGATTCTGCTCTCATGAGTGAATCTGTACAAGGCGCTGTTGTTGATGGTAAGAATCAAATCGATGCTCTTACAAAACAAGTTCAAGAACTTACAAAAGAAAATACACTTGTTAAAGAGAGTTATTTCAAAACAAAAGCTTCTCTTCTTATTGAAACTAAGACTGCTGGTCTTTCAGATAAAAAGAAAGAATACATCAAAAGAGTTCTTAGTGACAAGACTCCTAAGTTTATCGAAGAAAACTTCGATTATACTCTTAGATTGTTTGATAAAAAAGAAAGAGAAAATATTGACATCCTTAGAGAAGAAGCATTTAGCACTCGTAGTGTTAAAGCAGATGCTCCAGTCTTAAAGGAATCAACACAACAAAAACAAACTATTTCAGGAAATCCGTACCTTTCAGAGATGCAAAGGTATAAATAATATAAGTTAAAGATTTTTAGCCCTGAACATTGAGGTCCATATTAGTGACCTGAGTAATTGAAAGGAAAAACAAATATATAATTATGAGAAACATACGTCCAACACAATCATTCGTCGATAAGACAAGAGCGGACCAACTTCTTGAGAAGTGGGCACCGATTCTTGACTTTAAGTCAGATTCCGTTAAGGAAATTCGTGATGAAAATACTCGCCTTAATACAGCTATGCTACTTGAGAACCAAGAAGCATGGTGCTTCCAAGAATCCAACGCTAATAGCGGTGGTGTTTTTGGTGCTAACGCAGGTGTAGGTGGTTTCAATGGTAATACGCAAATTAATTCTACTGACTCTTATGCCAGTGGTGATGCGCGTCTTCCAAAGATCCTCATTCCGATGATCCGTCGTACATTCCCAGAACTTATCTCTAACGAGATTGTAGGTGTTCAACCGATGTCAGGTCCAGTAGGCCTTGCATTTGCTCTTCGTTACGCATACCAATCCCAGAACCTCGGTTCCGGTATCGATGGTGGCGCAACAGGTGGCGGTGTAGGTGGTAACTATCCAGGTAACGCAGGCGCACAATACGGTGGTAACACCGGTGCTATCGGCGCTAACGAACTTGGTTACCAATACCTCGACACTCGCTTCACTGGTTCTAGCTCCGCTAGACTTAGTGGTAACAGTGCATGGACATTCTCTGATCAAGATCGCGGCGTAGCCAACATCTTATCAGCGTTTGAAATCACAGGTAACATCCCGCAAATCGAAGTCAAGTTTGAGAAAACAGCTGTTGAAGCTGGTACTCGTAGACTTGGCGCACGTTGGTCTGTCGAACTTGAGCAAGACCTTAAGAACATGAATGGTATCGATATCGATGCTGAAATCACAAACGCTATGTCGTATGAGATTCAA
>Ga0105104_10003196_pt1 | contig 11769 bp, 8 predicted proteins | sample PPLLaktember2015_3_FD_87034 | JGI IMG/M metagenome (GOLD analysis project Ga0105104, IMG submission 87034) | Freshwater sediment microbial communities from Prairie Pothole Lake near Jamestown, North Dakota, USA - PPLs Lake P7 Core (6) Depth... | ecosystem: Environmental > Aquatic > Freshwater >...
CATAGAACAGAACGTTTCTTTCCAATCCAAGTTGGCGGACTCGTTCCTGCAGGCTCTCACGATAAGCTTCGCCTTCCGCGGCTACCACATGTGGATGGGTTGTTCCCAACACCAGGTAAGTCAGGTCAGGGTAATGCTCCACCACCGCGGGCAAGGCCTCGATCACATATTCAAGGCCCTTGTTGCGGGAGAGCAGACCAAACGTCATCAGGACGAATCTTCCTTCCGCCCCAAACTTGTCTTTATGGAAGCCAGGGTCTACAAAAGGCACATCATGAATGCCATGTGGGATGAAATCGATTTTGTGCTCGGGGACGTTATAAATATCCCGCAGGTCGTTCCTTGAGTGTTCGCTCATGACCACTACGCGGTTCGAAAGCCGTGCCACTTCACGCAACACTTCATATTGATCCGGGTTCGGCTTTTCGAGGACGGTGTGGAATGTCGTAACGACCGGAGCATTTACATTACGCAGCAGGGTAAGGATATTTTTGCCCCAGGCGCCCCCAAAGATACCAAACTCGTGCTGCAGGCTGATGGCATCCACCACATGTTGATTCAGGAAGTTCGCAGCACGCTCGTAATCAAACAGATTGTTCTGACGCAATTCGTAGCGTACATTTTCCGGGTAGGGATAACCTTCCGGTACGTCATTCATCGCTACGACCATGTTTTGAACTTCCGGGAATTGTTCCGAAAATGCTTCGGATAGATCGGTGGTAAAAGTGGCAATCCCACACTGCCGTGGCAGGTAATTGCCGATAAAAGCAACCCGTTTTAGGTCCGGGATTAAATTGATTTCCATAGGTGTATTCTCCAAAATAAGTATTTGTAATTTTGATCTGTGTTGTTAGCAGCAAAGGATTCGTAATCTTGAATTTGCTTTCCTCTATCGTCAACAAATGCGTAGCTACCCCTATCGCTGGACAAAGTTCATAAAATCATCCAGTCCTTGTTCTGCATAAGTCAATATTTACCAAACAACAATGCTGGCAAATCATTCCGTTATCAATGTAGCCTGCAATCGTATAATAAAAAATAAAAGCAGTCGCTTGGTTTCCCCATCCTTCCGATGGTCCCAGTAACTGCTATTAGTATAAGAAACTGAGTTTTTATGTGCAATCAGGGTTTACCCTAGCCGCGATTAAATATCCCCGCCTACTTTATTATTAAGACGTCTTTTTCCTTAAAGCAGGATTAATTACCACTCACAGCCCGGCGTTGTGCTGATGTCTGCCGACCTGCCCACCCGTTTATACATGGTCACATTCGTGAATGGTTCTCCGAGGATCCCATCGTGGATGGCCCACGATCGTAAGCGGATGCTGTTCGCAGCTTGCGAGGATCGGAATGGATTTGAGTCGTCCAGCTTTTGATGCAGCTCGCCGCCGGCCTGGAACCCGGTGTGGATCGCCTCCATCCGGCGTCTCCCCATCTGATAGGCGAGGCCGTAACGCTCGAAGATGACCGCGTTATGGTAATACAGTGGCTCGACGTAGTACATGTCATGCCCCAGGCTGGTAATAAATTCCTCGAAGGCCGTGGTAGCCGGTTGCAACAAGCGTAAGCCGCGCCGCACCTGTCCGGGCGCAAGCCCATACTCCAGGGCGGCTCTCTCTGCTTCGATATTTCGCCTGAGTGTACCGAAGCGGGTTGGAGAGCCGTCTGGCATTTTATCTACATCGAAACGCGGTGCTTGCGGGTCATTGAGAATATAAAGCAATACATGGATCTGTCCATTAAGCGTATCGGTGAGGTGAGCATACAGGAGGGGGTCTTGAAAACCGACCTCGTGATAAACGCGCATTTCCACGTCGCTTGAGCCCGGCGCGAACCGAAATTGCAGCAGATGCCTGTTATCTGCCAGTTCAGGCAGATTGAATCTTTGGATCAGTTCCTTAGGAATATAGCGTGCGTAAATTGCCCGCTTTTCATTTTCGGGGAGTTTATTAATGCCGCCGATGGTTGAAGGATTCATGATTTTGTACTTTCCCAACTATCAAACTACCGAACCACCAAACTATTGAACTATCTCACTCTCGACTCGCGTTCCGCGCTGCGAGCCTCATCCCGTTTCGCAATGGTCGCCCGTTTATCGTAGGCCTTCTTGCCTTTTGCCAAAGCGATTTCGATCTTGGCGCGTCCATCCTTAAGATAGACGCGGGTGGGCACGACGGTCATGCCTTTCATGCGGACGTTGTTCCATAATTCGCGGATCTGCTTTTTGTGCAGGAGCAGGCGTCGTCTGCGGCGCGGTTCGTGGTTGAAGCGATTGGCTTGTTCGTAGGGTGCGATGTGTGCTTCCACCAGCCAGGCTTGCTCACCATTCTCGATATCCACATAGGATTCCTGAATGCTCATCTGGCCCGCGCGAATGGACTTGATCTCGCTGCCTTGCAATGCAAGACCCGCCTCGAATCTCTCAAGCAGGAAGTACTCAAAGCTCGCTTTACGATTGGTCGCTATAACTTTGACATTTTCAGCCATACAAATTCATTTTACCGCACTCTGTAATATAAGCGCCTATCCCCATTTCAATATATAGATTGCCGCAAGCAGGCGTAAAAAGCCAAATACGATCAGGGCGTTCGCCAGCCCAATGAAACCCGCCACAACCGGGCCACCCAGGGAACCGATCAGCACCGAGGCGTTCAGGATGATCATGTACCATGCCAGATGCGAAGGGCGGTCATGGGCGGGGATATGCTCCAGCATGTAGTTTGCGTAGGTTCCTGACACGAATGCGAAGCCAAGCCCGCCAATGAGGGAGACCCCATAGAAGTGTAGCGCGTTCCGTGAAATGGCCAGCAGGACTGGGTAGAAGGCCAGCCCGGCCACGCTCCAGCCCGTGAGGTTTTTATTGCCAAACTTTTGCGCTAACTTCCTGATCTGAGTCGAGCCGAGCAAAACAGTAAGATAAAAAAGGGCTGTACCGATCCCAATGTTGTCATCGTTGAGCTGCAGGACGCGTACGTTGAAGATGGGAAAGATCGGGATGGGCAAGTACTGTGTGAGATGGAAGGCCAACAAGGCGAATAAAACACTTCGGAAAGGAGTCTTCCAGATGTCCATGCGCAGGTTGGAAAACATGTTCCGGAGAGATAACGCCTTTTTAGCGGGGGCGGTTTGCGGCGGAGGCAGAGCCTGCCTCGTCAGCGAATCTGCTTGAAGAGGCCTGACAAAATAGATATGGAAGCTGCTCATCACTGCGCCCAGAGTCCCAATCGCAAAGACGATTTGATAACCGGTTGGGAAGGGGACGTTATCCAGGATGTACCCACTTAAAAGCGAAGTGAGCATGAAGGTGATCGAGAGCATCATGTTGCGAATGCCCGCTACATGCGCACGGTATTCGCTGGGAACTGATTCGGCAAAGAGGGCGTTGAAGCCAACACCGATGGGTGTGAGCGGGATTGCCATGAAGAATGTGATGACGAGAATGGCGACGATCTGTGCCTGCTCGTTCAATAGCTGGGGCAAAAAAATAAGAGGAATATAACCAACCCGATAGAAAACGGCTGCCCAAAAGACAGCGCGCCCGGTATGTTGTGTTTCCAGCCAGCGACCCGCAGGAATGGCAAGAACGAGGGTGACAGCCGCGGAGATTGCACCGAGCAAGCCGATCTGAAAGCCTGTTGCACCGATGCGCGCGGCATAGATACTCAGGAAGCTAATGGCTGATCCACTGAGAATACCGTACCAGCCAATGTCTAAATAAAGATGCAGAAAATTGGAATGATATTCCCTGGGAATTGCGGTTTGACGAAAGAGTTTGGTGAGCATGGCGGAGGTGATTATATTCCTATTGGGATGGGTCAAATTTAATGGTTTTGTTATGTTTGAAATCTTCCGATAATTATCTGGAACGGGTAAACTTCGGTATGTATAAGAAGAATAACCTCGTCTTTCATTCAGATATTTAGCGACGAGCCAATGCGGATAGATTTACTTTGATGGTAAAATTGTGCGGGGTGAAAATTATAAATCGTTACTCCACATCGAAGACATGACAATTGAATGCGTAAACGATTATGATTTTCCTGTCGGTTATTGAGGAAACTCTCCAGTTCTCGTACAAGGCTGACGGGAACGGCCATCACTATGAATTGCATCGAAGCGTAGAAACAGGAGCTTATCGTTTTTTTTGGGAAGTTGGTGAGGATGTATAGACGTTTGATCATAGGGGTGGTTTTTTTAGTAGTAACAGGTTTTCTGGCTGTCTCGACAGCCTCGAGTTCACCCGCCAGCAGCTATAGTCTGGCTCTGCGGCGTTACCCCTATCTCACGGACGTAGTTGGCTCTTACGCCACGATCAATTGGGCGACGGACCGCTCGGAGAGCAGTGGGGGAGTGCGCTTTGGCAAAGTGGGCACGGAGGCTTGCACAGCTCATTATGTCTCTGGCACCAATACAGCCATTACGGTCAATGGCGTGCTTGTGTATCAATGGAAAGCCCAACTCACTCTCGAGCCGGGGGCCCAGTATTGCTATCGCGTATACCTGGGCACGAGTCCGGTGAATGAGATCGATCTGCTGGGAAGCGATCCTGCCCCCTCCTTCTGGACCCAGGTGCCAAGCGGGGCAACCGAGCCCTTTTCGTTCATAGTGATCGGCGATTGGGGCCGGGTAAATGCTTCCGGTACGAATCCTTCCCAGGCGAATTTGATGTCTCTGATCGCCGAGAGCGGTGCTCGCTTTGTAGTCACGACGGGCGACAATGGCTATCCGGCTGGCAATCAAAAGAACTATGGCGATTTGATTCAAACTGGCCAAAACACCAGTGCTGTCTTTGGTCCTTCCTACTGGAAGGTCCCGGGCGCTTCCATGCCCATTTTCCCGGCGTTGGGTAACCATGGTAATTACAGTGCGGACGCCAATCACCCCTCCCTGATCAACTGGCCACTAGACCGTGCCGTGTCCACTTCAGGCGGGCGCTATGTCAAGGAAACCTATTGCTGCAAGGCCGGCACGATTTCACAGGAATACCCCAGCACCTGGTATGCGTTCGACGCTGGATTGGCGCGTTTTTATGTGTTGCATACGGTCTGGGATGAAACCAATGTGGGGACAGCCAGTGCCTATGAGTTGGATTACGAATACCATTGGGCGCCTGGCACCGCTCAATACGAATGGCTGAAAGCCGACCTGGCGGCTCATCCGTCTGTGTTGAAGTTCGCCTTTTTGCATTATCCACTTTATTCTGATAACCCTCATGAAGCCACCGATACCTTTTTGCTGGGCAGCAATAGTCTCGAGGGTCTGCTGAAACGGCATAATGTGGACATTGCCTTCGCGGGTCATGCTCATATCTATCAGCGCAATCTGGCCAGCGCGGACGGAGTCATCAACTACATCACAGGTGGGGGAGGCGCGAACCTGGGAACCCTCGGTGCCTGCACGGCTCTGGATGCTTATGCCATCAAGTTCACGACGAGTGGCAAAGCCTGTGGCAGCGCGCCGTTGCCGACCAACGCCAGCCAGGTCTACCACTTCTTGAAGGTGACGGTGAATGGCACGAATGTGACCGTGACGCCGATCAACTCACTGGGTGAATCCTTCGATGTGATGAATTACAGTTTTCCGTCAGGTGCTGAAACGACGTCTCCTTCCGCGCCGACGAATCTGACGGTGCGCGCCGCGACCGGCACACAGATCGACTTAAATTGGTCGGCCTCCAGCGATGATACAGGTGCCAGAGGCTATGGCATTTATCGGGATGGGACCTTGATCCATACGGTGGATCAGAACACCTTGACCTATTCCGATATTAATCTCATTCCCTCAAGCACCTACACGTATCAGGTGGACGCGTTCGATGGTTCAGGAAACCACTCGGCCCTTTCCAGGCCCGGGTCGGCGGTCACGCAAAATATGGCAACCTATACATTCATCCCAGTTGCGGATGCTTATGTGGCAAGGGATGCCGCCACCAAGAATTATGGCCGCACCACCACACTGAAAGCAGATAGCTCTCCCCATCGCCGTTCTTATTTGCGGTTCAATGTTGGAGACCTGGATGGCACGGTGACGAAAGCAACGCTGCGGCTGTTCACTGCGTCCAGTTCGGCGACCGGCTATCAGTTAAGACGTGTGATCAGCCATAGCTGGGACGAGGGTTCGCTCCACGATATCAACGCACCCGCGGTCGGTTCTGTCATTGGTCTGTCTGGAAACTTTATCTCAGACACCTGGACCACGGTTGATGTGACGTCTCTGATCACCGGTAGTGGAGTCTATGATTTTGCATTAACCACTGTCAGCACCTCAAATATGAATTTCAACAGCCGGGAGGCCGATTCGAACCCGCCTGAGCTTGTGATCGAGACCTTACAAACGGATCAGTGACGCCAACTCCCGGCCATACACGGATTGCCTCTCCGACCCCTGCAGCTGATTAACTTGTTAGAGTGGCCAGACTGCAATTCCTGATTGTAGGTCTGGCTCTTTTTGCGTTTCGTACCCAGTAGATCGGGGACGTGCACCCAAAAAAACACACGAGCAGTGCAGGCGTAACCCGCGGTACGGTCTACGTTAATCAGCACGATAGCAGAGGTACCACGCTGTGGTGCTTGAGAAACTCTTCTTTGTGGTTGTGCCGCTATAAATGTTTATCCAGGGCAGCCAACAGGTCAGTAAGATGAACGTCTTTGAGGCTGGGCAGGATAACATCTGCCTGACCGACGCGCTCATGAGGACCCAAGCCCACGGAGCGGAATCCGCCCGCCCGCGCGGCTTCAATCCCTGACGCCGCATCTTCGACTACAACACATTCAGCAGAGTTCAAGCCAAGCTGAGCGGCGACATACAAAAATAAATCGGGGGCAGGTTTTTGCCTTTCCACACTTTCGCCATGGGCAACAGCATCCAACAGGCCCGCGATGCCAAGTCGCTCAATGACTTCAGGCGCGTTCCTGCTGGCAGAGCCCAGTGCAGACTTCAACCCTGCATCATGGATCTCTTCGAGTAATTCACGTGCACCGGGCAGCAAGTCGCGCGGCGTGATCTCACTGATAAACTCGAGGTAATAACGATTTTTGCGCTCCATCATCTCCAGGATTTGTTCTTCAGAGTATTCGTGTCCCTTAAGAATCATCATCAATGATGCACGGCGTGGGATGCCTCGCAGGGCTTCGTTGTCTTCGCGCGTGAAAGGGAAGCCGATTTCAAGAGCGAGGCGTTTCCAGCCGCGGTAGTGGTATTCCGCAGTATCGGTCAACACTCCATCGAGGTCGAAGATAAAAGCCCGGATTGTCACAATACAAAAAAACTTAGCTGTTCTTCAGATCCACAACTTGCAATTCGCCGCGATACAAAAACCTGAACGCAAGCCGCTTCCAATGCCTCGGCAGGCGCGGCGCTGTTGACCAGCCTTGCGGAGTCACGCGCAGGCCGCCAAAGCCAAAGACGATTGCCTGCCAGGTCCCCCCTGCGGAGGCACCATGGATGCCATCACCGGCATTGCCGCGTACATCGCGCAGGTCGGCACGGGCGGCACGGATGAAATGCTCATAGGCCTCGTCAGGTTTCCCAACGTCACAGGCCATGATCGCCTGGATGGAAGGACCCAGCGAAGAACCATAGGTGTGATCGGTCCGCGCGGTGTAATAGTCATAGTTGATCTGGATCTGCTCATCAGTAAAATCTTTGCGCAGAAGATACTGGAGCATAAGTACATCAGGCTGCTTGAGCACTTGAGTCTCATTACAGCCTTCGATCCCAAAAAGCACTTGCGCAGAAATGTCACGCGGTTCCAGTGCGGCCAGGTCCACGGCGCGGCGCTCAAAGTAACCTTCGAATTGCTCGATCAGCCCGTCGGGGCGGGTGGGGAGGTAGATGCGGGTCAGGACCTCTTTCCACTTGGCGAGCCGCTCCCGGCTGAGTCCGAGGCGTTGAGTGAGTTCATTCGCCTTTGCAGGAGCATTTGCTTTCAGCCAGTCCAAAACCTCCAGCGCGGTCTGCAAATTCCACTTTGCCATATAGTTGGTGTAAAAGTTGTTATCCACATGGTCGTGGTATTCGTCGGGGCCGATCACATCGTTAAATTCATAATGCTTCGCCCCGTCATTCCACTCGGCGCGCGAAGCCCAAAACCTGGCAGTGTCGAGCACCAATTCAGCGCCTTGCTCAATGAACCAGGAGTCATCCCCTGTGGCCTCCCAGTAGCGATGAGCAGAATAGGCAATGTCCGACGAGATATGGATCTCGATATCTCCAGTCCAGATGCGGATCAGTTTGGTGCGATCGGCATAGTGCGGCACCCAGGTGGGTGTTACCTCCTCGCCTGTGTCAGCGCTTTCCCAGGCAAACTGGGCGCCGTCGAAACCGTTCGTCTGCGCCTTCTGACGGGCGGCGGGCAGGCGTCCGTAACGGTAATTGAGCAGATTCCGGGCGATCTCCGGGGCAGTGTAGATAAACAGCGGCAGCATAAAAATCTCGGTATCCCAGAAGGAATGTCCGCTATAGCCGAAGCCGGAGAGTGTCTTTGCGCCGATGTTGATGCGATTGTCGTGACGCGGCGCCGCGATGAGTAGCTGGAAGAGATTAAACCGGATCGCGATCTGGGCTTCATCGTCGCCTTCGATCTGGACATCGCAGCGCTCCCACTCGCGACCCCAGGCCCGCTGATGTGCTTCGAGCGCGGACTCCCAGCTTTGCGCGAGGCGCGCGTGTTCCACAGCCATCTCAACAGGATTGGATGTGTCCCGTGAAGTGGCAATGCCAACAAATTTAACTAGGGTAATGGTTTCGCCGCGCTTTGCAGAAAAAGACAGCTTTAACGTAGGAACGTTCTGCGCATCCCAATAATCAGATTGAGAGGGCGCAGATGTTGAAATAAGGCGCATGGCAAGCCCAAGATCAATCTCCGTCGCACGCGTCCGGTTATGAAGATAGTAGACCCCCTCTCTCTCTCCCTGGCCCATCCAATCCCAGTGGGCAAAGCCTTCGTTATCCATGTTGCCATTCAGGCCCGCACGGATTTCCACCGCGCCCTCGAACTCGGGCGTAACCTGGCAACGGATACATAACAGGTGTTCATCCGCGAGGGATGCAAAACGCTCAAACACCAGTGTAGCGCCATCACCTGCGGACGAGCACCAACGGACCGAGCGCCTCAACACGCCCGAACGCAGATCAAGCTGACGTTCGTAATGTTCGATGTTTCCGGTAGCGAGCGAGAAGCGTTCGCCATTCAGGTAGACATGGATCGGCAGCCAGTCGGGTGCATTGGCTAGCTCGGTGAACACCACCGGCACATCGTCGAAAACGCCGTGGATGAAGGTAGCGCGACTGCCGCCGGGATAACCTTCTTCGAAAGCCCCGCGCGTGGAAAGGTAACCATTGCCAATGGTAAAAATCGTTTCCTTATGATGTTGCTTTTCAGGGTTGAATGTTTCTTCTGTAATTTTCCACATAAGAGATTCTAAGGGGACACCTAACCTTGAAAGCACTATGTCATTCTCCCGAAGGGACACCGCTTCGGGACGGTGTGAACGACCGAAGGGAGTGACACCTGCACCCACCGCAGGTGCGGTGAGAATCCCGCCGCAGAGCGGCGGAGACCCTCACCTGCACTCCCTGGCACCGCCCGCCAGGGCAGGTGTGAAGCTGAACGCTTCACGTTCAGGTGCAAGTGTCGCTACGCTCAGGGTGACATTACTCTTTTCTCTTGAAAGAATTAGGCAGTCCTAATACTAGATAGAAAGTTTAGCGATCGGGCAGATCTTTTAACACTGCACGGTTCCCGGCGAATGCCACAAGGGCGCCTCCAAAAGCAAAGGTCAACATAAATGTCAGCATACCGGCTGCAAGGCTTAATCCCAACAACAGCGCCAGTACAAGGACGAAGAGCAAATTGCTCCGGATGAATACTGCTGCGTTTCGCAACGCCTGAAGCACCGCTGGCTGTTCCTGTTCGAACAGGAACGGGAGCGTAAAGATCTGAAGCAGTAACCAGCCCGCCAAAAGCGCGATGTACAAGCCCTGAATGAAATGAACTGTGTTTGAATTGCTTGCCAGTTTTCCGGTCAGATAGTAATCGCCGATGAGCAGCCCGATGACGGCCAGGTTGATAAATCCCCAGCGCCAGGCTGGACCCCAGTAGGCACGGATGGCATGCAGAAAATCGCGCTCATTGGCAGTTTCGCCACGTGCAATTTTGTTGCCGTAAAAAAACAGAGCCAATGTTGCCGGGGGACCCGGAATGATCAAGACGGTCCCAAGCAGGAAGAGCAGGTGAACGATCAGGATCGTCCCAAATTCCTGCCAGGTATCTCGAAATGACAAGCCCAATATTTTTAGAGCCATGCTCACTTGCCGCATCACTTGTTTTGGCTAGCCCTTGATCCCTGTGTAGGCTACGCCTTCAATGTAATATTTGCTGAAGATAAAGAACAGGATCATCACCGGGATCGCGTTGAACATGGCGCCGACCAACGTCAGATTCCACTGCGCCTTGAATTGCTGCTGAAAAATGCTGAGAGCCACGTTGAGCACGTATTTATCGGCCGTGTTCAGGTACAACAGCGGCTGCAGGAAGCTATTCCACATCGCCTGGAACTGCAGGATGAACACGGTCAACAGCGCGGGACGCGCCAGTGGCAGGATCACGTTCCGGTAAATCTCAGAATGACTTGCGCCATCGATCAGAGCCGCTTCTTCCAAATCCTTGGGGACGGCTTTAAAAAACTGCGTCAACAGGAAAATGCTTCCGGCGCCCACGGCACCTGGCAGGATCAGCGACCAGAACGTGTTGATGAGACGCAGTTTCGTCATCAGCACATAGGCCGGGATCAGGGTCACCGCGGCCGGGATCATCATGCTGGCCAGCATGAAGTTGAAGACCGCATTCCGGCCCGGGAATTCCATGCGCGCAAAAGCATAGGCAGCCATGGAGGAAAAGATCACCTGCAAAATTGCCACGGTTACCGAGAGGAAAGCCGTGTTGAATATCCAGCGCGGAAAGGTGCCGCCGTTGCCCAGATCGGTATTCCATACCCTGGCCCAATTCTCCACCAGCCAGTTCTCGGGCAACAGCCTGGGTGGAAAGGCAGTGATTTCTGCATCTGTTTTGAATGTGCCCAGGGTTGCCAGGATGAAGGGTGTAAAAAGCACGATCCCAATCACCGCCAGGATCAGATAGCGAAAGAAGGTGCCAATATAACGCGAGACAGGCTTTGGAGGCTCTTGAGTGGTCGCTCGCTTGAAGGTCTGAGTATTTACAGCCATGCCGGCCTCCTAGTACAGTTCCGTTCCACGTTCGATGAAACGGCGCTGAAGAAACGTGAAAAAGAAGATCAATATCGCCAGGATGAAGGCCAGCGCCGAGGCGTAACCCATGTTGATCGGACCCAGGATGCCCAGTGCTTCCCGGAAAACAATGTACACAGGGGTCAATGAAGTGCCCAGCGGACCGCCGGACGTGGCAAGATAGACCTGGTCAAAGACCTGCAACGTGCCGATGGTACCCAGCACCACGACCAGCAGGATGATCGGGCGCAGGAGCGGCAGGGTGATCTTCCGGAACTGTTGCCAGGCGCTGGCACCATCGATGGAGGCGGCTTCGTACAATGTCGGGTTGATGTCCTGCAGCGCCGCCAGGAACATGATCATGAACGTAGGCGCAGTGGTGAAAATGTTCTGGAACATGATCGCCATCCAGGCGATGCTGGGGCCTCGCAGATACCACTGCGCGGACGGAATGCGGACTCCGAACGGTTCGACGATCAACTGGATCAAGCCGCGCGGATCACCCAGCCAGTTGATATTCTC
>Ga0105104_10003197_pt1 | contig 11764 bp, 6 predicted proteins | sample PPLLaktember2015_3_FD_87034 | JGI IMG/M metagenome (GOLD analysis project Ga0105104, IMG submission 87034) | Freshwater sediment microbial communities from Prairie Pothole Lake near Jamestown, North Dakota, USA - PPLs Lake P7 Core (6) Depth... | ecosystem: Environmental > Aquatic > Freshwater >...
GATCTCGGTCGTTTCACCGCGTTCCAATCTTTTATCCAGCACTTTGCTCGAGCACTCACCAATCGGACCGCCAACTTTATTCCCATTCCGGTCCGTAGCATAGTAGCAGAACCTGACTGTGGTTTCATCGGTGAAGGTAAAACCCAAGTTGGTAATCTCGGCGACAACGTTCGCAATATTGTTTCCTACGGAGGTTTTCTCGAGGTACACCTTGCTCACCGTCAGGTCAGGCAGTGCACTAATATAAAAGATCCTGATCTTACTATCCGTGCGTCCATCCGGCAGCGTGGCTGTTACGGTTAGTTTGATCTGACCGCCATATCTCGGCAGCCACAGCGCGTTGAAATACCGATCCAGCTTGCCCGGATCACCGTGCGAAGGCAATCCATCATCGAACAAGAGGAAGGTGTCCGTAGGGGTAAACAGCACGTCCTCATACTCCACTTTGGCTTCGACACGGTAATGGCCGTCATAGGAAAGCGAATCATCGTGTACGGCAGCACGAACATTAATCTTCCCGTCTGCTTCGACCGGCACTGTTCCTGTTACAAACGGCTTTATGATATCTACGCCGAAGTTCTCAGGCAATTCCATAAATCCATATTGCTCCATGGCCAGCCGTTTCGCATCCTCCAGCGAGTACGCGCATACCCAGACCAGAGTGTCGCCCGCCACAAGATAGACATCTCCATCTTGGTCAATCGCGTAATGGCTTTCGTTGTTAAAGGCGGCATTGATGCCAATGTGGTTCGTTGTATTGCCATAACCCTGATTCAACAAGCCTGGGTCTACTATGATCGGATAGCTTCCTTCCGGCTTCTGATCGTCCATGGTGGTCACGGGAATACCATTCACCGTAATTTCCACATCATAGGGACCAATCTGTACGTTCGGTGGATTGTAAATCCCCAGCTCTATACTCATGGCAATGATCTTCGCCAGAAATGCTGGCACCTCGAACAGAATAATGATCCTGGGACGATTCGGACAATACCAGCTCTTGATAGGAAGCTTCTGCACGGCGTTATGCAGGATCACCGGGAAAAGACTGCGGCCATCGCCGCATTGGGTCGAGCCCGAGAGCTGCTGGGTCTGTCCTGCCGCATCGGCAGAGACCTGATAGGTCTCCCCCTGGGTCTGCAAAATCGGAGAAGTCCATATCTTTAACGGAGAGGACATCGCGCCGGGGCCTGGCACGTCCGAGGCAGAATAGATCGGTGTTACCTTGAACTCGACCGATTCATCGGTTCCGAGGCGAGCGTGAAAGATTTGAGGACTGACATAGACAGACGCAGGCAAATTGGTGACCGGATCGATCGTGCTGACCTTGAGATCCGTGATGGGTTGCCCATGGTTGGTAATCCGGTAAGTCGTAGTATTGAGCGCGAGATTCGTGCCTACTTTTTCGAGGGTGTAGTCCACCTCCATGAGCACGCGCACATTGATTGCTGCATGATCGGTGACCGTGGTTGTCCCATCACTGGAGGTAAGAACGGCGGTAAGGGCATAGTTCGGCTGCATGGCGTCCTGGGCATGAACTGCCAGCTCAATTGGACGAGTTTCGCCTGGAGGAATGGTCATCGTTTCATCGATGCTGCCGCTGCCCCGGAAATTAACGATCAGGTCCTCGTAGGGGTCGTCCTGTATTTCCACCTGGATTTCATGGGGCTCCTGAAGGTCCTCATTGACCACCCAGACAGTTATCACCTGGTTGTAATCTCGATTGATACTATAGTCTTGTTGGTGGGCTTTGAATATGACACCGTTGCCAATCGAGAACTCATATGTTTCAGAAGTCGTGCTGCCGCATGGAGACGCTGCCGTGACATACCAGCCATAACCTGCTCCGCGTGTCAGGTCTGGAACAACCACCGAATGCGATAGCCCTTCCAACGTCTCGTAGGTCTGCATATTCGTCGGATCCAGAAGTGGATAGACTGTCAATACACCTGTTGTCGGTACATCTGTACTCCAGCTCACGGTCACGTCACGGGAGCTCATGCTCTGCCCATTGGCGGGGTTCAGTCGAGAGACGTTTGGCGCAGATGCGAATATGGCCGTCCCGGAACGAGACAGGCTTCCACCCGCTTCCTGGCTTGTAATATTTACAGTAAAAGGATAAGTCCCTGCATTTCCGCAATCATCCACATTTAACTGGACTGACAGCGTTACATATCCTATCCCCGCCGGAGATAAGCCGATACTTGGTTCAGAAAGCTGATATAGTTGTTCGTCTAGTTCAGCAATACTGATCTGATAGTTATCGGCCAGCAGCCCGGTATTGTGAACCTTGATCACGAAATTAGCCGCACCACCGACCGACGTGGTGAGGCTGACGGGGTCAGTGGATTCATTGAGGAAACCTGCGAAGGAATGTCCGCTGACCAGATTCGTATTGACGACAGCTGAGTTATTGGTTGTAGTCTCTTCATCAATACTTGTGGACGCGGAAGCGGTCGTCGACAGGGCTGCGCCAACCGGTAAGGATGAAGTGATTGTGCCGTAGATTGCGAACGAGATGCCTGCCCCGGCTTCAAGTGGTCCCGTATCCCAGGAGAGGCTTTGCCCATTTTGTGTGACTGGAAAGTCAGTCGTGTCTTCAAGATAGGTAATGCCTGCCGGGAGTGTGACTTCAATATGAGAATCTGGTACGGGAAGGAAATTTGAATTGTTTAATGTGACGTTATAAGCATATTCTGCCTCGATCCCTGCCGGTGCTTCGGCGGGAGCGGATATGCCGAGGCTCAAATCTGCCCCTTTAAATACCACCTCTTCGAAATCCACGAGGTCAACTGTATTGGCCCTGGCAGTAATTCTAACGGTCCCGGCTGTCGAGTTCTTCACCTGTCCAACGGCCCGCCCCAGAGGGTCCGTTGGTCCGGAGGGCTGGCTCAGGATCGCGGTTGCGCCCGCGCTTCCGCTTGCCTGCAGGGTCACCGTCACTCCGGGAATTGGGTTGCCGTAGTCATCTCTGACAGTCACAGTGACTTCACTGGCTGTGTTTCCATCTGCCGGGACTTCAGCCTGGCTGATCTCCATCTGTGAGGCCCAGTCACTGATACTGCCCGGGAGGAATACCACGCTTGGCTCCGGGAGGATCGATACCTGGTCTGCGCGAACGCTGAGGGTCCTTGCGCCCGATATGTAAGATGTAAGAGTCGCAGTCAGGATACCATCGGCATTGGTGCTGCCAATTAAGTAGTCATCTGAGGAAACATCTACTCCATTTACTCTTAAGTCGGGTCCGGATGCAATGGAGACCGTCACGGGCTTATCAGGCAGGGGGAAATCCCCCTGGTTTCGTAAGCTAACAGTTAAGGTAGCAGAACTGATACCAGCAGTTAACTCACCAGGCGTAATAACTACTGATGATTTCTGCGGGTCAACAGCGTAAAGGTAAACTGTCCCATCTCCCGTTTCATAGCCAGTACCGGCCTCGGCGGAAATTTCGATTGTATGATTTCGATTTCCAGCATATACAGCAACGCGACCACCGGCCCCCTTTCCAGCTCCAACATTGCCACCGCCATTGGCATGGATGACGCCATTGCCAACCAGTGTGCTTGTTTCGATCCAGATACTTCCACCCGAGCCTCCCCCACCCCCTAGGTTCCCATTCATTCCATCCGCAGAAATTTCTCCATTGACAGTGAATGTTCCCGCTACATACAGGTGAATAGATCCTCCCCCTGCTCCCCCAACATACACTTGTTCGTAGTGACTCAATCCTGCACCACCCGAACTTCCCAGATCGGTAGGATTAGTCCGTGAACCATACTTGAGACCGCCAATCCCCCCAGCAGCCTGGCCATTATTGCCATATCCCGCTCCCCCACCACCTAGTTCGCCATCACCTTTTCCTCCACCTGGGCCGGAGCCATCACCCCATTCTGCACTCGATGCATAACCTGTTCCATTGGCATCGATCTTTCCCCCTGCAGAGAGGGTAAGGTTATTGGTAACGTGTAGTTCCACTCCCCGATCATTTGTGTAATCCAGATCTTTGTTGTCATAGGAGACAAGTCTCAAAGTTGCACCACTGCCGACCGTAACGTCCGAAAAAGTATAAACGCCATTATTCAGAGTCGAACTGGCATGTAATTCCAGCCTTCCTGTTCCACTTAAGTCAACCGTCTGTGTTTCATCCCCAATATCTCCCAGAATCCCTAGTGTCACGTTGGTAAGGATGAGAGGCTGAGGCCCATGTACCATTCCCTCGACTTCCAGTCGCCCCGTGCCATCACTTGTTATCGTCTGGTTATTAAATGTAAAGCTGGAAGTGCTGCCGATTATCCGTAACGCACCTTTCCCACTTACTTCAACCTGATCATACGAGTAATTTCCAGATGGCAATACGGCATATGTGCTGGTTGTATTTCCTCCATTATTTACCAACAACTTGTCCAACCCACTCGCATTATCCTTCAAGTACACGGTTCCAGGTCCGCCCGCATTGCCGCCTCTCGCATATACATGTTGCCAGTCGGCAGAGAAATTACTCGCGGTATAAAACACTGCAATTCTTCCTCCGCCACCTCCGCCTGCAGGAGTCGGGGTACCACTGGCATGGATTATTCCATTGCCCGCCAATATACCTGTTTCAATCCAGATACTTCCACCTGAACCATCACCCCCACTATACACCCCTCCATAGTCACCAGGCTGGCCATCTGCGGCAATTTCACCATTTACAGTTAATGTGTCAATTACATTCAGATGGATTGCCCCCCCACCTGCCCCTCCAAGAAAGAGTTTATTAAAGTGATTTCTTCCTGAGCCGCCAGAACTTCCCAGATCCGCAGGGTTAGTTACCGAGCCATATGCAATTCCTCCTGCTCCCGTCGAACTCTGGCCGTTTCCGCCGTATCCTGCTCCCCCGCCTCCACCCGCAGCACATTTTCCACCACCGGGACCGGAGCCGTCCGCATATCCAGACGTTGCATAGCCGGATCCACTGGCATCGATCTTTCCTCCAGCCTCTACAGTTAAATTTGAAACATTAATGGTTACGCCCATGTTCAGGGTTGGATTTCCGAGAATGATAAGAGTTCCACCTGTTTGCACATTGATACTGTTATACGTGTAAGAGCCTGCCTCTAAACTACACATCTGTTGGTCGGCAATTATCAAGTCACCGCTGCTCTGGCAATTTGATACCTGATATAAACCACTCTCACCCAGCGCGCTGGCAGGAGAAGGAGAGTTTGCATTTCCAGCGCCATTGACACTGCCTATGCCCGGCTGGGAATCGATAACAAATGGCACATCACCATAATTCTCCAGCCTTTCACCAGCCGCAGCCAACGCCGGTATTGGCGCCAGCGCGTTGAACAAAACGACTGCAATTAACAATGCGCGCGTCGCGATTTTGATCCATGGTTTAAGTGCAAACATAGTTTCTCCTCTGTGCGTTTGCAACCAGGAAAGTACCCCTGATTGTATTAAGTTGTTTGGCTCAGATGGGTTACCTGTAAAATTCCCCGGCAATTTGTCACGGGTCAGGCTATAACGTTAACTACCTGGACAAATGCTTACCAACCCATGATACACAAATTTATCTCCATGTCAATGGAATCAGGATTCTAAAAGGTTACAGACAAGCCTTAATGGCACAACTTTGTATAAACAACAAAACAGGTAAACAAGTTACTATTTCCTTGTTTACCTGTTTACGTTTTACCTGTGTACTTTTACTCCTGCCCCTCGACCCGCGGCTCCCGCATGGCATCCAGTCTCTGGCGCAGCTCGATCTTGCGCTCGTCGGCAGCGGTACGGACCTCGTCGAAGAAGGCTGCGCCGCGTGAACGGAGTTCCGCACGCATCTGTTCGCCTGACTCGGGAGCCAGCAATAATGCAATGGTCGAACCCACCAGCCCCCCCAGCACAATGCCGATCATAAAGCCAAACATTTTTCTCATTTTCTCTCTCCTTGTTGCCATGACCTGGCAGCTTAAGAAAAATTGGATGGAACTTTCCCGGATGATTATACTGCCACTTGCCTGATTCCTTCAATTTCTGAGGTAGCAGGCAGTTGAGTTTCCTCAAATTCCCGGGCCAGCTTTCGATCCGCTAATCTCCGCTAATCCGCGCGAATTTTCAAACGGTTCGCGGAGATTAGCGTAAATTCGTGGACTCTCTTCGACTTTGAGAAAACCCTGCCGGAAACATTTGAACACGTTCACCACGGAGCACTGTGAACTTCCCCGGCACCGAACCATGATTTGCTTAGGCAAATCAGGCGGTGTGTGTCCTCCGTGGTGGGGAAACCCTACTTACACTTACGAAAGATTCCCCCATCCCCCCATATCCGAAAAGCAGGTTTTATGGAATAATCACGGAAGGCCGCGCGTATCCGCTCTGCGTGAACGCGACGGCAAAATTCTGAAGCTGTAAATGTGGCGGCGACGAGGGGACAACCGCACCAAACGGCTCCTACCTATTCGGAGGATACCATGTCTACACCTGCTCCCATTTCCACCAGCGCGCCTGCGCGCAAAAAAGTCACTACCCTTACCTATCGCCAGAAGAAGGAACGCGGCGAGCCCATCACCATGCTGACCGCCTACGACTATCCCACGGCCATGGCCGTCGACCGGGCCGGGATCGATTCCATCCTGGTCGGCGATTCGCTGGCGATGGTCGTGCTCGGCTACGAGAACACTCTTCCGGTCACCATGGAGGAGATGCTCCATCACTGCCGGGCGGTCGCACGCGGCGCCAGGTCCGCGCTGCTGATCGGCGACATGCCGTTCATGTCCTACCAGGTCTCGGTCGAGGAGGCGACGCGCAACGCCGGCCGCTTCCTGCAGCAGGGCGGCATGGACGCCGTCAAGCTGGAAGGCGGTCGGGCGCGGGCAGACGCGATCCGCTCGATCACCGAGGCGGGCATCCCCGTCATGGGACACATTGGGCTCACGCCCCAGTCGGTCAACCAGTTGGGCGGGTTCCGGGCCCAGGGCAAGACCGCCATCGCCGCCAGACGGCTGATCGAAGATGCGCTGACCCTCGAAGAAGCCGGCTGCTTCAGCCTCGTGCTCGAATCGGTCCCGGCCCGGCTGGCGGAGTTGATCTCGCAGAAGCTCTCCATCCCGACCATCGGCATCGGCGCCGGCGCGGGCTGCGACGGGCAGGTCCTGGTCACGCATGACGTGCTTGGCCTGTTCGACCGCTTCACGCCGAAGTTCGTCAAGAAGTACGCGGACTTCCATCACGAGATGCAGCGGGCCTTCGCCGATTACATCGAAGACGTGGAAACCAAGCGCTTCCCGGCCCAGGAGCACATCGTCGAGATGGACGACCGGGAGTGGGAAACGCTGCTGAAGGAAATTGGATAAGAAGTTTTCCGTCATCGCTTCGTGGTGCCTGATCTCGATACGTGGCGCCTTTGGCGCCACTAGTCGACCGACGGCACCACGGAGCAATCTCCTTTCCTATGAACAACATCCTCATCGTCGGCACCGGCGCGCTCGCGACGTTCTTTGCCGCGCGGCTCGCCCAGGCGGGGCATCCCATCACCATGCTTGGCTCATGGCAGGCTGGGTTGGATGCGCTGCGTGACCACGGAGCGCGTATGCTTGCGAATGGCGAGGAGCATCGTTTTGAAGTTCGCGCCATAAATGACCCGCGGGAATGTCCGGGAATAAAATACGCGCTCGTGCTGGTCAAGGCCTGGCAGACGGAGCACGCCGCGGAACAACTCAGGCAATGCCTGGCCGCGGATGGACTGGCCGTCACGCTCCAGAACGGGCTGGGCAACCGCGAGACGCTCGCGCGCAGCCTCGACCGGGGTCGCGTCGCCCTGGGCACGACCACCACCGGCGCGACCCTGCTCGGGCCGGGGCGGGTACGGGCCGGCGGAGAGGGGATCGTCTCGATCGAGCAGAATCCGGCCCTCGGTCCGCTCGAGACGGCGCTGCGCTCCGCCAAATTCAATGTGAATGTTGTCGAAGATGCCCAGTCACTGGTCTGGGGAAAACTGGTGATCAACGCCGCGATCAATCCGTTGACTGCCCTGCTGCGCGTCCCGAACGGCGAGCTGCTGGAACGTCCCGCGGCCCGCCAAATGATGGCGGTGCTCGCCCGGGAAACCGCCCAAGTGGCGGACGCCGAAAAGATTCGTCTGCCCTTTCCCGATCCGGTTGCCGCGGCGGAGGAGGTAGCCCGCAAAACCGCCGCCAATCATTCGTCCATGCTACAGGATGTCCTGCGCGGTGCGCCGACCGAGATCGACGCGATCTGCGGCGCCGTGGTGAATGCCGCCCAAACGCATAAAATCGATACACCCGCCAATTGGGCCTGCTGGAAACTGGTCAAGGCACTGGCGGACTAGGATTTGCGGGGGAAACCACTAGAACCACCAAATAGATGTATTTTGTTGTATTCGCAGCAGGGGTTGCATGGTAAGATACAGGAAATCATTTGGACTTTGGAGGTCACTCATGCCCAGGTGGCTTGTACTTACCCTGCTTTTTGGATTATTGGTCTTCCCCTCCACAGCAGGCGCGCAAGGCAGCACAAAACTGGATTCGATCAACGTCGAGCTTTGGTCGGAATACGACCAGCCAAGCATGCTCGTTATCAATCAATTTGTCGTATCGCGGGACACGACTCTGCCGGCGAGCGTGACCCTGCGCTTCCCCAAGGATGGAAATCTGATCGCTGTGGCGGTGGAGCAGGACGGCAGCCTGTTCAACAAGGATTTCACGGAGCCTGTGGAACAGGGGAACTGGCAGACCATCACACTGAACGTCGACTCTTATGACCCACACCGCGTCGAATATTATCAGCCGCTCGTACGGGATGGAAACAAACGTGAGTTCAAGTATCAATGGTTTGGCGACTATTCCGTAAAGGAATTCAATATCACGATCCTTGTCCCGGCAGACAGCACAGAACTGGTCACCTCTCCCGTTTTACAGAAAACCGAAACGACTGCCAATGGATTGATCACCACCGGGACACTTACCCAGACTGACCTGAAAATGGGAAATTCCTTCCGTTTCGAACTTGAATACCAGCGAACCTCCACGGCTTTGACCGACCCCGACAAGGCCGACGAGGTGCAGCCCTCCGAACCGGTAGGCCCGGACACCCCCGGACGTGTTTCCATCGCAAACCTGCCATGGATCATCGGCGGGTTTGGACTGGCCCTGATCGGGATTGCCCTGTTTTCCTACTGGCGGTCCACCCAATCGGCAGAAGCCCGGCCACGCAGACGCCGCCGTCAGGCTGCCCAGGAAGAGGACGGGCAGGCCTACTGTCACGAATGCGGCGCGCGGGCACATGCCGGCGATCGCTTCTGCCGCACGTGTGGCAGCCGGTTGAGAGTCGAGTAGTTATAGAAGCAGCTTGAAGGTCAAACGAGGCAGACCGTGATCCTGGGTGTTCCCTACATCGTACCGATCTACTTCATCTACGGCCTGGCTTTTTTCAGCATGGCCCTGCTGGTCGCGGTCGAAGGTGGGCGGGCCTCGGATGTGCGTCTGCGCCGGGCACTCCCACCGCTGGCAGGCTTCGGGCTGGTACACGCCGCGCATGAATGGATGGAAATGTACGTGCTCATGGGCCATCCCATCTCCGACCTGGAAGTATCGGTCATGTCGGCCCTGCAGCTGGCCTCCCTGGCTTTCTCGTTCATGTCACTGGCCGCTTTCGGCAGTTTTCTCCTGGCCGATAACGAAATCACGCGGCGGCTGATCCTCCTGATTCCCATCGGACTGGAAGCCATCTGGGTCTTCGGACTGTACGATTTCAGCGGGCAGTACACCGACCAGGTCCTGTGGGACGTCGCGGATACCTGGACCCGCTACACACTTGCCATCCCCGCCGCGGTCCTGACCGCCATCGGACTGATCGCGCAGCAGCGGGCCTTCCGCCGCTCGGGGCTGATCCGCTTCGGGCAGGACGCGCTGTGGGCCGCCATCGCCTTCGGCTGGTACGGTCTCGTCGGGCAGTTCTTTGCGAGAGCCACGCCCATTTTTCCGTCCAACATCGTCAACCAGCAGACCTTCCTGGCAGTGTTCGGTTTTCCAGTACAGTTGTTCCGGGCCGTCATGGCGGTCGCTGCGGCAATCTTCGTCATTCGTTTTCTGCGGGCCTTCCAGGTGGAAACGGAGCACAAGATTGCTGAACTGCAATCGGCCCGCCTGAAGGAATCCCAGGAACGCGAGACCATGCGCGCTGAACTGTTCCGGCGCGTGGTCGCCGCGCAGGAGTCTGAACGCCAGCGTATTGCGCGGGATCTGCACGATGAGACCGGTCAGTCGCTCACAGCCATCGGCATGGGTCTGCGGGGACTTTCCGGCAAGCTGGGGCCGGGCAACAAGGAGTCTCAGGGAACTCTCCACAAGCTGGAAGCGCTGGCCACTGATTCGCTCAAGGAACTGGAGCGCCTGATCTCGGACCTGCGCCCCTCCCATCTGGATGATCTCGGGCTCTCGGCGGCCCTGCGCTGGTATGCAGGCAGGATTCAGGAGCACTCGACCATCAGCGTGCGGGTGGATATCCTCGGCGAAGAACGTGATCTGGAGGATGCCGTGAAGATCACCATCTTCCGCATCATCCAGGAATCCCTGAATAACATCATCAAGCATGCCCAGGCCAGCCACGTGAACATCCACCTGCGCTTCGAAGAAAAAAATGTTCGTATCAATGTGCGGGACAACGGAATTGGCTTTGACCTGGACCGTGCCAAAAAGAACAGCGCCAGCCGCCCATCCCTGGGACTGGCAGGCATGCAGGAACGGGCCGCGCTGCTCGGCGGAAGTGTTTCCGTGCAGTCGCGCCCGGCTTACGGCACGGAAGTCGAAGCGTTGATCCCCTATCATCATGCGGAACCGGATTTGCATACTTTGGAAGAGGCAAAAGATGACCACACGTCTGCTATTGGTGGATGACCACGCCGTGGTCCGTTCGGGGCTGAGGATGCTGCTGGAAAATGAGCGCGACGTCGAGATCATCGGCGAGGCGTCTTCTGCGGCGGAGGCCATCGAAGCCGCCATGCGGCTGAAGCCCAACGTCATTTTGATGGATATCGGCCTGCCGGATCTCTCCGGCATCGACGCGACCCGCGAGATCAAGAAACGCGTCTCGGATGTTTCGATCGTGGCCCTGACCATCCATGAAGACGAGGAATACTTCTTCAAAATGCTGGAGGCCGGCGCCTCAGGCTACGTTCCGAAACGGGCCGCGCCCGAGGAGCTGTTAACGGCCATCCGGGCCGCGGCTACGGGGCAGGTCTATCTCTATCCGTCGCTGGCAAAACTGCTCGTGCGCGACTTTCTGGATGGCGGGCGCGCACCCGGCGAGCAGGCCCCCTCCGATTTGACCGACCGCGAGCAGGAAGTGCTGACCTACCTGGCGGAGGGCGCCGGCAACGAAGAGATCGGGGCCTCGCTGGTCATCAGTCCGAAGACCGTCGCACGGCACCGCGAGAACATCATGCGCAAGCTGAACCTGCACTCCCGCGCCGAACTGGTCCGCTACGCGATCCGCAAGGGGATCATCAAGGCATAATTCATGTGCTCTGCTCGCCGAAGACGGCGAGCAATAAAAAAATGACGGGCGCTGGTGCGCCCGTCATTACTTTCACAACTTGCTTCAAACTACTGAGCCGGGGGAGCCGGAACTTCCGGACGAACGTATGTGCTCACGTCGCCACCCAGGTCCTCGATCGAGTCGATCAGGAACTGAGCCACAAACCTACCGTTGTGCACGAAGGCACCGGGGTCTTTCTGGTAGTACTGGTAGTTGTAGCCGGCTTTGA
>Ga0105104_10003198_pt1 | contig 11764 bp, 5 predicted proteins | sample PPLLaktember2015_3_FD_87034 | JGI IMG/M metagenome (GOLD analysis project Ga0105104, IMG submission 87034) | Freshwater sediment microbial communities from Prairie Pothole Lake near Jamestown, North Dakota, USA - PPLs Lake P7 Core (6) Depth... | ecosystem: Environmental > Aquatic > Freshwater >...
AAACGGCGTTGCCCCGGAAACCGAAAACGACCTCCGGTTTCTTGGGATGAAAAATGAAACCACTGAGGAGCGGCAAGTCACTCGTCTTGATCCAAGAGGTTCCCCCCGTGAGGCTTCGGTGTATGCCGTTTGAAGTCGAAAGAAAGATGCTGCCGTCAAAAGGACTTACGGCAACAGAGTGCGCATACCCTGTCTCCCGCCCTCTATGCACCCAGGACACACCGCCGTCGGTTGACTTGTGCAGAACTGGCGGAAATCCGGCAATCGCATAGAGGTGGGAGCCATTGGTGGGATCCATGGTCAGAGAACTGACCTCTTCGTCGGGGAAGGCAAAAAACGACCAGCAGTCTCCCCTATCGGTGCTGACGCTGATTCCCCGCTTCCCATTCACTGAATAAACAACACCCGATTGTGTCGGCGAAACGACGAGACGCCATTGAGAGCGGGGGGTTGTGGGAGAACTCAACTCTTCCCAACTCCGCCCGGCATCAGTGCTGCGATAAATCACCCCTGGGCCGTCGGCGAAGACCAGGTTCGGATCTTTCGAATCGAAGATGATGGAACGAACAATCCCGCCAGGGGGAGACACGTTTGTCCAACCATTTGTGCCGGCCACCGAGCCGAACGACATGCATGAGAAAGCCACCACAACGCTGAAAGCCTTGAATGAGAATGGAGGATGCATAGAGGCTAGCTCCTGTGTGCCTGCTAAGTCTAAGCCCGCTCTAAACTGTTTCCGGTGTTTTCACTCACTTAGATGCAGGGTCTCGGTTTTGGCCGAATTGACATCCTGACGATTTGGCTCTGGGGGTTGAGGCGAGGACACGAAAGCTCCGCAGCACCCGTAAACCCGGAAGTGATTGAGTAGACCGTCCCCTTTTTCCCCGTGCCCTATCGGGCCCACAACGCCGGGCGAGCCATTGGAAACGCGCGCAGCCAGCTAAGAAGTCCTGCAGCAGGAATCTGCTAGCATGGCAATGGTGCCATCACCAAATAAATAAGATTGGAATTGCAAGGAGGCAGGATGGAAAAGCTGGATGGACGGCGCACGTTTTTGAAGATTGGCGGGCTGGCGGCGGCTTCACTGATGACGGGCGCAAGAGGAGTGCGGCCCAATGACGCGCCTCCCGGCCCGGCAGGCACGATGCCAACACGGAACCTGGGCAAAACGGGCCACCCGGTGGGGCTGTTCAGTCTGGGCGGTCAATCGGCCCTGGAGCGGCCGAACAATGAAGCCGTTGCGATCCCGATCATCGAGCGGGCGCTCGATCTGGGGGTCAACTATATCGATACATCGTCCATCTATGGCGGGCCGGAGCGGCCAAGCGAACGCTACATCGGGCAAGTGCTGAAGCGCCGGCGCAAGGAGACACTCATCGGGACTAAGAGCAAGGAGCGGAGCCGGGACGGTTCGCTGCGCATGCTGGAACAGTCGTTGAAGCTCCTCCAGACCGACATGGTGGACGTCTGGCAGTTGCACGACATCGGCACGATGACCGATGTGGAGGAGGTCTTCGCCAAGGGCGGGGCGATGGAAGCTTTTGAACAGGCACGCGATCAGAAGATGGTGCGCTTCCTCGGTATTACGGGGCACCACAGGCCGGAGGCACTGATGGAGTGCATACGACGTTTCCTGTTCGACACGCTCCTGATGGGAATCAATGCCGCCGACACGCACAGCCACAGCTTTGCGGCGGAATTACTACCGATGGCTCTCGAACGGCGCATGGGCATCATCGCGATGAAGGTGCCGGCACGCGGACGTATTCTAGCGTCATGGACGCCGCCGCCGATCGAGCGGCAGAAACGGATGTGGGAAGCCGGAGCGAATATCACCACCAAGCCCGGGACCCTGACCATGCGCGAAGCGTTTCACTGGGTGCTGTCGCAGCCCGTCAGTACGGCCATTATCGGAATCGACTCGGTGGCTCAGCTCGAGGAGAACGTCGCGTTGGCGCGCGAGTTTACGCCATTGAGCGAGGCGCAAATGGCGGCCATCACGGAGAAAACGAAGCCGGTGGCGGAGCAAGCGCTGTGGTTCCGGCATTTCGAGCGCGCGTAGGTAGCAGGCTGCGTGGCACGGCTGTTGGTCGCGGTTTCACCACGGGTGTCCCAAACTCGTTTGCAGTCGGGCGCTTCTACTCGTGACGCAAGGCTGTGATCGGGTTCCCGGCGGCTGCTCGGCGGGCCGGGATAAAGCAAGCCAGCAATGCGGTCAGACAGAGAACCAGGGCCACTCCGCAGTAGGTCACGGTATCGGTCGCTTCTACGCCGAAGAGCAGTGTCTTTAAAGACGGTCCCAGCACCAACGCCATCACCAGACCGATCGCCAGGCCGACCAGCGTCAATCGCAGGCCCTGCAAAAGTACCAGTGAGCGGATGCTCGACGGTCGGGCCCCGAGCGCCATCCGGATTCCAATCTCGTAGGTACGTTGTCTGGCTGTATAGGCAATCACGCCGTAGATGCCGATGGATGTGAGCGCCAAGGCCAGCATCCCCAACAGGGCAGTCAGTACTCCGCCCGCTCGTTCCGCGGCGTTTCCGTTCTCTGCTATTTGGTCGAGTGAGATGATGTTGTACAGAGGGACGTCCGAATTCAATTGGTGAACCGCGTCCTCGACCAGCGTCCGGTAATCGTATGGGTTGCCAGTGACTCTGAGATGTATAACCGAATCATGATAGTAGACCTGGGATAGGGGCAGGAAAATCATCGGTCTGGCTGATTCCCTCATCTGATAGCTCTTGCTGTTCCGGGCTACTCCTACGACAGTGAGCCACCGGCCGTACGCCTGGATCTGCTTTCCGAGCGGCTCTTCTGCGGGCCAAAAGCGATCGGCGAGCGCGGCATTGACGATAACCACCGGCTGTGACTTGTCGGTATCGTTAGCCGTGAAGTCGCGCCCCGAGAGCAACGGTATCCGTAACGTCCTGAAGTACTTTGGACCCACGTTGGCACGCCCGACCTCCATCGATTCGTGGGGCCGTGGGACATAGCCCTTTGGGACAATGTCCTGGGTGTGCTTGCCCATAAAAGGCACCCAATTGGCCAGTGTCACCGACTCGACGCCAGGCAGGGACTCGAGCTTGGTGAGCAGCAGGCGGTCGAATTCCTTCCCCTGTTCGATCGAATACCCTGTCGGCAGCAGATCGAAAGAGCACAACAGGACATGGTCGGCATCGAATCCGAGGTCGGTTCTCAGGGTGTTCTGATAGCTGCGCAGGAAGAGGCCGGCCGAGATCAGCAACAGAAAAGAGAGTGAGATTTGTGCGATAACCAGACCGCCCGCCAGGCGCGACCGGTGAAGCCCGCCTGCTCCGGCCCGGCCTTCCTCCTTCATAACCGTCGCTGGCCCGAGCCGCGATGAGCGGAGGGCAGGCAGGATCCCTGTGACCACTCCGCTCGCCACGGCGATCAGAAGCGTCACAAAGAGAACTCGGAGATCGACGCGACTGTCAAACGAATAGGGAATCGGCGAAGTCGGCAACAGGCTTGCGAGCGAGGCCGCGGCCCAACTGGTCACTATCAGGGAGGCAGCCGCTGCCGCGGATGCGAGCAGAAGACTTTCGATCAGAGACTGTCGCACGAGTTGCCACCGGGAGGCGCCCAAAGACAGGCGGATCGCGATTTCCCGCCGCCGCTCGACCGACCGCACCAGCATCAGGTTCGACACGTTCGCACAGGCGAGCAGGAAAAGCACGGCTCCGAGCGCCTGAAGCAAAGACAAGCCGGTGAAGAAGACGTAGCTCATGCCAAAGGTGGAGCGCCACAGCGGATCAAGCGTGATCTCGTTGGCCCCCTGGTGGGAGTCGGGGTACTGCGTGACGAGCTGCTGCATGAGCGAATTCGTCTCGACTTGCGCCATACCGCGGTCAATTCCCGGTCTCAGCCGGCCAATGAGTTGCAGCCAGCAAGAGTCTCGACGAAAGTAACGCCTCCAGCCGGTTATCACCGGATCCATCGTCAATGGGACCCAGACATCGGAATTCAGACCCAGCTTGCACCCATGGAAGGCGGGGGGCGTGACGCCTATGATCGAATAGCGGCGCTGATTGATCTCCATATACTTGCCGACAACGGAAGGATCGGCTCCGAACCGGCGCTGCCAAAGACCATAGCTGATCAGCGCCACGGCCGCACCTCCGGGCTTGTCGTCTTCCGAAGGCAGAAAGCCGCGACCGAGAAGGGGGCGGACGCCGAGTACCTCAAAGTAGTTTCCCGAGCACAGCACTCCGCGAACACGTTCGGGCTTGCCTTCCCCCGTCAGCGCCATGTCAAAGTCGTGATATCCGAGCAGGCCCGAGAAACTCCGGGTCCTGTTGACGAGGTCGGAGTAATCAGGATAGGAAAATGGAGGGACCGGGCTCGGATTCCACTCGCCCTTCATGAGCGAGATCAAATTACTGGTTTCCGTTACCCCCGGTATCGGATCGAAGATAGTGGAGCTCATCCAGCTGAAGATGGTGCTGTTGGCAGCAATGGCGAGAGCCAGAATCAAGACGGCTATCAACGAAAAACCGGGGTTGCCGAGGAGTGTCCGTATGGAGACTCGGACGTCTCGAAACAGAATCTGCATGGTCTTCGCTCCCTCCCTCTGGATGGTCTTAGCAATTGACACTCCAGTTCGTCGCGAAAAGAGCAGAATCCCCACGGGTCTGGCACCTCCGGCTTTTCCGGGCTGACTTTAGCGCACTCGCTCTGACCGCGCCACTGTCCGATTGTGAACACCACTGTGCGAGTTTGAAATGTCTCTGTCGCTTCCCGTTTTCGGCGGCGCCGTCAGGAAATAAGGGGAATGTCGACTCACTCCGTTCTTCCTCCGACTTCAAAAAGGTTATTGAGTAGACTCTCCCCTTATTTCCGCACGGCGACAACGGCTCAGGCTAACGGAAAGCGCCAGGGCTTCAGGAGGCGTGTTGCCGATGTTCTATCACGGCGCCCATTCGAACGTCCCTTGTTATACTCTTTCACGATATAACGACTTGCGGTAGAATAAGAGCATGAAACCCCCTGAATCCTTTCTTCCGCTTCAGCCCGCAGTCTTCCATATCCTTATTGCGCTGGCCGACAGTGACCGACACGGCTACGCGATCATGCAAGAAGTGGCTTCGCGGACAGGCGGCAAGGTCCGTCTAAGTCCGGGGACACTTTATGGCTCGATAAGACGGATGCTGGAAGACGGCTTCATCCGCGAACTGGATCACCGGCCGGCGAAGGGCGACGACGAACGCCGCCGCTATTACCGAATCACACCGATTGGCCGAAAAGTGGCAGCTGCAGAAGTAGCGCGGATGTCGGAACTGGTCGCCCAGGCACAGGCCCTCGGCCTGCGGCCCCAGGGCGCCTAGGGAGGCGTTGTGCGTTTTTCCCGATCTATCTACCGGTTGTTGCTTCGCCTGTATCCGCGTGATTTCCGTGAGGAGTATGGCGAGCAGATGTTGCTCGATTTTGGCGACTACGCGAAGGACAGGCCGTTTGCCGCCTGGGCAGCCGCTGGCCGGGATGCTCTGCTGAACGCTCCGGGGGAGCACGTACGTCTCCTGGCCCAGGATTTGCGCTATGCCCTTCGGACCTGGAAGCGAGCCCCGGCCCTGCCAGCCTTCGCGCTGCTCACGTTGATGCTCGGAATCGGAGCAGTAACGGCTACCTTCAGCCTGGTTCGCGGCGTGATCCTAAAGCCGCTGCCGTATCTTGAGCCAGACCGGTTGGTCCGTATCTTTGAAAGCAGCGAGAAACAGGGATATCCGCAGTTCTCCGCATCGGTACCCAACTATCTCTCTTGGCGCGAGCGAGTCCGAAGCCTGGAGCTGGCCGCCTACAGCGGGATGAGCTTCACAGTAACCGGGGAGGGCGAGCCGGAGCGACTTGAGGCACTCGCCTGCACATCCAATTTTGCGCCGCTGCTTGGTGTCCGTATGACGCTCGGACGCTGGTTCACCGAGCTGGAGGAACAGCAGGGACACCATCGGGTGATTGTTCTGAGCGACGCTTTCTGGCGTTCTCGGTTCGGGGCTGCCGAGAGTGCCCTGGGTCGCAGCCTCACCCTGAACGGTTCGCCGTACACGATAGTGGGAGTGGCCCCGCCCGGTTTCCGGTTCACGGCTGATCCCAGTTTGTGGACGCCGAAGATCCTCGACCCCGGCGAAAACCGAGGGAACCATTACATCACCGTGATCGGTCGCCTCCGGCCTGGCGTCAGCATCGGGCAAGCACGCGCGGAAATGGAGGCGATCGCGTTTGATCTGGAAAGGCAATTCCCGGAGAGCAACGACACCTGGACAACGCGTATTTCCCCGCTTGATGAATGGATGGTTGATCGCCAGGTGCGAAGCTCGTTGGTTATGCTGTTGGGCGCGACCTTTCTGGTGTTGCTGATCGGCTGCGCGAACGTCGCTAATCTGCTGCTCGCAAGGGCTGCGGCCCGCGAAAGCGAATTCGCTATCCGAACCGCCCTCGGGGCCGGGGCAGTCCGGCTCGCACGGCAACTCCTGACAGAGAATACCCTGCTCTCGTTAGCAGGGGGACTCCTGGGAGTGGCGGCTTCGTGGTGGATTATGCAAGCGTCGCGCCGCTGGCTCGGGAGTTTTTTGCCGCGAGCCGAAGAGCTTGCTCTGGATAAGACTGTTCTCGCTTTTGCTCTTGGTGTCTGTCTTTTGACCGGTCTAGCCTTCGGGCTGGCGCCGGCATGGTATGTCTTCGGCCGTCCTCTGGCCGGGTCCTTGCAGCGGTCCGGACGCAGTCTGTCTTTAGCTTCGCACAGCCTGCTCCGGCGCGGACTCGTAGTCGCTCAGATTTCGCTGGCCGTCGTTCTTTTAATCGGCGCAGCTCTTCTGCTGCAAAGCCTGGGCCGGCTGCAGCAGGTTCCTCTCGGTTTTGACCCAGACAACCTCGTCACCGCCCGCGTCGCCCTTCCCAGGGCCAAATACCTGGGGCCGAAATTCGGGCAGGCGGCCGCAGCTATCGCCGAAGCCTTGCGTTCGACACCAGGCATTCTGTCCGCCAGCGCCGCAACCGGGATCCCCTTCTCACCGATTGGAGATTCCTCCATGTCGAGTGGCGGGGATTTCGCCGATACGAGGTCCCGCTGGGTCGAACCCAAATACTTCGAGACGATGTTGATTCCCCTGATAAAGGGCCGGCACTTCTCTCCGACGGACCGTCCGGAGTCAGGGTTGAAGGTGATCCTCAGCGAGGAAATGTCACGCCGGTTGTTTGGGGAGGGTAACCCGGTCGGCCGCACACTGCGGGCTGACGCCGGCACCCAGTTCGAAGTCGCAGGAGTGGTGGGGGATGTCCGCCTGCGGCGACTCAGCGAACCCCCGCAGCGAATCGCCTACTTCCCTGCGACCCAGGGCGGATCCTGGCCGAACCTGCATCTGGTCGTTAAAACGCGTCTGAGCTCGACCGAGACGGCTGACGTCCTGCGGCGGCGTATTCGAGAAATAGACCCTCACCTCCCGGTGTTCGACATTGCAGCCATGCGGGAACGGATCCAGGACAGCTCTCGACAAGCTCAACTCCAAACTGGCCTTCTCACCGGTTTCGGATTGGTGGCGCTCACGCTCGGCGCGCTCGGCGTTTACGCAGTGGTCGCCTTCCTCGTACGCAGTCGGACGCGCGAGATCGCCGTGCGCCAGGCGCTTGGCGCTCCGCCTCGACGCGTGATGGCAATGATTCTGGGAGAGGGGCTCAGGCTGACACTCTTCGGCATCGGGCTCGGTTTGGCTGGCGCCTTTGTCACGACCCGGGTCCTGGCTGACCAGTTGTTCGGCATTCACCCGCTGGATACTGCAACTTTCGGCGCTGTCCCATTGGTGCTTGCCGTGGTTGCCCTGGTGGCGTGCTACGTCCCGGCCCGTCGGGCAGCGGCTATCGACCCGATGTCCGCATTACGAACCGAGTGATTCCCTGCGTGAATGAGGCCCTGTCAACCGGGCTTCTGCTTTCTGGTGGTCATCGGCTTTTCGAGGGAGGCAATCTGCAATTTGAAGCCGCAGCACCGGATTACGGTTGCCAGGCGATTGACCACGGCTTTCAATACGTGGCTGGATAGCCGAAGATGGTCTTATGAAGTGCACCCCCCAGAAGGCGATAACCACTTTGTGCATGGTCCTTGGCCTGGCTCTTCCTGGGCGCCTCGCTCACGCAGCCGACGACCAATTGCCGCCCGCTTGGCTCGCGGACCTCGAGCCGATCAAAGATGAATTCAGGGTGCGGCCGGAGCGCCCACGCCTTTACATCAATCGGGACGACCTTCCGGTGATCCGCTCGCGCGCCGCGACGAGTCACCAGGAAGCCTGGCAGAGCGTGAACAGCATCTCCGATTTCAGCCGCCTCAAGGACGCTTGGTACGATGTCCACTCGGTCTACTCTGGGACGAATGGCAATGCGGCTGTCCGTTCCAACCGGTTGACCGACCGCATTCTGGCGCACGCCTTCCAGTACCTGATCACGAACGAGCCATCGCACGCGAGGGAGGCGATAGATGCGGCCCTGGAGCTTTCGGCCGATACAAAGGGGGACGACCTCGCAAACGCCTATCGTGTCTGGCCGGAATCCGTGGCCTTTGATTGGTGCCACGCCCACTTGCGACCAGGTGAGGGACAGAAGCTGCTCGAGAATGTCCGGAAACAACTGAAGATCGTGGACGCCGAGGTGCCGCTGGAAAAGAGTGCCCTGCACATGGGGCACCTCGTCAACCATCTGGCCGATGCCTTTCTCCCAGCCGGAATCGCCTTCTATGACGAGGCTCCGGAGATTTTCGAACGGGCAATCAAGGTGGCCTGTTCTGAAATTGTCGCAAAGAACGTCTTCTACCGTTCCGGGCTGTCCTCGCAGGGTGATTCTTACGGGCTCACGCACTATCACGGTGACATACGAATGCTGGCGATGCTGAAGAAAGCCACAGGCGTGGATCTGTTCCAAAGATTCCCGTTTTACCGTGATGTCGGTTACTACTGGGTCTATACACGCCGGCCTGACGGCCAGTTTCTGAGGCTCGGCGATGAGTGGATGGATTCCCAAAACGTGCCGGTCTGGGACCCGCCCGCTCCCTGGGGGCCTCCATGGCTCATGGAGGCGCTGGCTTACGCGGCCGGCGCTTACGGCGATGCCCATCTGGCTTACGAGTACCTGAAGGTGAGGAACCTCAACCACACTTGGGTGGCGATCACCGACATTCTGTGGCGAGATCCGGACGTCGAGCCCCGAAGTCCCGAAGACTTGCCGCCCGTGAGGTATCTGGACGGGGCGGCAGGGACGCTTCTCTTCCGCACCGGCTGGGGACCAGACGATGTCGTCGGGTTGTTCAAGGCGATGCCGCTTTACGTCAAGAACCACGACCACCTGGACCGCCTGAGTTTCCAAATCTATTGCCGAGGTGCGCTGGCCATCGATTCCGGAATCTACGAAGGCGTCGACTCGGGCTATGGGTCACCTCATTGGTTGAATTACCTTCAGCGGACGATCGCTCACAATTCACTCCTGATCCGCGATCCCGGGGAAGAGGTCCTGTATCGAGGACGCAAGGTCGTGGCGGACGGTGGGCAGAGATTTCCGGGAGTCGGGAACGACCCGGTTTCCCTGGCCGATCTCAGGGATCCCCTCTGGCATATCGCTCGGGTGTTGTCCCACGGAGAGGACCAGGAGTTGGGTCGATACGCTTTCGTGTCGGCCGACGCGACCGCCGGGTACGGTCCAAAGGCGGAGAAAGTCGAACGTTCTTTTGTTTTCCTCAATGGCTCTCGATCCGGCGCCAATCCGGAAAATGTCGTTCCGAAGGCAACGATCGTCATACGCGACCGTGTGGTCGCCCGCAACCCCGGCCATCAAATAGTCTGGCTTTTCCATTCCCTGGAGGAACCTGCAATTGAGGGCGTCAAGTTTACGATCAAGAACAGCGGCGCTAATTACGGCGGCGTTCTCCTATCTCACTCCCTCCTGCCTCGCCAGGCGCGCATTGACAAAGTCGGCGGGCCCGGTAAGGAGTTCTGGGTCAATGATACGAATTACGGCACCTCGAAAAGCGGGACTTGCGAAGCCGGGGCCTGGCGGCTGGAAATCACTCCCCAAGAAGCGGACCGAGCCGTCGACTTTCTTCACGTCTTTCAGGTATATCCCCGCCCGCCCGCAAAAGCTCCTGTGCCCTTGTCGGTCGAGGGTCGGGGTGTGGTCGGTGCTGAGCTTCTCGATCGAACCGTCATCTTCTCGACCGCCGGAGACGGGGCTCGATCTCTCCAGTATGTGTCAGTCGGCACGGGCCAACGGGAGCACCTCGTAATAGGTTTGCCGGCTGGCAAAATGGCAAACGTGAGCGCCGGCGGACGAAACACGGGTCAATTCAGTACCGGCCCGTCGGGCTCCCTGACCTTCCGGATCGACCAGCAGGGCAGGACAGAATTCCAAATCGCTGTTGAGTGAAGCGCTCTTCAGGTGGCCGTCTCGTTGATATTGCAGCGGAACATGGCGGTGTCTGGTTCAGTAAGTGTGACGGTGGACCCTTGACGTTCTGAATCCAAAGATGGCAATGACCACGAAACAGAGCGCCGGCAGCACGAAAGAAAACCGCGTGCTTGACAAGGTCATGAAGCCCAGGTTGAAGGCATCCATATCCAGGATGGCTCCCTGCATGGGCGGCATGAGGCAACCGCCCCCGATGGCCATGATCAGGCCGGCCGCTCCCAGCTTTGCATCGTCCCCGAGCCCTTTCAGAGCAATCCCGTAAATCGTCGGGAACATGAGCGACATGCAAGCCGAGATGCCGACCAGGCAGTAGAGGCCGACCATGCCTTGAATAAAGATCGTGCCAAGGGTGAGTCCAAAGCCGCCGACAGCCAGCGACATGAGAAGACCGCCGGGGCTGAAATATTTCAGAAGAGCCGTGCAGATAAACCGGCTGCTCACGAAAATGATCATCGCGACCATGTTGTACAATTGGCCTTGCGTCTTGGGCAGACCCAACTCGTTTTCAGCGTACTGGATGATGAACGTCCAGCACATGATCTGAGCCCCCACATAAAAAGCCTGAGCCACGACTCCTTCGACGTATTTTCCATTAGTCAGCAGACGCTTCAAAGTGGGACCGAGGTTTAGAGTTTGGTCATCCTCCCCGCTGCTTCGGGGCAACCGCGCGATCGCAAACACGATCAGGGCCGCCAGTACCACCAACCCCAAAATCATGTATGGGCCGACGATAACGTCGAGGTCATGCGAGCTCATAGCGGCGAACTGGTCCGGGGCGGTTTGCTGCAGCACGCGGCGACCTGCTTCGTCGGTCTGGTCGAGCCTGGCCAGGATGAGGTTCCTCGCAACCAGCATTCCCATCAGCGAGCCCATCGGGTTGAAGGACTGGGCGAAGTTTAAGCGGCGAGTGGCTGTCTCTTCAGGTCCCATCGCCAGGACGTAGGGATTGGCGCTGGTTTCCAGGAAGGAGAGCCCGCATGTCATCACGAAATAGGAGACCAGGAACGCCCAGAAGGCCATCATCCAGCCCGACGGAATGAACATCAGGCTTCCTGTGGCGTACAGTCCCAATCCGACGAGAATTCCGCTCTTGTAGCTGAAGCGCTTGATGAACAGCGCGGCCGGAAAGGCCATGACGCAATAGCCGCCGTAAAAAGCGAATTGAACCAGCGAACTCTCGAAATTGCTGATGAGCAGGATATTCTTGAAAGCGGCCACCATGGGGTTGGTGATGTCGTTGGCAAAACCCCACATTGCAAACAGGCTGGTAACAAGAACGAATGGCCACAGGATCTGGCGCGGAAT
>Ga0105104_10003199_pt1 | contig 11758 bp, 11 predicted proteins | sample PPLLaktember2015_3_FD_87034 | JGI IMG/M metagenome (GOLD analysis project Ga0105104, IMG submission 87034) | Freshwater sediment microbial communities from Prairie Pothole Lake near Jamestown, North Dakota, USA - PPLs Lake P7 Core (6) Depth... | ecosystem: Environmental > Aquatic > Freshwater >...
ATGTCAATAAAGCAATGTGCGTATATTTTGTCTCCTTTTTTTACACATATTCGGGACGCATTTTTTACCGAGAATGCTCCGACGGAAATCTTTTTGCCCCTAATTTCCGTTACGGTAAAGAGGTTTACGGCACAGGCGCCGCAGTTTCTCTTGTAATTGTGCCAGAACTCGGTAACCGTTTCGGCTGACCACATATCCTTACCGCGCTTCTCAGCAAATTTTCTCAGGCTCTCTGTGTCATCCGGAAACGCCTTTTTAAGCAAAAACTCCTCCGGTTGTTCGTGGCTCGTGACTAAGAGTTTCAGCAATTTGAATTCCCAGCGGTTTATCAGTCTGCGGAGTAATCTTGCTTTGGCGCAGGGCCAAGAAAAACGCAGGTGAATCTGCTTGCCAGTAAGACTCTCTGCCATAAGTACCCCTTTCTTTTCTGGTATTATTTATATCAAAGATATCTATTTAGTGCCAGTATTTATATACTGTTATTCCCATTTTACTTTCAAGAAATGGGAGGCACAAGACATGCACGGGTCATAAGCTCGAATCAGTTTTTCAATCTCTAAAGTTATCTGGTCTCTTGATTCAACTCCTCTTTCTATTAGATTTTGCACTAATATTCCTATGTCTCTTTCAATATTTATCTGATTTTGACCGGTAGGCACCACTACCTCGCCTGACTTAATTTTATTATCTGCGCCTAAAACTACTTTGTGATAAAGAGTGCCGCGCGGAGCTTCCACTACTCCAATCCCGACTGCGCCTTCTTTTGCTCCGCCCTTTATTATAGGTTCAGATATAAACTTATTTGTCGATAGAATGTCTATTGATTCATCAACAGAATGTAGAATCTCGATAGCCTGAGCCAGATTGTTATAAAAAATGTCAGTTGAAGGAAATAAATCCAAAATTGCAGCTGCAGACTCTTTTGTTTTTGAATGCAGTTTGTTTTTGGATAGATTAATTCTCGCCAAAGCGCCAACCATATAACCCTCGCCTTCATAGGTGTACCCCATAGCCTCTGAATATGGCAAAACCGTTTTTTCCAGGTGATTGCGGAAATCCTTTTCTTCATATCTTTCACCATAACTTGTGACGATAGAGCCATTTATATAGCCAAAATTATCAAAAGGTACCAGAGCCATGTATTTTGTCTTGCGGTCAAAATGATTTGGTGAATTTTTGAACACATCTATAAGACGCAAAACTGCAGGCCTTACATTTTGCAGTTTTTTAATAGCTTCATCTATTCCAGCTTGGTCTGGGAATTTAAGGAATCCGCCAATAACAGGATAGTTGCCATGAACACTTCGTCCGGCAATAAGGGTTGCTAAAAAATTGCCTGCTGATTTTGTATCAAATCCGTCATGCAAAAGCTGATGCTCTATTGGGTCGTTTTCATCAAAATCCAAAAAAGCATCTTTGCCAAAAATATCCGGCATGGAAAAAAGATACAGGTGCAAGGCGTGGTCCCGAATGATAAGTCCGTGCATAGTAAGAGCTCGCAGAAGCTTTGTTTGGGGCGAGGGTTTGATTCCCAGAGCATTTTCACAAGCTTCAATGCTGCACATTATATGAGCGTTGGAACAAGTGCCGCATATGCGCGCCAAATGCTGCGGAATCGCAGCGATATCCTTTCCTTTCATTGCTTCGGTAAAAAATCGCTTATATTCCGTGATAGCAAATTTAACATCGGCAACTTTCCCATCAACGACCTTTAAATTAAGAGCAGCGTTGCCTTCTATTTTTGTTATATGCTCTAATGATAAATCAAAACTATGCATGTGGGCGCAATTCGGCGATTAAACTATTAACTTTTTCCAAAAAAACTTCAGGACTCATTGGGCAGCCGGGGATTTCAACATCAACCTTTATTACATCGGAAAGTTTTTTAACTTCGGGAAGGGCATTAAACCGTTTGATTAAAAAATCTATGCTCTCTTTTTGTTTCGGAGTAAAAGTATTCCGCTGGCTGGCAGGCAGACCGACGATAGCACAAGCGCCCACTGCTACTACTTTCTTTGATATATTGCGGATTTCTTTTATTTTAGCTTCTTGTTCAAGAGATGCCACTGCTCCTTCTATAAAAGCAATATCGAATTCGTCAAAAGTATTCTTGGATTGGAAAATACGTACATGACGAAAATCAAAAATTTTTTTCCATTCCTGCCAATGGTCATTGAGTATCTCGGTCATTACAATGGAATTGTCTTCACAACACGAAAATGAGAACCATCCGATTTTGATTTTTTCCATAAACAAAATTATATCACAGGTATCTATCTCAAAGTCCAACCCCCATCGACAACGATAACTTGACCGGTGACATAATCGGACTGCTGAGAGGAAAGATAAACAACTGCATTAGCAATATCTTCCGGTAACCCTTTCCTGTTCCAAGGAATTTGCGCCACCATTTGCTTTGTTGTCTCATCATCTACGCCTGCATTTGCTCCCGGAGTACTGATAAGTCCCGGTGCAATGGCGTTAACGTTTATTTTCTTAGGTGCAAGTTCCAAAGCTAATGCTCTAGTAAGTCCGTTTATACCGCCTTTTGAAGCACAATAGTGTGTTAAACCCTCAAATCCGATTAGAGAAGCGATAGAAGATATGCTTATAATTTTGCTGCCGTCTTTCATAACTTTTGCGGCCGCTTGTGAACATAAAAAGATACTTTTCAGGTTAATATCAAGCACTTTATCCCAATCGGCCTCAGTTAATTCGAGAAACGGTTTAAAAGGAAATATACCGGCATTATTGACTAAAATGTCCACCGCTCCGAATTTTTCCACCGATGCCTTTATAAAGTCATCTACATCCTCTTTTTTTGAAACATCACACGAGACGGCAAGACACTTTGAATTTGTTGCTTCTTCAATTTCTTTTGCTGCATTTTCATTTCCAGACTCGTCAACATCAGCTAAAACTACATTTGCGCCCTCTTTAGCCAGTGCCAATGCTATACCGTACCCGATTCCTTTTGATGCTCCTGTTACAATAGCTGTTTTGTTTTCAAACATATTTTATAGATAACTGATAATATTCAATTATAACAGACATCGCGCTTGGCTGCTCGGTTATGATATAATATTTTTGTGAATACAGATAAGAATAATGTCTTTACCATCGGCGTAGGAGGCGCGGCTGGCGAAGGAGTCAAAAAGACAGGCATTAATATCGCATCTTTTTTGAGAGATGCAGGTTTTGATATTTATTTGTCTTTCGAATATCCTTCTCTTATACGCGGCGGGCATAACTTTGCCCGTCTCAGTTTTAGCAAGGATAGGGTTTGGAATGACCATTCCAAATTGGATGTTATGGTCTCTCTAAACGATGAAAGCGCCGAGCTTCACAAAAATGAAATGAAGCCGGATACTCTCCAGCTTTCCGGCTTACCTATGCCTGAAATAACGCAAAGAATCCAAAATATTTTAAAAGAAAAAAATATAGAACCAGGCGAACCAAAGGGTGTTCTTATTGATGGTAATACGGCTTTTAGCAGAGGCCTTATGGCAGCCGGGTTGGATTTTTATATTTCTTATCCGATGACTCCCGCCACCTCAATTCTTCATTATCTGGCAAGCAAGCAAACACCGGATGGACTAAAGGTTATACAGCCTGAAAACGAAATTTCTGCCATAAACATGGCTCTAGGATGCGTTTATGCCGGAAAAAGGGCGGCAGTTGGGTCGGCGGGCGGCGGATTTGCCTTGATGCAGGAAGCTTTCAGTTTTGCCGGTATGGCTGAATTGCCGCTGGTCGTGGCAATTGCTCAACGCCAGGCTCCGGCAACAGGTGTGCCGACGAGGTCTTCACAGTCCGACTTGCGGTTTGCTATTCATGCCGGGCACGGAGAGTTTCCAAGGATTGTGCTTGCACCGGGAGATAGCGAGGAATCTTTTTGGGCGGGTGCCGACGCATTAAATTTTGCCTGGAAATTTCAAATTCCGGTTATTGTCCTTTTAGATAAAATTTTGTCTGAACATATGATGACAAGTATTTTTGACGAAAATTCCGTCGTGATTGCCAGAAGCGAAACTATGGTTTTCCCGGGTACTCTGGATAAAGTCGTAAAAGTGACGAGCTATGAACATGATGAAGAGGGATTTACGGTTGATAAACCGGAAAATGTTAAAAAAATGGTAGATAAAAGATTTGCTAAAACGGCAAATATCGAAGCGGAGATGAATAACAGAGAAACAATTAAAATATATGGCGATAAATCCAGCGAGAATGTCATCGTCTTTTGGGGCTCTACCAAAGGGGCAGTCTTAGAGGCAGCAAAATATTTCAACAAGGAAGTCAAGATGGTACAAATTCTCTGGGTTGAACCTTTTCCAAAAGAGAGAGTTTTAGAAGAACTTTCTAAAGCAAAAAAGATTATTTGTGTTGAGACAAATCATAATAGCCAGCTGGCATCTTTAATCCGTGAAAAAACAGGCATTGAAATATCCGAAAAGATTTTGAAGTATGATTCTTCGCCATTTGACCCGGAAGATTTGGCAAAAGAAATCAATGAACGGATTAAAGAATAAAAATTAATATGGAACCGAATCTATCTACAAAAGAAAAAATAACCTGGTGCTCGGGATGTCCAAATTCGCAAATCTTGGTTTCTTTCAGAAAAGCGATAACGGAATTGGTCCAAAACAACGAATTAAAAATTGAAAACATTGCCGCTTTTGCCGGAATCGGCTGTCACGGTAAAATTTCCGATTATATAAATATTAATTCGTTCACGTCGCTTCATGGGCGCCTCATTCCTGCTATGACCGGCACTAAATGCGCAAACCGCAATCTAACCGTAATCGGTTTTTCAGGAGATGGAGACTCTCTGGATGAGGGAGTTGAGCATTTAATTCATGCCGCTAAAAGAAATTCAGACGTTAATCTCTTTGTTCACGATAATCAAGTTTTTGCTCTGACCACTGGACAGGCAGATGCCATGAGTGCAAAAGGTTATAAGGGTAAATCAACCCCTTTGGGCAATATTGAAGAGCCATTTAATCCGCTTCTTCTCTTGCTTTCGGCGGGAGCAACTTTTGTAGCGAGAACATATGCGGGGGATATCGAAGGCACAAAGAAAATTATGCAAGCCGCTATAGCTCATAAAGGTTTTTCTTTTGTTGACATAATTCAGCCATGCATCACATTTTTTGATACCCGAGACCATTTTAAAGAAAGAATCTATTGGCTTCCGGAGGATTTTCCAAAAGGTGATTTGAAAGCTGCTATGGAAAAGGTATCTGGAAACCTGCCTGCCGGAGAGGAAAGTATAGACGAAAAGGTTCCGTTGGGAATATTTTATAAAGTTGAAAAACCGACCTTTGAAGAGGAATTATACAAATTCAGTTAGGAATATCACAGATATTTATTAAATATAAAAATAAATAGACAATCTTTATAATATAAATTTAAAAATGGATAAATAGAAATGAACTTGGAAAATTTTTTTGATCCGAAATCAGCAGCCATTATCGGCGCTTCTAGCGATAAAAATAAAGTAGGCTATTCGTTAGTATCAAATTTGGTCGGTGGTAAAAAAAGAGAAATTTACCCAGTTTCAATAAAGGAAAAAAAAATACTCGGTATTCCCGCTTTTGCTTCGGTTTCGGATATTCCTTCCCGTGTTGACTTGGCAATTATAGCGGTTAGGGCAGATATTGTGCCTCAAGTCTTATCTGATTGCGGCAGAAAACAGATACCAAATGCCATTGTTATTTCCTCCGGGTTTAAAGAAACCGGATTTGCAGGGAAAGAGCTTGAGGATAAGATTAGCAGCATTGCCAAAGAATTTGATATCACTCTTCTCGGACCAAATTGCCTCGGTGTCATTAATACAAAAACCGATTTAAATGTTTCTTTTTCCGCACAGAAACCATTGTCCGGCAAAATCGCATTCTTATCCCAATCGGGAGCATTGGGTACAGCTCTTATAGACTGGGCTAATATTCAGGGAGTCGGCATTTCCAAATTCATCAGTTTGGGCAACGAGAGTTGTCTCACAGAAGTCGAGTTCCTTGAATATCTGGAAAACGACCCCGACACATCCGCGATTCTCATGTATCTGGAAAACGTAAAGGACGGGCCGAAATTTCTGGAGACTGTTAGCAGGATTACGCCAAAAAAACCAGTTGTCATTATAAAAGCAGGCATGGGCAGCCACGGAAATTTGGCAGTAATGTCCCACACCGGCGCTCTTGCTCCGGAGGCTTCTGTGTTTGTTTCCGCCTGCAAACAAGCGGGCGCAGTGACTGTCTCGTCTTTGCGGGCTTTTTTTCACTTAGTCAAAGTTTTGTCTCAAGTACCGGATATAAATGTACCGATTCAACAGCTTATTGTACTAACAAACGGCGGCGGTCCGTCTGTTGTTGCCGCTGACCTTATAGACCGTTCCCATTCTCTTTCTCTGTCGATATTGAGTGAAGACATGAAAGAATCACTGCAGAAAGTCTTGCCACCCATGGCAGCTGTAGGAAACCCAGTAGATATCATCGGTGACGCTTTGGCTGAGCGATATGACAAAGCTCTGGAAATTTTATCTGCCGATGAAAATGCTGACGGAATCATAGTCATAATGACTCCGCAAATGATGACTCAAGCAAAAGAAACTGCAAAAATATTGGTTAAATATAATAGCAGGAAAAAAATATTCCCGGTCTTAATCGGCGGTTCTTCAGTTCAGGATGGACGCCTTGAACTTATTAATTCGGGAATGGCTTACTTTACGTTTCCAAGAGATATCATCGAAAGTCTGGATTATTTGGCTAGAAACGCTCCTAAAATAAAACCGCCATACGGGCATCATGGAAATTCTACGGGGCCTGTATCAGGAAACGGAGATATGATGGAGTTTGCGGGCGCGTTGGATTTGCTTTCTAAATACAGTATTTCTGTCAGCGGGAATTTTTTAACAAGGAAAGAAGATTTGGGAAAGACTTTGGAATCACTAGGTGCCGGGCCTTATGCCATGAAAGCAATATCAAAAGAAGTAATCCACAAAACAGATACGGGAGCTGTCAGATTAAATATTTCAAATCCAGATGAAGCCGGTTGGATATGGGAAGAATTGTGGACTAAAATTCCGGCAGTGAAAGGGATTGTCGTTCAAAAGATGGAAAAAGGCAGGGAAATAATAATTGGCATGAAAAGAGACAACACTTTCGGCCCGACGCTAGTTTTTGGTTTGGGAGGCGTTTTGGCTGAAGCCATAAAGGATACTACGCTTCGCATAGCGCCTGTTTCAAAAGAGGAAGCTCTGAAAATGATGCAGGAGATAAAAGGCATAAAAATCCTTCAAGGCATGCGGGGCGAGCTTCCTGTCAATTTTGATTCGCTTGCCGATATTATCGTAAATCTATCCCGTCTTTCTCTCGAACATCCTGAAATTCTCGAAATCGACCTCAATCCTGTTATAGTCACCGATTCTTCAGCGACTATTGTGGACGCAAGGATAATGGTATAGAAAACAAAATTATTTAGGCAATAATTGTTTCAAATCAAAATCGGGATTAGAAAGCTCAGAGGTATAAGCAGATACGTCTACATTGTTTTGTATGAGTTTAGCAACAGAGGTAAGTTCAGATGTGCGGTTTATCATGGTGGCGCCTACCAGCTCCTTGCCGACAACCAGAATGCGTTCATAGGAATTTAAATCAGGCGAGCCGCGCAATATGATTTGCCTGTCAGGAAACGGACGGGAATCGCCGATGAAAGCTACGCTTATACCGGCCCCTTGCGTTGTATAGAAAGAAACGAATTTGAAGGCTTCCTTTTTTATTCCAAGTTCATCGCATGACGCTGCCATATTAAGGCCTGATATTCGTCCTTGTTCTCGGGCATTTACCCAGTTGCCGAGTTGAATATTCTCTTCAAGCAGAAGGTCTTTGTATTCCGCTATATCTCCTGCGGCCCAAATATCTTTAACATTTGTCTCCAAATATTCGTTTGTTAGAATGCCGCATTTTATTTCAACACCGGCTTCCCTGGCAAATTCAAGCGGCGGGGGAATGACACCTATCCCGCAAACAATCATATCGCATTCTATTTTTGTGCCATCTTTCAGGACTACGCTTTCAACGTTTTTATCTCCCAAAACCTCTGTAACTTCTGCATTCTTTATTATTTTAATGCCGGTCTTTTCCAAAGCATTCTCAATCATTTTTCCGGAAGCGGCATCTAATGTTGGTTCCCAAAAATAATTTTCCCTGAGAAGCATTGTAGTATCCAAACCGGCCAATTTTAATAGGTCAGCCATCTCAAAGCCAATAAACCCCCCTCCTATTGTGACGGCTTTTTTTGCCGATTTGATTGCAGCCATTATGGCTTTGCCATCCTCTAGGGTTCGCAGATAATAAATACCTTTCTTATCATGGCCCGGAACATCCCACTCACGCGTTCTAACGCCGGTTGATATGAGCAGCTTTTCATATGAAATCTGTCTTTTATCATCTAAAACGGCAATTTTATTTTTAGCATCAAGAAAAACAACCAGTCTTCCTCCGATAAAAGCAACTCTATTTTTTTTATACCACTCCTCTCCTTTGAGCCATACCTCGTCAAAAGGAATTTTGCCAAGGAAAAAATTGGCTTTTGATAACATTACCCGCGAATAGAGGGCATATGGTTCATCATTTATTACCGCTATTGAAGAGGTTTCATCTTTTGTTCTTATCGTCTCGGCAGCAGTTACTCCCGCGACTCCTCCTCCGATTATTAGATACTTATATTTTTCCGGCCCCATTTTTATTTTGGGAATACTTTATTTCCTGCCTTATCAAATAATAATATAGCTTTAGTCGGACAGCTTTCAGCTGACATTAAAAGTGTGGCATCATCTGCCGCATCTGCTCCTATGACTACCACTTTGTTTTCGTTATCAAGTTCGTAAGTTTCGCCTGAGACTGCGATGCATGAAGCCGCACCGATGCATAAATCCCTGTCAATCACTATTTTACCGATATTTGACCCTTCTTTATTACGAACATATTCTTTTATGTTTGCCATATTTTTTGATAACCTCTATTAAATGACTTCTACTTTCTTAATATCCGGGACCTCGTCTTTAATCATGCTTCCCAGCATCTCATCAAAGGTCTGATGTGCCAAAGGGCAGTTGGAGCAAGAGCCGCTTACTTTAAGTTTAACTACTCCGTTCTTTATGCTCTCAAGAGAAACATCGCCTCCATGCATTTGAATATAGGGACGCACTTTATCTATTAATATTTGAACTTTTTCTTCCATTTTATTTATTATTGGGGCCGAAATATTTTTCGCGATAAAAGCGAATCAATTCTTCAACTTTCGGAATGCACTCGGGGAATCCTATGCCCACTTTTGTCCGTTTCTGTACGGCAACAAGTGTGGTGGCTCCTTCCAAAACCGCTTCCTCAATATCTGCTTCCGTCACTTTGGTATTAGGGTCAATAATCTGAGTGCCTTCTACCATAATTCTATTATATTGTTTGGTTTTTTTAAACCAATCATTCAAAGCGGTACGCAAAGCTTTATCGCCAAGGACCGAACAGTGGATTTTTCGATCAGGCAAACCCCCAAGCCTCTTTATGATATCCTGCGGCTTTATCTTCATGGCCTCATCGATTTTCATGCCGCCTTTTTCGGTTACCATGACTGATAGCATAGAAGTTGCCGCGATGGCGCTGGCGCATCCGAAGGTCCGCCACTTGAAATCAGTGATGGTATCTTTTTTTGGATTGATATTGAGCCATATTCTCATTACGTCGCCACAGGCAGGGGAACCAACGATGCCTTCAGCATCATATTTTGCTTCGGCCGGATTTTCCCAAAGGATATTCTTTGGCTTAAAAAAATGATTTTGCACTTCTTTTGAATAGGCCCAGGTATCACCGGTATATTTATTTACAACATCCGGTTTTATGATTTTCCGCCGGTTAGATTTTGCAAAGTCTTTATTTTCTGTTTTTTGCATTTTTTTTAACAAAGTGGGGCGCCTGGCCGCCAATAAATGCCCGATGGTCTGATATGGCATTTTTTTGGTTCATCTTTAATTGAAGGGGCGACATATCGCGCAACTTTTTTACTATTATTGGGAGATGTTTCAATACGTACTCTACTTCCTTGATTGTATTTTCTTTGCCAAGAGTAAAACGGATACTGCCGTGCACATATTCATACGGATTGCCGAGGGAGGTTAAGATATAAGAAGGCTCTAAACTTTGGGAATTACAGGCTGAACCGGTATTAATCATTATACCAAGTCGGTCAAGATATAAAAGCAAGGCTTCTCCTTCTATGTCCAATATTGAAATATTTAAAAAATTTGGGAGGCGTTTTGTGGGATGGCCGTTCAGCACTACTTTTGAAATGGTTTTAAAAATACCTTTCTCCAGCATATCTCGCAGTTTTTTAATCCGCACCGATTCGGTCTTTTTGTCCTTTTTATTTAAACTTAAAGCTTCGGCAAAACCGACGATTCCCGGCACATTTTCGGTTCCGGAGCGTATTGCTCCCTGCTGGCCGCCGCCGTGAATAATCGGGTCAATATTAGTGCCGCGCTTTATATAAAGGCCGCCTATGCCTTTGGGTCCTCCTAATTTATGAGCAGAGAGAGTTATTAAATCAACCCCAAGTTTTTCTACATTTATATCAAGATATCCGGCTGACTGGCTCGCGTCCGTATGAAAATAAGGGATTTTAATATTATTTTTCTTCCGAAAATCTTTGATAATCCTGGAGATTTCCGCTATTGGCTGAATCGTCCCGGTCTCGTTATCTGCCGAGGTAATCGAAACGAGAACAGTCTGCGGAGTAAGAGCTTTTTTCAAAGCAGAAAGGTCTACTATTCCGTCTTTTCCGACCGGCAATTCAATAATTTCAAACCCCTCATTCTTTAAGACCTGGCAGACGGACAGGATTCCTTTGTGTTCCACTTTTGAAATAATCACTTGATACCCCTTATGTTTATTGGCATAAGATACGCCCAAAACCGCCAAATTGTCAGCTTCAGTAGCCGAACCGGTGTATACAAATTCACCGGGGAGACACCCAAGGACAGACCAAATAGTTTGATTAGCTTTTGCAATAGCACGATTGGCATTTCTGCCTAATCCGTATAAATTTGAGGGATTGCCGAATTCCTTATTAAAATATGGAAGCATCGCGGAAAGCACTTTTGGGTCAAGTGCGGTAGTAGCAGCGTGATCAAAATAGTAATTGTTTTTAGGCATGCAGAGATTCTAGCATAAAACTACTGCTGTACAAACGGTTTAATTACAGCTGGATAATCAAACTTCATTGTAAGCCCTTTTTAAACCCTCTATGTCAATTTTGGTCATTGCAAGCATGGCTTTCATGACTCTCTCGGATTTTTTTGGGTCGGGACCGCTCATAAGTTCTCCTAAAGCGGAAGGAACGATTTGCCATGTCACACCAAATTTATCTCTATTAATCCATCCACACTGCCCCGTCTCTCCGCCTTCTCCCAATTTATCCCAAAAGTAATCTATTTCTTCCTGTGTTTTGCAATCTACTGAGAACGAAATCGCCCCGTTGAATTTGAAGAACGGTCCGCCATTTAATGCGGCAAAATCTTGCCCCTCCAGTTTAAACGATATGACCATGACCGAACCTTTTGGCATACCTGAAGCTTTTGCCCCGGATTCATCGTATCGGCTTGCACTGATTATTTTTGATTCAACCCTTTTGCCGGGATTGTTGTTAAAAACAGATATATAAAAATTAACCGCTTTTTCAGCTTCTTTGTCGAACCATAAAAATGGGGTGA
>Ga0105104_10003200_pt1 | contig 11758 bp, 10 predicted proteins | sample PPLLaktember2015_3_FD_87034 | JGI IMG/M metagenome (GOLD analysis project Ga0105104, IMG submission 87034) | Freshwater sediment microbial communities from Prairie Pothole Lake near Jamestown, North Dakota, USA - PPLs Lake P7 Core (6) Depth... | ecosystem: Environmental > Aquatic > Freshwater >...
CGACGAGATCCGTGCCACTGTAGCACAGGATCATCCTGAAGCTGAGTTGGACTTTGTCTCCTGGCTCACCTATGACTTTGTTTCGCGACCGCAAACCAGTGAACCGCTGAACGCAGGCGTTCGTACGGCCATCTTCGGCTCGCTATGGACGATCCTGTTCACAATTCTGTTCGCTTTTCCGGTCGGCGTGGGGGCCGCTATTTACCTGGAAGAATATGCTGCGGATAACTGGCTCAACAGAATCATCCAGACTAACATCAATAACCTGGCAGGTGTGCCATCCATCGTTTATGGCATTTTGGGCCTGGCTATTTTTGTGCGGGCGCTGGAGCCGCTTACGAGCGGCGAAGTGTTTGGATTGGTGGATCCAACAACAGCAAACGGCAGAACCGTGCTCTCAGCCGGACTCACCCTGGGGCTGCTCGTGCTTCCAATTATCATCATCAATGCCCAGGAAGCGATCCGGGCAGTCCCGCGCTCGCTGCGCAATGCAAGCTATGGAGTAGGTGCGACCAAATGGCAAACAGTCTGGTCCCACGTTCTCCCCAACGCCATGCCCGGTATCCTGACCGGGACTATACTCGCCGTCTCACGCGCGATCGGCGAGACGGCGCCGCTCGTTGTGGTGGGCGCCTCGACCGCTATCAGCTTCGACCCCAGCTCTCCATTTTCGAAATTCACCACCCTGCCCATCCAGATCTACCAGTGGACTTCGCGCCCCCAGGATGAATTCCGCAGCCTTGCCGCAGCGTCAATATTGGTCTTGCTGGTATTGTTGCTCACGCTCAATGCTTCAGCCATCCTACTTCGCAACCGCTTCAGCAGGAGATACTAGTTATGACACAACCAAATCCTCAGAACGGAAAATCGGAATTCGTTCTCGAGACACACGATCTCGGTATTTATTATGGTAATTTTCGCGCTGTCGCCGATGTAAACATACCGGTTCGCCGTCACAAGATCACCGCCATCATCGGCCCGTCGGGCTGCGGCAAAAGCACCCTGCTGCGCGCCTTCAACCGTATGAACGAGTTGTTCAGCGGGACGCGCATCGAGGGCAGCGTCACTTTCGAAGGCCAGAATCTGTACGACCCATCCGTGGATCCGGTCGAAGTCCGTTACCGCATCGGGATGGTCTTCCAAAAGCCAAACCCGTTCCCGAAAAGTATTTATGAAAACGTCGCCTGGGGAGCGCGCATTCATGGTTTTAAAGGGGATATGGATGAACTGGTCGTATCCAGCCTCCGTCAGGCTGCCTTGTGGGACGAGGTCAAGGATAAATTGAAACAATCCGGGCTGGCGCTTTCCGGCGGCCAGCAGCAGCGTCTGTGCATTGCCCGCGCGCTGGCCGTGCAACCGGAAGTTATTTTGATGGACGAACCCGCCTCAGCTCTCGACCCGATCGCTACGCTCAAGATCGAAGAGTTGATGCAGGAACTCAAGCAGAATTACACCATCGTCATCGTGACGCATAATATGCAGCAGGCCGCACGCGCCTCGGACCACACGGCTATGATGATGTTGACCAACGGCGAATCTCGTTCCGGGACTGTGATCGAGTTCGATGAGACCAACATCATCTTCACACGGCCGAAAGACAAACGCACAGAAGATTACGTTACCGGACGGTTCGGCTAATTCGCAGAGAGATAAAACCGTTATAATACGTCAAATGGGCTACAAAGTGAGGCACCTATGATCCGTAAAACCTTTGAGCATGAACTTCAAGAAGTAAAGGATGAGATCCTGGTCTTGGGCAGCATGGTCGAACAAGCCATCCTGTCTTCTGTCGATGCGTTGAAAAAACGAGATCTCGAAGCTGCCAGAAACATCCTGAAAGCTGACCGCGATATCAACAAGAAACGTTTTGAAATTGAAAATAAACTGATGATCTTGATCGCTACCCAACAGCCGATGGCGCACGATCTGCGTTTGCTGGCTTCCTCGATGGAGATCATCTCCGAACTCGAGCGCATGGGCGATTACGCCAAGGGGATAGCCAATATCAATATCCGTATGGGTGACCAGCCATTGCTTAAACCGTTGATCGACGTCCCGCGTATGGCGCAAAAGGACGTGGACATGCTCCATCGCGCCCTGACTGCCTTCGTGGAAGAGGATGTGAAAGCTGCCCAGGCGATCCCTATGGAAGATGACGAAGTGGATGCGCTTTACAATCAGGTCTATCGCGAGTTGATGACCTTTGTCATTGCTGACCCCAAGGCCATCGAGCGCGCTAATTGGTTGCTGTGGGTGGCACACAACCTAGAGCGCGTCGCCGACCGCGTGACCAATATTTGTGAACGTACGGTCTTTATCGTGACCGGCGAGATGAGCGAAATCAAGAACAGCGACGACGAGTTTTGGAAAAAGCGAAATGAAGCGTAAAGTGCTTTTTCTCTGCACAGGCAATTCCTGCCGTTCGCAAATGGCCGAAGCGATCGTCAACGTCCGCTTTTCAGATGAATGGCGGGCGTTCTCTGCTGGGACCGAACCGGCCGGGTATGTGCATCCAAAAGCGATCCAGGTTTTGGACGAGATCGGCATTACGCACGACGGTCAATCTAAGTCCACTGAACAGTTCCGTAACATGGACTTCGACCTGGTTATCACCGTCTGCGACGATGCGGCTGAGAATTGCCCGGTCTGGCTGGGAAAGGGGAAACGCGTCCACCTGGGCTTTCCGGATCCGGCCAAGGCCGAAGGAACGGACGAGGAAAAGCTGGCAGTTTTCCGGTCCGTGCGCGATGCGATTGCACAAAAAGTCCCGGAACTCTTAGCACAAATTTAACCAAAATCCAATAAAGGTTGATGATGCAATATCGTCGTCACCTGCGCCGAAAGCCTCGAATCACACGTTCGTTCTATAGATTTAAGGACAACATAACCACAGAGTTATCATGAACGATGTTCACTCCGAAGGATGAAAGTAGCGCGACATTCATGTCGCTAGCATGCAAGGCGACATGAATGTCGCGTTACATCTATTTTCATATCAGAGCACAAAGCTCACTGAGAAAATAAAAAAGTCTCCCTGCTCTCCATGGACTCTGTGGTGAAAAGAGGTATTGTGCAATTAGCATCTCATCTTCACAACCTGCCCTCGTTCGTTCCCGGCGAATCCGTCGAGAGCCTTGCCGCCCGCCTAGGGCGTAAGCCTGAATTCATTATCAAGCTGGACGCCAACGAGAACAACTATGGCCCACCGCCCGCTGTCCATCAAGCGCTGGCTGCTCTCAGCGAGACCCATCGCTACCCGGATGCCGCCCAAACCGACCTGCGCGCCGCGCTGTCCGTATACACTGGCGTACCGGCTGATTATCTGCTGGCAGGCAACGGGTCCGATGACCTGCTTTCGCTCTTGGCGCAGGTACTTCTCCAGCCGGGTGACAGCATCCTGGTCTGCCCGCCCACATTCAGCTTGTTTGCATTTTACGCACATCTGAAAAATTGTCAGGTGATTAATGTTCCACGTCAAGCCGATTTTTCCCTGGACATGAATGCGATTTTCACAACGCTGCAAACGCACTCTCCAAATGTTCTTTACCTAGACAGCCCTGGCAATCCCACCGGATTTAGCGTTCCGCTTGCAGATATCGCAAAGCTACTGGCGCTACCCATCCTGATTCTGCTGGACGAGGCTTACCTTGAGTTTAGCCAGGCCAAATCGCTGATATCGGAAGTGCCAGACCGTCAAAACCTGCTGGTGCTGCGCTCGTTCAGCAAGTGGGCCGGGCTGGCTGGTTTCCGGGTCGGCTATGGCGCATTTCCAAAATGGCTGGTGGATGTGCTCTGGCAGGCGAAATCCCCTTACAACGTAACCCTGCCAGCGATGACTGCCGCGATGGCTGCCTTGAGAGAAGAAAAGGCGCTCAAATCAAATATCGCCCGCGTGATTGCGGACCGTGACCGTCTGGCAACTGAGTTACGCAAGTTCACTGGCCTTTATGTCTATCCTTCCGACGCGAACTTCCTGCTGGTCAAAGTTGAACCCTCCTTTGGCAAGTCCGCTGCCGAAGTTTTTGAGCTTTTAAGAGACCAAGGCATCCTTGTCCGGTTGTTCGAGGATCTGAACTGCCTGCGCATCACCATCGGCAAAACGGACGATATCGAATCCCTGCTAGGTGCGCTAAGGGAACTATAAGTACAGCATTCATTCCCCTGGAAAAGGGCCATGCCATCCCCTTACGACATTCTCTTCGAACCGGTTCAAATCGGGCCCGTGACTGCTCCTAACCGTTTCTACCAGGTGCCTCACTGTAACGGTTTCGGCCACCGTATGCCGCGCGGATTGGCGGCCATGCGCGGGATCAAAGCCGAGGGCGGCTGGGGCGTGGTCTGCACCGAGGAAGTGGAGATCCATCACAGCAGCGACCTGTCGCCGTACTTCGAGGGCCGCTTGTGGAGCGACGATGACATCCCGGCGCTGGCGCTGATGGCGGAGGCAGTGCACGCCCACGGCGCGCTGGCAGGTATCGAACTGGCCTACAACGGGCTGGACGCCAACAATTTATACACGCGCGTTCCACCGTTATCAGCCTTGTCGATGGGCACGCTGGGCGGGACAGGCTATGATCCGGTGCAAACCCGCCGCATGGACAAGGAAGACATCCGTAACCTGCGCCGCTGGCACCGCGCCGCCGCGCTGCGCGCCAAACGCGCGGGATTCGATCTGATCTACGTCTACGCCGGTCATGCGCTGACTACCGCCGCGCAGTTCCTGCTGCGCCGCTACAACGACCGTACCGACGAGTATGGCGGCTCACTCGATAACCGAACACGCTTGTTCCGTGAACTGCTGGAAGACACCAAAGAAGCCGTGGGCGACAAATGCGGTGTGGTCGCACGCTTTGCCGTGGAAGAACTGCTTGGTGAAGAAGGTATCACGCACCAGGGCGAAGGTCACGACATCATCGCTCCGCTGGCCAACCTGCCCGACCTGTGGGACGTCAACCTCAGCGGCTGGAGCAACGACTCGGCCACTTCGCGCTTCGAGAAAGAAGGCCACCAGGAGAAGTTCACCGCCTTCGTCAAGTCGCTGACCAGCAAGCCGGTGGTCGGCGTGGGACGCTACACTTCGCCCGATTCGATGGTCTCCGCTATTCGGCGCGGTGTGCTGGACATGATCGGCGCGGCGCGGCCGTCGATCGCCGACCCGTTTCTGCCGAACAAGGTCAGGGAAGGCCGCCTGGATGAAATCCGCGAGTGCATCGGCTGTAATATCTGCGTTACCGGCGACACGCGTTTCGTGCCCATCCGCTGCACCCAGAACCCCACCATGGGCGAAGAATGGCGGCGCAGCTGGCACCCCGAGATCATCGCGCCTAAGAAGAGCGAGGCCGAGATCATGGTCGTGGGCGCCGGCCCAGCAGGCCTGGAATGTGCGGTTTCGCTCGGACAGCGCGGCTACCAGGTCACCCTGCTGGATGCGCGCCGCGAATTAGGCGGGCGCGTTGTGCGCGAGTCCGTCCTGCCCGGTCTATCCGAGTGGCGACGCGTGGTTGACTGGCGGCTGACCCGCCTCGCAAAAATGCCTAACGTTGGGCTCTACCCCTCCAGCCCGATGATTGCTACTGATATCCTTGAAGCCGGCATCTCACACGTCATCCTTGCCACGGGCGCTACCTATCGCTGTGACGGCAAAGGACGCACCATCCACCATCCTATTCCCGGCCATGATTTACCTGACGTCTTCACACCTGATGACCTGATGGATGGGAACCTGCCATCCGGCCGCGTCATTCTGTACGACGACGACCACTTCTACCTTGGTGGCGTGCTGGCCGAACTGCTTGCCCAAAGCAGTTGTGATGTGACGCTGGTCACGCCTGCGCCACTGGTTTCTTACTGGACACAATTTACGCTGGAGCAATCCAAGATACAGACCAGACTGATGAAACTGGGCGTCAAATTATTCCCCCAAACGCTTCTTTCTGAAATCCAACCCGATTCCGTTATCCTGACCCATTCCGTGACCGGGGAGACTACTATCATCTCCCGCGAGGCCGTGGTACTGGTGACCGACCGCATCTCCAACGACAGCCTGTACTACGAACTCAAACCTGCTCTGGCTGACGGCAGACTCCAGTCCTTGCGCTTAATCGGCGACGCTGAAGCGCCCAACATCATTGCCCAGGCCGTATTTTCCGGTCACCTGGCCGCGCGCGAGTTTGACGAGCAGCCAGCGGAAGGTACGCCCTTCAAGATTGAGCGGACAAACCCACGATAGGGTGCGTCCCCTTCGGGGGTGATATCGTACCTTACCGACGATTTAATTTGCTTAATTAGGATTTTCACATGGCGCGCGACCGACTGTAGCAGAGAATAGCATCAGCCAGCCAGGAAATCGTCGGTTGATTTGACCAGGTGCATACCGGCGTGCGCAAAGCGAGCAAAGGCTGCCTCGGCCTGCTCAGTATAATCCGCACCTGGGACGACCACCGGCGAAGTGCAATCTTCGAGCAGGTGAATTTTCTGCGCCAGGGCCGGGTCATCTTTTCGCAAATCGCTGAGCAAATCGGCAATCGTCCACGCCACGCAGTGACTTTTTGCCTGGCCGGCGATCACGAGCCGGTCCACATCCTTGAGCATTTCCACGAACCTGTCGTTGTGTTCACCCAATGTCTCGCCATGCGGCCCTTTTTCCACTTCCGGGCCGATGACCGAGTAATGCTCGGTAAATGAGCGGTCCCCCTTGATTTCGAAATGCGGCGGTGACAAACGCGCAACGGAATGGAAGAAAAGCGCCTCTTCTACCGCTGAAACCAGTGCGTGCCCTACCCCACCCAGCATGGCATGGTACGGCCAGATGGTCAGTGCATATTTGCCTTCTTTTTCTAATACAGTTGTGTAATGCCTTAAACGTTCCTGGCCTTCTTCCGCAGAAATGCCAAAATGACTCGCCAATGACGGGTTGAATTTCCACCTCTCTGTGCGGACATCTTCGGCGCTTATATCGGTATACGGCGCAGGGTGCTCGCCGTTTTCATCAACCAGGAAAATAGCATGAAAAATCTGCGTGGCCTGGTGCGTGTCCATCGTGGCGGTGATTTGAGTGATCACTCCGAGATTACGATAAATAAATTCGCACAGACGGCGGTTGTCGTCCACTGCGCCGGTCCCGCTGCGGCCAGCCACATACAGTTCAAACCCTGGGATGCAGAACGTATTTTGCACGTCCACAAGCATCAGCCAGGTTTTGGTCCCATTGGTGGAAGCAGGCTGAAGTCCGTGCTGAAGCGCCCAAGCCTTGGCCTGCCTGGCGCGCTCTTCATAAGGCACACGCCAGACCTGGTCCAGTTTACCTGGATCGAAAAAATCAGGAATTGGCAGAATCTTTCCCATCAAATCTCCTTGGTGCAATCTTAACCTTCCTCCAGCGAAAATAAGAGGGTGCCCGCTAGCAGCACCCAGTCCCTCATCTTTCAGATTCAGATTATATCAGGCATAGAATCAAACAGGCTCCGCGTCATTCGGGACCCGGAGCCTGCTTTTGTTAAACACAGGAGCTACGCAGTCGAATAAGGAAAACCCAAAAATAAGGGTGGCGTGCTGCGCACGCCACCCTTATTTTTGGTATCTTTTCGCGAACTGCATAAGTCCTCAAATAGATGCTCAACTATTCACCGTTTTGCAAAGCTGAAGGAGGGGGTGGATAGTTAGGGATCTCGCGCCTGAATTCGTATGCATCCATCATTTTTTCAATGATCGCTTTTTTCTCGGGGGATACATCCAGGAATTCAAACCCAATATTATAGAAGGCGGGGTTGATATCAGGTTCGCAATGGGCCACACGGGCAGCGATGTCCAATTGCCCGGCTTTGAAAAGTTGCAGGTCAGGCAGGTCAAAACGCAGCGGGAGTACGCTGTTCACTGTCTGCGGCTGCTCACTGATAATCATCGCGCCAAACAAACTAAGATCACCCAGATAGCCGAGCATCCTGCCCAGGTTGCGCTCAAACACGCGCGAATATACGATCAAATACTTGCGGTCGAGTTTACGTCTCTCATCCATTGGCACCTCCAACTCTATCAGTGTACCTGACTCGCAGGCTGAATTCAACAATTGTATTCGAATTATAACGTTTGTCGATAAAGAAATCCCAGTCGGGGATTATTTCTGTGAAATTCCAAAATGATTAATCATCCCACAGCAATAATTCTTCGCTCTACCAAAGCGTTGATCTCTTCATCGCTCACCCCGATTTCCGCCAGCAGGGCACGTGAATCCGCGCCAAGCGCCGGGGCTGGGGAACGTTCTTTGCGCGCAAACACAAACGGGGATTGCATCCCGACTGGCTTCCCGTCTTCCATGCGGATGTGGCCGCGCGCCTGCACCTGTGGGTCGACCAGCATCTCCTCCACAGAATTGACCGGTTCCACGCAAGCATCGTTACCAGCAAACAGGTCCAGCCACTCAGCGCGCGTTTTTTGCAGGAAAACGGCCTCTATTTCTGAACTTAAAGCCGGGTCATACTGGCGCTCGATCAGGTCTGTGCGGCCAATCGTTTTACAAAAATCGCCCCAGAAATGGGGTTCGATAGCAGCCAGGGTGAGATATTTTCCATCGGAAGTTTCGTAGACGTTGAAAAAGGCGCGCCCGCCCAGCAACGGATGCGTGCCTGCGCCTACCTCCAGGCCGCTGAAGTAAGCGCTCAATGCCAGCGGGGTCATCCAGGAAATGACGCCATCCAGCAGCGCCATGTCCAGGTACATGCCCTGGCCGCTGCGCTCCCGGCCTAACAGGGCACCTAGAATGGCAATCGCCGCCAGCATGCCACCGCTCAGGTCAGCGACGGGCAGGCCATACGGGATTGGCTTCTCGCCGGGGCGCCCATTGAGCGAAAACGCACCACCTATAGAGAGGTAATTAAAGTCGTGCCCGGCGCGTTGTTGATAAGGACCTTCTTTTCCGTAGCCAGATAGAGAGCAGTAGACGATATCCGGTTTCACCGCGCAGACGCCTTGATAACCAATGCCATATTTGTCGGCGATAGTCGGGCGGAAGCCTTCCAGGATCACATCCGCTGACTCAGCCAATTGCAGGAAGAGCTCGCGCCCGCGTGGGTTGCGATAGTTGAGCGCGAGACTCTTTTTGCCCTGGTTGATAGCCTCATACATGTTCCCCAGTCCCATTTCCGGTGGGGCCAGGCGCGCATGGTCCCCGGCCAATGGGGTTTCCACTTTGATGACTTCTGCGCCCAGGTCAGCCAGCAACTGGGTAAGATAAGGCCCTGGCAGCAAACGCGACAAATCGAGAATGCGGATGCCCGAAAGTGGTTGAATGGTCATGTGATCTCCATTGGTAGTGCCTTATCAGGCAGGGAATTCGTAATTTCCATTTTACCAATTTACTGGCTATAATCCCACATTCCGCATTTAAAAATCCGTGTTTACTGTATTTACCAACCCACCTTAAGGGTGAAAACGAGGTGTTTTTAAGTGACTTCTCCCACCAGAGGGAAGGTATCATTTCCCGGATCATTTTAAGTCAAAAGTTGGATGAATAATTCATAAAATCATAAAAGAGGGTGCGGAATGTGGGATAATCGCGCCCATGCGTTGGATATACATTTCCCCCCACCTTGACGATGCCGTCCTTTCCGCGGGCGGTTTTCTCTACGAACAAGCCAGGGCCGGGATCCCGGTCGAAATTTGGACCATCGTGTGCGGCTTCCCGCCGCCGGGCGAACTGACACCCTTTGCGCAGGTGCTGCACCGTGTCTGGGGCACCGTAACCGCCGAAGAGACCGTAAAACTGCGTCGCGTGGAAGATGTGGAAGCTGCACGTATTATTGGAGCAAAAACCGTCCATTTCGATATCCCGGACTGCATTTATCGCCGTGGACCGGATGGTGAACCGCTTTACCTGGATATCTACGCCCAGCCACACGCAGCGGAAGCGCATCTCCCCGACCAGATCGCAGAAACGATTGCGCCTCGCCTGCGATCGGATGACCAGGTCATCTGCCAACTGGGGGTCGGCGACCACGTGGACCACATCCTGGTGCGGCGGGCTGCGGAGCGGTTGAACCTTCGGCTGTGGTATGCGGCCGACCTGCCGTATCTGTTCAAGCAGCCAGGGGAACTGGCTCCGTTCGTGGCCGGCATGGACGAGTCCCTCTATCTCATAACGGAAGCAGGCCTCGGGGCGTGGGTCGAAGCGGCTTTGGCTTATGAGTCTCAATTGAGTTCCCTTTTCGAAAGTAAGGAACAGGCTGAAGAAGACATTCGTGCATATTATGCTAAAAAAGGTGGCTTTTCTCTTTGGCAAAATAGTCCAAATGTAACTTGATTCTAGCTTCGAAACATGATATATTAAGGCCGTTTATTGGGAAAACTGAATAGATCACTCTGCTGCACGATTTTTCTGAGAAACAAACCCCATTGCATCTCTGTAAAAAGAGATGCAAATTCTATTCGTAGGACAATATTATGCCAACCAATTTCCTGACCAAGGAAGGTTTCGAAAAACTGCAAGATGAACTCGATTACCTGCGCACCGTCAAGCGCCAGGAAGTCGCGGATCGCCTGCACGAGGCGATGGAAGGCGGCGAACTGATCGAGAATGCTGAATATGAAGCCGCTAAAAACGAGCAAGCTTTTGTTGAAGGCCGCATTCAGGAATTGGAAATCCTGCTCGCAACGGCACGCGTGATCGAAGATAACAAGAAAAGTAGAGCTGATACGATTCAGGTTGGTTCCACCGTTACGATCCAGGAAGACGGCTATGAGGAAGAAACCTATACGATCGTCGGCGCAGCGGAGGCCAACCCGCGCGAAGGCAAAATCTCGAACGAATCGCCAATCGGCAAAGCCATTTTGAACCATCGCCCCGGAGAAGAGGTACAAGTAGAAACTCCCGATGGCTCTTACTCAGTCCGGATCGTCAAGATCGGATAGCCAGGGGCATGCACCTTCAGCCCCGCGCGCCTGCACAGGGAAGCGCGGGGCTTTTTATACCCCCACCCGGCCTCCGGCCACCCTCCCCCATTTTCCGCTGAAGTTCGCGGAAAATGGGGGAGGGCTGGGGAGGGGGCCGAAAAGAGTGAACCATGCCAGAATACACATCGCTTGAAAAAATCCGCCTGGAGAAAATCAATGAAATGCGCGCGGAGGGGATCGAACCCTATCCCACCCGCGCAGAACGTACGCACACCAGCGCACAGGCCATTGCTGAATACGAAGCTGCTGAAAAGCAGGCCAGTGAGGGGGAAACTCCCGAAGTTAAGGCCACCTTGGCCGGGCGCATCCGCGCTTCCCGCCCGATGGGCAAGTTGACCTTTGCTCACATCGAGGATGGCACCGGCAAGATCCAGCTTTTCTTCCGTGTAAACGAGCTCGGACAAGATAAGGTAAATTTTTTCAACGAGACGTTCGACCTGGGCGATTTTATCCAGGCGACAGGTGTAATGATGCGCACCCGCAGCGGGGAGGCGACGCTGCTTGTCCACGATTTCAAACTGCTTGCCAAATCCGTGACGCCGCTCCCGGCTGCGAAGGACGAGACGCTCGAGGATGGTACCGTCGTCCGTCACGCAGCGCTGGAAGACACGGAACTGCGCGCGCGCCAACGTTACGCGGACCTGGCGGTGAATCCCGACGTCCGCAACGTATTCCGAAAACGCGCCGCTCTCATCACAGCTTTACGAAAATTCCTGGATGAGCACGGTTTTCTTGAAGTCGAGACGCCCATACTGCAACCGCTCTATGGCGGCGCGGCAGCCAAACCCTTTGTGACGTATCACAACGAGCTGGA
>Ga0105104_10003201_pt1 | contig 11757 bp, 10 predicted proteins | sample PPLLaktember2015_3_FD_87034 | JGI IMG/M metagenome (GOLD analysis project Ga0105104, IMG submission 87034) | Freshwater sediment microbial communities from Prairie Pothole Lake near Jamestown, North Dakota, USA - PPLs Lake P7 Core (6) Depth... | ecosystem: Environmental > Aquatic > Freshwater >...
GATCCCGAGCGGGGACCCGCGGAAGCGGAGAGTGAGCCACAGTTCCATGCCCGGGGCTCAAGCAGCAGCCGTGCCAGCTTCGGAATTGTCCCTTCCGACCCGGGGCCGCGGCTACCGCGCCGCGCTCCGACGGGCGGATTCGATCTGCGGCAGGAGGATGTCGCGCACGTAGTGCCATGACGGCACGAGCGCCAGGGCCTTCCGGGCGTGGAGCTCGGCCTGTGCCTGATCTGGCACCCGACGGTTGAGGTAGGACCAGGCAAGGCTCATGTGCAGCTCGGGCTCGCCCCAGGTGGGACGGAGCGGCTCCGGACCAGATCGGGCCGAGGCGGGAAGACCCGCCAGCCCGCGGAGATAGGTGGCGATGGCCCGGGCCTGCCGCTCGTCGACCGTCTCCGCGGGACTTCCCTTGGGCGTCCACCACTCCGTCGGGCCCCGCACCCAGAGCAGCCGCGGGTTCTCGGGCTCGAGAGTCTGCGCTTCCGCGAGGAGCGCCCGGACCCGCGGGAGGAGCACGCGCGTCTCGTCGTCCAGCGGTCCCCGGAGGAACATCCGCATCCCGAGGCACGAGACCAGCCCGGCCTGGGCATCGACGAATTTCGGATCGTCCTGCAGCGCGGCCTCGAACTCGGCGACGGCGGCGAGGAGATCGGCCTCGCGATCAGGGGCGTTTGGAGTCTCGTTGAAGCCGTTCACCGCTCTCCTCCAGAGCGCGAAGGCCTTCCAGTAACGCACCAGCGCGAGGGGAGCATTCCCGGTCGGCGCCGCGGCGAGCTGGCCATGGAGGTCGCGCAGCGCTTGCCGATCGCCTGCGTAGTCGGCGCTTCGGATCTGCTCGACCAGCTGGAGGAGGCGATCCTCGCTCGAGGCTGCGCCCGGGGTCGGTGCTGGAGTCGAGGCGGCACAGCCGAGAGCGAGCACGAGCGAAGCGAAGCACGGGAGCCGGAGCATGGGCCCGAGCCTTCGGCGTGAAGCACCGGGTCGTCCAGGTGCGTGGGCGAACGGTCTGCGCACGCGGGTGAGCGGTCGGGAGCCCCGGCGAACGGAGCCGGGCGCCAGAGACCTGCAGCACCGGCCCCTCAGCGCCCCAGGGCCCGCAGCTCGCGCGACCGCTGCCGGCTGGCGAAGAGTGTGGTGCCGCTCCGCAGCGTCACCAGGAGCCGCGCGTCCTCGGTCGGTGCGAACGACACCACCTGATCGAGGTTGATCACATGAGACCGGTGAACCCGCACGAACGTCCTCGGGTCGAGCCGCTCCTCGAGCTCGGCCAGCGTCACCGCGAGCCGGTAGGTCCGCCCTCCGGCGTGCACCAGCAGGACGTCGTCGCAGGCCTGGACCCGTTCGATGTCTCCCACCAGCAGCGGGATGATGCGACCACCGTCGCGGACGAAGAGGCGCTCGAGCCTTCCCGGACCGAGGACCGCGCGCCCCCGCTCGGCAGCCGAGCCGCGGCGGGAAAGAATCACGGGTCGTGCCCGTTCCAGCGCCCGGGCGAACCGGTCCGCCCCGAAAGGCTTCAGGAGGTAGTCGAGCGCGCCCAGCTCGAAGGCGGTGACGGCGAACCGGTCGTGCGCGGTGGTGAAGATGACCTCGGTTCCCTCGCGGGCTCCGCGCAGGACGTCGAGGCCTGAGCCGCCCGCGAGCTGGACGTCGAGAAAGACCAGGTCCGGCCGTAGCCGGGCCAGCGCCTCGTGCGCGGCGCTCACCGTGGACGCCTCTCCGACCCAGCGGAGCCAGGCCACCGGCTCGAGGAGCTCCCGGAGCCGCGCCCGTGCGAGGGGCTCGTCCTCCACCACCAGCGCACGGAGGGGCTCGGTCCCGCTCACGAAGCGAGCTCCTCGTCGGTGCGGACGGGGAGTCGCAGGGTGACCCCGAAGCCCCGAGCGCGCGGTCCGGCCTCGACCGACGCCGCATCGCCGTAGAGCACGCGGAGGCGCTCACGCACCGAGCTCACGCCGATGCCGGTGCCCTCCCCGGCCAGCGCCCCGGCGCCGTCGTCGTCGACCGTGAGCACCAGCTGCTGACCGTCGATACGTGCGGCGACCAGGATCCGACCTCCCTCGGCTCGATCGGCGAGGCCGTGCCGGACGGCGTTCTCCACGAGAGGCTGCAGAACGAGCGGCGGCGCCAGGACGGAGCCGGCAGACGTATCGACCTCCGACTCCACCCGGAGCCGCTCCCCGAGCCGGAGCTGCTCGAAGGCGAGGTAGTCCTGGATGAACGCCCACTCCCGCCGGAACGGCACCTGCTCTCCGGCGTCGAGCACGTAGCGCAGCAGGTCTCCGAGCTGCTCCAGGGCCTGGTCTGCGCGTCGCGGATCCCGACCGATCAGGGCACCCACCGTGTGCAGGGCGTTGTAGAGGAAGTGGGGGTTGATCCGGGCCCGGAGCGCAGCCAGCTGCGCCTGCTGCGCCAGGAGGCGGGCCTCGGCGGCGGCTGCCTCCACCGCCCGCGCGCGTCGCTGAGCCCGGATGGCGTAGGAGAACCCGGCCACCAGGAGATACAGCCAGGTGCCCATCAGAAGGTTCCAGACGAGGACCGGCGATCTCCGGACCGAGGACAGCGCCGTCGCCCCGTTCCCGGTGACGACGTCGGGCCAGATCCACGACGTCGCGTACACGGCGACGAAGGCGGCGAGTGACAGCGCGTGGAGCCCGAGGAATCGCCGGGAACGCCAGTTCAAGTCGACCAGTCCGCTCAGCGCCCAGATCCCGAGCCCCATCAGCGCCGCCGGCCCCATCGCCAGAAATCCGTACAGGACGGTTTCCCGGGGGGGACGCTGCGATCCCCACGACGCGGCCAGCGCCCAGAAGAGCGCCGCCGCGATCCAGGCGATGGCGTAGGCGAACCACCCCATGACGGTCGCGGAGTCTGTCACGCGCCCGGCGGCCCCGCACCCTGGACGGCGGTGCGGCGCCGTTCACCGGTCGAAACGCCCGTTCACCGGCCCCGCTTCTATTCCGACCGGAGCGCGAGCATCGGATCGACCCGCGTGGCCTGCCGCGCCGGGAGGGCACACGCGGCGAGACTGCAGGCCAGCAGCACCAGCGTCACCGTGGCGTAGGTCAGCGGGTCCAGTGGAGCGACGCCGAAGAGCAGGCCACGCCCCAACCTTCCGAAGGCCAGCGCCGCGGCGAGCCCGAGGCCGAGCCCGCCGACGACGAGGGTCATCCCCTGCCCGAGCACCATCCGGAGCACGGTGCCCGGCGCCGCGCCGAGCGCCAGGCGCACGCCGATCTCCCGGGTGCGCTGGCTCACGCTGTAGGCCACGACGCCGATGAGCCCCGAGGCGGTGATGACCAGCGCCAGCGCACCGAAGAGCCCGAGCAGCGAGGCCACGAGGCGGTGCGGGGCCAGCGCCTGCTGCCGCTGCTCCGCCAGGGGCCGCATCTCGGTGATCGGCTGCTGCGAATCGAGCTCGCGCACCGCATCGCGGATCTGACGCGAGATCGCATCCGGGCCCGCCTGGCTCCGGACGAAGAGCCGGAGATCGTTGACTCCCGTCTCGGCGAAGGCGCCGATCACCTCCTCCATGACGGGAGTGGTGAGGTCCTGCTGGCGGGTGTCTCCCACCACGCCCACGATGGTCGCCCACTGCTTGCCGCCGTCGAACGAGACGCGGCGACCGATGGGCTCCTCGCGGGCGAAACGGCGCCGGGCGAGCGTCTGGTTCACCACCACCACCGGGTGATCCTGGTCCCGATCGGTATGGGTGAACACGCGGCCCTTCACCACCGGGATCGCGAGGGTGCGGAAGTACTCGGGCGTCACCGCGTTGAAGGTGGCCTGTCCCGAGGGCTGCCGCTCGTCGACCGCCTGGCCCTCCACGATGTACGCGGCGCTGAACGGGGTGGAGCCGCGCAGCGGAACGGCGTTGGCCACACCGACGGCGACCGTCCCCGGAGCCGAGGCGAGGCGCTCGACGAGCCGGTCCACCAGCTGCCGCGTCTTCGACTGGTCGGCGCCGCCGTACCGGGTGAAGTCCAGCCCCACCCGGGCGGTCTGCACGTGCTGGACGTCGATCCCCACGTCGACCAGCGAGAGCTCATGGAGACTCCGGAGAAAGAGACCCGCGGCGATCAGCAGCGCGCTGGAGATCGCCACCTGCGCCACCACCAGCGCGCTCCGGGCCCGCCGCCCCGCGGGACGGGAACTCGCGCCGCCTCCGTCCTTCAGTTCCCCCGAGAGGTCCTGGGCGCGGCGCAGTGACGGGAGCGCGCCGACCAGCACCCCCGTTCCGAGGGAGACGGCCAGGTTGAAGCCGAGCACCACCCAGTCCAGGCGCACCTCCACCGCCCGGGTGCTCAGCTTCGCGGCGAACGCCACGAGCAGCGGCAACCCCGCCGCGGCCAGCCCGAGACCGAGGAACCCGCCGATCACCGCCAGGCTCACGCTCTCGGTGAGGAGGTGCCCGAGCATTCTGGCGCGCGAGGCACCCAGTGCCGTCCGCACCGCGAGCTCTCGCTCCCGGCGCTGGATGCGGGCGAGGGTGAGGTTCGCCACGTTCGAGCAGACGATCAGGAGGAGGAACCCGGTCGCCGCGAGGAGGAGCAGGAGCATCGGGCGCGCGGTGGCGGTGAGCTCCTCCTGGAGCAGCAGCGTGTCGAGCCCGATCCCCTGCCCCTTCGGGTAGTCCTCCGGGTGCTCCTGCTGCCAGCTGGAGCTGATCAGCGCCAGCTCCGCGCGGGCGCGAGACAGGCTCACCCCGGGCGCGAGGTGGGCGAAGACGGTGAGCCCGCGGACGCTCCGCACCTGGTCCCAGGATTCGGCGCGCCGGAAGGGGCAGGAGTCGACCGGCATGTAGACGTCGTTCTCGGCCGGGTACTGCGGGATGTTGGGGAGGACACCGACCACGGTGTGCACCCGGTCATTCATGGTGAAGGACCGGCCCACGACGCGCGGATCGCCGCCGAGGTGCGTCTGCCAGTACTTGTAGCTGAGGAGGAGCACCGGCGCGGCCCCGGGGCGATCCTCTCCCGACTCGAACAGGCGTCCGAGCAGCGGGCGCACCCCGAGGGTCTGGAAGAACTCGGCCGAGACCACGCCGGTCTGCACCCGCTCCGGTTCCTGCCCCCCGAGGATGACGAAGGGCATGGAGTGGTACTCGACGAGGTCACTCACGGTGGTGGCGCGGCCGCGAAGCTCCCGGAGCTCGATCGGGGAGATGCCGATGTTCTTCACCCCGGCGAGCCGGGCCGGCTGCGTGAGGTGCACGAGCCGGTCTCCCTGCGGATACGGGAGCGGCCGGAGGAGGACGCCGTAGATCACGCTGAAGATGGCGGTGCTGGCCCCGATGCCCAGGGCGAGGGTCACCAGCACTGCGACGGTGAAGGCCGGTGAACGCGCGAGCGCCCGGAGGGCGAGGCGAAGGTCCTGGGCGACGTCGTGCATGCGCATCCGGACGGTCCTCCGGACACCGGGTCGAGCAACCCGCGTGCCTCGGCGAGCCGGCACCGGCATGCGGTGAACGGTCGGTCCGGGCCCGGCGCCGTCCGGAAACGGGACGGGCCGTACCGCATCCGGCGAGCGCCGGTCCTCAGGGGCCGAGGAGGCGCGAGAGGCGGCGGTGCAGGTCGAGCAGCGTGTCCTCGTGCTGCAGAAGCAGGGCGATGGTGTCCGCGTCGTCCCGTTCCCGGAGCTCGCGGTCGAGCGCCCCCAGGCGGTCTTGAAGTTCCTCGGCGCGCTCGGAGTCGACGGAGCCGGAGCGTTCCCGCAGCCGCCCCGCCACCCCGCGGTTCCCGGCGAAACGCCGGAGGACGGCGAGCGCCCGTTCCACCACGTCCTGCGAGAGCCCGGACGAGGCGAGCGCCAGCCGGTGCGCCGAGGCCATCGCCGCCGGGCTCCAGCCGTGCCCCAGCTCTTCGAGCAGCGTCTGCTGGTACCGAAGCAGCTTCTCGAGGAGCGCCGCGTCGATGCGGTACGCGGCGAAGGACAGGGTCCGCGCGTCACCGCCGGCGACATCGTCCCCGGAGCGCCCCATCAGTGGGCCCCCGCGGGCACCAGCTGGTCGGCCAGCCGGTCGAGATCGGAGAGGGATTGCACGACCACCACCTGGTCGCACACGCGGGCGTAGAGGTCCATCTCGCTGTCCCCCACTCCCCAGGCCCGGCGCTCCTCGGGGCAGATCCAGACCACCCGCCGGGCCTTCCGGCGGATCTCCTGGAGTGCCCAGACGTTGGGCGGGTTCTGGTTGTTTCGACCGTCGCCGATGATCAGCACCGTGGTTCGCCGGGTGACGCCCGGGAGCTCCCGGCGAACGAAGCTGGCCAGCGCGTTGCCGTAGTTGGAGTTCGCCTGGAGCGAGACCGCCTTGCCGGTCACGGCCAGGTCGAGCGCGCGCTCGGGCTCGAGCGTCCGAAAAAGCTCGGTCACCTCCCCCAGGTCGGAGACGAACACGAAGCTCCGGACCCGGGCGAACAGTGACTGCAGGGTGTGGGTGAAGAGGAGCATCAGCCGGCTCACGTTCCGGACCGACTCCGAGACGTCGCAGAGCACCACCACGTCGGGCCGCCGCGGGCGCCGGGCCCGGAACACCGGGACCATGGGCATGCCGCCCCAGGACATGTTCCGCCGGAGGGTGCGGCGGACGTTGAGCGTGCCCTTCCGGCGGCTGCGCTCTCGGCGGACCAGCCGGGTCTTGAGCCGCTCGGCGAGGCGCCGGACGGCGTGCTGCACCTGGGTCAGCTCGGCGCGGGTGAGGCTGGTGAAGCTGCGCTCGGCCAGCACGTCCGAGGTGGCTCGCAGGCGTGCCCGGGCCTGGCGCTCGACCTCGTGGCGGGCGTCGGCCTCGAGACCGCGGAGGAGGTCGGACAGCCGGCGGCTCACCCACTCGAATCCCTCGGTGGAGATCCCCCGCCGCTGCAGCTCCGCCTCGATGGCCCCGATGTCGGTGCGGAGCCCGTCCCCGCCGGCGCCGGCGAGGAGACGGCGGGAGTAGAATCCGGCCTGCAGCGGGCTCTGCAGGCGGGAGAAGTCGAGCTGGAGGGTGGCGCCCCGGAACAGCTGCGTCAGCCGGGCCCGGTCGCCGCGCAGCGCGGCCTGGGTGAGCGGGGACATCTCGCCCAGAAGGCGGTTCAGTGTGGCGAGGGTCATGGTGCGCTCGTCGCCCTCGAGCGCACCGGTGGCCGCCAGCTCGTCGAGGAGGGCTTGTTCGACGCCCTGGAGGAGGGAGACCGCGCCGGAGAAGAAGACATCGAAGGCCCGGTCGAACGGCGCCCGGTCCGCCGAGCGCTTGACCATCGTCGTGCGGAGGACGGCGCGGAATGCTTCCCGGTCCGCTAGATCGACCAGCGTCGCCGCCCGGCTGGCGTCGAGCAGCTCGGACGTGGCGACGCGGACGCCGTTCTGGCGAAGGACCTCGGCGAACTCGACGATGCGGGCCTCCATGGACCCGGGGAGATAAGCAGAGATGGCGCGCGTTTTCCTCGCCGGAGCATCCGGCATCATCGGCCAGCGACTCATCCCCCTCCTGGTGCGCGCCGGCCACGCGGTGACCGGGACGACCCGGTCGGCAGAGCGGGTTGACCTGCTCCGGGAGCTGGGCTCGACGCCGTGCGTGGTGGAGGCGTTCGACGGCGCGGCGCTGGAGCGCGCGGTGGCGGAGGCGGCTCCGGAGGTGGTGATCCACCAGCTCACCAACCTGCCGGACCGACTCTTCTCGCTGGACCCCGAGGCGCTGGAGCGGGCAATCCGGGGCAACGCGCAGATGCGCACCGAGGGCACCCGGCATCTCGTCTCCGCGGCGACCGCGGCCGGGGCGCGCCGGCTGGTCGCCCAGAGCATCCTCTGGATCTACGCCCCCGGACGTGAGCCCCACGTCGAGACGGACCCGGTGAACACCGGGGCCACCGGCCTCGCGGCAATCACCGTCCAGGGCACGGTGGCCCTCGAGCGCGGGGTGCTCGGAGCGGCCATGGAATCGGTCGTGCTCCGGTACGGCTGGCTCTACGGACCGGGAACGGGACGCGACACGTCCTGGAAGGACCCGGCGGTGCACGTGGATGCCGCCGCCCATGCCGCGTTCCTGGCGGTGTCCCGCGGATCCGGCCCGTACAACGCCGCGGAGGCGAGTCCCTACGCGTCCTCGGACCGCGCCCGGCGAGAGCTGGGGTGGAGCCCGGACTTCAGGCTCTGACCGGACGCGCCGGCGGTTGGCGCTTGCGCCCCGTCCCGGTCCCGGGGACGCTCCCGGGCATGCGCCGACCACTGGGGGGATGGTTCGCAGCACTGCCGTGCCTCGTTGCGTGTGCGACCGGCGGGCCTCCGCCGCCGCCTCCTGCTGCGGAGGCCGCCCGTCCCACGCCCGCCGCGGCGACGGCCCCCGTCCAGCCACCCCTGCCCTGCTCGGGCATCGGCGCCGACACGAGTCGGCTGGGTCACCCGACCACCTCGCCTCCCGGGACGGGGATCCGCCATCTCGATGAGCTGGTGAGCACCGGGAAGGTGGTGTGGACCTCGGAGCTCCCGGGCAAGCCGGTGGACTGGGTGCTCCGGACCGAGGCCGGGCAGATGCATCGGGTCTGGACGCTTCGCCGGGTGGAGGGCGGCTGGTGCGTGCTCGGGTCGTTCGCGTCGTCGGACCCGGTCAAGTCGCCGCTGATGATCTCGGACCGTGCCCTCTCGGGGACCACGGCGGTCGCGCTGCTCCGCTTCGAGAGCCTGCCGGACCAGCGCTCAGGGATCTCGACCCGGTACGTGGCGCTCGCCACCGACGGCGATCGCCTCTGGATCCCGCTCGAGGGAAAGGACGGCCACGAGCTCATCGCCCGAGAGGCGAAGCTCCGGAAGCAAGGAGCCACCCTCTTCCTCGACGTTCCGACCCCCAGCGGGGCCACCGCGGTGCTCAAGTTCGACGGGACGCGCTTCGTGAAGCTCAACTAAGCACCTTGCGAGGCCGCGCGGAGCGGGACAGCATCGACGCCTCATGCCCGAGCGAGGGACGCCCCGCGCGAGTTGGTTCCCGGTCGCGCTCCTCGTCGTGAGCCTGGTGCCGCTCCTGCCCACGCTCCAGGCGCACGCGGTGGGTGACCTGCCGCTGTACTTCGATGCCGCTCGGGCCTGGCTCTCGGGAAGGACGCCGTATGCCGATTTCCCCTTCGAGTATCCGCCCTACGCCCTCCTCGCCTTCGCCCCCGCCGCGCTGGTCTCCTCCACCCTGCGCGAGTTCCAGGTGGCCTTCGGGCTGGAGCTGCTCGCGGTCGACGTCGCCATCCGCGTCGCCCTGCTCCGGGCCGGTCGACGGCGGCGGGGCGCCTGGGCCTACGCGCCGTTCCTCGCCTACGCCGTCGTGGCGCAGCTCCAGGCATTCTGGCTTTACAAGCGCTTCGACCTGATCCCCGCCGGCCTGGCCCTCGCGGCGGTGCTGCTCCTGTCGAGGGGTGCCGCCGGCCGCGCCGCAGCCGCCCTGGTCGCGGGCATCGGGACGAAGGTCTACCCGGTGGTGCTGGTCCCCCTGGCGCTGGCCCACGCTCGCCGGAGCGGTGCGCTCCGCCGCCTTCTCCTCGGCGCGGCCCTCGCCGCCGCTCCCCTCGCGGCGCTCGCCCTGGTCTGGCCGCTCCTCCGTGCGGTGGGCTTCCACTCTGCGCGGGGGCTCCAGGTGGAGTCGCTCTGGGCCTCGGTGCTGTGGCTGTTCCGGGACTGGAGCGGCGTGCAGTGGATGCATGCCCCGGCCTCCTACGAGGTGCAGGGAGGGCTCGCACCCGCGGTGCTCCGGATCGCGGTTCCGGTCTGGGTCCTGGGCACAGCGGTCGGAGTGCTCCTCTCGTGTCGTCGGGTCGACGGGCCAGGCCCCGGTGCCCTGTCCGAGCGCGCGTTGTTGCCGCTGCTCGCGCTGGTCGCCCTCGGCCCGGTGTTCAGCCCGCAGTACGTCCTCTGGACCTCCACCCTCGCCGCCCTCCTGCTGGAGCCAAGGCGCTGGCCGCTGGCGGCGGCCCCGCTCGCGGCGGCGGTCCTCACCCGCGTCACCTATCCCGCGCCGGGGTACCAGACCGGGCTCTCCACCGCGCTCACCGCCGTGCTGGTGCTGCGGAACCTCCTGCTTCTCCTGGGGCTCGTTCTGCTCGCAAGGGCGGCCCTGGGCGGTGCGCGGTCGAGTGACGACCCGGCGCGCCGCCTGCGGTCGGCTCCGGACGCCACCGGTTCGCGCTAGCCTCGAGGCGGTCCATGGCCGACGCGGCCGAACATGGCCAGCGTCTCCGAGTGGTGGGTGCCCGGGAACATGTCGACGAGCTGCAGCCTCTCCAGCCGAAACCCCGCCGCCACGAGGCCCGCCGCGTCCCGGGCCAGCGCGCCAGGGTCACAGGCCACGTAGACCAGCCGCCTGACCCCGAGATCGCGCGCCAGCGCGCCCAGGCCCGGCGCGCCGGTCCGCGGAGGATCGGCGAGCAGCAGCTCGAAGCGGCGCCCCTCCTTGACCAGGCCGCGGCTCACCTTCTCCGCGTCCCCCTGCACGAAGCGGACGTTCCGGAGGCGAGCCTCGGTCGAGGCGGTGACCGCCAGTCGCACCGACAGGGCCGACGACTCCACCGCGAGCACCGAGGCCGATCGCGCCGCGAGCCCGAAGGTGAAGGTCCCGGTCCCGGCGTGGAGCTCGAGTGTGGCGTCGTCCCGCTCCGGCGCGAGGAGGGCCACTGCCCGCTCGACGAGGAGCGGCGTGGCCTCGCCATGCGCCTGGGAGAAGGCCTCGGGACGGAGCAGGAGGGAGACCTCGGGTCGGAGCGGGGCCGGTCCGCGGAGCGTCGGCCGTCCGACGTCCTCGCTCCCCCCGCGATCGGGGACCAGCACCACGCCCCCGATCCCGGCCCGGACGAGGGAGAGGGCCACCTCTCGGTCCCGCGGCCTGAGCGCCCCGTCGACCTCGAGCGCCACCGCGACCTTGCTTCCCTCGGCGAGGAGCCGGACCGCCCGTAGCCGGCGCCCCAGAGGCAGGAGCAGCGGGGGGAGCTGTCCGGGGAGATCAGCCAGCGGACCGACCAGCGCCGGGCAGTGCTCGACCGCCACCAGGTCGTGGCTGCGCCGGTGGCGGTAGGCGAGGGCCGTTCCCGTCCAGTGGAGGTCCGCTCGCCGCCGGGTTCCGAGATCGCCGGCGGAGAGCGTGGGAAGCCACTCCACCGCGCCGAGCTCGAGCCTGCCCAGCCGCTCCAGCGCGGCGCGCACCGCCTTCTCGCGCTCGCGGCGCTGCGCTTCGGGGTCGATGTGGAGCCAGTCACAGCCGCCGCAGGTTCCGGCCAGCGGACAGCCCGGGACGATGCGCGCGGGTGCCGGGCGGAGCACGTCGAGCAGCGTCCCCCTCTGCACCTTTCCCTCGACGGCGGGGACGACGTGTACCACCTCGCCGGGAAGCGCACCGGGGACGAACAGCGCGCGGCCGTTCCAGCTCGCCACGCCCTCGCCGTCGGCCGAGAGGCGCTCCATCTCGACCGCCACGGGTTGCCCGGGGCCACCCTCGCTCGCCGAGGCCGGCGCCGTTCCGGCCGGGCTCGTCCGTCCTGGCCGCGCGGTCCGTGCTGCCCCGCGGCGAGGCCTGCTGGTGGGAGCACCGCGACGCCGGCTCAACGCACCGCTCCTCGGGCCTGCTCGCGTGGGCCGCGCCCGGAGCTCGGGTCCCGGTGGGCGCAGATCCCCTGAAGGGTGTGAATCGGGAGTCGGGGCGCGGTCGCGACGAGAACCGTGGAGGCGCTCAGCTCGGCGGCTTGCCGCCCTGGACGGGGCCGGGGACGCGGCCGGTGTCGGGCAGCTCGCGCCGGAGCTGCTCGACGA
>Ga0105104_10003202_pt1 | contig 11752 bp, 12 predicted proteins | sample PPLLaktember2015_3_FD_87034 | JGI IMG/M metagenome (GOLD analysis project Ga0105104, IMG submission 87034) | Freshwater sediment microbial communities from Prairie Pothole Lake near Jamestown, North Dakota, USA - PPLs Lake P7 Core (6) Depth... | ecosystem: Environmental > Aquatic > Freshwater >...
ACCCTACTAAAATATTATTTACTACTGTATTTTTATATTTAATTCCCAAAATATGTCAAAAAGTGTAAAGAAATGTCAACTTTTGTCAACTTCACTTCTGTTTTAGCCTTATTTCAACTTGACTGTTTTTAGATGCTTACCTTTAGGATACGATATGCAGTCCCTTCGTTCTACAAAATAACACTACAGGGATTGAATTCATATCAGTAAATTAACCTTCTCCTCTCCCCGGAACGGGGAGAGGCGTGAGCTATAGCACCATGCGAAGTGTGGTGAGAGGGGTCCAATTAATCTATTCCCCTTTTAAAAACCCCTCCGCCAGGTTGCGCTTGCGGTCATGCGGCATGCGTTTGATCTGTATCTCGCGCTTCATGGCGGCCTTGCGGTCTTCCAATTCCTCAAAATACACCAGGTTCACCGGCGCTTTCATGCGCGTATATCTCGCGCCCTTACCCTTTTGGTGCATTGCCAACCGTTTCTGCACGTCCATTGCCCAGCCGCAGTAATAACTTCCGTCAGCACATTCCAGCAGGTAGCAGTAGACCGTCATATCAAAATTTATCTGCCAAGTGTCAGCAGGCGCTTCAGCGCTTCGGCCTTGCCTGGTACACTGGAAGCCATTTGTGCTGGTTTTAGAGCTCTGCGCTTTTCCGCCAGCCATACCTCCCTGAATTCCAGCGCGTCTTTATAAGTCGTTGTCACTCTTTCAAAATTATTTGCTTTCAGGTCATCTCTGATCTGGATGAAATTCCTGATCAAACTCTCCAGTAAAAGGGTCAGGGCTTCACTATTCGAAGTCGCGGTTAAACCGGCGATCTCTCGATCGGCAAGATCCATCAAAGGCAAAGTGGCGTGGAAAAGCGCTTTCCCAGCGACGGCCTTACCTTCCTGCCAGGAAGGCTGTTCAACAGCAGTTTTCATTAATATGGCAGCGGTCAGCTGGTGTATTAGCTGGTTGGCGCTGATCAACCCGTCCAGTTCTTCCGGGCTGGTAAATACCGGATACCCGCCCAGCAGGACTGCCATGTCCACCGCCAGGTCCAGCATGGCTGGAGGCGAATCCTGCGCATCGGCAATATAGATCGGGCTTTTTTCAAATCCATCAGCCCGTGCTGCTTCAGGTCCAAATTGAATGTCTTCCAATCCCTTAGCGTTGAGGGATGGATATATGGAAATAAAAGGGGTGTTTTTGCCCAGAGTTTCGCGCGCCCACTGGCGCAATCGGGTATGCATCGTTGAAAGAGCGATCACAGCACCGTCCCGGCGCAGCGCGATCTCAAGCACTTTCAGGGTTGGTTGAATATCATCCGATGGCAGGGCGAGGATGACCAAGTCAGCATCACGCACCGCATCCAGCGCCCGTTTACTGACCGGTGTAAAGATCTTAAAACGGTCCGCTGCCACACGGCATTCCACCTCCGGGTCCCATCCGGTCATGCGGATCTCCTTGCTTTGTCCGTTCAGAGCCAGCGCCGCCGAAAGCCCGATCTGCCCCAGCCCGATAACAGCCAGGTTGACGGTCATTAAAACCCTCCCAGCAGCACTTGCGCCAGGGTATTAATAGCAGGGCGCAGTACCAGATCCACCAGGCTGAAACCGACCATCGGCCCCAGGAAAAGCACGATCAGCAAGATATAAGGTCCATATGGGCGCACCTTATCCCAGGAGCGCTGCATGGCAGGCGGAAGGAAAAATGAGAGCACTTCTTCCCCATCCAGCGGCGGCAGCGGGATCAGATTAAAAAGCATCAAGCCGAGGTTAATATAAAAGAAATAGATCAAAAATTGAAACGGGGTGGGAAAGAAAGCCACCAACGGTTCTGTCGCTCGCACCCAGCCGAAGCGCAGCGGAATGGATGCCAGAAATGCCAGGATGAAGTTGGATGCGGGACCTGAAAGAGCCACAAGCATCAAGGCGTAGTTCGAATGCTGCCGGATGCGCGCAGGGTTGACAGGCACCGGTTTTGCCCAACCAAAGCCAGTAAAAAGCAGCATCAGGCTGCCCATCATATCCAAATGGCTGAGTGGATTGAGTGTTAAGCGCCCATAAAGGCGGGGGGTATCGTCACCGAACTGTGTGGCTGTCCAGGCGTGTGAGAATTCGTGGAAAGTGAATGCGATCAGAAGTGTGATGATACCGGCGAAAAGTTCGACAGGTGAGTTATTTAACATAGGTTAACTATAATCTTAAAAGTTCCGCTTTTCAACTTACGTTATAATTCCGCCATGCTCCCCGATCTGGATATGGACGACATTCTGCGTCTGAAGAAGCCCCATCCATGTGGAGGAACGACCTGGAAAGTCACCCGCCTCGGCGCGGATATTGGCCTGGAATGCACCACTTGCAAACGCAGGGTTTTGCTGACCAGGCGCGAAGTCAAAAATCGCCTGAAAAAGAACCTGGGAAAAGGAGCGGATGACCAAAACCCCCGCTAAAAAACCGCACATCGTATTTTTATATTCAGATACCGGCGGCGGCCATCGCAGCGCGGCTGAAGCTATCATTGAGGCTATTGAGCTTGAATACCCCCATCAGTTCACCTGTGAAATGGTGGATTTCTTCCTCAATTACTCCCCGCCGCCGTTAAACCTGGCAGGACCGGTCTACCCTTCTTTCTCCAAAATGGACACGCTGTGGAAATTCTCTTTTGACCGCAGCGACGATTCTGATCGCATGCGGGTCATATATTCAATGTTCTGGCCTTATATCCGGCTTTTCCTTTATAAGCTGATCCGCGAGCACCCCTGTGATATGTTTGTTTCGGTGCATCCGTTGATTAACATTCCGCTGCTGCGTGCCATGCGCCGCCGCGAGATCCACAAGCCGTTTCTGATCGTTGTCACCGACCTGGTATCCACACATGCCGCCTGGTTTGCCAGCGAGGCAAGCCAGATCATCATTCCCACAAAACAGGCGGTGCGTAAAGCTATCCGTGCCAATGTAAAACCGGACCAGCTCAAGATCATCGGGCTTCCGGTAGCCGATCGCTTCTGTCAACCTTTCAAGGGCAAGAATTACATTCGTGAAAAACTTAACTGGCCCAAAGATAAGTTGTTGATCCTGCTGGTCGGCGGCGGTGAAGGCATGGGACCGCTGGAAGAGATCTCCCGGGAGATCAATGATTCAAAAATGGACATCGGCTTAGTGGTCATTACCGGGCGGAACAAGAAACTAAAACAAAAGCTTGAAAGTATCCAATGGTCAATCCCGGTCTATATTTATGGATTTGTAAAGAACATGCCCGACTTGATGCGTGCATCCGATATCCTGCTTACCAAAGCCGGCCCCGGCACCATAAGTGAAGCCCTTATCGCCGAATTACCTATCATCCTCTACCACCGCATTTCCGGCCAGGAAGAAGGCAACGTTTCTTATGTGATCGATGAAGGCGCCGGCGTTTGGGCGCCGGAAACAGAGGATATCATCGAGACCCTGAAATTTTGGCTTGAGAATCCGGACAAACGGCAGGAAGCAGTGGAAAACGCCAAGCGCCTGGCACGACCTCAAGCTTCGAGAGAGATCGCGCGGGAAATTGCCGCCCGTCTTGGGGAGCATAACAGTTAAAATAGGATAAATGCCGATCCTGGATGCGAATACCTTCGAATTTATCAGCCGCAGTCCCGACCAGACGCGTCGCATTGGCATGCGCCTTGGTGAACTGCTTCTCCCTTCTGATATCGTTTGCCTGACCGGCGATCTCGGTGCAGGCAAGACAACACTTGTTCAGGGTATTGCCAGAGGCTGGGGCACCAGCGATAACGTTACCAGCCCGACTTTTGTTTTGGTTAATAACTACCGCCGTCCGGATGGCGTGGCAATGAACCATTTGGATGCATACCGCCTCAAAGACGCACTGGAAGCAGAAGATTTGGATCTCGAGCGCATGATCACAGATGGCCCCTTGCTTGTGGAATGGGCTGAGCGCATCAAACCTGCCCTCCCGGAAGAATGTCTGTCAGTTTCCATGTCGTGGGTATCCGATGAGCACCGCAGAATGGTGTTCGGTTTTATAGGAGAGCGTTATCGCAAGGTGCTGGATCAACTAAGAAAAGAAATGGTGATGAGTTTCGCATGATACTGGCAATCGATACTTCAACCCAATGGATGGGGCTGGCGCTATATGACGGAAGCCAGATCCTTTACGAAAAAGTTTGGCGTACCAACCGCCGCCATACAGTGGAACTAGTTCCATCGATCCAAAATTGTTTTACAGAAACAGGGCTTGAAATGTCCTTGCTTACCGCAATTGCCGTGGCTCTCGGCCCTGGTTCTTTTACCAGTATGCGTATCGGGCTGGCGGTCGCCAAGGGGCTTTCTTTATCTCTGCACATTCCGGTCATTGGCATTCCCGCGCTGGATTTTGCCGCATTCGGCCAGCCAGTGCAGGATCTGCCTTTATACTGTGTTTTAAAAGTCGGGCGCGGGCGTTTTGCCGCCCAGGAATACCGCTCCAACGGGAAATCCTGGGAAGCCAAAGGAGAACTGCAGACCCTTACGCCTCAGGAATTGGAAGAGCGCGTCAATACGCCCACCCTTATCAGTGGGGAGATCGATGCAGAAGACCGCCGTACGCTCGAGCGACGTTGGCGCAACGCGCTGGTTGCCAGCCCGGCTGACAATGTGCGCCGCCCTGCCCATCTGGCTGAAATGGCCTGGGTGCGCCTCGCAGCTGGTCAGACCGATGACCCAATAGCGCTGGCGCCTATCTATGTTCATACACTGGGCAGCCCGGCCCTTTAATTTCGGGTATCATTCAAATCCGGGAGAATTATTGTGGAAAGCGAACATCCTTTAATTGAGATCGCGCGGGAGGTCAGGCAGTGCCAAAATTGCGGCCTGGCGCGGACACGCAAGAACGCAGTCCCCGGAGAAGGCCCTTTCAATGCCGAGATCATGCTGATCGGTGAAGGTCCCGGGCATTTTGAGAATGAACAGGGCAAACCATTTGTCGGCCAGGCAGGAAAATTTCTGAATGAGCTGCTGGCGAACGGCGGGCTTAAACGCGAAGACGTGTTCATTACAAACGTGGTCAAATGCCGCCCGCCGGAAAATCGCGATCCGCAGGATGTTGAACTTGCCGCCTGCGCCGGTTATTTGGAGCGGCAGATCGAAGCCATCAACCCGTTGATCATCCTGACCTTGGGACGATTTTCAATGGCACGCTATTTTCAGAATGCCAGGATCAGCGCCATTCACGGTAAAGCTTCCTGGGTTGGCGGTCGCTTGATCATCGCCATGTACCATCCTGCAGCCGCGCTGCATCAGCCCAACCTGAAGGCAGATATCCTGCATGATTTCTCTTTTCTTCCGGGATTGATCGAAAAGGCGCGCAGCGAACGTGCCAAATTATTGTCTGAAGCAAAACCGGCCGCTGATGAATTTCAGGACGATGCCGAGCAATTAAGTCTGTTCTAAAAAGGAAGGGTAAATAATGGATCATGCCAAAGAATTGATGAACAAGCTGCGCAGCAAGCAAGCCCGTGTTGCCATCCTCGGCCTCGGATATGTTGGTCTTCCTCTGGCGGTTGTTTTCGCCGAGAGTGGTTTTAAAGTGACTGGAATTGACCCGATCCGCGAAAAAGTAGATTCTCTCAATAAGGGAATTAGCTATGTGCTGGATATCAGCAGTGATAAGGTCAGATCTCTGATCGACAGCGGAAAATTATCTGCGACAACCGATTTTTCTGTTCTAAAGGACATCGATGCGGTCAGTATCTGTGTTCCGACGCCGCTCCGTAAAACAGGCGATCCGGATCTTTCTTTCATCCTTTCTGTGGCTGATTCATTGCAGAAATATGTGCATCCCGGCATGGTCATCGTGCTCGAATCCACCACCTACCCTGGCACCACCCGCGAATTGATCCTGGCGAAATTATGTGAGAACAGCGGTCTTGAAGTGGGCAAGGATTTCTTCCTGGCTTTTTCCCCTGAGCGGGTGGACCCCGGGCGCAAAGATTGGACCACCATCAACACCCCCAAGGTCATCGGGGGCATCACTCCGGCCTGCTCGGAAGTAGCCAAAACCTGGTACGAGCAATCTCTTCAGAACGTCGTGCCCGTATCCTCAGCCGAGGTGGCCGAAATGGCCAAACTGCTTGAGAATACATTCCGCATGATCAACATCGGCATGGTCAACGAAATGGCCATCATGTGCGATAGGTTGGGCGTGGATATCTGGGAAGTAATAGAGGCGGCCGCGACCAAACCTTTTGGCTTCATGAAATTCCAGCCCGGTCCCGGCTTGGGGGGTCATTGCATTCCCATCGACCCGCTGTATCTGTCCTGGAAAATGAAAACACTCAATTATTCAGCACGTTTTATCGAATTGGCTTCAGAAATAAACACCACAATGCCGCGTTTCACAGTAAGCAAGGTGCAGGACGCTCTTAATGCCCAAAAGAAAGCGCTCAATGGCACTTCTATTTTGGTGCTGGGTGCAGCTTACAAACCGGATATTGACGACCTGCGCGAATCTCCCTCCTTGGATATCATCCACCTGCTGGGTGAAAAAGGCGCTATTGTGAACTATCACGATCCATTTATCCCCACCCTCGACCATGATGAAATTAAGATGGAAAGTGTCAAGGATCTCGACGCCGCGGTTCGTGAAGCGGATTGCGTGGTGATCGTCACCAACCATTCTTCTTATGACTATGCCAAGATCTTAAAAAACGCCAAACTGATCGTTGATACACGCAACGCTCTCAAAACACAGGGGCAAAATATCGAAAAGGTGGTGCGGCTCTAATGGCTTGTTATTTTGTGACCGGCGCGGCAGGCTTTATTGCCTCCAGGGTGTGTGAATTCTTACTGGAAGGTGGTCATACCGTGATCGGGATCGATAATTTTGATCCTGTGTATGACCTGCGCATCAAAGAATGGCGGCTTGAGCGTTTTCAAAGCCATCCGCAGTTCACCTTCTATAAGGAAAGCATCTGCGACCGGGAAGCCCTGGATCGCATCTTCTCCGCACATCCGCAGATCGCCGCGGTCATCAATCTGGCTGCCAAAGCTGGTGTGCGCGATTCTGTGCTGGATCCCTGGTCGTATTATGAAACCAATGTAACCGGCACTCTTAATCTTCTGGAGCAATGCCGACAGAGAAAAATACCCAAATTTATCCTGGCTTCAACGTCCAGCATTTACGGTGAGAACGCGCCCTTCCCCACACCAGAGACAGCCGAATCCAGTTTCCCCCTGCAGCCTTACGCGGCCAGCAAAAAAGCCGCCGAAACCCTCTCCCATAGTTATCACTACCTGAACGGGTTGGATGTGACTATCGTGCGCTATTTCACGGTGTACGGCCCTGCCGGGCGGCCAGCCATGTCCATGTTCCGTTTTGCCAAATGGATCAGCGAGGGCATGCCGGTCCAAGTATATGGGGATGGCAACCAGACACGCGGTTTCACCTATCTCGATGACATCGCGCGTGGTACGATCGCTGCAATTAAAACACTTGGCTACGAGATCATTAATCTTGGGGGGCATGAATCCATTAGCATTAACGACCTGCTACGAAAATTTGAGACTGTGATCGGCAAAAAGGCAGACCTGCGATATTTTCCCGCCAACAAGGCGGATATGTCCGCCAGCTGGGCAGACGTTTCAAAAGCCAAGCACCTCCTTGATTGGATGCCATGTGTCGGCCTGGATGAAGGCATTCACGCCGTGGTGGACTGGTACCGCCGGGAACATGCCTGGGCAAGCCAGGTGGACACCGAATGAAATTTTTGTTCCCACAGTGGACCACTTTTACCAACGATAAACTGCTTCAAAAGATCGTCAAAAATACCGGCTACCTGCTAAGCAGCAACGTGGTCAGCATGGGTTTAAGCATGGCCCAAAGTATTCTGGCTGCCCGCCTGCTTGGAGTTGCCGGATTCGGTGTCATCGCCACCATCACCGCCTTCGCTTCCATGCTCAACCGTCTGTTCTCTTTCCGCATGAATGAGCTGGTGGTCAAATATTTTGGTGAGTCAATCCTGCAGCAGAAAACCGAACGTGCCGCAGCGGTAGTCAAAGCCGCTTTGCTGGGCGAATCAGCCAGTGCGGTTTTATCTTTTATCGTAATCATTTTTTTCGCGCCGCTTGCTGCCTCAAAACTGGCGGATGACACCGCCACAACCAATCTCTTCATCCTTTATGGGACGATGGTTCTGGCAAATTTCGCCACCGAAACATCGATGGGGATTCTCCAGGTCAGGAACAAGTTCAAGAATCAGGCCGTAATCAACGTCGTCGGCAGTTTCCTGACTGCGGCGATCATCGTGTGGGCTTTCATTGCCAAAAAAGGACTCATGGAAGTCATGGCTGCTTACCTGGTCGGAAAGTTCGTGGTCGGCCTGGGTACCGCTGTTTTGGGCTGGCATGAGATGCATAAGGGTTTTGGCAGCGGATGGCTGAAAACTTCCTTTGAACATCTGCCTCCTTTTAAAGAACTCTTTGGTTTCGCTTTCAGTACCAACATCAGCAGCACCATTATCATGCTGGTGCGCGATAATGAAGCGCTGTGGATCGCCTGGTTCCTTTCGCCGGTTGAGGTGGGTTACGCCAAAACAGCGCTGGCGATCATTAACCTGGTCCAGATCCCCATCACACCTTTCATTGCAACCACTTATCCCGAGATCAATGCTGCGGTCACCCAAAAAGATTGGCCTCTGCTGCGTCGGCTGTTGAAGCGCATCACGCTCATCTCCGGCGGATGGACGGGGATTACTGCCGTTGGGCTGGCAATTTTCGGCCGCTGGCTGCTGGGCTTTTACGGGGCGGACTTCCAGCCCGCCTTTATCCCCATGCTGCTCTTCCTGGCCGGGTTGGGGTTTGCCAATATCTTCTTCTGGAACCGCCCACTGTTGCTTTCACTGGGGCTGCCCATGGTTCCCTACAAAATCAGCCTGTGGTGCGGTATCGGCAAGATTGCGCTGGCAGTGCTGCTTGTCCCTAGGCTAGGTCTGAATTTTGAAGCCATACTGCTTTCTTTGTTCTTTATCATTTCTGTTTCCTGGATCATCCTGAGAGGTTGGCAGGAAGTGCGGAAACTCGAAGCGCTGCCTCAGGAGAGCAGCCCTGCATGAAGATCGCCTGCATCACTACCTCAATCGTGCCATCAAAAAGTGCCAACAGCATCCAGGCGATGAAAGTTGTTCAGGCGCTCAGGCAAACCGGGCAGGATGTGCGCTTGTGGGTTCCGGAATTTGAAAGTTCGGATTGGAAGACGATCGCTGACGTTTACGGTCTAACCACCGAGTTTGATGTGATCTGGCTGCCTTTTTCACCGAAGCTGAAGCAGTATGATTTTGCCCTGAAAGCGGTTGGTGCCGCAAAGCGCTGGGGTGCGGATGTGATCTACACCTGGGCGCTGCAGGCGGCAGTTCTCGGCCGGCTGCAAGGCAGGACAACCGTCATGGAATTTCATGATTTTCCCATGGGGCGCAACGGTCCGCTGCTTTTCAAACTTTACAAAAGTTTTAAAGGCCGGGCACTGACCCTGTGTACGACCCGAGCCCTGGCTGAAGGTATGGAAGAGCGTTATCAGTTGCGCTTCACCGAAGGTGAATTGCAGATCGCACCCAATGGCACAGAAACCGAAAGGTATACTGGTCTCCCCGCTCCTGATAAAGCCAGAAAAGAACTTGGACTCAAAGATGGTTTTACAGTGGGGTATTCCGGGCATTTTTACCCAGGCCGCGGCATGGAACTGCTCACCGAGATCGCGCGGCTGCTTCCCGAGGTAAATTTCCTCTGGATGGGCGGCAGGCAGGAAGATATTCTCCCGTGGCAGGAGAATTTGTCGAGACATTTCATTTATAACGTCACCATCACTGGCTTCATCCCCAACAGCCGGTTGCCGCTTTACCAGGCTGCAGCGGACGTGTTGGTGATGCCTTACGGAAAGAAGATCTCCGGCTCCAGCGGTGGTGATATTTCCCGGGTCATTAACCCGATGAAAATGTTTGATTATCTGGCTGCCGGCAAACCGATCATCGCCAGCGAAGTGCCAGTTTTTCATGAGATCTTAACCGCCAAAACCACTATTTTCTGTGAACCCGAAAACGCGCAGGAATGGGTTAAAGCCATACAAGATCTTCGAGGTAAACCCGAAAAGCGCGCACAAATGGGCGCCAGCGCCAAAGCCAGCGCCAATCAATACACCTGGAAAAATCGCGCCCGGGTCACTTTGGAAAAGCTCAAAAGCCAATTAGAATAATCTGCAGTGATCAAGAAAATTGCTCCCTGGTTATGGATATCAATTCTCCCCGCCCTGCTAGTCGGAGGTGCGGTCGCCTTCCTCAATCCCGGCACCCAGCCAGCCATCGGCTTCGCCGCCGCATTTATCCTGACCGCTACCTGCTCATTCTTTTTGAAACTCGCCTGTGAGCGACTGAGGGTCACCAGCACCATTGGTGTCGCCACTGCGTTGAGTTTTGCGCTGCGGTTGGTGATAGGCATCATTCTTTTCGCCGCGCTGCCTGTATATGGGTATGATGAAGCCCCTCCGAATAATGGCTATCTCTACCTGGATGCCTACGCTCGCGACACAGACGCCTGGCAGCTGGCAAGTTCCGGTGAATTGCTGCTGACTGCCTTTCAGAACGAATTCAGAACCGACCAATATGGCGGGCTTTTATCCCTCAGCGCCGCGCTTTACCGCACCTTCAGCCCGGATGCTCACCGCCCGCTTCTTATCCTGATCCTGACCTCCTTCTTTACTTCATTGGGACTTCCCTTTCTGTGGAGGGCTATCAGCAATCACTGGGATGAAAGATCAGCCAACATTAGCGTCTGGATCTATGCGCTTTACCCCGAAAGCATCATCCTGGGCGCTTCGCAGCTGCGCGAGCCAATTTTGATCGGCCTTTCGGCGCTTACCTTCTGGGGAGTTGTGGAATGGGGCCAAAACCGCAGAAGTTCATTTTTAGCACTATGCCTGGGTGCAGCTGGTATGGTCTTCATTTCATTAAAGGCTGCTGCTGCCATCCTTTTGGGTATGGCAATATGGTTCTGGCTCGAAAATATCCTACCTCATGTTGAAAAGAAATGGCGGACCTTAACCACACTGCTTCTCCTTGCAGTCATTTTTGTAGGGCTTTTCCTCAGTTGGGGTTGGTTGGTGGACAGCTCCAAATGGGATCTCTATTTGATGGAAAGCTCTTCCGGGCGCATCCAGTGGGAAGTGGAACTGGTCGGAGAAAGGCTGCGTGCGCCTTTTATCATCGGCTATGGCATGGCACAGCCGGTTCTGCCAGCCGCGATCGTCTATCCTGGAATCCCCATCACCCGGGCAATATCTATTTTCCGCGCCATGGGATGGTATTTGCTCGTGCCGCTGATGATCTCCGGCTTTCTGCTAATATGGCGTAAACAGACTAAAGAGAACAAGGTCGCGCTTCTGCTCTTCTTTATTCTGTCGTTGGTCTGGATAATTGTATCCTCCGCACGCGCGGGCGGTGACCAGTGGGATAACCCGCGTTACCGTTCTCTCTTTCTGGTATGGATGACCTTACTGGCTGGGTGGTCATGGGTGGAAACACAACTTCGCCGCTCGCCCTGGCTGTGGCGGCTACTGCTGCTTGAATTTGTCTATATCGGCTTCTTCATTCACTGGTACCTCAGCCGCTATTATGATATTTTCAAGCGCATGGATTTTTGGCCAATGGTCAAACTTCTTGCTGCTATCGGAGCAATCGTCATTTTCGGGGGCCTGATCTTTGATCTGATTTACAATAAGCTCCGCAAGAAACCCGATCAGATA
>Ga0105104_10003203_pt1 | contig 11746 bp, 7 predicted proteins | sample PPLLaktember2015_3_FD_87034 | JGI IMG/M metagenome (GOLD analysis project Ga0105104, IMG submission 87034) | Freshwater sediment microbial communities from Prairie Pothole Lake near Jamestown, North Dakota, USA - PPLs Lake P7 Core (6) Depth... | ecosystem: Environmental > Aquatic > Freshwater >...
AGTTTTTTAAGCGTTTTTAGCGTTGGAAATCAAGGAGTAAAAGCTAATGTCGTTTATAAATAACAAAAAAAAATAAAAACCGAACGGAAGGGGTGATTTAAGAAAAGAGGTGGTGGATTTTGGGGGGGCTGCCATTCGCATCCAATTAATGGTATAATGTATCATTAAATTTGTATTACATAAAAAGCCGGTCAAAATGATAAAAAAAAAACGACCCTTGTCACGTGATTCGGATGGGAAAAAACTGCTGCCATCCTTGCAAAAATTTTTTGGAGAGGTGATACTGTGGTGAAATTAAAAGAATACAGTCTCGCATTGGGAGTTATTAACAACATTCTTATTTGTGATAAAGATAATCGCATTCTTTTCGTGGGCGATGAGATCAAAAACTGGTTATTCGAACTCGACAAAAGCGAGAAAATCAACGATTACCTCCTGGACAACTTCCCCAACTCTGTCGATAAATCGGAGCTAAAGAACAAAATCAACGAAGTCCGGGAAAAAAAACATACCTGCTTTTTTGAATTTGAAATCAAAGACGATAAGAAAAATTTCTTTATCTTCCCTGCCAATTATGCTCAAAGCGATAATATAATGCTGGCTACCGAAGATAAAATCCTTCATGCCAACAGCATTGAGAATCTTTTAAAAGAACGAGTAAAGGAACTGGAGTGCTTGTATAACATCAGCAATGAACTGGAATCCAATAAAGACCTGGACGCCGCCCTGGAAAAGTGTGCCGAATATCTTGCCGGCGGCCTCCAGTATCCCAACCTGGCTACAGCCAACGTTCAATTGGATGGCCGTCTATTCGGAGACCTGGGATGTATTCCCAGCGCCAATTCAAAAAATTATATGGCCGGGGAAATCGAGATCGGCGATAAAGTACGGGGCAAGATATCCGTCTGTTACGAGAAGAATGCCGAATTTCTCAATGAAGAAAAAAAACTGATCCGCGAAATCACATTAATGATCTCTCGCATTATCGAACGAAAAGAAACCCGGAAAGACCTGGAAGATCAACGGGAATTGTTGGTTTCGAAAAACAACGAACTTATCCAGCTAACCGAGGACCTAACCACCACCAACAATAGTTTGCAAGCTTTTTTAAATGCCATCACCGATACCATTGTGGTGATAGATAGTGATTTTAATATTACCTTGTCCAATAAAAAAGAGGTCGGAACAGCGGGAAAATGTCACAAAGTCCTCTTCAAATCCGACCGAATTTGCGACAATTGCCCTGCTATCGATGCCTTTCAAAAGAGAAAGCCCAGGTCCGTCGAAAAAAAACATGAACACCAATACTTCACACTTCAAGCTTACCCGATTTTAAACAGCGAAAATAAAGTGGATACCGTCCTGGAAATATGCAGCGATATTACCGAACAAGAACACATAAAAAATCAACTCATCCAATCATATAAACTGGCCTCGCTGGGAAAATTGGTAGCCGGCGTGGCCCATGAAATCAATAACCCCAATACCTTCATCCGGGGAAATATCAAAATCATCCACGAAGCCTTCGACGATATTATCCCCATTTTAGACCGCCTTTACGAAGAAAATAAAGATTTAAAAATCGCTCGCCTCAATTATAACCTCTTTCGCGAACATATACCGGTACTGCTGGACGATATGATGGGCGGCGCCAACCGAATTAAAAAAATCGTGGATGGTTTGAGAAACTTCGCCAAAAAAGACGAAGGCTTACTAACCGATGATGTCGATATTAATTATCTCATAAAAAATAACCTCCGCATCACGGAAAAAGAAGTCCGAAAATACGCCAAAATAGTGTTTAATCTCGACTCTTCCAATCCTACTTTTAAGGGGAATTTCCAGAAAATCGAGCAGGTCTTGATGAACCTGCTGATTAATGCCTCTCAAGCTATCGAACGCGAAGACGGCACGATTTTGGTCGAAACCGGGATCGATAAAGAGAAAAACGCTGTCATTATCAAAGTGAGCGATAACGGGAAAGGAATGGACGAAAATATCAAAAGACATATCTTCGATCCCTTTTTTACCACCAAGCGGGATAAAGGCGGAACCGGTTTGGGCCTCTCCATTACATATGGGATCATCCAGGAACATTCCGGGAAAATCGAAGTGGATTCACGGGTTAACGAAGGGACAACCTTTAAAATCACGATTCCCCTTCATCCACCCATTCAAAACCAGGAGAAAACAAAAGAATGATTAAGGTACTTGTAATCGACGATGATCAAGCGATCCTGAATTTTATGAATATTTTTCTACTTCAAACCGGCGAATTCGACGTCCACCTGCTCCAGGACAGCACCCGCGCTTTCGATGTCCTGGAGAAAGGAAACTTCGATGTCTTGCTCCTGGATATGGATATGCCCAATGTCTCCGGTATGGATGTCCTCCGTTATATTAAAGAAAACAATATAAACATTGTGACCATCGTTTTAACCGGTGTCGAAGATATCGATCTGGCTATCTCCGCCATGAAGCTCGGCACTGCCGATTATATGCTGAAACCCATCGATGAAGATCGACTGCTGGATACCCTTCATTCCGCTATCGATAAAAATATTATCTCCCACCCTGCCTCCGGCACCCAACAGCCCCTATCCCTGGATAGCCTGGTTCATAAAGACGCATTTCAAAATATCCTGACCCAGGATGAACAGATGCTGAAAATTTTCCATTTCGTGGAAAAGTTTGCACCCACAGACAACAGTGTGTTAATCTGGGGCGAAAGCGGCACCGGTAAGGAATTGATTGCCAATGCGATTCACCGCATCAGTAACCGGAGAGCCAAAAAGTTTGTGGCTGTTAATGCCGGCGCTTTTGCCAATGAACTTTTCGCCTCCGAATTTTTCGGCCACGATAAGGGCTCTTTTACCGGCGCCATTACGGATAAAAAGGGTTTTATCGAAGAAGCCGACGGCGGGACTCTTTTCCTGGATGAAATCGGCGAACTGACTCTACCCATCCAGGTTAAACTCTTGCGCGTTTTGCAAGAAGAAGAATTCTATCGCCTGGGCTCTACTAAAAACAGGAAAGCCAATGTCCGTATTATTGCCGCTACCAACAAAAACCTGTTTGAAGAAATAAAAAAAGGAAACTTCCGAAAAGATTTATTCTTCCGCTTGAATATCAACTCCATCAACTTACCCCCCCTGCGCGAACGACAGGGAGATATCGAACTCCTGGCGTATTATTTCCTGGAAGAATTTACCCAGAGATATAAAAAAGATATTCACCGGATTTCCCCTGCTGTACTCAATTTACTCAAAGGATACAGCTTCCCCGGCAATGTCCGGGAGATGATGAACATCATCAACAGCGCCATTATCGTTGAATCCGGCCTTGAACTCCAGAAAAAATCACTCCCCAATTATTTCCTTGAAAACAGCTCCACCGCACCCCAGGAAGTTTTCAACGGCCAGGCGATGCTCCCCCTCCAGGAAGTCGAAAAACGACATATTCGGAAAGTACTGGCCCACTCGAAAATGAATAAAACCAAAGCCGCTAAAATCCTGGGGATTTCCCGTGTTAATCTTCTCGCTAAAATCAAAAAATACAATATCGAGGATTAATCCTTTTTTCTGCCGTGGGTGTGTCTATTCCAGCGTTAATTAAGCATTTCCCGCACAAACCGTTTGCATCCAGTCCAGGATAATATGGATTTCGTCTTTATTGTAGAATTTCATCCAATCGGTATGCCTGCTTAATTCGCTGATAATCCTATTTTCATCGCCTTTTGATATAATGGTATAACGTCTTTCCAGGAGGTTTTTGATTATAAGGTGTTTAAAGCCGGGCAATTCAGGTCCGTTGTTTTCGATCTGGTTTTTTTCCTGCAAGATAGGACCGGCTTTTAAAACCGGTCTGAAACATTTTCCATTAACGATATCGGACGATGCCTCCGGGAGGTAATTGACCAGGTTGTCGATCTGTGCGATCAACTCCTTTTGTTCAATCGCGAATTCGGAATTTTCTTCCGGGTACCGCATCTGCCAATCGCTGTATATCGATCCGGCAGCGAACACAATTACCCCCACGAAGAGGCAAGTCAGGCATAAGGCGCCTCCATCGATTTTTAACTTGTTTTTCATTCTACAGCTCCGTGTTTTTTTGTTTTTAATTTGTTTTATATTTTACGATTAAACTTTTATATTTTATGCTACTTTTTATTTTATTTTTAACACATATTGTATACGAATTTTAAAACGAATTTAGGAAAAGACACTGCGGTGAAAAGTCACCAAATTATAATAGCAAGTTTAATGCCAACTATTTTTCGATTTATTGTATTCTTTTTGTGACAAAAAAATAGGACATGTCCCCCTGGTTTAACCGAGCTTTTCCATGAGCGCAGAAAGTGAATTCCGATGGACACACCCAGTGGAAGAAATTCCCTCAACCTGGATGGAAATATGTTACCTGTGATATAATATCATCTCATAAATTTTATGCCGAGCCGAAAGCCGGAAAAGGAATAAATTCAATGCCAATAAAAAAAAATGATTCCAACTCCCCAAACCCAACGGTGAACCAAACGGAAAGCATCTACCACCGCGTTGCGTCTTTCCATGAAGAGGATGTGATTCGCATGGTCCGGGAAATGTTCGGACTTCAAATCCGATCGGTCAAACCCCTGGTGGGCGAATTCGACCAAAACTTCAACCTCTCCGATACCTCCGGGAAAGAATATATCCTGAAAATCGCAGGCTCCAACGAAAAACGGGAAAGACTGGAAGCCCAAAACGAAGTGATGAAACTGATTCTTAAAAACCATACCTCCCTAAAATGCCCCGCTGTAATCCCAACCCTCACCGGGGAAGAGATTGCCTGTGTCCAGGGGCCAAACACAACCACTCATTTTGTTCGACTCTTGAATTTTCTCCCCGGCGTTTTCTGGTCGGAATTAAAAAACCATTCACCGCTTTTATTGGAACAATTGGGTTCCATCCTGGGCGAACTGGACCGGGTTTTAAACGGCTTTTATCATCCTGCCCTACACCGGTATTTAAACTGGGACCTCCGAAATTTCGCCGATTTGGAATCTTATATCACGGACATTGAAGACCTGCCGCAAAGAAACCTGGTGTACTATTTTCTTCAACAATTCAAAGCGTTTGTAGTTCCTGTGTTTTCAAAACTTCGACTGTCCACGATTTACAATGATGCCAACGATAATAATATTTTACTGGATAACCGGGGAGAAACTCCCGTTATCAAGGGCATTATCGATTTCGGCGATATGGTCTACTCTCATACTGTTTGCGAATTGGCTGTAGCCATCGCGTATGCGATTCATGGAAAAGATGACCCCATCGAGACCGCATCGCGAATCCTGGCCGGTTACCATAAAGTTTTCCCCCTCGAAGAAATAGAGCTGGAAGTCCTTTTTCACCTGGTTTGTGCACGCCTCTGCTCCACGCTGCTAATATCCGCCCATCACCTGACGGTTTACCCCGGCAACGAATACTTGAAAATCTCCGTAAAACCCGCTTTCAAAGCGTTGGAAAAGTTGATTACCATAAACCCCGACCACGCCGCACGCGTGTTCAAGCAGACCTGTGGGTTCCCCAACCCTTCCGGACCCGGGAAGATGGACCCCACCGATATTTTACAATTACGAAAAAAACACCTGGGCCGGAACTTGAGCCTCTCTTACAGCGAACCCCTTAAAATCGTTCGAGGTGTCATGCAATACTTATATGACCACACGGGGCGGGCTTACCTGGATACAGTTAATAACGTCTGCCATGTGGGCCACTGCCACCCCCGCGTTGTGGATGCCGCATACAGGCAAATGACCGTACTGAATACCAATACCCGGTATCTCCACGAAAATATCGTCGAATACGCCCGCCGACTGTGCGCAACCCTCCCGGGACCTCTATCCGTTTGCTATTTCGTTAATTCCGGCAGCGAAGCCAATGAACTGGCCCTGCGTTTGGCACGCGCCCACACCAAAAACACCGACTTCATCGTGATCGAACACGCCTACCACGGCAACACCAACGCTATTATCGAGATCAGCCCCTATAAATTCGACGGACCGGGGGGGATGGGAAAACCTGCCCATGTCCACAAAGTTTCCATCCCGGACGTCTACCGCGGAACTTTTAAATCCGACGACCGACAGGCCGGGGAAAAATACGCCGCCGATATTTTAAAGGTCACCGATGAATTAAAAATCAAAAACAAAAAAACCGCCGCCTTTATCCACGAATCCTTAATGGGCGTTGCCGGACAGGTCGCAGCACCCCCTAACTACTTCCATCATGCTTACCGGCTCGCACGGGAAGCCGGCGCCGTTTGTATTGCCGATGAAGTCCAGGTCGGTTTCGGACGGGTCGGTACTCACATGTGGGGTTTCGAAACCCAGGGAGTGATCCCCGATATCGTCACCATGGGAAAACCTATCGGAAACGGCCACCCATTGGGCGCTGTCGTCACTACCCCCGAAATCGCGGATTCCTTCCACTCCGGCATGGAGTATTTTAACACTTTCGGCGGCAACCCTGTTTCATGCGCTGTCGGCCTCGCAGTACTCGACGTCATGCGCGATGAAAAATTACAGGAAAATGCCCTGGATGTCGGCGAATACATGAAAACACGACTCGCAGCTTTAATCGATAAATACGAATGGGTCTCCGACGTCCGGGGAATGGGCCTATTCCTGGGAATCGAACTGGTAATGGACAGGAAAACCCTCGAGCCCGCCAAAGAAATCGCCTCCCAAATCTCCAACCGGATGAAACAAGAGGGGATTTTGATTAGTATCGACGGCCCCCTGCATAATGTGATCAAAATTAAACCGCCCCTGGTATTTACCCGGGATAACGCGGACTTTTACACCGATACCCTCGACAGCATTCTTAAAACGATTTATTAAACCCGGATTCACCGATAGTTTGTCGGGACCCTTTTTGAAATCGTTTTAGCCGCAGGGAACACCGAGTTCGATCGGTATTGCTTTTTTCAAAATAAAAATTGCCGCGTTTTTTGTATTTAAATTTGATGGAAATTATAAATGTGTTATAATTTAATGTAATCGTAAGGTTGTTCTCGCCATGGAATTGAATGATGATTTTATTATTGCGATGTTAAATAGCGTCAGCCTTTTTGAAGGTATGGACGACTTCTCTTTGCTCGAATTAGGGCATCTCTTCAAAGAAAAAATCTACGACCAAAAAGAAACCATTTTCGAAGAAGGAAGTATCGGCAGTACAATGATGATTATCGCATCCGGTGAAGTTCGTGTTTCCCAGAAAGCAAATCCCGGCGGCGAAGAGGAAGAAGCGTTGATGATCCTAAAAAAGGGTGATGTTTTTGGAGAAATGGCTTTGTTAGAAGATTTACCCAGGTCTGCCACCATCATTGCCCATACCAATGTCATTGCAATGGAAATATGTCGAGAAGATTTTTTTAACTACATTTTTAAGGCCCCTCAGAATGGTGTGAAAATACTTTTAAAACTCTGCAAAACCCTCTCGTCTCGTTTAAGGGAAACCGATGAAAAATTGAAGGCTTTTATCAGTTTTTCCCAGTGGCTTTAATAATAAATTATCGATTCCAATGGCACTGTCTTCAACCCTGGATTACCAAAATTAAAATATTCGAGGAGGAATGATGACAAAACTTAGGTTAGCGGTTGTTTTCATCTCGCTATTCACTGTGCCGTTGTTGTTTGGAAACCAGGTCGACTCACCCGAAGCCTTTTTCGGCTTTAAGCCCGGTACCGATAGAGAATTGGCTCACTATAACAAAATTAAAGAGTATTTTTTGAAAATCGGTGACGTATCGCCCCGCGTGGATACATTTATCATCGGGAAAACTACACTGAACAACGATATGATTATGTCTGTCATATCGTCGGAAGAAAACATGAAAAACCTGGAGATGTACAAATCCATCAGTAAAAAATTATCCCTGGGGGAAGTCAGCCCGGAAGAAGCGAAAGAGTTGGTTGCAAAAGGAAAACCTATCGTATATATTTCCTGCAATTTGCATTCATCGGAAATCGGCTCCAACCAGATGTCCATCGATTTGCTCTACCGGCTGGCCACAGATAACTCCCCGGAAACCCTGCGAATTTTGGACAGCGTTATTCTCATGCTGGTTCCTTCTGCCAACCCTGACGGACAAATCATGGAAGTCGAGTATTACTATAAAAATAAAAATACGAAGTATGAAGGAGCGGATTTACCCTATCTTTACCACTGGTACGCCGGTCATGATAACAACCGCGATTGGTACAAGCTCAGCTTGAAAGAAACGTGGAATATTACCAAAGAACTCTATTTTAATTGGTTCCCTCAATTATTGGTGGATGAACACCAAATGGGAAGCTCCGGCGACCGGTTGTTTATCCCTCCCTTTGCCGATCCTCCCACCCCCGGCGTTCACCCCCTGGTATGGCGAACCTTAAACTTATTCGGCTCCAGGATCGCTTATGATCTTGAAAAATTCGATTTAGCCGGTGTGGCTTCATCCGGTATTTTCATGGGATGGTGGATCGGTGCACAGGATGACTCCGCATGGTTCCACAATATCCCCGGTATTCTTTTCGAAGCCGCTTCCGTCCGGCTGGCTACACCGATTTGGGTCGAAGCGGAAGAAGTGAGAAGCCCGGTCAGTCGAAAAAACGAAGAACGGATGTTCAGTCCCCACCCATGGAAGGGCGGATGGTGGCGTTTGAGCGATATTGTCGACTATGATTATAAAGCCACTATCTCCGTTCTAAATGCTGCTGCCGATCATGGGAAGGAACTCCTGGGCAATTCTTATAAAATGGCTACCGACAGCATTAACAAAGGCAAAAGCCACCCCCCCTTCGCTTACATTGTCCCCACTAAACAATTGGACCCCCTCACTGCCGAAAAATTCGTCAAAACCCTCTGCAAATCCAATATCTCTGTTTATCGCCTTATTTCCCCGCTTCAAGTGGGAAATTATTTCTTTGATAAAGGCTCCTTTGTCGTTCCCCTGGCCCAGCCCTACCGCAGTTTCGTTAAAAACATTTTCGAATTCCAGCGTTACCCCGATGTCCGGAGGAATGCCTCGGATACACGGGTTTTGCCTTACGACGGTGCAGGCTGGACCCTTCATCTCGGTATGGGCGTCGATGCCGTCGAGATCAAGGAACCTTTTACCGCCGACATGAAATCCGTTGGAATCGATGATCTCTATAAACGGCTATTACCCGATACGATCGAGGAATTTATCGTGCTGGAACCCCAACACAATAATTCCTATATGGCCGCTGCGTCGCTCCTTAAAAAAGGAATCGAGACCTGGAGAAATTTCGACGATCCCTCTGTTCCAAAAGGCGCTTTTATCGTTAAAAAATCCGCCGCCCTCGAGGCACTCAAGGAGATCAACCTTTCTATGCCCCAGGTTCTCTCCAGTTTCCCCACCCTCCCACTGGAAAAATATAAAAAATTAAAACCTTTTAAAGTGGCTCTTTACCAGAATTATGGACATAATATGTACGAGGGTTGGACCCGGTATGTGTTCGATGAGTTTAAAATCGACTATGAAACCGTTCATGCCAAAGATTTCCAAAAAAAGGATTTCTTAAAGAAATTCGATATCGTGGTTTTTGTGGGAGCCTCTCAAACAGAAATCGAATCCGGTAAGCTCCCCAAGAAATGGGAAAAATGGGAAACCCCTATGCCCCCTGAATACTCAGGCGGTATCGAAGAAAAAGGAAAAGATGCATTGAAGGAATTCCTCAAAGCCGGGAAGACCCTTATTTTTATGGGTGAATCGTGCGAATACCCCCTGGAAAACTTTAAATTACCGGTAGAGAACATCGTTAAGGAATCCAGTAAAGTATCGTGCCCGGGTTCTTATTTATCCGTGGATGTGAAAGAGGGCGAATTAACTTACGGGATGCCCGCGAAAGCCGCGGTTTTTTATAATGAAGACCCGGTTTTCAGTACATCCCTGACCAATGGCGTAGACCAGGACCGGCGCACGGCCGTTATTTTCAGTGCCCGTGACCTCTTGTTGTCCGGCGCTTTGGAAGGAGAAGAAGTTATTGCCCGGAAAGCCGTGGTGGTGGATTTTACCATGGAAAAAGGCCGCATTATCCTGGTGGGCCCGGATATGGTTTTCCGTACCCAGAGCGAGGGAACATATAAAATCCTGTTCAATTCGCTTTTTACTGCTGCAAAATAATTATCGATTTTATTTTAGCGGGTATAAAAAAAGTGATTCCCGGTTTCACTGCACGGTTTACACGGGTAGTGAGACCGGGGATTTTGAGGGGAAGAATTTCAAATCGGGTGGAATCTAAAAACGAGTTAAAGGAGCGATTGCTAAAGCGGTAAAGGGGGATAGCTAATAGATGAGGTCCAGGGTTTCGACTCCCCCGGCGACTTTGGAATCGAGTTGGTCCAGTATTTCTTTAAAGGCTTTTCGTTTTTCAGGGAAGCGGGCGATAATAGTCCACAGGCGATTGATTTTTTCTTCCCTGGTTTTTTTATCTTTTTCCCATGAAATTTCGCTTAAAACGTTAATGAATTCTTGGGAAATAATTTTTTCCCATCGATCGACGATTTTGCTTTCGGCGGAGGAGCCCATGCGGGTGACTTGCCATACTTCCCTCACAGCTTCTAATCTTTGCATACCTTCGCTGGATTTGTCGATTTCTTTTAAGATTATTTTAAATTCTTCTTCAGCGACTATATCCCATTTTTTTTCCACCAATTCGCGGGCTTTCGAATTCACGCGTGTTATGCCATATAATTCTTTGAGGGCAATCATTTTATCGATGCCTGATTTGGTTTCATCGATTTCCCGTAAAATTTCGGGGCATTCGCCCAGTACGACATCATCGCCTTTTTTTTCAACATAGCATTCCGCTTTTTGGTGGATTTGATCGGGGAATTTGAGGGCTTGTACCAGTATATAGAGTTTTTCGACTGTTTTAATCCGTTCTATCCGTTTTACCAGTTGTCCGATTCGGTCCAATATTTTGTGGGACTCTTCTAACAGGGTTTCATCTCGTTTTCGGTTGATGGAATTTTTTGTTCTCAAGTCGCTGCGGATTCCCCAAAATACTTCGTTAATGAGATCGATTTTGTTGAAACCCGAGGAGATTTCAGAAATGGCGGAAAAGATTTCCAGGATGTGGATAGATGTAGCCTGGTCGGAATATAGGAGTTTTAAGAGCCGTTCTTTTTTTCCTTTTTTTATGGTTTCCTGGATTTTTGATCGTCTCCCCTGGGCGTTTAAGAGGTCCATTTGGCAGAGGTTGATCAAATGTTCCTTTTTTTTAAGTAATAGTTGGGAATCTTCAACGGGTATTTCTTCGAGGATTTTTATTACTTTTCGTTTTAAATCCATATTGGATAAGAGTTCTTCAACTTCAACCGGAGAATCCGGGTCCAAATTTCCAAGAAAGGAAGTGACCCGGTATATCATTGTTTTTCGTTTTTCTTCTGTTTCCGATAAGGGTTCCCCTCTTTCCAGTTTAAAAAACCATTTATAGAAGTCTGCTGTTGTAATAAAGTCTGCTGCTAATAATTCAGTCTCAATCCCGGTATATTTATTCATAGAAATTGAATATAAACCCATTTGGTGGTTTTGTCAAGAAGGTGTTTTGAAACCCCAGTAATTGTCATTTTGAAATCGTGGGGGCTGCAGTCGGCCCGTCACGGACGGGTTTTATTATTGCATTGCCGGAATATCCTCTATTTTTGGGGCGTGATTAGAACACGCCCCTACTTTCACCTCGCGCTTCTCTTCC